>Ga0074045_10000357_pt1 | contig 44927 bp, 46 predicted proteins | sample BogForMeECP23OM2_FD_94442 | JGI IMG/M metagenome (GOLD analysis project Ga0074045, IMG submission 94442) | Bog forest soil microbial communities from Calvert Island, British Columbia, Canada - Bog Forest MetaG ECP23OM2 | ecosystem: Environmental > Terrestrial > Soil > Wetlands ...
CGCGATCAGCGCATAACTCCACGCATCGTGGTCCAGAAAATAGGCGGCCAGGCCGACGGGGGAATCCGCGATTCCATACAACGTCTGCGGTCGCAACCCCATCTGGTAGCCGTAGGCGACGCCCTTGCTGTACACGAATTGGAGCCGGTCGAAGGCAGCCTTTTCGTCGTTTGAGAGACCGGACGGCATCGGCGCGCCGGACAGAACCGCTCGATAAATATCCGCAGGAACCGCGCCAGGCATGTTGGTGTGAATTCCCAGAAGTTCGGGCGGCGCCTGCACGCCCATCAGATCGGTGATGACCGCGCCCCAATCCCCGCCCTGCGCCACAAATTTTGCGTAGCCGAGTCGCTTCATCAACACGGTCCAGGCACTCGCGATCCGTTCAGGGCCCCAGCCGGTCGTCGTCGGCTTGCCTGAAAACCCGTACCCCGGCATCGATGGAACCACGATGTCGAACGCGTCGGACGCATTTCCGCCGTGTGCGGTGGGATTGGTTAGCGGATCGATGATCTTCATCTGTTCGGTGATGGAACCGGGCCATCCGTGCGTAACGATGAGCGGCAACGCATTTTCGTGTTTGGAACGGACGTGAATGAAATGAATGTCCAGTCCGTCGATCTCGGTGATGAATTGCGGCAGGGCGTTGAGTTTTGCCTCGATCTTGCGCCAGTCGTACTCTGTCGCCCAATAGCGTGCGAGTGCCTGAGTCGTCGCGAGCTGCACGCCTTGCGATGCATCCGCGACCGTTTCGCGTTCGGGCCACTTGGTGGCATTAATGCGGGTGCGCAATTCGGTCAGTTCTGCTTCCGGAACGTTCACGTGAGGGAATGGACGAATTGCGTTCTTGTCAGCTGCATGGTTGCTGCCTCGTTGTGTAATGCTGGTTTGGGTCATACCGTCCTCCTTTGAATAGTTTTGTATTTCTTAGTTTGTCCGGCCGGTGAATTGTGTGCGGTCACCGTCTGTCTCCTTCTGCTGCGGTTCTCGGAGTCAGGGTGTGTAACGAGTGAGAGCAAGGTCGCGAGCTTTGATAGCCTCGCGGCAGGGAAAACAGGTTTTGAGGGTCTCATCGGCGAGTACAGCGAGCCCCGAGACCTATTTACTACGCTGCGGTCCGGCAGCAAATACAGGGTTCACCTGATTTTCATAAATGTTTTCGTGGCCTGCGAGGGCCGTTCGCTTCCGCCCCGCAGTCCCACCCCTTTGACCCCGCTCAGGAGTGACCAGCCCCCCAAGTTAACTTCATGCTGCCGACTTTGCCACGCCGGACCGCAGCGGTCTGAAGCCCGCGCGGACCTCTTCTGAAAAAAGTCGGGGCTGTTCCCAGGCCGCATAGTGCCCGCCCCTGTCAACTTGGTTGTAGTAGATGAGTTTGTGATACGCCCGCTCCGTCCAACTTCGCGGGGCTTGATAGTTCTCGCCGGGAAAGACGCTCACCGCAGCTGGGATAGAGACATTGGCCGCGTTATAAAGATTGAGGTGAAGTTCCCAATAGAAACGAGCCGCAGAAATCGCCGTGTTCGTCAACCAGTAGAGTGTGAAGTCGTCGAGTACATCGTCTCGTGTAAGGTCGCCTGCGGAGTATCCATTAATCGTGCGTCCGAGCACTGCCGAGGTGATCGGCGCCGCCGGCTGGCCATAACCGTCACCGTGGTCAAAGAGCCAAGCTGCCAGGCAGACGGGCGAATCCGCCAATCCGTACAGCGTTTGCGGGCGAGTCGCCATCATTTGTGCATAGGCGCGTTTCTTCGTAAATAGATTGGTCAGCTGCTCGTAAGCACGTCTTTCGTCGGCGGATAGGCCGGATGGCGCAGGATCGCCACACTGCAGCGCCCTCGCGATGTCGGATGGAATAGTCCCAGGGAAATTGGTGTGAATTCCGAGCAATTCTGCAGGTGCGTGTTTGGCCATCACAGTGCAGACGCCCGCGCCCAAATCGCCACCTTGCGCCACAAATTGTGCGTATCCAAGGCGCTTCATCAGCACTACCCAGGCACTCGCAGTGCGCTCGGGACCCCAGCCGGAAGTGGTGGGCCTTGCTGAAAACCCGAACCCCGGTAGCGACGGAATCACCAGATGGAAGGCGTCCGATGCACTCCCGCCATGTGCCGTAGGATTGGTAAGTGGATCTATGATCTTCAGCTGCTCGATGACTGAGCCGGGCCATCCGTGCGTGACGATCAGCGGCAACGCATTTTCATTTTTCGAACGAACGTGGATGAAATGAATGTCCAGCCCATCGATCTCGGTGATGAACTGCGGCAGGGCGTTCAGTTTTGCCTCGCACTTGCGCCAATCGTAGTCTGTGCCCCAGTAGCGGGCGAGTTCCCGAATTGTCGCAAGCGGCACGCCTTGCGATTCATCCGTAACCGTCTCCCGATCAGGCCACCTTGTCGAGTTGATGCGCCTGCGCAATTCGGTAAGTTCCACTTCTGGAACATTCACCTGAAACGGACGAATAGTCGTCTTGTCGGCTGCCTGTGTAGCACTGGTTTGGATCATGTTGTTCTCTTTTTGAGCAGTATTGGATTTCGAATCTGCAAATGCCTCGCCGATCGTTGCTGGTCTGCACGCGACTGCCAGGCCCAACATCGAGCTCGCCTTGAGAAAGCAACGGCGCGATCTGTCGTCTGGTTCTTTCATCGGGTGCTCCTTTCTTTCGAGTAGTTCTGGGCGCTGTGGCCATCGTTTCTTCTCCTTCAGTGGATTTGGATTTCGGATCTGAAAAATGGTTCGCTGAACATCGCTGGGCTGAGCACGGCTCCAACCGTTGGAATTGAGCTGGCCTTTAGGAAGCGACGGCACGATCTGCCATCTGGATGTTTCATGATGTCCTCCATTTGAGTGGGCGGGGAGCCCTGCGCTGTACGGCATTTGAATCAAATTCGGCACATTGCGCCATCACACCAGAAGCCATCTGGGGGAACAATTAGACGAAAGTATCGATCGATACTTTCGTATCACGCGGCGTCAGGAATTGTCTCAACTGGCGAAACATCCCCATTACACTCATCGACCCGGGGCGGGAAGCGGGCAAATGGCACAGCCTGCTGACCTACCCAATAGCGGTATCTGCTCGTGCCGCCCGCGGTGGTATCCCCTTTCATCCCCGGCAGTGGTAGCGAAAAAACCTCTTATTGCGTGATGTGCGCTCTGCCGTGAACCCTGCATAGTACCGATATGGGAGCGAGGGAGTTGCACAGCCGAGACGGAATTGAGTCGGGCAGCGTAGCAACAGAGATTTGATAAGCAATAGACGGAATCTAGACCATTAGGAGTTGAAATGAAAAACGCAGTGTGTCTTGCTCTCGTAGTGCTCGCGGTACTTCCGGCTGCCGCGCAAAAACCGGCGAGTGCAACCTGCTCGACAAATGTAGATGCCGTAGCGGCCTTGGGCGAGAACTATGCCGCTCGCGTCGATGGTTTGCTTCGGGAAGTTCATGCCAGCTTGCAGAAAATTTCCGAACGAACGGAAGCAGGAGAACTTAGGCCCGAACAAGCGCGGGAACTAAAACTCGCCGCGACGCGGGACATGATCTCGCGCCTAGAGACAATCTCGGCGGTTTACGATGCGCGGCTTGACTCGAACCACAAGATTTGCACCGACACAGAGTCGGAAGCGGGAAATGCCTCAGCGGCGCGTAGCGCCGGGTATGGCGGGACTGGCACGATCAGCGTCGAGGAACTCAAGCGCGAGATGGCCGGTACGGCTGCAGTGTCGAGCGCTGAGCGGCTGCTCGACAAACGTGACTGAGCATGTGCTCTCGCGGTTGAAAGTTGCGGGCGTGACAGATTTCTTTGGCGTTCCAGGCGATTTTGTCGGATCGAACCGGTTGAAGACCTGAGCGATCAACTGAACGGAGTTGTGTGCGGAACGGGATTGGGAGGGGTTTCCAATACCGGCATGATCAATCCTCCCAGCAGTTAACAGGATGCTATAGGACTCCGTTCGGCCCACGTTCTGCCCTTACAGCATTACGACTGAAGGGCATGGCGGCGGCCGGTTACGGCACGACATATAGAAAATGTGCCCCTTTTTTCCTTGCTCTTGCATCAAAGTGCTATCTCCGGACCAAAGGGAAGAGAGGGCGCAATGGCACCGTTGGGGGCCAACCAGGACGCAAAAACCACAAACAGCGGCGGAGAGTTGCTGAGTGAGACCGCACCGATGGAAAAGCATCCAGCGCCCCTGACCGCAGGAAACCTGTTTGCCCGATTAGCGATTATCGGCGTTCTGCTTCTGGGTGTTGTGGCAACGTTTCTCTATCTGGGCGGGTGGTTCAGCCCGCAGAAACTGACACCTGCGCGGTTCGTCGATGAGTTTGAGCGGGTGGGCGGCATCCACTCGGGTTTCCGTCGCAATCACGCGAAAGGTGTATGCGTTCGAGGATTTTTCGATAGCAACGGGCAGGGGGTGCGCCTCTCGAAGGCTGTCGTCTTCCAGAGCGGCCGGGTCCCAGTGATCGGACGCTTTTCCTTGGGCGGCGGCGATCCCCACGCCTCCGACGAGCTGAGCACCGTCCGCGGCTTGGGGCTTCAGTTTTCTCTGCCCGACGGTGAACAGTGGCGGACCGCAATGATAAATCTGCCGGTGTTCCCGTTCAAGGATCCGCAGGCCTTTTACGACAACCTGGTGGCGTCGCAACGCGACCCAAACACGCATCAACCCGATCCGGCGAAAGGGGCGGCGTTCCTCGCAAGTCACCCGGAAACCGCGCGGGCGCTCGCCATCATCAAGAGCCACGCGCCGTCGTCCGGTTTCGACAACTCCGCCTACAACAGTCTTAATGCGTTCCGATTCGTCAACGCGGACGGCGCGTCCACCTACGTTCGCTGGACGCTCGCGCCCGTGCAGCCGTATGAAGCCGGGACCGGGGCAAGCCAGGAAAAGAATTTCCTCTTTGATGGGCTGATCGCGAGCATCCAGCAGCACCCGTTGCAATGGGACTTGGTCATGACGGTCGCACAGTCCGGTGATCCCACCGACGACGCTACTATCCCGTGGCCGGAGGGGCGGGAGCAGGTGGACGTGGGAACGCTGACACTCGATTCTGTGGAAAGCGAGGAAACCAGCCCTGCGCGCGACATCAATTTCGATCCGCTGATTTTGCCGGCCGGCATGGCGCCGTCCAGCGACCCCTTGCTGAGCGCGCGGTCGGCGGTTTACTCGCAATCGTTTACGAGGCGCGCCGGCGAGACGAAAGAGCCAAGCCAAATCACGCCTTCAGAGGTGCGAAAGTGAGCGTCAGGACGACTACCGACCGGCAGCAATTCACAGGGTCCATGCGGTTCCTCCACTGGCTGATGGCCGCCGTAGTATTGGCTATGCTAGGCATCGGCGTTGCCATGGTCGCGTCACTCGGCGACTATCACCGCCTTGTGTCGATCCATCGCCCGTTGGGGATTCTGATCCTGATTCTGGTGGTGATCCGGTTCGTGAACCGGCAATTGAGCAGCTTGCCGCCGTTTCCTGCCACCATGTCGCCGCAGGAGCGCTTTGCTGCGCACGCGTCGGAAGTTCTGTTGTACACGTTGCTGTTTGTGCAGCCGCTCGTCGGGTGGGCGATGTTGTCTGCCGCGCGATATCCGATTGTCATGTTCGGGTCACTGCATCTTTTTCCCATTCTTCCGCACAGCGTGGTGCTGTACGCGGTTTTGCGGAGGACGCACACGTTTTTCGCCTATCTCCTGTTCCTCGCATTTGTCGCCCATTTTGGAGCCATCCTGTTTCACACGCTGATTGTGCGAGACGGAATGCTCAGCCGCATGGTGCCGTGGCGAGCCCGCGCGCGCTAACCTCTTGGCGCGCGACGATGAGCAGCGTTACCTCACTGCGCTTCCTGCTCGCCGAAGCGGGAGTTGTTTACCGAGGTCGGACTTCTGGCGCACGGACAACCGGCAACTCGGGGAGTAAGAAATGAGGATAGCTGCTCAATTGGTGAAAAATCACCATTACACTCATTGTCCCTGGGCAGGTAATTCTCAATGAGTGTAATCGCCTGGTTACCACAGCTGAGAGTGCGATGAGGAGCGGCTTGCTAAACTTGAATCGTGTTCTTCTGGCTTGCGACCGTCGTGCGCTACCTTACAAGGAGGGATTTCATGCGATGGACAGTCTTCTGCCTTTTGGCGTCGGCACTATTACAGTCGTTAGCCCAAGCACAAGGTCCGGTTTTCACCATCACCCCTGAAGAAAGCGACGTTAAGTTTTTCGTGAAGGCTTCCGTGGCCATCGACGGTAAGTTTAACCAATGGGAGGCCACGCTGACCTTTCCGTCTACGGAAGTCACGTCGGCCGTACTCGATATCAAAATCTATGCTGACTCTGTGAATACCGGAAGCGGCATGAAAGACAACAAACTAAAGAGCAAAGACTTCTTCAACGCCAGCGAAGATCCCTACATTACGTTTCACTCTGCCAAGGTTGTGCAGACCGGTCCCAACACTTTTGATGTGCAGGGGACCTTTACTATCCGAGGTGTCTCCAAGGCCGAGACGTTGAACCTTATACTTACCGGCAAGGGCACAGGCGAGGGCAGCATCAAAGGGACAATGGCCTTCGACCGTAAGGACTACGGGATGAACAAAGGCATCCCGTTCGTCAAGATCGGCGACCGCGTCGAGGTATCGGTCGCCCTTAAGGCCCATAAGCTCAGTGGGCCTCCGCTTGTCTACAAGGAATAGGAATGTCAAGCGATAAGATGCGTTAACCCCACGCTTGACTCCCGTTGGTTGACGTAATATCCCCATTGCACTCATTGGCAGAAATTCATTCTTCAAGGTCAACGTCAGGTTCAGGATTCAATGCACGATTTATCATCCCGTGCAATAAACTACCTCCATGTCCCGATCCACACATTCAAGTAATACCTTAAGTGTTCCCCCGGCAATTCTCCCCTGCCGCATGCCGGCCGAATGGGAGCCGCATGCGGCAACCTGGCTCGCGTGGCCGCACTACCACGGCGATTGGCCCGGCAAGTTCGAGCCGATCCCGTGGGTCTACGCCGAGATCGTCCGCAGTCTCGCACGCCACGAACGGGTCGAGCTGATCGTCAACGATGTCGCAGCCGAACGCAAGGTTCGGAAGCTGCTCGACAAAGCGAACGCGTTGACGCCGAACGTCCGCTTCCACCGCTGGCCTACCAACCGCGTCTGGCTCCGCGACTCCGGCTGTATCTTCGTAACGGCACATGTGGGGACAGCCGCCCTCGGCTGTCCTTCTGAGGCCTTAGCCTCCGAGCAAGATCGAGGAGGGCACGACTTCGGCTCCGAGCCTGCCCTGAGCAAGCGAAGCGCGCAGAAGGGTGCCGATCAGGATCAAAAGAAGACCGAGGCTTTGGCCGTTGGGGGCAAACTGCTCGCCACAAAATTCCGCTTCAACGCCTGGGCCAAATATTCCAACTGGCGACACGATGAAAAAATCGGAACACTGATGGCCCAAACCACCCGCTCCCAAGAAATCCGCCCGCTGTCTCACGCATCTCGCGTCGTCCTCGAAGGCGGCTCGATCGACGTCAACGGATGCGGCACCATCCTCACCACCGAAGAATGCCTGCTCAGCAAGGTGCAGCAACGCAACCCCGGCATGAGTCGCCAAGCCTACGAGAAAGTCTTCGCCGAATATCTCGGGGCGTCCCACACCATCTGGCTCGGCCGCGGTATCTTCGGTGACGACACCCACGGCCATGTCGACGACCTCACACGCTTCGTCTCTCCTGACACCGTCGTCACCATGGTCGAGAACAATCCGCGGGACGTGAATTACAAACTGCTGCACGACAACCTTAGCCGCCTCCGTGCCGCCCGCGATCAAGCCGGCAAGCCTCTGAACATCGTCGAGCTTCCGATGCCCGGCCCAGTAGTCTTCGAGCAACGGCGCCTCCCTGCCAGCTACGCTAATTTCTATATTGCTAACGGAATTGTGCTCGCGCCCGTCTTCAACGATCCCAACGACCGCATCGCCCTGAACACGCTGGCCGAGCTGTTCCCCACGCGCCAGATCGTCCCCATCTATTCCGGCGACCTCATCTGGGGACTCGGCACCATGCACTGCATGACGCAGCAGCAGCCCCTGGCTGGATACTGAAATCTGTCATCCCGAGCGTAGCGGATGCATTCGCGTAGTCGAAGGTCTGCCCGCAGATCTAGGTCACAAGGAGAAACGTGCAGGAGGGAACCCTCTAGAGGATCGGAAAACCGCATTCCAGTTTTGTTCGCTCACCGAAAACGAGAAACTTGGAAACTCACTTTCTGTACTGCGTGGGCGCGGGGCCTCGTTCGAGCATCTCGCGGTCCCAGATCGCGCCCTCGCGAGTGTAGGCGGCCAATTCGAAATCCTGCGTCAGTTCCAGCGCGTCCACCGGACAGGCGTCCTCGCAGAGGCCGCAGAACATGCAGCGGCTCAAGTCATAGGTGAAGTTGGTCAACTCTTTGCGGCGGGTTTGCTCGTTGCGCGCGCTCGAGACCACGATCAGATGCTCCGGGCAAGCCAGCGCGCACAGATCGCAGGCAATGCACATGGTCTCGTCTGTGTCAGGATTCGTATTCAGCCGGGGCGCGCCGCGATAGCGCTCCGCCACCTGCGGCCGCTCCATGGGATATTGTTCGGTGCAAATTTCCTTGGGATCCTGATAGCGAAACGTGACCTTCAATCCCTGCAGAAGGTCGATCAGAAAAACTCTGCGCAGCAGGCTCGGCATGCCCATGACCCGGTAAGCATAACACTTGCCAGTTGCCGGTTACCAGTTGTCAGTAGGGGGTAGTGGTTCAGTTTAACGTTCATTCCAGAGGCGTCATCCCGAAGCCCCGCGTCTTCACCAGCGGGGCGAGAGCCTGCTCTGAGCTTGTCGAAGGGGATCGCGTCGAGCACTACTTCAAAGTGACCCACGACTGCTCAGGGGAACTTCTGCGGGTTGAGTTGCGTACCTTAACACAAGAGGATGCCATGCGAGCCTACCTCGCCCATCTAACACCGAAAGCCCGTATCCTGCTGGCCATCCCGGTCCTCGCCCTTGCCTATCCGGTGGTGATGATTCTCGTTCCGGCCATCGTTCGGGCTTTGGTGCCGGATGTTGTGCGCTCTGTGCTCAACCTGATCTGAGTCAAGACTCCTAAGCTGTATGCAGTGCGCAGTTTGAAATTTGAGCGCTATTATTCACTTGGCGTCATCCCGAGGTCCCGCGTCTTCACTAGCGGGACGAGAGCCTGCCCTGAGCTCGTCGAATGGGATCTCCCGTACAAACAGCCGCTTGCGCCCATTCTTTCGGTGATACTCTGTGCGGCACAGGACTTTCTCCGTGACGACAACCGACGACGAACTTTGGATGGAAGAGGCACTCCGCTCCGCCCAACGCGCTCTCGAGGCTGGAGAGGTCCCGGTCGGGGCCGTAGTTGTATGCGAGGGCCGCGTCGTTGGCCGCGGATGGAATCGGAACATCACAGACTTCGATCCCACCGCCCACGCCGAGATCGTCGCCCTGCGCGAGGCCGGTGCCACCGTTGGTAACCACCGCCTGGTCGACTGCGAGCTGTTTGTTACAATTGAACCGTGCGCGATGTGCGCGGGTGCGATGGTGCATGCGCGGATCAGGCGCCTGGTTTATGGAGCTCCGGATCTCAAGGCAGGCGCGGTTCATTCCGTCATGCAGGTGCTGAATCATCCCCAGATGAACCATTGCATGGAAGTCAGCGGCGGCGTGCTGGCGGGCCGCTGCGCGGAAATCTTGCAGGAGTTTTTTAGAAGCCGTCGCTAATTCCGGGTTCCAGATCGGTTGTCAGTCCGAGCGAAGTGAGGAATCTAGGTCTTGCTGATGGCTGAGAGCTGACGGCTGACAGCTTTTTCACGCGGAGAGGTGCGTGAGCGGTTCACACGACCCGCCTCGAAAGTTGAGGCGTTGAGCGGGCGTCAGCCCGCTGCCGAAATCCTGAGCGCGTGGTTGGCGCGAAGGACCTACAGTTGTAAGCTGTCCGGCGCGGAGAGGTGCGTGAGCGGTTGAAACGATCCGCCTCGAAAGCGGACATACCTTAACGGGTATCGTGGGTTCAAATCCCACCCTCTCCGCCAGTTCTTTTATTATCAATAAGGCCGCGCCTATCTCGTAAGAAAACGTCGCCAGGTAGCCTCCAGCGCATCCCACATCCTACGAAAGAACGCCTGCATAATCCCCAGCTGAAATTAACCGGTCGCCCCCAGCTTTGGAACGGTCGACGATATATTCTGGATCACCCTGAAGAAGGACTGCGGCTTTGCTCCAGAAGAATGCATCAAATTCCTTGCTGTTAAGAATGCTAATGCGCTGGGACGACTGCGGGCCCGTGAAACGTGCGATGACAACTCTCGGTGTGCTTCTCCTCGGGGCTACACTTGCGAACTCTACCACGGGAGAATTGCCAGACCCACTGGCGCTTTCCACAGATGCCATTGTCCAGAAACTCATAGCGGCCAATGCACTCCGTGCTGAGAGGTTGCGTGGCTACCACAGCAAGCGGATGTACAAGTTGGATTATCGCGGCTTTTTCGGCGGCCACGCTGAGATGCAAGTGGAGGCCTCGTATCGCGCTCCGGACAAGAAAGACTTCAAAATCGTATCCGAAAGCGGTTCGAAGCTACTCATTCGGCAGGTTCTACTGAAGCTGTTGCAGAGCGAACATGATGCCCAGGAAGAGAAGAACAGGAAAGAACTGGAGATCAGCCCGGCGAATTATCAGTTCAGCCTGGATAGTACCCAGCGGACTCCAGCCGGCGACTTTTATGTCCTCGACGTAAAGCCCAGGAGCAAGAGCAAATACGTTTACCGAGGCAAGATCTGGGTGGATGCCCGAGACTTCGCGATAGCCCGCATGGAAGGCAGTCCGGCAACCAATCCTTCTTTTTGGGTTAACCACATTGACATCCAGTACCAGTGGACGAAGATCGACAGCTTCTGGCTGCCCGTCCACAACTACTCAGTCACTGACGTTCGGCTAGGCGGCAGAGCCGTACTCAATATCGACTACTCCGATTACCAGATCACTAGCGAGGTTCGTAGCACCACACCTAAAAGTGCGGACAAGAACCCGGTCATGCCAGATCCATCCTCCGTAAGTGTTGAGCCGCACTAGCCTCAATGCTGCGAGCTATCGAGCAACTCTTTCAGATATTGCTGCCACGCCACCGCCCAGCTGTGAGTGCCATGACCGTGGGTTTGGTCGGAGGTTGGCAGCAGCACAAACTGTCCCTTCTTCACCTTTTTGATCTCACGCTCCGCGATTAGAAGTTCCGGCGGATTGATAAAATCGTCGGCCGAATTCACGAACATCACCGGCGCGACGATTTTCTCGAGCCGCGACGAAGGATCATAATTCCGTGAAGCATTCAGCGCGTAAAGAAGATCGTTGGCATCGTGGCCCGCGGTGAACCGCTTCACGTATTCCGCCGTCGCCGTGTCGGTGGCTTCGCGTGTAGGAAAATCCCTCTGCATCTGCAAGGCTGAACCCGCGGCCATGTAGAACATCTCGGCCCCGATTTTCAGCGCCGTGAGAGGTTCTGAAGAGTAGTCTCCGTTCTTCCAATCAGGGTCGTCGCGAATCGCGTCCATCACCATTTTGCGCCAGATTCGATTCCGACCGGCAATCTGCACCGGTTGACAGGCCAACGGCATCATGGCATCCATAAAATCCGGATAGCTCTCGCCCCAAACCCAGGAGTGCATGCATCCCATCGAGGTGCCCAGGATCAGGCGCAGGTGGTTCACGCCCAGCCCCTTTTCCAGCAATTCGTGCTGCGATCGAACCATGTCGTCATAGTCATACTGCGGAAAATGGGCGCGCATGCCGTCGCTGGGCTTGCTGGACTTACCGTGGCCGATGTTATCCGGCAGAATGACGTAATAGCGGGAAACATCCAGAAGCTGCCCGGGACCGAATAAGACTCCAGCAAACTGGGGTATCAGGAACTGCCCGCCGGAGCCGGTGGTGCCGTGTAAAAGCAGCACGGCGTTCGTAACCTTGCCGGTCGCGTCGCGTACCGGACTTCCAAAGGTCGCGTAGTGCAATCGCAACTCCGGCAGACTTTCCCCAGAATTGAAATGGAAATCGTGGGAAACGTAGTCCCCTTCCTTCGGTGTGGGTAACTGGCTTGCTTGCTGCGATGATAATGCCGCCGCTCCAAAGGTCACTACGGACAGCAAGGCAAACTGAGCCGCTCGCTTGTAAGCGGGCATATTCGCACCTCTTTTCCGAGGCAGGGTATCACAGGTCGCACGTCGGTCCCTTGTCGAATCTTTCCGAGACCCAGGCTGTGGCGAAACACGTCGCTTCGGTTCGATTGTGACTGCGCTCATAGCGTCATGTGTCCGACGACATAGACATGCGCTCGTTTGACGTGCCAAATGCGATGCAGATGGGAGTCAGTCCCAGGGGCGGCGGCTTTCGGGGGAGGGACGTCGCCCTTGCTGGATCTCGCTCGGAGGTGAGCTATGCGCCCCGGCGATTGGAAAGTTCTCTATCGGAAGGCCATTCTGGAAACCGACCCGACAGCCCGGAAACGGGAAATATCTGAGGCCGAGGTCGCGATCGCTGCGCGCGTGCGCGAACTTTTTAACCAGGCTGGAGCGGAAGTTGAAGTCGAGAGGGATGCTTTGGACGACGCCCGTTATGCTCTCCATGCGCTCAAAGATGCACTGGAACAAGATCCGCATGCGGCTTGATCAAACTTCTCGTCGTTGAATCTCGATGGGAGCTGTTCTTGAATGCCTACCTAGTGGCGTGCGTTCCAGACTTGTGTGACCGTGCCGGCGCGCCATCCCTCTTACGATGGCCGTCCTCGACCGCGTCGCTGCTCCGCTGCGCTCCCTTCAGGTCCCATCGGCAAAGCACGCAGCGCATAGCCACCGTGTAAACAAAGTGGGCGTAAGCCGGACACTTCGTATTTGTACAAGCCTTGGTCATCATCTCCCAACCGCCTCGTCAGCCGCATTGCACTACGCCGGGCCGGACTCAAATCTAGCTTCGACGGTAGCACTCTTCCCCACGGGCTCAACCCGCATTTTCAACGGCAGATGATCGGATTTATTTCTGCCCTTGGACATCTCGTTGCTCAGCACATGGGTTGCGCTGGAGTGGTTTCCTCCTCCCGTCTCGGGAATTCCTAACAACTGCAGGAGCGAAGACTTAATCTTCGGAAGAAGAGAGAAAGCGTATAGTTAGCGCTTATAATGGGTGGTTCTATGCCGCTGGATGAGCCCGAGGGTTGGCGGTGGCTGTGGGAACGGGCCCAACAAGAAAAAGACCCGGCCAAACTCGCCGAGCTCATCGATCAGCTGAACCAATTGCTGGCCGCGCATGAGAAGGCAGCGGCGGAGGAAGAGAAGCCGGCTTCCCGCTCCAGACGCAAGTCATCAGAGCAGTCGGTCTGAACACGTCTTTCCTACGTGGCTCTTACAAACTTATCCAGCTCGGAGCGCAATTCGAGGATTCGGCGCTTTCGCGCCTGATAAGCTTCCAGTTCTTCCTCTGTGAAATCGTTGAACTTTCGGCCTACCACGGATTCCACTTGTTGCTGAAGGAGCTCGCAAAGCTCACGCGCGATGGCGTCGAGCCCTGCAATTTCCATAACAGTCTCCATCGAGGAGACTTATACCCGAGGACTCGCTCTGGCAGTGAGCCGAAGCATCCCCCTTCGTTACTTCCGTCACGTCATTTCTCTGCGAGGATGCGTTCAATCTGCAGCAAATGGTTAATATCATGGCCGGCAAACATCTGGACAATGCGCTCGATCGACTCCTGGCCGCGCTCTGAGTGCATTCCATAATGCTTCCACTGCTCGGGCGTCAGCGATTTGAGCAAGGCGAGATTCGCTTCCCGCAGCGCGCGAAATAGCTCGAGAGATTTTCGCGGGTCGCGTTTCTCATAATGCCCGCTGATCACCCACACGTCTTGGTCGAACGCCACGATTGGAGTGCCCGGCGCGCCTAATACCAAACGCATCCGAAAACTGCCAACCGTCTCCGCGTCGGCGAGGTGTGCCAGGATCTCACTCACCGACCACTTGTCCAGCGCAGGACGCTTGCGCAGTTTGGCCGTGGATTTTCCTTTAATCAGTCGTTCGAGTTTCTTCGCCGTTGACGCCTGCACTGCCAGCGGCTGCTTCCCTTCTGTATAGCCACTGATCCGCTGCATGTATTGCTGAATGGTTTCTTTCATTGTTCATCTCCAGTACCAAAACCTGAATAGCGACGGCACTCGTTGCCGCGTTCACGCCGAAATCGCCATCGCTGCAGCATCATTGGAAGATGTACAGGAGCAAAGCCCGCGGAGCCCTCATCCCTGTTCTTTCAGCTTTAGTCGCGATTTGTTTTCTTCCATGAAAGCTTTGATTTCGTTTGCCGCCCCTAACAGCCGATTCCACTGTTCGTAATACAGAGTGACCGGAAAGCGCCCCAGGCCGTAGACGCTTACGCCGCCTTTTTCCCCAACCTTGAATATCAGATCTCCGCTGCGCTTTTTGGTCTCAACTTCTTTTTCTAACTGCGACAATCGCGCTTTTAGTTCTTCGTATGTCGGTTCTGTCATACGTTTCCTCGCCGTTTGAAGTTTTTGCTGGTTGATTCTACAGGAACTCGCCCGCGGGCCGTCCGCACTGCACAACTTTCAAAGGAGAATCGAGCAACACGAGATGGATCTCAGGATGCGGCTTTAAGAGCGCGGCACCGATGAGCAATGACGACGTAGGAACACCGCCTCAGGCCTGTTTGTTGAAACATCTCCGACGGCTGGAATCAACGCGCAAGGATTGGCCAGATCGCTAAGGCGAGATTAGTATTTTCCGTGAAATACCTTATGGTTAATGTCGGGCCAGAACTCTTTTAGCACGTTGAACACTCCGTCCAACCCTACCTGCGTCCCCCAACGTTGGTAAGTTTTCACCCACTGGTTGGATTCTGCCGGATAGTACGCATTGCCAATGCCCGCGGCCGCTCCCGCTCCCACGATCTCCGACAGATTGAAGGTGCTGTTTCCCGAGTTGGTCCTGGTGATGAACAGCCGACTTACCGCATAACCGGTTCGCTTAACAAATCCGCCTTTGCCCACGGTGTAGTATCTCGGGTCTTCCTTCGTCGCCGCAGGAACAATCGCTTCCGTCATGTAGTTCTCTATGGCTCCGTCGACAAAGACATGCCAGTAGTACTTACCGAAACCCTCGGCTCCTTGCCCAAATGTTGGCTGCGATTTGCTGGCCATGTCAACTCCCGCAAGCACTCCAACGAAAATGAAATCGGAGTAGTCGAACGTATCCTGGGTTGCCAGCCAGAGCTCCCCCTTGAAATCCAACGGGGGCAAATGCTCGTTGGCGCTCACCGCACGGTAATTGGGAATGATCCCCAGAATTCTCTTGTTCTGGTGGCCATAGTCTTCGGCCGGATTACTTGAAGTTGAAGGGTTGACCGCCGGCGTCGGCGCGTCGGGCAAGGAGGACTTTCCGTCCGTAGTCGTGGCTCGCGGCGGGTCTTGATTTTGCGAAACCTGATTTTGCGAAATATCGTTCTGCGCGGTATCGATCAGCGCAACATGAGCAGCCAGCGAAACACCGTCCAGTCCCGACGGTGCCGTTCCTTCTCTGGATTGTTCCTGAGCTTGAACAGGCACCACTGCCAACATCCCGCCCAGCACCACCGTCATGAAAAATAATCGAATCGCGATCAATTCTCCCCCATATTCATATTTTCTCCCGATTGGGTTCTATCTGCTGTGCTTTCAGACAATTCCTGACCGTTATGGACGGTTGGATTGCTTGAGTCGGCGTTTGGATGCACCTTGCGGAGTAAAAACGGCTAGGGAGAGTCCGGACTAGTAGGGGTGGTCGGGTGGGTTTTCTGCAGCTTCCTCTCGTGGTAGCGCTCCCTTCTCCTCTCCACATAGCGGTGAATATCGGGCCAAAACTCCTTAAGCTCATTCCCGAAGGCGTCGAGCCCCATTTGCGTTCCCCAGTCTGAGAGGCTCGTCGAAAAACCCCGATCGGATTCTGGATAATAGAAGTTGGAGATAGCAATCGCTGTGGCGTTGCCGGCAAACTCAGGAACATTGAACATACGCCCCCCGGCATCCGTTCGAGCGACGAAAATACGGCTAATGGCGTAGCCAAAGCGGTACATGAACGAACCCCTGCCCAGTTGAAAATACCGAGGATCGACTTTGAGGATCGTCGGGAAAACGCCCCCCACCATAACATTGCCATCGACCTGATCGGCGAACGCCGCTCCATACCGCTTCGCGTATCCCTCCATTCCCTGTCCGAACGCCGGGGATGAATTCTCCTCCTGGCGAATGCCCGCCACAATACCCACGACGGTGAATTCGTACGGATCGAACGAGCCCTTCGCCGCCATGGCAAATTTTTGCTTCCAGGAGACTGGTTGCACTTGCGCTTGACTATCCACCGTCAGGTAGTTCGGCATCACGTAAAACATCCGGTCGTCTTTGTTCTTCTTTGTGTCCTGTTTTGCATCTTGGACCGGGCCGCTTGGATCCTGAGAATTACTCTGGGCAGACGTTTGGTCACCGGGTTTATCCTGCCTCGAAGAACTGGTCGCGGGCGATTGGGAGGATTGGGCAGGGTCCGATGTTTGCGTCTGCGGGGCGCTTTGACCTGCGCAAAAAGCCGCAGAGCACAAGATCGAGACGGTCAGTAGGCCTACAAGCACTGAATAGCTCAGTTTCAAATTGATGATGGCTCCAGGTCCAGTTGATTAAGATATCGCCTAGGCGATGTTGGCAGTTCATTCGCTACGAACAGACTCCGCAATCCCGCCAGTATGCCGGGCCTTATGAAATTCCGATATAACGAGTCGTCTGCGATTCTGCGGTTAGTTTCCCCACATGTTCCAGGATGCTTCCAGGCTCGGATCGGGTCGCAAGCGAGGGGCCTTCTTTCCCCACTTTACCAGTAGGATGCACTTTGGCGCGAGCAGGCCGTCCAGTCCCGAGCATTTCCCGGTCGAGCATGGAATCGAACCAGTAAACGCTGTTTGGCCAGCGTTCTGATAACTAGTTTCGGGCAATTGTCGAGGTGGCCGTAACTACGCCTCGAGAGTCAGTGCCGAGGTTCTTTTCTCCTCGGGCTTGAAGATAACGCCCTGGCTGGTGCGGCTGTTCATGATCACTCTCATGGGCGTGTCGAAACGCAAATGGCGGACACACCCATCTTCGTCCACCGCCGGCTGCTCGGTCAGCCAATCCCAATCAACCACGCCTTCTCCGGCATCCGGATTTACGGTGAAGTAGCCGATCTGGAATGCGGTGAGATTCTGAAAGAAATGGCTGCCCTGCGAGGGGGTCACGCGAAAATCTCGGAAACCGGCTTCGACGATGACCCGTGCTCCTGAAATCTCGTCCCACTCTACCGGGATTCCAAGCCAGGGATCATTCGATCCCCAGCGTCCCACTCCAATCAGCAGATACGGCCGATTCTCGGCGCTTAAGACGGCATTGAAATGGGCGACGGCCTTAGCCACTTCCTGACTGCGGCTGCGCTCAAAGCGCTGTGAATCGACGATTACCACGTCATACAGATTTTCAATGCGCCCGTTGCCCAGCACTTTGTTGCTTTGGCAAAGAAGTTGTTGCAGATTTTCACTGCTCACTGACAAATCCTGATGATCGCGCGAAAGCGTGAGTGGACGAATTTGCAGGAAGCCAAACTCCGCCGCTTCCCTGGCGCAGCGGGGCAGACGAACCGCAAACTCAATCTCTACCGGAATCCCCAGCGCATGTTCTCCGGCCTTCACCAGAGTTTCAAGGATCGTGGCCAGCGGGAAGACATTGTGTTTGAGCATGGGCGCGAAGCTCACGATGCGGATTCCAGGCCGGCTTACGCCGTCATAGACCGCCTCGTTATCAACTGAATAAGTGGAAGCAACGGGAGGCAGCGTACCATCTGCCTCGGCCACCTCCAGATCGAAGCGCATCTCGTGCAAATGCCCGGGGCGTCCTTGAGGAGTGCCGTTTAGTGAGAGGGCCCAGAACTCCATCTGAGAATTGGCGAGGATGTCCTCTACCGACGAGAATTGCAGTAGGTTCTGCGGATAGCGCGGGCAGAACGTCAGACACTTTCCTCCATCCACTACAGCCCGCCCCAGCCCTAAAGCCACGGCCGCGATCCCGTCGGCGAACGACATCGGCGGCACGGGATAGAAGTTGTGCGAGCGCACTACGCCGGAGAAATCAGGATAGAAGCGTTGTCCGTGCACTGACCCGACCAGCTGCTGCACTATAACCGCCATCTTTTCTTCTTCTAATCGATACGGTGTCGCGCGCACGTACGCTTTGGCATGGCGGCTGAAAGTAGAGGCATAAACTCGCTTGATGGCGTCGATCAGCTCCGCCAGCCGCTGCCCCAGATCGGGTTGCTGGTTGCCCAGCATGAACGTCTCATACACTCCGGTGAAAGGCTGGTACTGCGAGTCTTCCAACAAGCTTGAGGAGCGCACGGCGAGAGGATAGGTGACTTGTTCCAGGAAGGCTTTCAGGTCTTCCCGCAACTTCTCGGGGAGGGGAGCCGCCAGAAATCTCTCCAGAATCTCGGCATCATCGTCGCAGCCCAGCGCGAAGTCGAGCAAGTTGCTTTCGGCCATGAATTGATCGAAGCAGTCCGAGGCCAGCACCAAAGCGGGCGGGACCGCGATGCGAATATTGGGAAAGCGACGGGTAATGCGGTTCTTGCGCAGGAGATGGCGCACAAAAGCAAGGCCGCGCGCCTTCCCTCCCAGCGACCCCGAGCCGATCCTGAAAAATCCGGATTCCGACGGCTTAAAGGTCTCGGCGTTAAAGTCCCCGATCAGCAACTCGCTCTGTTCGCGGCGATAGTCGTTGATCGATTCGATCAAATCGCGCCGCAAGTGCTCCGGACCATCAAAGTCGGATACTTTCCGCGGCCGCAGCTTCGCGGCCAACGCGAATTCCGTACGAGCCATGAGCCAATGAGAAAAGTGATTGCTCTGGGCGTGATAAACCAGGCTCTCGGCGGGCACCGTCTGCAACTGCTCCTCAAGCTCATTCAGATCTTTAGCCCGCCCCACCTCTTGCAGATCCGGCAGACGAAATACGAAATCTCCAAAGCCCACTTGCTCGGTGAGAATCCGCCGCAAATCTTTCAATAGTGTCGGCGAACGTTTGCGCAGAAACGAATACCCCGCGGCCAGCGCACGAGGGCGAAACTCGGTGCGGCTGGTCTGCAGCACAACTGGCACGTCCGGTACCAGCGCTTTCATCATCCGGGCCAGCTCGAAACCCGCCTCTGGGCTGAGTTTGCCCTCCCACGGAAATTCCACATCCGACACCAAACCAATCAGGTAGTCGCGATACTCCTGCACCAGCTGCGCCGCGTCTTCAAAATTCGAACTCAGCAAAATTTTCGGACGCGCCTGCATTCGCACCAGCTTGTGCGCGACGTTGATGCCTTCCTGAATCACACGCCGCGATTGCTTGATCAGCTCGGTGTAAATCACCGGCAGGAACGAAGAGTAGTAACGGATGTTGTCTTCCACCACCAGCAACACAGGCACTCCCATGGCCCGCGTGTCGTGCAGTACATTGCGCTTGTCCTCGATGTACTTGACGATGGCGATGAGAATGCGCGCATTCCCCTGCCACAAAAAAATGCGCTCGACATCGGTCACCGGATTCCGGCTGATGAAGCTCTTCACTTCGCGGTAGTCGTAGGCCAGCACAACCACGGGCACATCGAGACCAGCGCGCTTCACCTCATGCGCCAACTGCGCGGCGGTCATATCCGCGACCGCCAGGTTCGCCACAATCAGATTGAAACGAGGCTGCGAGCGCGCCAGTTCCAGCGCCTCGGCACAACTTGAAACATGCGTGATGCCGGGAATCTGCCGAAGGTTCAGTTCGAGCGATTCGTCGATCAGCAATTCGTTGAGACGACCATCTTCGCGGAGGATAAAAGAATCGTAGAGGCTGGAGACCAACAGAATGTTCTGCACCTTGAAGGGCATCAGGTTGTCGAAGCCTTCCAGGCGCTCTTCGGCGTCGAGAAACGGCTCGGTCATGGGCCGAGGAGTCATTGCGGATAATCCTAGTTCGCAGCGTCAGTGATAAACAAATGCGGGGTGGAGGCTCCCACCCCGCTTTCAAGACGAGCCATGTAGGGACAGCCGCCCTCGGCTGTCCAGCCGGGCAAAACCCGGCTTGTTATGTTTGCGTCTCTACACCAGTCCCTGATCCAGCATCGCATCGGCCACCTTCAGGAAGCCGGCAATGTTGGCGCCGTTCACGAGGTTGCCAGGCGTGCCGTACTTCTCGGCCGTCTCGTAGCAATTGCGGTGGATGTTGATCATGATTTTGTGCAGTCTGTCATCCACTTCCTCGCGCGTCCAGGAAAGTCGTGCGCTGTTCTGCGCCATTTCCAGGCCAGACGTAGCCACGCCGCCCGCATTCGCCGCTTTCGCCGGACCATAAAGAATCCTGGCTTCCAGGAACAGCTTGGTCGCCTCCAGCGTGCTTGGCATGTTGGCGCCTTCCGCCACCAGCTTGATGCCGTTCTTCAGCAGGTTCGCCGCATCCTTCGCGGTGATTTCATTCTGCGTGGCGCTGGGGAACGCGCAGTCCGCTTTGATGTTCCATAGCGGGTTGTGCTCCAGCTTCACGTCCGTCGGCATGAAGATCGCTTTCTTGTAGCGATCCGAATAATCGCGAATGCGGCCGCGCTTCACATTCTTCAACTCCAGAATGTAAGCCAGCTTCTCGCGATCGATCCCATCCGGATCGTAGATCACGCCGTTCGAATCCGACACAGTCACCGGCTTCGCGCCCAGATCAAGCAGCTTCTCGATGGTGTACTGGGAAACGTTGCCGCTGCCCGAAACCAGGCAGAGCTTCCCTTCCAGCTTATCTTTGCGGCTCTTCAGCATTTCCTCCGCAAAATAAACGCAGCCATAACCGGTGGCCTCTGGACGAATTAACGACCCGCCCCAGCCCAACCCTTTGCCCGTGAGCACGCCAGTAAATTCGTTGCGCAGCCGCTTGTATTGTCCAAACAGGTAGCCGATCTCGCGCCCGCCCACGCCGATGTCACCAGCGGGCACGTCCGTGTCCGGCCCAATGTGCCGCTGTAGTTCGGTCATAAAGCTCTGGCAGAAGCGCATCACTTCGTTATCGCTCTTCCCTTTCGGGTCGAAGTCCGAACCGCCCTTGCCGCCGCCCATGGGCAGCGTGGTGAGCGAGTTCTTGAACACCTGCTCGAACGCCAAGAATTTCAGAATGCCAAGGTTTACCGACGGATGGAAGCGCAGCCCGCCCTTGTAAGGTCCGATGGCGCTGTTCATCTCAATGCGGAAACCACGATTCACTTGCACCACGCCTTGGTCGTCGACCCAGGGCACGCGGAACATCAACACGCGCTCCGGCTCCACCACCCTGTCGAGGATTCGATTGGATTGATACTCCGGATGTTTTGCCAGTACTAACCGTAGAGAATCGAACACTTCCCGAACCGCCTGATGGAATTCAGGCTCGGCTGGATTCTTTGCCTTCACGCTAATCATTACATCTTCAATGTAGTCGCCCGGAGCCTTGATTCCGGGCGTAGTCAGAGTGCCAGACGTCATGGTCCTACCTCCGTAGTTGTAAGTGATGAAACCGCTCTCTATTCTGCTCCCATCCGCGCAATAAGCAATGACCCGCGGCACCCCCGGGGGTGATCCTTGTCACCGCGGCTTTTCGCTTGCGAATCATGTAGTTACCAGGACCCTTGTCAGCCAATTCTAAAGTTCATCCAGGAACTGGCGCAGCAGTTTGCCGGCTTCCCCAGGCTGCTCCCACGGCGAGTAGTGGCCGGCTTTCGGGATCACTCTCATCCGACTGTTCGAGATGTGCTGACGCATCACATCCGCCTCGTTCACTCCCGTCAGAATGTCTTCGTCCCCGGTAATGACGAGGGTGGGCACATTGATCGTCTTCAATGTCTCCATCGAATCCGGGCGTTCGGCCATGCCGCGCTGCGCCTGCGCAACATCCTCGGGAGACATCTTCCGCATCATGCGGAGGACGCCATCGACCAAGTCCGGCCGTGACTCCCGTGTGCTCTTACCCAGCAGGCGGGGAATCATGCTCTCGAAAAACGGTTCAGTACCGCGCTCAATAACATCGTTCGCGGCCTGCAAGCGAGCCGCCCGCGCTTCGGGAGGATCAGCGGCCGCTTTCGTGTTGCACAGGACGAGAGCAGCGACGCGTCCGCGATGCCTGCGCCAGAACTCGAACAATACGTATCCGCCGATGGACACACCAACCATGGGAGCGCGCCCAACTTCGGCGTCGTCCATCAAGCGAACAAGATCGGCGGCGTGCTTCTCCATTGTGGCTGGACTTTCCCCGACGCCAGAGTCCCCGTGGCCGCGCAGATCAGGGAGAATTACGCGATAGCGGCTTGAAAGAACATCCGCCACCGGCAGCCAGAATTCATGATTCGCAGGAAAAGGATGCAGCAGAACTATGGGAGGGCCTTCGCCCACCACGTGGTAGACGATCTCGGCATCGCCACTCTTGATCTGTTGTGGAACCATGCGCACTATGGATTCGTCACGCGCTCGGCGCTGGCCGGAGCGTTCAACAGCAGTGGCTCTTCCGGCATCACGATCCAGGCGATCGGATAGGAGATCAAGCCAATGCCGGTCATGAAAGACGCGATCAGCCACACCAGACGAACCACGGTCACGTCGACGTCAAAATATTCCGCGACTCCGAGGCAGACCCCGGCGATCTTGCGCCCCTGCCGTGGACGGACCAAGCGCTTGCGCGCCACCGACGCGCCGACGCGCGTGCCGCAGTAGGCGCAGACGGCCGCGTCATCCTGAATCACTTTGCCGCAGTAGTTGCAGTACATGGCTCGACCTCCGCACGACAATAAAGGAATTGTAGTCCGAATGTTCCTGGGATCACGCTGAGATGTTCGTGTAAGGACAGCACCCCAAAGCTTGCCCTGAGCTCAGCCGAAGGGGCTGTCCGGTCGAGCAAAGCTCGACCTCTTTCTTGTTCAAGCCGCCTAACGGTGGAAGAGATCACTCCCGGTACGCTTCCTTAATATGTTCGCGGGCTTTTTCCGCCGGAGGCGTGCTGGCGTTTTCGGCGAGCACGATCTGATATTTCTTCATGGCCAGGTCGCGCTTTTGCAGCAGGTCGTACATTTCACCGGCAGCCAGGTTGGCTTTCTGCAGCGTCTCCGGATCCGCGTCGGAAACCTGGCTGACCAATTCGTAGGAGGAAGCCGCCCCGGAATAATCCTTCTGGCTGCGCAGCAACTCGCCCAAGCCCCAGGCGGAAATCTCATAGTGCAGGTTGCCGTACTTCCCCTCCCGGCCATTTTGCCAGACCTTGCGATAAGCAACGACCGCCTCGCTGGAGTGGCCGGAGGAGCGCAGAAGATTGGCCTCTTCGAGTGGGAACAAATAATTCCTCGGATACTTCGCGGCCAGATCGTGCATGAAGCCGCGGGCCTCATCGTAACGGTGTTCGCGACGCAGGAACAAGGCGAGAACGACCTTGCCGTCGACGCTATTCTCTCCGTTGCTATCGGCCACTTGCCGCAGGTATTCCAGGCCTTTCTCCTTGCTGCCGCTCAATCCCACCAGAGCCACCGCGACCTTCACGCTCCACGGCAGGCTGCCCATCACATAGTTGTGAGCTCCAACAACGAGCTTCGCGTCGACGTAACTGGGATCCAGCTCCAGCACGCGTTCGTGATCGTGGCGCGCACCAACAGCGTTGCGCAGGGCAGAAAACCAGGCACGCTCCACCAGCGCCGTATAGAGCGAGAACTGGGCGCGAGTTACGCCCCGCGCGTAGAGCGCCTCCACATGATTCGGGTCGCTTTTGAGTTGCTGCTCTTCGAGGCCTTCGGCGCGTTCGACCAGCTGTTTGATTTGCTCTTTTACCTTTGGGTCGGCGGGGCGATGGGCCTGCCCAATGAAGCTGTCGTTGCTGTAATCGCCGGTATTCATAGCGCCCATGCGGTAGAGCTCGCGCATCAGGATCGTCGATAGCAAATGATTCACTGCGGAAGGATCATTGGGGTGACGATCCAGGATTTTTTGAAAGCCCTGGATGGCACGGTCGTAATCCATGTTGTAGAAGAGGTCGGAAGCGGATTCGAACAGAGGGTCGTTGGCAGAAGCCGTCAGGTTCGGCGACGATGCGGCCGACCCGGTGGCTCGAGTTGCAGGCTGGATTTGGGAGCGCGCTTCGAAAGCTGAGAGGCACAGGCTGGCCGTGCACCATAGTATGCCCGCACGAAGGAACCCTCTCGCAAATATCCGACTCAACTGCATCCCCAGAGTTCTAGCCTTGAGGTTAGTTTAACTGAACTCGAAGGAAGCAAACCATACGAAGCGAGGTTTCTTGGAGAAACGAAAGACATGCCGACGGCATCAACCGAGCCTGCAAGACTTGCTGAGCAGATGATCCTTCGGTTGCCGCGGCGGCTCACTCCTCTACAGGTTCATGACCCGAGTAACAGAGGCATCTTTACCCGAGTTTGCGAGTAATAATTGCGCGAGATTACCAGATCTTCGCCCGCCGCGAAGGGGCAAGTGCCTGAGGAACATACAACTTAGCGCTGCACAGATTTTGGCTGTTGGGTTGCCTTGCAAAGATAAACGTCCTGAAGAGCTTTTCCGTTATGGCTGATCTAGTTCGAGATGCAGAGCGAGAATTCTGGAGCCCCCCAAGTGTGTTGGATCCTACGGCTACGGCTGCCCCCCCAGCCGTAGCCAGCGTGGGGATGGCGGACGCTTGCGAGGGCTGTGGTACTGAGTTCATGATTGCGGCCAGGTTTTGCCATGCTTGCGGATTGCGCCGCAGGGAGTTGACCCCGGTCGTCGCTCGGAATACAAGAGCTGAGTTCATTGCGAGCCTGTGGGCCAGAAGCGCGGTTCGGCTCAGAAATGGACTCACGTGGGCCGCGGATACGTGGCATAAGATACCCTTCCCCAATTGGCTGCACTATTTGCATTTCCACGAGATCAAACGCTGGGTGGGTCTGCCCACGGCGTCATTGATCGCTTTCATTGTTGGCATGGGCTGCATCGCCGGAGTCATCGGCGTCAGCCTCTTCTATAAGGCTTCGAATCTCGCGGAGTTCCAGGCGATTCAGATGTGGCGGATCGAATGGCTCCTGGCCGCGACGGCTTCATTCGTCGCCGGTATCCTTTTGAAGAAGCCATCCGATAACGAATAGAGTCTCCCTACTCTCGCAACCAAAATTCTACGACTCGCCCCCTGACGTCGCAGCGCGCCGCTGCTGGTTCATGCGGTAGAGATGATGGACTGGTCCGGTTCCACGACCTAAGGGATAGCCGGCCGCAATCGCGGCCGTCACATAGGTCTTGGCTAGCAAGGTTGCTTCAGCCAGGCCGCGATCGAGTGCCAGGTGGCACGCGATTGCAGTTGCGAAGGCGCACCCAGTGCCATGCGTGGAATCCGAGCGTTGCCGCTCCGCCTTGAAGACCTCTTGCTCAACGCCGCGTTTGGTAGTGAAGCTCAGGAGGTCGATGGCTTTGTCCAGATGACCCCCTGTGATCACCACAGCCGCTGCACCCATCTCATGCAGCTTGCCCGCCGCCACCCGCATTTCGTCCAGATTCGTCACCTTCATGCCGGTGAGAATAGCTGCCTCATCCACGTTAGGTGTGAGCACGGTCACCAACGGAATGAGCTTTTCGATCAGCAGCTTGCTTCCCGGAACGTCGAGCAGGTCGGCGCCGGAGGAGGATTTAAGGATGGGGTCCAGCACTACGTAGGGCGATTTCGACTTGCCTCTGCTTTCGGTAAGGAACTCAGCTACCGCCCGGACAACCTTAGCTGTACCCAGCATTCCGATATGGACGGCCGCGATCGAAACGTCTGCCGCAAGTTCGTTCAAAGTATCGGTGATCAGACTCGGATCGAGGGATTCTACCCGCCGCACGCCGGCGGTGGATTGGACGGTCATGGCCGTAATGCAAGCCACTCCGTAGCAACCGTGCGCGGCAATCGTCTTGATGTCGGCCGTCACGCCGGCTCCCGACGAGGGATCAAAACCTGCGATGGTCAGTACAACGGGTGGCACCTCAGCCATGATCTTCTGGTCCTGCCTCCTCGCGGAAGCGAAAAAATAAACTTCGGGGACTAAGCAACTTGTACCTAAAAGAGTGGCAATAAACAACTTATAAAGAAACAGACTCTAAGCTGTTGAATCGATTGAAGTTGAAAATACTTCGTAACCTGCGGGATATTACCTATTTACTACTGTGCAAATACTTAACCCCATTGTTTTGAGAGACATCATCTCATTTCCCTATAATTGACAATAAGTTACGTATGATATCGATTACTATCAGGACACTATAGATGGCAGACTTTCGGGTTGACAAGGTGCCACTAGGCCTCTACCATTTACAAACCGTTAACGAGAAAACCTAGCTAGGACGACTTTTTGAGATGCGAGGAGAACTGAATGCAGAGACGTATAGCTCATGGACTGATGATCGGATTGATGATCGTCGGGCTGGGAGCCACTCAGGTTCCGAACAACTCGGAGGCCAGTTCCGCCCCAAGTAGAGCCCAGATCAAGCCCGAAGTCCCAAAGCAGATCGCGAAGAACAAACCGTATCAGGTTGGAACAGCGTCCTGGTACGGAGAGGATTTTGAGGGCAAACCAACCGCCAGCGGCGAAGATTACGAGATGTACGACATGACCGCAGCTCACCCCACGCTGCCTCTCGGAACCTACGTGCGCGTCACCAACTTGCATAACGGCAGGGCGGTCGTCGTGAAGGTGAACGACCGCGGACCGATCGTGGAGGGTCGCATTATCGATCTTTCCTATGGCGCAGCTCAGGCACTCCAATTTGAACATCGCGGCTTGCAGAAAGTCAGACTCGACCTGGTGAAACAGGGCACGTCCCAGCACCGGCCGGTCTACCAAACCATCGCGGCCAACCAACCTATGGCGGAATTGCCGTAGACCCCTTACACTGCTAGGGATGCAGACCAGTCTGCCCCATCTCATCCCTGGCAGCGATCCAATCCAAACCACAGCGCGAACAGACGATCCCCGTCGCCAGCTGATTGTCGCCCTTGACGTGTCTACGGCGGCAGCCGCGCAGAAAATCGTCGCAGCCGTCGGCGATTCGGCGGACACTTATAAAGTTGGTATGCAGCTCTATACCGCCGAAGGGCCTCGCCTGGTGCGGGATCTGGTGGCCTCGGGCCGCCGCGTTTTTCTCGATCTGAAATATCACGATATCCCCAACACGGTCGCGGCCGCCGTGCACGAAGCCGCCCAGTTAGGCGTGAGCATGTTGACCGTGCACACTTCCGGCGGCACCAAAATGCTGCAGGCTGCCGTGGACGCGGCGCGATCCGTGAATCCCGCACTGACTGTCCTCGGAGTCACCGTCCTCACCAGCATGGACGAAAACGATCTGCGCACCATTGGGTTCCACGGAACCATGGCAGAGGAAGTCCTGCGCTTGGCCAAGCTGGCGCTGGCCAATGGATGCCAGGGGGTCGTCACGTCGCCCCGCGAAACTGCGATGCTGCGTGCGAAGCTGGGAAACGAGTTCGCGATCGTAAATCCCGGCGTGCGCCCGGCTGGTATGGGGCACGGAGACCAGGCGCGGGTGATGACTCCAGCGGAAGCGATTGCCGCCGGAGCAAGTCACATCGTGGTGGGACGTCCCATCACTGAAGCCGCTGATCCAGCAGCGGCGGCGCAAGCCATCCTGAAACAAATCACTGCGGCGTAGCGCTCGATCAACTCTGCCCCAACTGAAATTTTTCGAACTTGTGCAGCGCGGCTTCCACTTGCTGCTGATGGGCGCGGGTCCCGCGCCGGCCGATCCAGTTCCAGCGCTGCACCAGAAGTTTTTGCCGCGACCGGTCGGTTTTGAGGTCAAGGCCGGCAACGATCCGATCTCCGATTAGAACTGGGCAAACGAAATAACCAAACACCCGCTTGTGCTTCGGAACGTAAGCTTCGAAGCGATACTCGTAATCGAAGAAGAGCCGGAGTCGCTTGCGCTGGATGATCAGCGGGTCGAAGGGAGACAGGATATGAACCTGCTCCCGCGCCGGGCCGGGAATGGTATCGAGCGTTTCCGGACGGGCCCAGTGCATCCATTGGCCCGCTCCTTCCAGTTGCACAGGGATCAGCTCCTTTCGCCGGACTCGTGACTCCACCAGTCGCCTCATCGCTGGTTTGCGTGGAGCGTCCAGATGACAAATCGATTCCACACTCACGATCCCTTGCGATTGCAGGGCACGATCCAGCAGGTAGTTCAAGGTTTCCTTTTCGGTGGCTGCGGGGGGCAGACGGTCCCAACCGAAATGGCGAGTCATGAGCTCATAAGTCTTCAGCATCCCCGCCCGCTGACTAATCGTCACTAATCCTCTGTAGAAGGCCAGCTCCAGAACGCGCTTGGAAGGCTTGCGGCTGGCCCACGCGTAGTCTTTTTCTACCGGCTCATCCTCAATGTCGCGGATGGTGAGTGCGCCATGTCTCCGAATGCGCGACAGCACCCGGCGCAGGTCGCCATCAGAAACCGTGCCGAACCAGCCATTGCGACGCTGCCAATCCTGGCGCGCCTGGCGCATATCGCGCACATAAAACCGCAGGGTCTCCGTCGGCACGTACGATAGAGCGTGCGTCCAATACTCGAAAATGGTCTTGTCGATGCTCTGTGCCTGATGCAGATGCTCGCGCCGGTACGTAGGAATGCGCGTGTAAAGGATGTGGTGATGGCTGCGCTCGATGACATAGATGGTGTCAATCTGCAAGTAGCCGAGGTGCGCCACCGCTGCCGGCGTGGCCTTCGGCCCGGTGCCGAAGGGCTCTGGGGTGTCCAGGCGCTGGGCGTGCAGCCAGATTCGGCGAGCCTGGGCGGAGGTGAGTAGCATCGGCAGATTCTTCAATAGCGTCTTAGGTGACTAAGAGAATTTTTTTAGCATCCAAGCCTTACAGATCGCTGGGTGGCCCGCTCACCCCTGTGGCCCACTCAAGCCTGCTTTTGACTTGAGTGGGGATGTTCATCCTTTAAAATGATGAAAAGCAGTCTCATAAACTACCCACGCGACAAAAGCAATCGCACCGAGGAGAACAAGCGCGAAAATAACTGCAAGCGGCCAGAAAACCCAAGACCACGATTGTCTCTTCCTGATCTGCTGGATGGCGTTGCGCAACGAGAAAGCCGTAGCAATTGCGCCAACTGGTGTAAGGGCGAAGGCCGGCATAAACGCATCGAGTTCACCCGGTCCCCTGCATCCATGCTGCAAGCAGTAAAGACAAGGAAACAGGATCGATAAGACGTAAGCGATCGCAATGAAATACGAAATTCCAAGGCCTAGCTTGCCTGACATAGACCTATCCTCAAATCCCATTCCCGTTGGAGTTACCGCTAGCCACGTTAGCACAGAGGACCTGCGAGGCAGCGATACTAGAAGCTATCTCATAAATGGTTTTGAGTTGGGCAGTTTTCTGTAGGGCGCGACTTCAGTCGTGCCGCCTGGGGCCAATAGAGACCAGGGATTTAGCCTCTGAGGGAGCCAGCTCAACTTAGCTCCGCACGAATGAATGAGCTGTGTGTCGCTCTGCGCCTCTCTCTGGGTTGAGATTCGACCTAGTTACTGAGAGTGTTTCGTCTGTCCTTGGGGTTCGGGTCTCTTGTCCTCAGTTTGTTTTTCCGCGATCCTGCCAAGCTGGCCGGTTATACTTTTCGCGGAAGTGCGGTGACTCTGCAGTAGCAGTTCAGGACACCGAACGGGAGCTAATCGATGAGCACCAGAGTATCCAACGAAGTTTCGCGGCGTCAGTTTTTGATTTCAAGCGGGGTTGTGGCGGCGGCCGCGTGTCTCGCCCCGCCCCGGCTCTTTTCTCAACAAGGCCTCGTTGAAATGGCTCTGAAGGAATCTGCCACAGCCAAGATCACGGTGCAAACGCTTCGGCGCAATATCAGCGTCCTGCTCGGTCCTGGCGGAAACATCGCCGTTCTTACGGGCCCGGACGGAAAGCTTCTCATCGATGCCGAAGTCGTCACTGCGCGGTCGAACGTCGCGGCAGCTCTGGCCAGTATCAACGCGGACCCCATTAAGCAACTGATCAATACGCACTGGCACTTCGATCACACTGGCGGAAACGAATGGCTACATCAAGCGGGCGCAAACATTTTGGCCCACGAGAATACGCGCAAGCATCTTTCGGCGGATACGCGCGTGGAAGGCTGGGTTTACACTTTTCCGGCCGCGCCCGCCGGAGCAATCCCGACAACTGTTTTTCAAGACGAGCACACGGTTCACGCCAACGGCTCCACTCTCGCCCTCAAGCACTACGGCCCCGCCCATACCGATTCGGACATCTCCGTACACTTTACCGAGGCTGATGTCCTGCACACCGGAGACACGCTCTGGAATCGCAACTATCCTTTTGTTGACTACTCGACCGGAGGCAGCATCGATGGCCAGATTCGCGCTGCGGAAGCGAACCTTGCGAAAGTTAGCGCAACCACGATTGTCATTCCAGGCCATGGCGCAGTCGGGGGGAAAGCCGACCTCACGCTGTTTCGCGATGTGCTGGTCGATGCGCGCGAGAAAGTCGCCAAGCTTAAAAAGCAGGGCAGGACTTTGGAAGAGGTGATCGCAGCCAAGCCCACCGCCCGCCACGACGCGGAGTGGGGGCAATCTTTTCAGAGTCCCAAGTCGTTTTTGGGATGGGTGTATCAGGGCGTCTGAAGCCAGAGCATCGGGTGGATGGATTTTAGCTCCCATAGGATAGGAGACCGTTCTCGCTAGACCCTGAGCCAGCCACGGAATCCCCTGGCGGCATAGTAAGATTCCGCGCCGTTGTGATACACGAAAACGGTGTCGTAGCGGCGATCGCAAAATAGGGCGCCGCCGAGTTTTCTGATCGCAGGAGGTGTTTGCACCCAGCTCGACGTTTTCATATCGAAATTTCCAAGCATCTGCAATTCTCGATATTGTTCTTCCGCCAAAAGCTCAATGCCGATCGCAGTGGCCAGATCCATCGCGCTGCCTTTTGGCTTGTTTTCTTTCCTTGAATCCAGCGCTTCACGGTCGTAGCAAAGACTTCTGCGGCCGTCAGGACTTTCCGCGGAACAATCATAAAAAACGTATTCGCCCGTTTTCTTGTCATGTCCAACAACGTCCGGTTCGCCGCCAGTTCTTTCCATTTCACTGATTGACCACAATTTCTCGGCATTGGCTTCCAGCTTTGCTTGTACTTCAGCCCAAGCAAGACCTTTATGGCGGTTCACGTTTTTCTCGAAACGGGCTTTCAACGTTGTGAGTAGTTCTTTCCGTTGTTCTGGTGACAACTCTTTTTTGTTTCTCTTAAGCGGTTTGTGCATCGTCTTGCGATCCTCTCGATTCAGGACTTTTGAGCCGCCTGAGGCGGTCCGTTAAGCGTTTCGATGCCGAACAGCTTCGCATACTCCGCGTTCAGCCGCTGCCAGGCGGGAAACTTCATAGCCTCGGGACCGGCGATGCGGCCGATGGGAGTTCCGCTGAGAAGGTGATCCAGAACATCGAAGCAGATCTGCCAACCCGCAGCGCCCATTGCGATGAAGCGGTCACCGATGTTGGTCCACAACGTCAGGCGCGTGCCTCCACCTAGGGCTTCGAGTTCCCACCGCATATCGAAGCCACCCCAGTTGTACTGGAGCGACTTGGGAGCCTCAGCTCGCGTCACCGTTGTTTCGGTAATGCGGGGCGCGGGCGCTCCCACCGTGGTGAGCTTCACCGTAGTTCCAACCGCACCCAGGCTCCCATCGGCGTCGAAGGGCGCCCACTCCCGCAGATGCGCCGGGTCAGTGAGCGCCTGCCAGACCTTTTCCGGTGAGTGGCGCAGTTCCCTGACGAGAATGAGCGTCCACTTGTCTTCCCCGTTTGGTCCCCGGTCCTTTCGCACCCGCGCCACGTCGGCCGGTCCCGGTCTGTACTGCTCGCGATTGCTCATGACCATCGCATCAACTGCGTCAGCTGAATCAGGTTGCCGCAGGAGTCGTTCAGCATCGCAATGGTCGAGCCAGTCACGTCGGTGGGCGGCATCGTGAACACCGCGCCGCGCGCTTTGATCCGCTCGTAGTCGCCTTTGATGTCGTCTGTAAAGAAGTTGGCCGCGGGCTGGTTTTGTTGAAAGATCGCCTGCTGATAGGTTTTGGTCGCGGGGTTGTTGTTCAGCGCCAGCTGCAGCTCAGTGCCCTCCGGCTCCTCGGGCGAGGCCACGGTCAGCCAGCGAAATGGACCATTGCTGAAATCGGCTTTCTTGGCAAAACCCAGTACATCCGTATAGAAGCGCAGAGCCTTGTTCTGGTCATCCACGTATATGCTGGTCACTTTGATTTTCATCTCGTTTCTCCTTTGCCACGTTCACGGTTTAGGCCGCGTCGTCTTCGCCTTGTCTTCCTTTTCGTTAGCGTCGGTTGATCCATGCGGTCCTGACCCATGCGATCAAGGTGGCGTTCGAGAGCATCCACGTGAGCGGACCATAGCCGGCGGAACTGAGCCAGCCAGGCATCCAACTCCTGAAGCGGTTCTGGCTTGAGCCGGTAGAGACGGCGCTGCGCGTCCACCGTGGATTCCACGAAGCCGGCATCGCGCAGCACGCGCAGGTGCTTTGACACGGTCGGCTGCGGCATACGAAGTTGACGCTCGATCTCTCCAACCGACTGTTGCGAAGAGACCAGCAGACTCAATATCGCGCGCCGGTTCGGCTCCGCAATGATTTCGAATACAGTTTCCACTCTCTTCGTATACCCCAAATGGAATATACGTGTCAAGGCATATATACGGAGAATTCCAAATCCGGCACATGCGAACTTTTCATCCTTCGATTCGCATTTTTCCGCTATGGCCGCAGGTGTACAATCTCCGTAGAAAGCACTGAAAAGCGCCGCTTCGTTGTAAGGCCGAGGTGCTAATGAACGTCCACGTCAGTTACCGTCTTCATAAAACACCCGCCGTAGAAAAAGACATTCAACACCAGATCGAAAAACTGCGGAAACGGCTGCAGTTCTTCCGCCCCGAGCTCGTCCATCTCAAAGGCATGGTGGAGGAAAACTCGGCGCGCGAGGGAACCGTCGTTTCTTTGAACTTGCGATTGCCGTCCGGCCAGATGGCGGTGCAGGCAAAAGCCCAGACTCCCGAGGCTGCAGTGAAAAGCGCTTTCGAAGACTTGCTGCAGCAAGTAACCAAGCATAAGGAACTTCTACGCTCTCCGCACAAATGGGCGCGGCGGCAGAAGGAAGCCACGGGACGTCGCAATGCGTCCGTACCTTTCGAGGAGACGCTGGCCGTGGTATTTCCAGCTGCGGTTTCGTCGGAGGATGTGCGTTCCTACGTCAACGTGAATCTTCCTCGCCTGGAGCGCTTTGTGGAGCGCGAAATTTATTTTCGCGAGACCGCCGATCAGGTTGTGCCCGATTCCATCAGCAAAGAAGAAGTGATTGACGAAACCATTGCGGCGGCCCTGGGCAGTGGACGGGAGAAGCCGGAGCGGTTGGCGCTGGAACCTTGGCTTTACCGTCTGGCGCTCGAGGCACTGGACGAACTCTCCCGTCCCGAAGGCTCGAACGGGGGCGCGGTGCGCTTGGAGGAATCTGCCCGTAAGGCGAACGTCAAAGCCAGCGATGAGCCGGAACTGCAGTTCCATCAGCCTGACGAAGCGATCACAGAGGAAACCATCATCGCCGACGACCGGGTCGCGACGCCGGAACAAATCGTCGGGTCCGAAGAGATGATGCGTCTGATCGCCGCTGCTCTGCGCGATGTGGCCTCCAACCATCGCGAGGCGTTTATCCTGCACGCGATCGAAGGTTTCGGAGTCGACGAAATCTCCGCTATCACCGGCATTCCGCCGGACCGTGTTTTAAGTTCTATTTCTGCCGCGCGCGATCACCTGCGCAAATCGCCCCAATTTGTGGGCCAATTTAAGGGACGGTTCGCGTCCACGGGGACCGCATAGATCCAATTCCAATTGAAAGGAAGTGGGGACAGGGGATGATTACTCGCGAACAAATTCATGAACTAGCACAATTCGAAGATCAGGGAGCCTGCGCTCTAAGCTTCTACTTTCAGCCCACGGCGCCTCGCAACAAAGCCCACAAAGAAGAAGCCATCGCCACCAAAGAAGTGCTGCGCGAGGCTTTACGGCGGTTGGAGAGCAAGGGTGCGGGTTCGGGCAAGAGCAAATGCGAATCGTCCCGTGCCGATATTGACCGGATTGTCCGTCTGTCGCAGGACTTGCGTGGAAACGGAGCGCACGGCAAGGCCGTATTCGCCTGTGCCGCGCAAGGCTTTTGGCGCGAGTTCGATCTGCCACCGCAGCTCGGCAACACGCAACTGTTCGTCGATCGTCATTTTCATCTCAAACCGGTCGCTCGCTTGCTGGGAGCATTCCCCAGCCTCGGCGTTGTGCTGCTCGACCGCCACCGCGCGCGCTTGTTCGATCTCCGTTTAGGTGAGTTGACCGAACGCATTGATTTTTTTCATCCCCTTCCCCACCGCGGTCGCAGTGACGGCTTCGCCGGATATGACGCCGGCCATGCCGAGCGCCGCGTCGCCGACGAAGTCCGCCAGCATTTCAAACTGGTGGCCGACGTGCTCAAGAACGCCGTCGAGAAGCATGTCTTTGACCAGTGGATTCTTGGTTGCCAGGACTTGCACTGGTCGCAGTTCGAACCGCAACTGCATCCTGATGTAGCGCAACGATTGCTCGGGCGATTTTCCGCTGAAGTTGCGTACATGAGCCGGGACACCATTCGCTCGCAAGCGGAACAGATCTTTTCCGAGTGGCAGCGGAAGCGGTGCAAGGAGGTGGTGCACGAAACCATCAGCCAGGCCCGCAGCAACGGCCGAGGTGTTACTGGATTGCGGCGCGTGCTGCGTTCGCTGGAATTGGGTGAAGTGCAAACCTTGCTGATCGGAGATCGCTACGTGGCGCAAGCGGTCGAGTGCACGGGCTGCGGCCACCTGGACGCGCACCTGGTAAGCTCCTGCCCGGTTTGCGGACGCGAGACTCGCGAGGTTGTCGACGTATCGGAAGCGATCTTGCCTTGGGCGATTCGTCGTGATGTCGAGCTGTTCTATGTCAAGGATGATCCTGAACTCGACAGCGTCGGCAACATTGCCGCCTTGTTGCGGTTTCGGTCCGAACAAAATAAAGTTCGAGAGATCACGCAGGCCGGCAGAGAATCCCTTGGCCGGCAGCCCGGACATGTAGGCCGATATCGCGGCCTGGCAGCCGGTTCGGGCCGAACGTAGTAAGGTCGTAGGCGCTCCAACTGGAGGGCCCGCGGCACATTGTAATTTCCTACGCCATTCTCAAGTCGGCGGTGTGAATCGCCCCCTCGTAGCGTGATATGCTTCCCGGTTTCATGCAGCAGGAGGAACATGCCTTTCTCACGCCGTGATTTTGTAAAGACCTCAGTTCTCGGAGTAATCGCTGCCGGAGTCGGAACGCCAGCGCAAAGCAATGACAACAAGTCGAATGCCGCCCCGCAAAATCACGACGCGCCCTCGGGTTCACAGAAGCGACCCATCATCATTTGTGCCCACAACGGTTATGCGTATATGGAGAGCGGGTTCGCTTTTCTCAAAAGCGGCGGTGACACACTTGACGCTGTCCTGAAGGTAGTAAAAGGACCGGAAGACGATCCCAACGACGACACTGTCGGCTTGGGCGGAATTCCGAACGAAGAAGGCGTGGTTGAGCTCGATGCCTGTTGCATGCACGGACCTACACGGCGTGCGGGATCGGTCGGCGGCGTACGCAATATCAAGAACGTGTCGCTGGTCTCGAAGGCCGTGATGGAGCATACCGGACACGTGATGCTGGTGGGAGAAGGCGCGGAGCGCTTCGCAGTGGCTGTCGGTTTTCCCCGCGAGAATTTGCTGACCGACCATTCGCGAAAGATTTGGCTGCTGTGGAAAGAATTCCACTCCACCGATGATTGGTGGGGACCCGGTTTGGCCGATCCCCACTGGCAGCCGCCACCGTCGAAGGACAAGCCGCAGTCCGAACTCTGGCGAGAAAGAATTGAGAACCTGCAAGCGCGCGCCGCTGATCTTGGTATTGAACCGGAACTTCAACTGGCGGCAGTGAGAAAGGTTCTATTCCCTCCTACCGGTACGATCCACTGTTCCGCACTGAACGATAAAGGCGAAATTTCCGGATGCACCACGACGAGTGGATTGGCGTTTAAGCTTCCTGGACGTGTCGGCGATTCGCCCATCATCGGCGCGGGCTGCTACACCGATCAAGACGTGGGCTCGGCAGGCGCAACCGGCAGCGGGGAGGAAAACATCAAGGTCGCTGGCGCCCACACGATCGTTGAAAACATGCGCCACGGCATGTCTCCGCGGGAAGCCGGCATGGACGCCCTCAAACGCATCGTCCGGAACTACAACAGCGACATGAACAAGCTGCATTTCATCGACATGACGTATTTCATCCTGCGTAAGGACGGCGCTTATGCCGGAGTATCTTTGTGGGAGGGATACTCGAAAGGCCATCCGCACACCATCGTGGTCCACGACGGTACGCTTCGCTCAGAGGTAACGGTGAGCTTGCTCCAGGGATATTCGCAGGACTTTCCTCCGTCTCCCAACGTCCCCGAGGACTTGAAGAAAGGCTCAGAGTATCTGAAATAGTATGGCCGCCTCGTTCGGGTACAAGATTATGTTTTAGACAACACGAATATAGTGTACACTATGTTCGTATGAAGAACATTACCCTCAGCGCCGACGATAGCTTGATTGAACAAGCCCGCCTGGTGGCCCGGGCCCGGCACCAGACGCTAAACGCGGCCTTTCGCGAGTGGCTGGAACAATACGCTGCCCAGGCTGGAGGCGGGGCCGCCGTGGATGCGCTGATGCGGCGGCTTCGCCACGTCCGCTCCTCTGGACCCTACACCCGGGACGAGATGAATGAGCGCTAGATTCTTCCTCGATACCAACATCTTTGTTTACACCTTCGACGCGAAAGCCACTGCCAAGGCACAGAAATCTGCGGAACTCATTCGACGAGCAGCCGATACCGGCCAAGGAATTGTGAGCTATCAGGTTGTTCAGGAGTTCCTGAATGTCGCGTTGCGGCGCTTCTCGCAGCCGATGAGCCCGGCCGAAGCCGAACAGTACCTCATCACAGTATTCCGCCCCATACTGGCGGTTCACTCCTCGCCCGCTCTTTATGTTGAAGCTCTGCGGATATCAGCGAAGCACCACCTTGCATGGTGCGACTCGCTCATCTTGGCCGCGGCTCTGCAGGGCGAGTGCGCGACGCTCTACAGTGAAGACTTCCAGCACGGCCGAAAGATCGAAAATCTCCAAATCGAAAATCCATTTGCCTAGAGCGAGGTCGCCGGAGTGGTCCTGCCCCCCGTCTAGGAAATCCCTACGCGAACCTCACCTTCACATCCGGCCCCTTTTCGAGGTGAATGCTTTCGATGAAGCGAACCTTGCCCGTCTGATGAGTAAGGATCACCGAAGAGGTTCGCGTGCCCTCGCCGAAGAAGCGGACGCCTTTCAGCAATGCACCGTCCGTCACTCCAGTAGCTGCGAAGATAAGCTGCTTGCCGGGAGCAAGGTCTTCCGCCTCGTAGATGCGGTCCTTGTCCTTAATGCCCATGCGCGCGAGGCGCTCCCCCTGGTCGGGCTTCACCACCAGGCGGCCAAGCATATATCCGTTGAGGCAACGGATCGCGGCGGCGGTAATCACGCCTTCCGGCGCACCACCAGAACCCATGACGGCGTGCACGCCGGTTCCGATCACGGCTGCCGCGATACCGGCTGAAAGATCGCCATCGCCGATCAGGCGGATGCGGGCGCCAGCAGCGCGAATGTCGGCAATCAGCTTCTCGTGGCGCGGCCGGTCCAGCACGATGACCACCAGATCTTCCACGTCGCGTTCTAATCTTTTTGCAATGTTTTTCAGATTGTCCGCCACGGGAGCATCGAGTTCGACCGCGTCCTTGCAGGAAGGCCCGACCACAATTTTCTCCATGTAGCAATCGGGAGCATTCAATAGGCCTCCACGTTCTGAAGCGGCAAGCACGGTAATCGCACCGGGCGCTCCAGTCGCGCAAAGATTAGTCCCCTCGAGTGGATCGACCGCGATGTCGACTTCAGGCACCTCGCGTCCATCAGGAAATTCGGCGCCAACCTTTTCCCCGATGTAGAGCATGGGAGCCTCGTCGCGCTCGCCCTCGCCAATCACGATAGTTCCCCGCATGGGGATGCAGTCCATGGTCTGGCGCATGGCCTCAGTGGCGACCTGATCCGAGAGCTTGCGCTCGCCCTGCCCCATAGTGCGGGCCGAGGCAATCGCGGAGACTTCGACCACACGCAGGAATCGCGACGCGAGATCGCTTTCGATGTTCTGCCCAAAACTGCGGGCCTTGTTTTCTGGTCGAATTTGCGTAGCCATAGGAGCCTCCCAAGCGCCTCGACAGCCATGGCCTCATGCAGGCATCGCGCATCATGCTCCATCGGGGAACCTCTCGTCAAGAATGAGAAAGTTGTAGCACCGCTGGGATCATCGGGGAGTCTCATCGACCCGATCCAAAGGCGCGATATCGATCCCAATCCCGCCGTGGTATTCTCTTACCCCTGAATCGAAACCATCCTTATGCCGGAATCGCGCCCGCTCACCTTGCTCTGCATCACGACCTACGAAAAGGGCCAGGAATTCATGCGCGAGTGCAAACGCCTTGGCTGCCGCGTATTTCTGCTGACGGCGGAAAAACTGAGCAACGCCGACTGGCCGCGCGATAGCCTGGAGGATACGTTCTACCTTCCCCCCGACATTCCTCTCGCCGATATTGTGCAAGCCGTGACGCACCTGGCGCGGACTCAGAAACTCGATCGCATCGTGGCTCTCGACGAGTACGACATGGAAACGGCCTCGACTCTCCGCGAACATTTGCGCATTCCTGGCATGGGATTAACCACCATGCGCTACTTTCGCGACAAGTTGGCCATGCGTATGCGTGCTCTTGATCGCGGAGTGTGCGTGCCGGACTTCGTGCCCGTTTTCAATCACGGTGACATCCGCTACTACCTCGACCATGTCCCCGGACCCTGGGTGCTGAAGCCGCGGCAGGAAGCCTCCGCGATTGGGATCAAGAAAATCCATGTTGCCGACGAGCTACGGCCGATCTTGGAGCAACTGGGCGACAAGCAATCCGCCTACCTGCTGGAGAAGTTCGTCGCCGGCGAGGTGTACCACGTAGATTCTGTGGTCTCGGAAAATGAGGTGATCTTCTCCAACGTGAGCAAATACGGCAAGCCGCCGATGAACGTAGCCCAGGGTGGCGGCGTGTTTACTACGTCTACGATCCCTCGCGGAAGCGACGCCGACACTGGGCTACGAGAGATAAACCGCGAGCTGATTGCGGCACTTGGACTCGTGCGCGGCGTGGCACATGCCGAATTCATTCAGGCACATGCGGACGGGCGCTTTTATTTCTTAGAGTGCGCCGCGCGCGTGGGCGGCGCCTACATCAACGAGATGGTCGAGGCCGCGACGGGGATCAATCTGTGGCGGGAGTGGGCTCGTATCGAGGTCGCCGGAGGCGACGGTTCATATAAACTGCCGCCGGTGCGCGAAGACTATGCAGGCGTAATTCTTTCGTTAGCGCGGCAGGAGGATCCGGATACGTCCGGTTACAACGATCCGGAAATAGTTCTGCGCATCAAAAGGCATCACCACGCCGGATTGATTTTGCAATCAACGGATCCACATCGCGTGCCTGCGCTGCTGGAGAATTACGCTCTGCGGTTTGCCCAAGAGTTCACGGCGGTGCAACCACCCCGGGAAAAACCAACCGCCTGATTGGAACATGTGGGGACAGCCGCCCTCGGCTGTCCAAGCGGGCGCCTCGCGAGGCTAGAATGCGTCAATCCCCGTCACACTCTGCCCAATGATCAGCGAATGCACATCATGCGTGCCTTCGTAAGTCTTCACTGATTCCAGATTCATCATGTGGCGCATGATCGGGTAGTCATCGGCGACGCCGTTGGCGCCGAGGATGTCGCGCGCGATGCGGGCGCACTCCAAAGCCATCCAGACATTGTTCCTCTTCGCCATCGAGATGTGCTGGTGTTCCACCTTGCCCGCATCTTTTAATCGTCCTACCTGCAGCACGAGCAGTTGGGCTTTCGTGATCTCGCTGATCATCCAGGTGAGCTTGTCTTGCACGAGCTGGTGCGAGGCGATGGGCTGGTCGCGCCACTGCTTGCGCAAAATCGAATATTGCAGCGCACAGTCATAGCAGGACATGGCCGCTCCAATGGCACCCCAGGCAATACCGTAGCGGGCCTGGTTCAGGCACATAAGCGGCGACTTCAGGCCGTCGCTTTTCGGCAGCAGGTTCGACTCCGGGATGTGCACATCTTGCAACGAAAGCCCCGAAGTGACCGAAGCCCGCAGTGACCATTTCCCGTGAACATCCTGAGCCGAAAAGCCGGGGCGGTTGGTTTCAACCAGAAAGCCGCGAATCTTATTATTTTCGTTCTCCACCTTCGCCCAGATGATGGCGACATCGGCGATCGTGCCCGAGGTGATCCACATCTTTTCGCCATTCAGAATGTATTCGTTCCCCACTTTGCGCGCGCGGGTGAGCATACCGCCAGGATTGGAGCCAAACCCGGGCTCGGTCAATCCGAAGCAGCCAAGCTTTTCACCTTTCTGCATGGGCGGCAGCCACATTTGTTTCTGTTCCTCGCTGCCAAATTCATAGATCGGGTACATGCACAGTCCGGATTGCACGCTTACAAAGCTGCGCACCCCGGAGTCTCCCCGTTCAAGTTCCTGCGTCATCAGTCCGTATTCCACGTTACCCATGCCGGCGCAACCATATCCCTTAAGCGATGCGCCAAAGAAGCCTAGCTCGCCCATGGGTTTGACCAGTTCCCGCGGAAACCGGCCGGCCCGATTGCACTCTTCGATAATGGGGATGAGATTGTCCTCGATGAACTGCCGCGTGGTATCGCGCACCAGGCGTTCTTCTTCAGTGAGCAGCGAATCGAACTGGATAAAGTCGACCCCGCGAAACTTGATGGCAGACATGGTGAACCTCCGTAAATAACGAACAAAGCAAATGGATTCCTACGGCGGAGCGACTCGCACAACCAGAGGTTTGCCGCCCGCAGAGTCAGCGCGCAGAAGGGCAAACATATGACGGTAGCAGGCGAATAGGAGGGTGGTCAACGTTGCGACGAGACAACCGTGACTGCGTTCCTGTAAAATCAAACACGACGGAAGAGCGCCGAAACGCAGTCTGCAGGATCTTCCAGAGTAGATTTCCGGTCGGGCCGACGGTTTCTGAGGTATCCCATCCACAATTGTTCGCGCCGAAGCAAGGCGGGTCACACTGCGTAATTGACATCAGGAGAAACGAATCATGGCAGTTGGAGCGAAGATTGCAAAAACAGCGGACCGTAAGAAGGTCATGGACACCAGCAAGAGCACGGATTGCCCCAAGTGCGGCAAGTCAACTCGCATCGTAAAACGCATGAAGGATCGGCAGCGCGGCGTACCGGGCGGGATCTATATTTCCTGTTCCGCGTGCGAGTTCTTCGAAAAGCTGTAGGAGAAGTTTCGAGTTTCGGGTTTCCAGTTTCAAGTGGCCGGACGGGGATTGACTTCCCTGCTCCGGCCTTAATTGTGTCTGTCGGGAAATGGGTCGGGTGAAGCCTTTATACAGCAACGGTGACCGACGTTTCCGTCCTCGTAACTGGCCGGTACATCGTATCGCGCTCGATGGGTTCTCTGCCCGCGGCCCGGATCAGCCTTTCCAGTTCCTCTCGCCGCATTCCCTGCGGCGTAGTGGCTCCCGCGTCGTGGTAAATCTTCTCTTCAATCACCGTTCCATCCATGTCGTCCGCGCCAAAGCGCAGGGAAATTTGCGCAATCTTCGCGGTCATCATCTGCCAGTAAGACTTGATGTGCGGAAAATTGTCGAGCACAAGCCGGCTCACGGCAATCTGCTTGATGTCGAGCATCCCGGTGGTCTTCGGCAAATGCTGTAGCGGCGTATTGTCAGGATGGAAAGCCAGCGGGATGAAAGTCTGAAAGCCTCCCGTCTCGTCCTGAAGCGCTCGCAGCTTGAGAAGATGATCGACACGGTCTTCATCATTTTCCACGTGGCCGTAGAGCATGGTCGCATTCGATTTCAGCCCGATCTGATGCGCCAGCTTGGCCGTCTCCAGCCATTGATCGCCATCGATCTTATGATCGCAAATGATGTGGCGAATCCGGTCGGCAAATATCTCGGCGCCTCCCCCGGGCAGAGAGTCCACACCGGAACCTTTCAGTTGCTCCAGAGTCTCGCGAATGGATAGTTTGGCTCGCTTGGCGAGATAGGCGACCTCGACCATTGTGAAAGCTTTCAAATGCACCTGCGGAAACCGCTGCTTCAAGCCGGAGCACAAATCGAGGAAATACTGGAACGGCAAATCCGGATGCAATCCCCCGACGATATGAAATTCCGTGACCGCCTCACTGTAACCCGACGCCGCAGTTTCAAAAGCTTCATCGAGCGCCATGGTATAGGCGCCCGGAGTGTCTTTCTTCCGGCCGAAGGCGCAAAGACGGCACGCCGCCACGCACACATTCGTGGGATTGATGTGACGGTTCACGTTGAAGTAAGTCTTGTCACCATGCATGCGTTCGCGAACCTGGTTCGCTATCCAGCCCAGGGCGAGCACATCGCCGGTGCGGTAGAGCGTGACCCCGTCGGCAAAATCAAGGCGCTCGCCAGCCATCACCTTGGCGTGGATCGGCGTGAGGCGCGGATCGTCAGTTTGAAATGGGTGGTCGTGGCGCGCGGAAATCATCCTTTTGATGATATCTCAGGACCGCAACGGAAGTCACAGAAACCGTGTGTTAGTGACCGGCAATGATACGGTCGCTGATCCGGGCATACTCCGACTCCGAGATAACGTGCCGCGCCACCATTTCGTGCGCATTCTTGAATGGGCGCTCGGCGATAATCCGGTCGGCGTCCCGCTCGGTGATCCCCGGCAGATTCAGCAAGTCCTCGCGCGAGGCGTTGTTGATGTTAATGGCCTTGTCGCTGCTCATGCCTTCCTTCACGCCCTCTGCCACAGCCTTGGCGTCGCGCCTCATCGTTTCCGTGGCTTCCGCCGTGCGCTGGCGGATCTGGTCGGGATTGTCTTTCGAGGTACAAGCAGTGGTCGAGGCACAAACTAGGGCAAGCGCGATAAGCGAAACCGACCCGAGATTTGAACGCTTCATGCACCTCTGATGCTAAAACAATGCCCGTGGTTGGCGCTATCGTGGACTTGGCGTCACAGGTTTTGGACCGCCCACTCCCCATGGGCGCATGGAACCGTTGCGATGCCTTGAATTCTTCCTTCCCCTCGCTCCTGTACAATTTCCTCGCCGATGAAGTCGTGGACAAAGTTGTGTCTGGTTGCGGCCGCCGCGCTGGCGATTGTTCTGGCTGCGCGTGCTGAACCCATCGCCCAGCTCAAACCCACCGACTACGTCAACGACTTCGCACACGTCCTGGATCAGAACACGATCGCGCAGATGGATGAGATCTGCCGCCAGATCGATGAGAAAGCACATGCCCAGATCGCGGTTGTGACCATCAAGTCCCTGGATGGTTCCGATATTGAAGGTTATGCGGTCGATCTCTTTCATCAATGGGGCATCGGCAACAAATCCACCAACCGCGGGGTTCTGATCCTGTATGCGATCAACGACCGGCGCGCCCGCATTGAGGTGGGCTACGGGTTAGAACCCATCCTGCCCGACGGTAAAGTGGGAAGTTTTCAGCGGGAAGCGGTTCCGCTCATGCGAGCGGGAAGTTACAGCCAGGCACTGCTTTTGGTGACCTCACGCGTGGCCAGCGTCATCGCGCAGGACGCGGGGGTTCAACTGACGACTCCGCAGCTACCCTCAGCTCCGCCAGAGCGGGTGGAACAACCGAGCCACGGCATATCTGGAGGCGGGATTCTCCTGCTGATCGTTATCGTCCTTATCGTTCTTTTTACTCCGCTGCGCAGCATTCTTTTCTGGATACTTTTCTCGGGTATTTTTGGCGGGGGTGGTGGCTCTGGAGGCGGCGGAGGTTGGGGCGGCGGTGGATTTGGCGGGGGTGGTGGTTTTGGGGGCTTCGGCGGCGGCAGTTCCGGTGGTGGCGGAGCCAGCAGCAGCTGGTAAGAAGCGAGGACGAACATGGTTCCTGACAAAAAGATCGACGACCTTGTCGGCCGTCTGCGAACTGCGGCCGGAGCGAACTTGGAGAGCGTGGTCCTGTTCGGATCGGCGGTGGCGGGCGATTTTCATCCCGAGTTCTCCAACGTGAATCTTTTCTGCGTGCTTCGCGACTGTTCGTTTGCTTCGTTGCAAGCGCTCGCCCCCGCTGTGAAATGGTGGAACGCGCAGAAACAACCGCCGCCACTGTTCATGACTCGCGACGAGATCATGCGTTCCCTGGATGTCTTTACGATCGAATTGCTCGACATGCAGCAACACCATCGCGTGCTCTTTGGAGAAGACGTTATTCAGGGACTATCGATCCCGCTAAACCTGCACCGGGTGCAGGTGGAATACGAATTAAGGGAAAAGCTTGAACTCCTGCGCCAGCACGTGCTGCTCGCCTCTGGAAGCGATTCCCGCATGTGGCAGTTGCTGACGCGATCGGTCTCGTCATTCGTCGCACTCTTTCGTCACGTACTTATGGTGCTGGGCCAGGAGCCGCCCCCGTGGAAGCGTGAGACGGTGAAACTGCTGGGCTCGACGGAGCCCTCGGACGCTTGCTTCTAATCGTCGAGAATTATCCTCAGCTGAAGTCCAACGAGAATTTCCTTCGCCTGCAGGACGAACTCGCCGGCACTGAGAACCGCATCGCCGTCGA
>Ga0074045_10000358_pt1 | contig 44922 bp, 34 predicted proteins | sample BogForMeECP23OM2_FD_94442 | JGI IMG/M metagenome (GOLD analysis project Ga0074045, IMG submission 94442) | Bog forest soil microbial communities from Calvert Island, British Columbia, Canada - Bog Forest MetaG ECP23OM2 | ecosystem: Environmental > Terrestrial > Soil > Wetlands ...
AAATCCTGACCAATCATCACGTGGCGCAGCCCTGGTGGCAAAACGAGGAACTGGCTGGAGCGACCAAACAAGGGCTGGAGCCAGCGATTGGCGAGATGACGGCTTATTTCCCGGGCGCTCCGGGCGGAATCAGCGTCAACATTTCGCAAATTTCATCGGATGCGGACCTCGCGCTGCTGCACGGAGATCTTTCCGAACTGCAGCGGCCGTCGCTGAAGCTTGATCCGCGCCCGGAGGCCGCGGTTAGCGGCGAGCCCTTGATTAGCGTGGGGTACGCCACGGGGCTAGATGCGATCCTGGCGCGCGCGGGAGACCAGACGGTAGAGGAAGTCATCAAGGCGAGCGGCGGCGAGCCCAAGCTGATTTTGCAGGAACTTGCCAAGCGGCAACTGATTCGTCCGTTGGTGACGCAGGGACATGTGGGAGACATTCTGCCCGACAAGATCGTGTACGACGCGCAAACGACGTCGGGCGGGTCCGGGGGGCCACTTCTGGACGATCATGGCGGCGTGATTGGCGTGACATTTGCCATCGTGCGTGGCTTCGGCGGCTCCAATTTTGGCGTGCCCATTCGTTTCGCTACGCCGCTGCTGAAGCACTAGGACCTCATCTGATTTTCCACTCGCCAGCATTGAAAAAATCGTTCCGTCGCGTGTCCTCGCGCGTGAAACAATGTAAAATTTCGCATCCACTATGAGAGTGAACGGACGCTCCTTATGAAGAGCAATCCACCCATCCGCAAGTTGCTGGCGGCCAACCGCAGCGAAATTGCCATCCGCATCTTTCGCGCAGCCAACGAGCTGGGACTGCGCACCGTGGCTATCTATTCGCAGGAGGACCGGCTGGCTCTTCACCGCTTCAAAGCCGATGAAGCTTACCAGGTGGGGGTGGGAAAAGGGCCGGTCGAAGCGTATCTGGACATCGCGGGAATTATCTCGGTCGCCAGAGAACATGAAGTCGACGCCATTCACCCGGGCTACGGGTTTCTGTCGGAGAACCCGGCATTCGCGCGAGCGTGCGCCAAGGCAGGACTGACATTTGTAGGGCCCACGCCGGAACTGCTGGAATTGCTGGGCGATAAAACCGCTGCGCGCCGCCTGGCGAGTTCCGCGGGCGTTCCGGTGCTTCCGGGGACCGAGAAATCCATTGCGTCCGCGGAAGAAGCTCATCGGATTGCAGAGGAAATCGGGTTCCCCGTCATGGTCAAGGCCGCGACGGGAGGCGGCGGCCGGGGCATGCGCGTGGTACAAGACGCGGCTCAGCTTACCGCGAGCCTGGAAGACGCACAAGGTGAGGCGAAATCGGCGTTCGGCGACGCCTCCGTATTTCTGGAAAAATATCTGCCGCGTGCGCGCCACATTGAAGTGCAGATCCTTGGCGACGAGTACGGGAATTTGCTGCATTTGTATGAACGCGATTGTTCGGTGCAGCGGCGGCACCAAAAAGTTGTGGAAGTAGCGCCCGCGAGCAATTTGCCGCAGAAAGTACGCGAGGAATTGTGCGCCGCGGCGGTGCAGATCGCGCGAAAGGCGAACTACCGAAACGTGGGGACGGTGGAATTCCTTTATGACGTGGATTCGCAGAAGTGGTATTTCATCGAGGTGAACCCGCGCATTCAGGTGGAGCATACGGTCACGGAAATGGTGACCGGGATCGATATCGTGCGCTCGCAGATCCTGGTAGCGCAAGGCCACCAGCTTCATGAGGAGCCGCTGGCGCTGCCCCAGCAAGAAAAGGTTCCGCTCTACGGCGCTGCGCTGCAGTGCCGCGTCACCACGGAAGATCCCGAGAAGCACTTCGCCCCTGATTACGGCCGGATTTCCACTTATCGCTCGCCAGCCGGATTTGGGATTCGGCTGGATGGTGGCACCGCTTACTCCGGTGCGATTCTAGCGGCGTATTACGATTCGCTGCTGGTTAAGGTGACGGCGTGGGGGACAAATCTCACCGAAGCGTGCCAGCGCATGGACCGGTCATTGCGGGAATTCCGGATCCGGGGAGTGAAGACGAACATTCCGTTCCTGGAAAATGTCGTCAACCATCCGAAATTCCGCGCCGGCGAAGTGACTACCGCTTTCCTGGATGATTCTCCGGAGCTTTTCCGGTTCACCGGCCGTGCCGATCGCGCCACCAAGCTGCTTTCCTATGTTGGGGACGTGATTCTAAACGGGAACCCGGAGGTGAAGGGAAAGAAGATTCCTGAAGCACTGGAAAAGGCGCCATTGCCTGGCTTGCCGGGGATTACGCCGCCGCCGGGCACGCGCGACTTGCTGAAGAAACTGGGGCCAAAGAAATTTGCCGCATGGGCGCGCAAAGAAAAGCGCCTGCTGCTGACCGACACAACGTTCCGCGACGCGCACCAATCGCTGATGGCCACGCGAGTGCGCACCTACGACATGCTCGCGACAGCGCCTCCCGTAGCGCAACGGCTGCCAAATTTGTTCAGTCTGGAAATGTGGGGAGGAGCGACATTCGACACTTCGTTGCGCTTTCTTCATGAAGATCCCTGGCAACGGTTGCGCGATCTTCGCAGGTACATTCCCAATATTTGCTTCCAGATGCTACTGCGCGGGGCAAACGCGGTCGGTTACACTTCGTATCCCGACAATCTGATTGCGGACTTCGTTCGAGAAGCCTACGACCAGGGAATCGACATTTTCCGTATTTTCGATTCGCTGAATTCCATCGACAATATGCGCGTCTCCATCGACGCGGTACTGGAAGCCGGCGCGGTGTGCGAGCCCGCCCTATGTTATACCGGCGACATCCTGGACGATCATCGCCCGAAGTATTCGCTGAAGTATTACGTGAAGATGGCCAAGCAACTGGAAAAGCTGGGGGCGCATTTTCTTGCAATCAAGGATATGGCGGGGTTGTGTAAGCCCTACGCGGCGTTCGCACTGGTAAAGGCGCTGCGCGAGGAGATTGCAATCCCCATTCACTTCCACACGCACGACACCAGCGGAATCAACGCCTCATCGCTCCTGAAAGCCGCAGAGGCCGGGGTAGACATCGCCGACGGCGCGATGGCGTCGATGAGCGGCGGAACCAGCCAGCCGAATCTGAACTGTGTGGTGGAAGCTTTGCGGCACACGCACCGCGACACGCAACTGGATATTGAAGCGCTCGACGAGTGTTCCGATTACTGGGAGACGGTGCGCAGCTATTATCTGCCGTTTGATTCGGGGCCTAAGGCCGGTTCCGCGCGTCTCTATCAACACGAAATCCCCGGAGGACAATTCACGAACCTGCGGGAACAGGCGGCCGCCATGGGGCTGGGGCACCGCTGGCGCGAGGTGGAAAAAACCTACGCGGAAGTGAACCGACTGTTTGGCGACATCGTGAAGGTGACGCCTTCGAGCAAAGTTGTCGGGGATATGGCGCTGTTCCTGCTGGCCAACGAGATGAAGCCCGGTGATCTGTTGGAGCTGGACGAAAAACACGACATTCCCCTGCCCAACTCCGTGGTGGAAATGTTTTCTGGAGCGCTGGGAGTGCCGCCCGGGGGCTGGCCGAAGAAGTTGCAACGCATCATTCTGCGCGGGCAGCGGCCTTTGAAGGGAAGACCGGGAGCAAGTCTTCCGCCGGTTAAGTTCGCGGAAGAGCAAGCGGAGCTGGAGAAAAAAGTGGGCCACGCGGTGCGGCGCGACGCGTTGCTGAGCTACCTGCTCTACCCGGACGTTTTTCTGAAGTACGACAAGTTTCGCCAAACGTATGCGGATGTTGCTGTTCTGCCCACGACGACGTTCTTCTACGGGCTGCGGCCAACGGAAGAAATCACCGTGGAGATCGAGCCGGGTAAAACCATGATCGTGAAATTCCTGACCATCAGCGAGCCGCATCCCGACGGCACGCGCACGCTGTTCTTCGAATTGAACGGCCAGCCACGCGAAGTGACGATTCGCGACCGTGCGTTGCGCGTTGTGGAGCGCAGCCATCCAAAGGCGAATCCGGAAGATCCGGGCCAGGTGGGAGCGCCAACCGCGGGGCTGATCAGCGGCATCGCGGTGCAGGTTAACCATTCGGTGGAGCGAGGTGCTAAACTTTTGACCCTGGAAGCGATGAAGATGCAATCAAATATCTACGCGCCGATCGCCGGCAAGATCACCAAACTGCTTGTTACTCCTGGCCAGCACGTGGAGGCCAAGGATCTTCTGGTCAGTATCGCTCCGTGAGCGGACCGCAACTGATCAAGCACGAGCAATTCCCGTCGCGTTTTTTGCGCAACCAGCGGGACCTGATTGTCTATCTCCCTCCCGGGTATCAGGAACAGCCGCACCGGCGCTTCCCGGCGCTGTTTTTGCACGATGGACAGAATCTTTTCGACGGCGCAACGTCATTTATTCCAGGAATGGATTGGCACGTTGGACAATCCGCGGACTACTGCATTCAGGCAGGCCTGGTTGAACCGCTCATCATCGTCGGAATTTACAACGCCGGGAAGCAGCGCCTTGGCGAATACACACCCACACGCATGCCCAAGCTTGGGGGAGGCCGCGCGAACCGCTACGCCAAATTTCTTCTGGAAGAAGTCCGGCCGTTCCTGCTGAGCAACTACCGGGTTCTAACCGGAGCGGAAAACACGGGGATTGGAGGCTCGTCGCTCGGCGGGCTGGTATCGCTGTATCTGGGGCTGCGTCTTCCGCACGTGTTTGGGAAAATCGCGGCGCTTTCGCCGTCGGTATGGTGGAACCAGCGAGTGATTTTGCGCTTTGCGGACGCCGCTCCCGTGGACCCGTTGCCGCGCATGTGGCTGGATATTGGAACGCGCGAGGGTGGGCGGACCGTCGAAGACGTAGAGCGTTTTCGCGACATTCTTCTTGGCAAGGGTTGGCGGCCGGGCCGCGACTTGCACTACCAGCGCGTGGAAGGCGCGGAGCACAACGAAGCCGCGTGGGCGCAGCGCGTGGCGCCATTTCTGCAATTCCTCTTTCCGGCCGGCGAAAGACGGGTATAATCCGCGCATCCGTGCGAGGGAAATCGCGTGACGGCGAGTCACCCCATCACCATTCTGTGCGTCTCCTCCTATGAAAAAGGGCAGGAATTCCTGCGCACCTGCAAACGTCTGGGCTGCACGGTGCTGCTCCTGACGGTCGAAAAACTTCGCGACGCGGACTGGCCGAGGGAAGCGATCGACGAAATGTTTTTCATTCCCGGCGAGATACCCGTGGGCGAATTGATCAACGCGGTGAGCTATACCGCACGCCATCGACACATCGACCGCATTGTGGCGTTGGACGAATTCGACATGGAAAACGTTGCGGCGTTGCGGGAGCACTTGCGACTGCCGGGCATGGGCTTGACGACCATCCGCCATTTTCGCGACAAGCTGGCCATGCGCGCCCAGGCTCGCGAAGCGGGCGTGCTGGTGCCTGAATTCGTGCATGTGCTGAACTATGATGACCTGCGCGAATTCATGGCTCACGTGCCCGGACCATGGCTGCTGAAGCCGCGCTCGCAAGCTTCCGGCATCGGGATGAAGAAAATCCAGGCGCCGGAAGAACTGTGGCCTTGGCTGGATCAGTTGGGCGACCAGCAATCGCATTTTCTTCTGGAGCAGTTTGTGCCGGGCAGCGTGTATCACGTGGATGGCGTTGTTAGCGAACGGTCCGTGGTTTTCGCCGAGGCGCATGGCTATGGTTCGCCGCCGCTCGACGTCTCGCACGAAGGCGGCGTGTTCACGACGCGCACTTTGCCGCGCGATGCCGCGGAAACGCAGGCCCTGAAAGAGCTGCACGCGAAGCTCGTCGAGGGACTTGGGCTGGTGCGCGGCGTGACCCACGCGGAATTTCTGAAAGCGCACGCCGACAACCGGTTTTACTTCATCGAGATTGCCGCGCGGGTGGGTGGCGCTTACATTTCCGACGTCGTTGAAGCCGCCAGCGGCGTCAATCTCTGGCGGGAGTGGGCCCACCTGGAGGTTGGCGTAGGGAGGCAACCTTATCAGTTGCCGCAAGCGCGCGAAGAGTACGCCGGCGTGATTCTATCTCTGGCAAAGCAGGAACAACCCGATACTTCCAACTACCACGATCCTGAAATCATCTATCGCGTGTCCAAGTATCATCACGCGGGATTCGTCCTGAAGTCGCCATCCGCGCGACGGATCGCGGAGCTGCTCGCCTCGTACTCCGCGCGTTTCGCCGTAGATTTCCTTGCGAAACAGCCGGTTCCCGACAAGCCGACCTCTTAAGTGACGCCGTGACTGAACCGGCTGGACCAGGTACAGTGCTGCACCTGTTCGGGAGTCTAGTTACTCTCTGGCACGCATTTTGGATACTATATTTGCGACCCGCATCGCAGCGGACTATTGTGTGCATACCCCTGGCGGAATTCTGCGTGGGGTAAGCTGTCCCGTTGGAGGTCCGATGTGGGGTAATACTAAGAAGCCGGATACGCCGCCGCAAGCCGCGCAGCCGGAACTGCCGAAAAATATTCCGATGAATCCGCCGCCGAAAACTTCTGCGGCAACCTGGGAGGGAACAACCGCAATGAGCACTGATGCGATGAGACCGATGGGTGCAACCGGAGATCGCGCAACTGCGCGACTCGGACCAAGCCTGCATGTGAAGGGAGAAATTTCCGGAAACGAGGATCTGCTGATCGAGGGATCGGTCGAGGGACTCGTGCAACTCGATGAGCGCAAGCTCACGGTTGGCGCGACCGCCAAACTGACCGCGGACATTATTGCCCGCGAAGTGGTGGTGTATGGGACGGTGAAGGGCAACCTTCGCGCCAAGGACCGCATTGAAATCAAGAAGGATGGATCGGTCAACGGCGACCTGACCACCGCCCGAATCATGATCGAAGACGGCGCCTACTTTAAAGGCTCCATCGAAATCGACAAGTCCGCCGAGAAGGAATCCGGGGCCGGCTCGTTCGCGCGTACCGCTTCCGCACCGGCGGGTGCAGGCGTCGGTCCGAAAACTATTTAACGGTTGTTGCAAAAAAACTGTTTCTTCCCAAGCGGCGTCCTGTCCAGAGCGGGGCGCCGTTTTTGTTTTGGGATACTGCAAGGACATGAATACCCTCAGCATTGTTACGCCCGCGCTCTCGCCCGGTCCGCAACGGCTCGTTCTCGGCAATCCCAATGGCCAATCCGTGGCTTTCGCCGCCGCCTTTTTCGCGCAATAATTTCACCTAACCATTCGCTAGCCTGGTTCATCCTAGTCTGTAAGAATCCCTGAGAGAAGGACGATGCAAACACGAAAACTTGGCAATTCCGATCTAAACATTACACCTGTAGGTTTTGGCGCCTGGGCGGTGGGAGGCGGAGGATGGGAATACGCGTGGGGCCCGCAAGATGATAAGGACTCTGTCGAAGCCATTCACCGCGCGCTCGAGCTGGGTGTCAACTGGATCGACACCGCGGCGGTCTACGGGCTGGGGCATTCCGAAGAGGTGGTCGCGCGGGCGGTGAAAGAGCGGTCAGGTGCGCGTCCGTACGTTTTCACGAAGTGTGTGCTGGCGTGGGACAGCAGCCGCAAGATTACTCCGAATTTCTCCGCCAAATCCATTCGCAAGGAATGCGACGACAGCCTGCACCGCCTGCAGGTTTCCGTGATCGACCTTTACCAAATGCACTGGCCGCCGGTGGACAATGGACCGGGCCTCGAAGAAGCCTGGCAAACCATGGGGTCTTTGCAGAAAGAGGGCAAAGTTCGCTGGATCGGTGTGTCGAATTTCGACGTGGCGCAAATCAAGCGCGCGCAGAAGATTGCTCCCGTCAGTTCGTTGCAGCCGCCCTATTCCATCCTGCGCCGGCAGGTGGAGGAAGAGACACTGTCGTACTGTTTGCAGCAGGGCATCGGGGTGATCAGTTACGCTCCCATGTTTTCCGGAATGCTGACGGGTGCGATGACCCGCGAACGAGCCGCGGCGCTGCCGCCCGACGATTTCCGGAGCCGCAACCCCGAATTCCAGGAGCCTAAACTCTCCAAGAACCTGGAATTGGTGGAAGTGCTGCAGAAGATCGGCGCACGCCATGGCCGGAATGCCGGAGAGGTGGCGATCGCGTGGGTTGTTCGGAATGCGGCAATTACGGGTGCCATCGTAGGCGCACGCAACGCCAAACAAGCCGAGGGCGTGTTCCGAGCCGGTGATTTCCGGCTCACGGCCGAGGAGATCGCGGAGATCGAAAACGCTGCTTCCTCGCTCGCAAAATTTAAAACCGCACCATAAACTGTCGTCGCGAAAAACTTCACGCAAGGGGAGAATGCATGAACCTCGGTTTACAAGGGAAACTTGCCGTAGTGTCGGGCTCGACTGCGGGCATCGGCTTCGCGATCGCCGCTACGCTGGCGCAAGAAGGCGCACGCGTGGTGATCAACGGCCGCACGGAGGCGCGCGTCACAGCGGCGGTTGAGAAAATCCGCCAGCGCACGAAGGGAGCGGAGTTGATTGGTGTCGCGGCCGATCTGGGCACCGCTGCCGGCGTGAATGTGTTTGTCAAACAGGTTCCGGAAGCCGATATTCTGGTAAACAATCTGGGCATTTTCGAGGTCAAGGCGTTTCTGGAGATCCCAGACGCCGATTGGCTGCGTTTTTTCGAAATCAACGTGCTCAGTGGGGTGCGCCTGACCCGCCACTATTTGCCGGGAATGCTGGAGAAAAATTGGGGACGTGTGATTTTCATCTCCAGCGAGTCCGCCCAGCAGATTCCTACGGAAATGATTCACTACGGCATGAGCAAGACCGCGCAGGTAGCCATCGCTCGCGGCGTCGCGCAGTCCGTAGTCGCCACCGGCGTGACCGTAAACTCGGTGCTGGCGGGACCCACGGCATCGGAAGGGGCCAGCGAATTTGTGCAAAATATGGCCAGGCAACAGGCTATTTCGCCGGCGGAAGTGGAGAAGCAGTTTTTCGCCACAATTCGCCCAACATCGCTGCTGAAGCGCTTTGAAACGCCGGAGGAGATTGCCGCGGTGGTGGCATTCGTTGCCAGCACGCAATCTGTGGCGGTCAATGGCGCGGCCGTTCGAGCGGAGGCCGGAGTGGTGCAGAGTATTTTTTAGGAATGCGCGCTGCCTAGGCGCGCAGGTAATCGCCGCGCCAGTTCTTCACCATCTGCTTGATGGTTTTTCTGTCGCTGATCTTGTCGGTCAGAACCTTGTTGACTAGTCCAGGCAGTTCGCCGTCGCTCGCGAAGCGCAAGGCCACAAACTGCTCTGGGGTAATTTCTGCAATGCGCGATTTCAATTCCGCGGGCAAGAGGCGCTCGCAACGCTGCCGCTCTTCCATGCGAATTACGCGATCCTGCACTTTCAACGCAAACGTCCGTCCCAAGCCTGCGAGCATGAACAACGCCAGGGCGGTCAGCATGCCGATCAGCCAGGCCCAGGAAAAGCCCAAAACCCGATAGCGGAAGATGGACGAGAAAAAGTTGATGAGCAACACAGGCAGCACAAAGAAATGGAACAGCGGCACAAACTTCACGTGATTCGAATAATTCTGCTGCTTGGCCATTTGCGGTTCTCCTCCGGCGTCGATGCATTCTAACAGACCTGCCCGATTGGACAGTTACCAATTCACGCCGCGAAGCGCTAGGCGAATCGTGGCCGGCTATTTCGCGCTGATCTCGTCCTTGTAGACCGCGCCGCCTTTCATCACAAACTTCACGTTCTTGAGTTCGTCGATATTCTTCAGCGGGTCAGCGCTTACGGCCACGATGTCTGCGTATGCGCCCTGTGTCAGCTCGCCCAGCTCGCCTTTGCGACCCAGCATTTCCGCTGCGCGGGAAGTTGCCGACTGAATCGCCTGGATCGGCGTCATGCCTTGCTCGACCATGCGAGAAAATTCCTGCGCGATCGGCTGCTGCCAGGGAATTCCGCCCATGTCTGTTCCAAACACAATCTTCAAATGGGCGTTCTGTGCCTTGCGAAAACTCGTTTCGTGCAGGCTGGCTCGCGCGCGATCTCTCTTTCCTCCCGGTGTATCTGCCGGCTCCCAGTCGAGAAAGTACACGGAAATGGTGGGGCAATACCAGGTTCCCTGCTTGGCCATTTGCGCGATCTGAGCGCCGTTCATATCTAATCCGTGCTCGATGGAATCACAGCCTCCATCCAAGGCGCGCTGCAACCCTTCTCCGTTGTAGGCGTGGCAGGCCACTTTCTTTCCCCAGCCGTGTGTTTCGTCGACGATGGCTTTCAGCTCCTCGACGGTAAGAGTCGGCTGAGAGACGAGGTTTCCCTGTTTGTCGACCCACGAGCGGTGCGTCATGTACACCTTGATCCAGTCGGCTCCGTGGTCCAGTTGCTCGCGCGCCGCCTTCCGCGCTTCCACCGGCCCATCGATGATTTGCACGCCCTTGGGCATGTGAAGTTCGGGCGCGTAGCCTTCCAAGTTATAGCCGCCGGTGCTCGAAATGCCGCGTGTGGCGCCAAAAATGCGCGGACCGGGAATGGTGCCTTCTTCTATAGCTTGCTTGATTTCGATGTCGCCGTATCCAGCGCCCTCGGTTTCCAAGTCTCGCAGGGTTGTGAATCCCTGCTCCAGTGCTCGCTTTGCTGCGTATGTGGCGCGCGCAGCACGCAACGCTATTCCCGCTTTCAGAATGTTGGCGTCGTATCCGCCTTGGGCCGGATCCTCGCCCCACAGGAACAAGTGGGTGTGAGAATCAATGAGGCCGGGAAGGACGGTAGAGTTGGAGAGATCGAGAACTTTCGCGCCAGCAGGTATAGCCGCGGATGCATCGGTAATTTTCTCAATGCGCTCGCCACGAACAAAAATCAATTGGTGCTGCTTCGGCGCATCGCTCTGACCGTCGATCAAAACGCCAGCGCGAATCACGATCAGCGGCGCAGATGACGAAGGGGATTGCGCACGACCCGGCGTCAGGCACAGCGTCAGCAACAGAAATACGGATCCGAGGATTCTCATTCGGTTCGCTCCTCTTAAGTTTGTCGAGCAATCTGAAATCTTGAAATCAAGCGCGTAGCGGCGCACATCGCACACCGCGTCTTACGTCCCCAGGAGATTTCCCTGGATTCGCTGATAGCCCTGTTCTTCGGCCCAGAAACTGAGTGGCAGCGCAGCCAGATCATCGACGACGGGAACCGCATTGCCATCCTTGGTCAAATCGATGGTGCGAAGGAAGTGCTTGCAGGTCTCGCAACTTTCCACGCGAACATGGGGAAACAGCTTGGCAATATAGACCGGCAATTTGTCTTCGCGTTCTTCGCCGCACTTGGCGCAGAAGATTCGCCGAAACTCCCATTCCTGGGAACAAAAAGAGCACTGCAGGTAGCGTTTTCCTCCGTCCCCCTCCTGCCGCAAGATTCCGAGCAAGGGAAGGGAATTGCAGCGCGGGCAGCGGCAAGTGGTCATCAGCAGAGTGGGAGGAAGCATGGCGGCGACGACGAATTCGGCATAGGGCTGCAGAAACGCGCGTGCCAGAAACTCCTTGAGAGGATCCGGAGCGTTCTCCGCGTCAGGGTTCTCGTCGTCCGGCCACTCCGCCAAGCCAGCCTTCCAGAATGTTTCGAGCGTGGCAGCCCACGCGTTTGTTCCCTGCCCTTGGAGACATTCCGCCTGGGCCGCGAGCGGGCGTGGGGCGTGGGCTTCAATGACTGAGAGAAACGCGGCGAATGGTCGCACGAGAAGCGGCAAATTGATTTCCGAGCGAAGCAATCCATGGGACGAAGCGACCGGCTGCTTGCCCCACAACTTCGGGAGAGCGTCGTAAAGTTCCTTTTGGAATGCGGCGATGCGTGCGTAGAAGGTGAGGACTTCAGAGGCAAAGGGATGCCGAGCAGACAGCAATTCGGCGCGCGCGATGCGAGCGCCATAGTTTACTTTCTCGGCCGCGAGAAAAGTCATTTCTGGTTGTCAGTGCCGACGATCTCTTTGTACCAGCCGGGATGATACCTCTTTGCGAAGGCCATGGAAACGTCGCCGCGAATAACCGAGCCGAACGCGCCGCGCTCAGCGAACACGCCCATATACACGTGGATCATGAAATTGCCGATGGTCATGAGGGCCGCGGCGGGGTGAACAATTACGGCGATGTAGCGGAGCCAGCGCAGGCTCCAGGGCAAGTAGTCTGTGAACCAGAGCACCAAACCCGACAGCAACAACACCAGTGCTCCAAAGAAGAAGGTCCAGAACAATAATTTCTGCCCGGCGTTGTAGCGTCCGGCGGGCGGCATTTTATCGTCCTGATTGGTGATGTAGTAATGCAGCGATTTCCACCATTGCCGGTCGACTTCCGTGAATCGCATCTGCTTATGCCACATCCCAAACATGTAGGTTACCGAGGTGGTGAAAATCAAGCCGGCCCAAGGATGAAGCATGCGAGAGACCGGGCCGCCACCGAAGACGACGGCGAGCCACGATAACCAGGGGGACCAGAACGCCAGTCCGGTCAACATCAAATAGAGGTAGGAAATCGCGGCGACCCAGTGATTGAGGCGCTCCCGGAAGGCGTAGCGCAGCACGTGACCGTGGGGAGCGATCTGTTCCGGATGGGTCATGGCTTTGCTCCTGTAATATCTTCGTCCTCGCGCGCCTTTGGACCGAACCGCAGGTAGTGGACAAAGAGACCGACCAGCCCTCCGATCATCGCAAGATTGCCCAGCCACTTGAGCGGCTTTTTCCAGAGTTTCACGGCGAGAGGAATGGTGGGGTTGCTGGGCAGTCCACCGTACAACTCGGGCTTGGTGGCGTCGTGCAAAACATAAATCACGCCGGTGCCGCCAACGCCGGGCGGGTCGTAAACACCGGCTTTGTCGTAGCCGAAATGATCGCGCAACTGCGTTGCTCTCTCGCCCGCGAGTTGTAGCATGTCTTCCTTGGTTCCGAAATGCAGGCAACCGGTTGGGCAGGACTTGATGCAAGCTGGCTCCAACCCTTCGCTGATGCGGTCCGTGCAAAGCGTGCACTTGTACACGCGCTTGGTTACGCTATTCAGCTTCGGTACATTGAACGGGCAGCCCGTGATGCAATAGCCGCAGCCGATGCAATGATCCTGCTGAAAATCGACCACCCCATTCGTGTACTGGACAATCGCGCTGTCCGCGGGGCAAGCCTCCAGGCATCCCGGCTCGGCGCAGTGCATGCACTGGTGCTTGCGCATCAGCAGCATCATGTCGCCGTTCTCTCGCTCGTGTTCGTTGAATAGGATCAGATTCCAGTAATCCCACCGGGTGTCCGGCATCGTCTGGTAGGAGTTGTCAAACACGGTCTTGCCAAACGGCAGATCATTCCACTCCATGCAAGCGACTTCGCAGGCTTTGCAACCGATGCATGTCGTCGTGTCAATGAGTTTGGCAACCGTGGGCAGTCGTTGCGTGTCTTCGCCCGGAACGCTGCCGGCGTGCGCTGACATCTTCTGAATGCGGAGTGTTGCCTGGCTCATCTTTGTACCCTAAGCTTTTTCGACTTTGACTAGGAAGCCTTTGAACTCGGGCGTGTACGCGTTGGGGTCGACGACCGCCGGCGTCAACAGATTCGCCAGCGTTCGTGCGTCTCTTTCTTCGTCCTCGACGATTCCCCGGAAGCCCTGATGAATGGGCAACCCGATCTGGTAGGTCTTTTTCCCGTCGATGATCATCGGCTTGATGCGCCGCGTGACAAACGCTTTGGCGATATAGGTTCCCCGCGCACTGGACACCTTGATCTTTTCCGCCCCGCGGATCCCCAGTTCGTCCGCCAGTTCTGCCGGAATCTCGACGAACGGCTCCGGTATCAGTTGCACGTTTATTGGATTGTTTTTCGTCCAGTAGTGATACTGCTCGGTCAGCCGGTAGGTGGTGCAGACAATGGTGAACCCGTCTTTCACCGTTCCAAACTTGTCGTCGGGTGTCTTGAATTTTTTCACCACGGGATTGATCGATTGCTGTGGATGCAGCAAGTTGGCCAGTGGGCTTTCAGTTGGTTCGTAGAATTCGGGGAACGGACCGTCCGCAAACGCTGCCAGCGGCCCAAAGAGCCGGCCGACACCTTCCGGATTCATGATGAACGGGCCCATGTGCTCTTTCGGTTTGGAATCCGGCTTGAAGTCCGGAACATCGTTCCCCACCCACTTCTGCTGGTCCTCGTTCCACCAGACCTGCGGCCGCGAAGTGTCCCACGGCTTGCCGTCCAGATCGCAGGACGCGCGGTTGTAAAGGATGCGTCGGTTCGCCGGCCAAGACCATCCCCAGGCTGGGTGCACTCCCATGTTGGAGGGATCGGAGGGATCGCGCCGCGCCGTCTGGTTTCCCGCTTCGGTGTACGAACCGCAGTAAATCCAGTTGCCGCACGCAGTGGTTCCGTCATCCTTTAGCCAGGCGAAACCGGGCAATTGTTGGCCCTTCTTGATTTGCTGCTTCGTCGCGGGGTCTTCCAAGTCGGCCAGTGCCTTGCCATTGATCTCTTTCAAAACCTCGGCAAGTGATGGGCTGGATGGAGTGGTGTAATTCCACGTGAGGTTCAAAATAGCGTCGGGGAATCTTCCGCCATCCTTCTTGTACAGGTCGCGAACCCTCAGGAAGATTTGCGCCAGGATGGCCTGGTCCAGCCGGCAGTCCCCCGGCAGCGGAACCGCCGCATTCTTCCAGACCAGCCATCGTCCGGAGTTAGTGAACGATCCATCCTTCTCCGCGAATCCAGCGCAGGGCAGGCGGTACACCGTGGTCTGAATCTGCTTCATCTCTTCCGTGGTAATGCCCGGAGCTCTCCAGAATTCGCTGGTCTCATCCGCATAGATCTCTCCCACCACCAGCCAATCCGCCTTCTTCAGCGCGTTAATGTTCTTGTGCGAATCGGGTCCAATTGCCACGCCATTCATTCCGAACGCGAACAGCCCCTTGACGTTGCCGTTGTACATGTCGTCCCAGATGTACGTCCACGAGTAGTTCCGGTCCACCTTCGGCAGATAGTCAAAGGCCCAGTTGTTCTGTTTCGTGGCCGCGTCACCATAGAGCGTCTTCAGGAAGCTCACGGCAAACTTCGGCGTATTTCCCCAGTAGTTGAAGGATTCCCACGGAGCGGGCTTGGAAGGCGTCGGCGTGATTCGTTTTGCATAAACTTCAAACGAGCTGTCGTCCGGAACGGGCACCTTCAGGTAGCCCGGTAGATTCTCGAAGATGCCAGCCATGTCCGTCGCGCCTTGAATATTCGAGTGCCCGCGCAGGGCGTTCACGCCGCCACCGGCGCGGCCAACGTTTCCCAGCACCAGCTGGAGAATCGCGGCGGTACGCACCATCTGCGTGCCGGAGGTGTGCTGGGTCCACCCGACGGCATACAGAATCGTCCCGGCCTTCTTTGTCTCTCCGTCTTTGCGCACCGAGGTGAACAGATCGGCAGCCTTCAGGAATTGCGCCTTGGGAACTCCGGTGATGCGCTCCACCATTTCCGGCGTATAGCGGGAATAGTGTTTTCTCAACAACTGAAATACACAATTGGGGTTTTGCAGCGTGAGGTCGTAGTCGACAGTTTGCGGCAAACTCGGAGCCGGCGGCGCTCCCCCGCTCGGCGGGTGCGCGGCGGCGCCCAGCGTGTAACCTTGAGCCGCGTCCTTGCCTCCCGCTGGGCCAGTCCCGGCGTAATTCCAGGTTGCCTTGTCGTAGGTCTGGGTCTTTTCATCAAATCCGGAAAACAGTCCATCTTCCGGAAGCTTGAATCCTTCCTTCACGATGAACGCGGCATTCGTGTAATTCAGAAGATAGTCTTTGGCAACGCGGTTGTTTTCGATCGCGTAGCTGATCATCCCGCCCATGAAAGCAATGTCTGATCCTGCGCGAAGCTGGCAGAACAGATCGGATACAGCAGACGTTCGTGTAAATCTTGGATCCACCGAAATGAGCTTGGCATTCCGGTTGCGCTTGGCTTCCATCGCCCACTTGAATCCGCAGGGATGGTTCTCCGCCGGATTCCCTCCCATGACCAGAATGATGTCGGCATTTTTGATGTCGACCCAACCATTGGTCATTGCCCCGCGTCCGAAGGATGGTCCCAGACCTGAGACCGTTGGGCCGTGTCAAACCCTGGCCTGATTTTCTATATGCACGACGCCAAGTGCGCGCATCGCTTTGACGACCAGGAAGTTGAACTCGTTCGTATCCGTGCAGCCGCCCGTCCAGGCAATCGATTCGAGCCGGTTGACGGTATGACCCTGCGCATCTTTCTCAATGAAAGTGTCTTCCCGGGTCTTTTTCACCTTTTGCGCGATTTCCTCCAGCGCCTGGTCCCAGGAAATATCCTCCCAATCCGTCCCTCCGGGTCGCCGCACTTGCGGTTTCAGCAGCCGTCGTTCGTTCAAAATGTCTTGTTGCAGAGAAGAGCCCTTGGGGCACAAGGTGCCGCGGTTGGTGGGGTGATCCGGGTCGCCCTCCACGTGAATCACTTGGGCGGTAACGTTCTTGGCTTTGTCCCCAATCGTGTAGATGATGGTGCCACATCCCACCGCGCAATAGGGACAGATGGACCGGGTTTCGCTGGCCCGTGCAATTTTCAGCACGCGCAGCTACGCCCTGGCTGGCTGCACGTCAAACCCAAATACAGCAGCGGCGGTTCCACCAATGGTGGCCAGTTTGAGGAAATCCCGGCGAGACGCTTCCATGGTCCCCCCTTCGGTAAGCGGGATCACTTGCGCAGAGCCTCTTTCTTATTCTCTCCGGCAACATCTGTCAAGTAATGTATGAGCTCTACAGAGGACAAAGATGCTCCTGTCCCAGAGCTGGGTGCAGAAAGTTTTGTAACCACTCCGAAATATAAGGGGAATCCCTTAGATCAGGTTGATGGCTTTGGCGTGTTTGGTCAGTTCTTCACGGAAATTCGGGTGCGCAACGGAAATCAGGGCCAAGGCGCGTTCCCGCGTCGATCGCCCACGCAGGTTCACCATCCCGTATTCCGTCACCACGTGCTCCACGTCCATGCGCGTGTCCGTGGCCATGTGCACGTGCGGCACGATGCTCGAAATCGTTCCGTTCTTCGCCGCCGACTTCAGCCCGATGAAAGACTTTCCGCCCTTGGAGAACGAAGCCCCTTTGACGAAATCAAACTGCCCTCCCGAGCCGCTGTACTGGTGCCCGTTAATGAACTCTCCGTTGACCTGACCGTACAGATCGATTTCGACGGCGGTGTTCACACTCATCAGATTATCGTGTTGCGCGATCACATGAATGTCGTTGACGTACGAGGACGCGTAACTCTCCATCGAGGGATTGTCGTTGATGAACTGATAGACCTCATCATCGCCAATCGCGAATGTAAATACGTGCTTGCGGGGATGGAGCGTCTTCTTGCGTCCGTTCGCTACGCCGCTCCGCACCAGTTGCATCAAGGCGTGGCTGAACAATTCGGAGTGAATTCCCAGGTCTTTGCGATCCGCGAGATGCAGCGCCACGGCGTTCGGCAGATTGCCGATTCCCAGTTGAATAGTAGCGCCGTCAGGAATGTGCTCGGCGATGCACTTGCCGATCTTCATGGATTCTGGGTCAGGGTCAACATAGGGAATTTGCACCAGGGGGGCGTCGTTTTCGGTGATGGCGTGCACTTCGGAAACGTGCACCAGGGAATCACCGAAGACGCGGGGCATATTGCGGTTCACTTCCACAACCACGTAGTCGCAGTGGCGCAGCACCGTCGAAGCGTAATCATTGTTGGTGCCCAGGCTGAAATGACCGGATTTGTCCATCGGCGAGACGGTGACCACAAATGTATTCACATGAATGTGTTCGGTTAACGCCCGCGGAATATTGGAAAAGTTAATCGGCACATAGCTCAGGTACTTTCTTCCTTCGCTGATGCCCAGTTTTACCATCTTGCGATCCGGGTCGCCCATGAAAAAGCAGCGCGCGTCTACCTTTGCGAGCACTTCGGGGCGGATGAGGGTCGCTTCGCTGTATTTCATGGAATGCTGGTAGTACAGGTTTAGACCTTTCAAATCGCCAGCGGTAATCCGGTCGGCGACGGCCTTCGCTAATCCGCCGGGCATGCCAACCGCCAGGGCCAGGCACAAAGTGCTGCCGTCAGCCAGGGGCAGGACCGCCTTGTCGGCAGTCGTCAATTTGGCGGCATATTCCGCCTGTGGCGACCTGGGTGCGCCAGGTTCGTGATTTGAGGGATGCTCTAAGGTGGTTTCGTTCGGAGTGCGGTATGCCATGGGGCCTCTTATGGTCTGTGACGTAGAGCTTCGAGGGGAGCGAACCGCGAGCCTAAGTTAATACGTTCCCTTAGCCCTGGGAAATTTGCAAGTGCATCTGACACTCAGGTGTTAACCCATTCCCGGCATGCCCTTGCCGGTGTACCCTTCGGTGCACTTGCCCAAGATTTCCTCAGTTGCGGAGGTAAAAGTCCCCAGAATAGTAGCAACGTGTCCTCTCCCCGGCCTGGAGATTGTTCGCCCAGATTCCGTCGGTGAGTTCGGGCACTGCAAAGGTGTCGACGCACCCAACTGCTCGGAACGATCTGACGGTGATGATGAAACCTGGGCAAACGTTTGCTGTCGCCTCGAAGGATTCCCTGGGCCCCCACCGGAGCACGTACGTAGTGTGCTCGGTGTTCGGCGGCGTGGTCGTGGCGCTATCGCTATCGGCCGCTTATGTTCTTCCCCAGAGCTACCTTCTAATTGTTTTCGGCGATGGCATTCAAATCATTCTTATCGCCGTTGCGACAATCCTGGCGTTTCAGAATTTTCAGCGCAGTCATTCGCATGTTCGCGGTTTTTGGCTGTTGGTCACCCTGGGCTGTTTCATGTGGCTGGCCAGCCTGTGCTTGTGGTCCACGTACGAAATCGTGCTTCGCCGCGCGGTTCCCGACATTCCTGCTGCGGACATTCTTCTTTTCCTGAAACTGGTGCCACTGACTGCGGCGCTCGCACTTGAACCTCATAAAGGGCACGATTCGCGATTCCGCGCGTTCGGACTGCTGGACGTATCGATTCTGATCCTCTATTCCCTGTATCTGTACGCGTTCAGTGTTTTTGCCTACCGCCTGGTGCCCGGCGGGATCGAGCTTTACAATTTCCATTTCAATGTTGCCGATGCCGTTGGCAATCAAATCTTCGCCCTGGTGGCCGCGGTGGCTTTGTTTCGGGCACACGGACCATGGCGCGGCCTCTATCGCGTCTATTTTCTCGCCGCTGCGCTGTACTGTATTGCTTCGGATGTAGCTAATGCCGCCATCGACCGCGGGGTCTACTACACCGGCAGTTTCTATGATGTCCCGTTGACCGCATCGCTCGCCGCGTTCGTGTGCATGATTTGGACAGGCCGATCGGTTCCACAAGACGCTCCGCCTCTTCCTACCGAGAGCAACGAACATGAGCCGCCCCGCCGGCTGGCGTTTTTTTCATCCCACCTGGCAATGCTGGTCACGTTATCCACGCCGGTGATGGGGATATGGCTGCTGAGACGCGGGTTTTCCTCTTCGCCGATTTTTGTGTTCCGCCTGGAGATCACTCTACTAACCATTTTCCTGCTGACCCTTCTGCTTTCCATCAAGCAACTCTTGCTGACCACCACGTTGATCGGAACCCTTCAACGCCTTTCCGACACCTATTCCAGCATCAGCCGGTTCATGGACCAGTTGACGCAGAACGAACGGCTGGCCTCGCTCGGCGAACTGGTTGCGCAGGTTGCCAAGCAGATCAAGAACGCCATGGCCGTCATCCGCGAGCTGGTTATACGAGTCAGTTCTCCCCCTGACACCGCACCCCCGATTCGCTCCATGGCCGGAAAAATCGGGCAGTATGCGCAGCGCACCGATGATCTGGTGGAAAACATGCTCCGCTTCGCGCAAGAAACGCCTTTGCAACTGGCACCGGTGGAAGTGCTGCCGCTGATCGAGAGCGCCCTGCACCTGAGCCGCATTGCGAAATTTCCCCACATTTACGTTGCCGTAGAGCAGCAAGGGCCCACGCCTCTGGTTCAAGGAGATTCCAGCCAACTGCTGCACGTCTTCCTTCAGATTGTTTCCAATTCGATTGACGCTCTGGAAGAGGCCGAAGGCGGCGGCCTGAAGATTTCCTTGCGCCCCTCGGAGCAGGGGTTGCGCATCGAGTTTGCTGATTCAGGGAACGGCATTGCTGAACCCGAACGCGTTTTTGAGCCGTTCTACACGACAAAGCCGGTCGGGAAGGGGACCGGTCTTGGGCTCAGCACCTGCTACGGAATTTTGCAGCAGCACGGTGGAGAGATCTTTTGCGCCAACCGCACGAACGGGGGCGCAATTTTCACGGTGGTTATCCCCTTCGCACCGGTGGCGGTTGAGACGCTTCCGGGATCAACCGGCATCGTCGCGGAGGGCGCGGCATGAAATTCCTTCCACGCCACAGGCTCTATCTCGGTATTAGTGTCGGAATATTTGTCCTGCATCTAGCCGTTGCCGCGGTGGCCAAACCATCGTTTGGCTTGACGCTGCTCGGCGACGCGTTTCCGTGTGTGTTGTTGATGGTTGCCATTTTGGCTGTGGGAGAGAACTTTCACCGAGGGGACGGCTTGCTGCCGGTTTTCTGGAAGCTGATCGCAGCGGGTCTGGCGACGATGTTACTTTCCCAAATCTATTGGTTCTACTACGATTCCGTGCGTCGCTTTGCCACCCCCAGCCCGGTGCCTGGCGACACTCTCTTTCTGCTCGCGCATGTGTTTCTCCTCTCGGCGTTGGCCCTGCGGCCCCATTCCTCAAGCGCCGGCCGCGACCTGCGAATACGGCGACTGGACTTCGCGCTGCTGACGCTGTGGTGGTTTGCGCTTTATGGCTATTTCAGTTGGCCATGGCAGGCCGTGGTAAGGGATTTCTCCAAGTACAATCCGCACTACTATCTGTTGGCGTTAATCATGCACCTCGTTCTGATCGTCGCGCTTGCTGTGCTCGCCTACCGCAACGACGGCATGTGGCGGCGATTGTATCTGCACCTTCTAGTTGCCCTGTGCCTGATAGCCGGCGGTAATCTGCTGCTTAGCGTGCTCATTGATCGCGGCATCTATTATGCCGGCGGTTTCTTCGATACTCCATTCTTCCTTTCCGCCGTATGGTTCTCATATGTAGCCGGATTTGGCCCGGCGCTGCAGCCGCACGACGACCCGCGTCCGAATCGTGAGGTGAAGCAAAGTCTGTGGACTGCACGCGTCGCTATGCTCGCGGTACTGACGCTGCCGCTGCTCGCGTTGGCAGGGTATTACGAACAGGGAATCCCTGGGGCGATCACGGCATTTCGACTGCGGTTGGTGTTTGCGGCGATGTTCCTGATCGGGACGCTGGCTTTCTGGAAACTGAGTTTGCTGTCGCGGGAACTGGTTCGTCTTGTCAACCTGACGCACACGTCAGTCGAAAATCTGCAAGGAGTACAGAATCGAATCGCGCAGTCGCAGAAGCTGGCTGCCCTGGGCCGGCTGGCAGCTGGCGCCACGCATGAAGTCAGCAACCCTCTTACGGCCATTCTTGGCTATTCCGAACTGTTGGCGGATATCCCCACTCTTTCGGCGGAGGATCGCCAGTGCGCCCAGGAGATCCAGGTTCAGGTCCGTCACGCCCACGCCGCTGTGATCAGCCTGCGAAACACGCTACGAACGGCACCGAGCGGGCCACGAATCCCACTTGACGAGCATCCAACAGTCAGCGATAAACAGTCCGCCACCTGATCGCTCCCGGGGTGCTGATAGTGCCGTTTCTACTGCTGACGTTGGAATTTGTTGGCTTCTTTGTGATTCCGCCCCTCCTGATCTCCCTCAAGATCATTCCCAATTTTCCAATTCCGTACCTGCTTCTGGCAGCCGTAGCGGGCTTCCTGATTCTTCGACGGAACCCAACCGTGCGTTCCGCGACCCTCTTCTCGTGGCGAGGGATTTTGCCGCAATTGGGGCCGGTGCTTTTTCGGGACGCCATCTTGCTGATTCTTTTAGGCTTGGCGGTGCGCATTTTCGCTCCCGAGTTTCTCTTCTCGCTGGTCAGGCGACAACCTGTTTTCTGGGCGCTCATAATGCTGCTCTATCCGCTGCTTTCCGTATGCCCACAGGAATTCCTGTATCGCGCCTTCTTCTTCCAGCGGTACCAGCCTCTTTTTGGCAGCGGCCGGGGCATGATTGCGGCCAGCAGCCTGGCCTTTAGCTTTGTGCACATCATTTTCGGCAACTGGCTTGCCGTAGGCCTGTGCGTTTTGGGAGGGCTGCTTTTCTCACTGACCTACCACCGCTCCGGTTCGCTCCTGCTGGCCTCCATTGACCACGCCCTGTTTGGCAATTTCATCTTCACCATCGGTCTTGGGCAGTTTTTTCATCACGGCCCCAAGCTTTGACGGCCTCCGCCTGCCCCTCGCCTAAAACCTGCATTCCCGTTAGAATAGCCGTGTACCTCCTCTATCTTTCTGGTCATCGAAATTTATAGTCACGCAGGTACGTATCTACTGACGGAGACCTTCCACATTCAAGGAGCTGGCGCCCCATGGCGACGCAACAGGAAACAGCCAGGCCAGACTTGTCGTCCCTGCGCATTCACGATGGGAAACGCAATAACTCTCGGACTGGCAAGCGGGTTTTTTGGGCCTCGGTCCCCATTGTTCTGCTGGCGTGCCTCGCCGCGGCCTCATTCGCTTTCCGCAACCGCAAGCCGGAGGTGGAGGTCGCTTCCGCCGTTAAGCCAGCCACCGGACCTTCCGGCGTGCTCAACGCCAGCGGGTACCTGACGCCGCGGCAACGAGCCACCATCGCCGCCAAGATCACCGGACGTGTGACCGGCGTGTTCTTCGATGAAGGTACCAGGGTCGCCGATGGGCAATTGCTGGCCACCCTGGACGACTCCGACGTTCGGCGCGCCCTCGATGCTGCCAAAGCGGACCGCGATTCCTCGCAGGCGGCCATCGCAGACTACGAAGTGCAGCTTCACAACGCGCAAATCGAACTTCATCGCGCGCAGGAACTACTCAAAGCAGGAGTGCAAACACAACAGGCCCTGGACACGGCGGAGATGAACACCGACAGCCTGCGGGCGAAAATTGCGCTGGCCAAACAACAAGTGGTTGCCGCCGACGCACGCATCCGCGAGCAACAGCAGGCGGTGGACAATTGCACCATCCGAGCGCCGTTTGCCGGCATCGTGGTTTCCAAAGACGCGCAAGTCGGCGAAATGGTGTCGCCGGTTTCTGCGGGTGGCGGGTTTACGCGCACGGGCATCGCCACGATCGTCAATCTGCACTCCAACGAAATCGAAGTGGACGTGAGTGAGTCTTACATCGCCAAGGTCAAGCCCAACCAGGCTGTCAACGCGGTCCTGGACGCGTATCCGGACGTAACTTTTCCGGGCAAGGTTCGAACGGTGATCCCGACGGCCGATCGGCAGAAGGCCACCGTCAAGGTGCGCATTTCGTTCACCGATGATTCTCACGTCAAACTCATGGATCCGGCCACCGACCCGCGCATCCTGCCCGACATGGGGGTGAAAGTGACGTTCCTTGATGAGGAGGAAAAGCCCAAGGCGAACGCGAAAGGAAAGCCAGAAGAACCTGCGTTTGTCGCCATGGTACCGCAAGCGGCGATTCGCAACGACGGAGCCACGAAATACGTGTTCGTGGTGAATAACGGCAGTTTGCAGAGGCAGGCCGTAACGGTTGGTCCTGTGCGTGGCTCGGACGTTGAAATCCTGGCGGGTATTCAGCCGGGCGCGCGAGTGGTTGTAAAGGGTCCCGAGGTTCTCAGCGATGGCCAAGCAGTACAGTTGAAACAATAGGAGCTTTGCAAAATGGTTAAAGTCGACGGTAGCAGCAACGGAAAGAGCCTGATCAAGGTTCGCGATCTCGACAAAACCTATAAACGCGCCGGGGAGGAGATCCACGTCCTGCAGGGCCTGAATCTCGACGTGGACCAGGGCGAGTTCGTGGCGTTTATGGGACCCAGCGGTTCCGGGAAGACCACGCTGCTTAACCTGCTAGGTGGATTAGATGTCCCCACGCGCGGCAGCATTACCGTAGCGGGCGACGAGGTTACACATATGTCCGCGAGCCATTTGACGCAGTGGCGCGCCCGGCACGTGGGTTTCATCTTCCAGATGTACAACCTGATTCCGGTGCTGAATGCGTTTCAAAATGTCGAGCTGCCGCTTTTGCTGACGAAACTGTCCAAGTCGGAGCGTCGCACGCACGTGGAAACTGCGCTCTCTATCGTTGGCTTGGCCGACCGCATGCAGCACTTCCCACGACAACTTTCCGGCGGACAAGAGCAGCGCGTCACCATTGCGCGAGCCATTGTGTCTGACCCCACGTTTCTGCTGTGCGACGAACCCACCGGCGACCTGGATCGCAAGAGCGCCGGCGAAATCATGGCGATTATCGAGGAGCTGGTGGCACATCACAGCAAGACCGTGCTGATGGTGACGCACGATCCGCTGGTCGCCGCTCGCGCCCATACCACGCTGCATCTCGACAAGGGAGTTTTGGTGGAAGGCAAAATGTCACAGGCTTCGCCGGCCGGGAGTTACGCATGAAATTCGCACGCATCATTTTCGCCAATTTGTTACGCAAGAAGATCCGGCTGCTGCTCACCATCGGCTCGTTTGCTGTCGCGCTGTTCCTGTTCGCATTTCTGGCCGTTGTCAAAGACGCATTTGGCCGCGGGGCCGACGTCGCCGGCGCGGATCGCCTGATAATCATCAACCGTACGTCCATCATCAATCTGGTCCCGCTGGCGCACCGCGACAAGATCCTGCGTATTCCGGGCGTGAAATATGTCACGCACAACAACTGGTTTGGTGGCATCTATAAGGACGAGAAGAATTTCTTTCCGCAGTTCGTCATCGATCCCGAGAACCAGCGCCAGGTGATACCCGAACTGATTGTTCCCGATGATCAGTGGAATGCCTTCGTGAAGGATCGCGAGGGCGCTATCGTCGGGGCCAAGACCATGGAACGGTTTCATTGGAAGATTGGGGACCGCGTCCCCATCAAAACCACTCTGTATGGTGGCGGCTCATGGGAGTTCAATATAGACGGTGTCTACCACGGCAAGCGGCCCGAGCTTGACGAGACCCAGCTGTGGTTCCAGTGGGACTATTTCGAAGAGAGGATTCCGCAAGCCATCAAAGGGCAGATCGGCTGGTTCGTCGTGAAGCTGGACAGTCCCGACGACGCGGTGCACGTTTCCAAAGCAATCGACGCGGAATTCGCTAACTCTCCTTACGAAACCAAGACCGAAACCGAATCTACGTTTGCCGCCAACTGGGTGAAGCAGTTCGGCAACATCCAATTTCTTATCGTCAGTATCGGAACCGTGGTTTTCTTTACCCTGCTGCTCGTCACCGGTAACACCATGGCCATTTCTGTTCGCGAGCGCACCTCCGAACTTGCGGTGTTCAAGGCAATCGGCTATTCGGATCGCGCCGTGCTGTTCTTCGTTCTTGCTGAGTCCCTGGCGATCGCGCTGATCGGCGGGGTTCTCGGCCTGCTCCTGGCCTGGGTGGCGGTTCCTGGCCTTGCGAAGGCTCTCAACGGCCTCCTGCCCAATCTGGTTCTATCCAAGCTCATGCTTGTGTTCGGGCTGGTCCTTGCCGTGCTGGTCGGTCTGATCAGCGGCATGGTTCCTGGCATTCTGGCGATGCGCATGCGCGTAGTGAATGCGCTGCGGAGGGTCTAGAGATGGCGATTCCTCTCATCTATAACGTTCGTAGCGTTCGCGCGCGTTGGACTTCGACGATCGTCGCCGTCCTGGGCATCGCCGGCACTGTGGGTGTCTTTGTGGCCATGCTCTCGCTCGCTCGCGGCTTCAAGGCCACGCTCGTCGCCTCCGGCTCTCCCGACAACGCGCTGGTAATGCGCGCCGGCTCTTCTTCGGAAATGATGGGCGGCATCACGTTGGATTCCATCAAGGTGATTCAGGACGCTCCGGGGATTGCTCGAGGCTCAAATGGTCCGCTGATCACCCAGGACGTGGTGGGCGTGATGCCCATCCCCCTGATCAGCACGGGCACCGATGCGAATGTGCAGATTCGCGGCGTCTCGCCAAACGTTCTCGAAATTCGCAAATTCGTGAAAATTGCGCAAGGCCGCATGTTCAATCCCGGCATGTCGGAAATTGTCGTGGGCAAAAACGCTTCCAAGACCTACTCCGGTCTGACGGTCGGGAACAAAATCGACATGGCGGGTGGCCACTGGGAAGTGGTTGGTGTGTTTGACGCTGGCGGTTCCGCGTTCGACTCGGAAATCTGGACCGACAGCCGGGTGCTAAACGATATTCTGAAGCGCCCCAGCAATATTTTTCAGTCTGCCACCGTGCACCTGGATTCGCCGAGTTCGTTCCAGGCGCTCAAGGATTCTCTTACCTCGGACCCGCGTCTGAATGTCGACGTGACCCGCGAAATCGACTACTACGCCAAGCAGTCCACCACCATGACAACCTTGATCACCGTGCTCGGTGGATTTGTCGCCGCGATCATGGCCATCGGAGCCATCTTCGGTGCGCTCAACACCATGTACTCTGCGGTTGCGGAACGCGGCCGAGAAATTGCCACGATGCGCGCTCTCGGATTTAATGCCTATTCCGTGGTGTTTTCGTTTTTGGTGGAGGCTCTGCTCATCTCATTCATCGGAGGAGTTATCGGATGCCTGGTCGTCCTTCCGCTCAACGGCCTGACCACCAGCACCATGAATTTCCAGACTTTTTCCAACCTGGCCTTCGCGTTTAAAATCACGCCGGAACTGCTCGTGAAGGGCGTCATCTTCGCGCTGGTCATGGGCGTTGTTGGTGGTTTGCTTCCGGCCATTCGCGCTGCCAGCCTGCCTGTCGCCACCGCGCTGCGCGAACTCTAGCGGTTTTGGAGTGCGGCGGCTGGCTGCCGATTTTCCGATCGCAACCAGTCTCCCGTTCACCCGGCAGCCAAGCCAACATCCTCCAAAAAGTTTTTCTCGTCAATCCTTCTGCTGTCCGGATTGTAATCGCAGTACCTCACCCACGTTGGCCGCACCACAAAATAGGTAATGCCCGGCCAATTTTCCCTCACCGGTCCGTCCGGAAATGCGGCGAAATAGATCTTCTTGTACTTGGCCAGCTGTTCGCCCATTAACTCCTCGGCGACTCCTTCGTATTGCACGGTAACTTCCGTCGTGCAGCCAACCACCCAGGCGACGCGCGGATTTTTTTTCAAGTTCGGATATTTTCGCGAACTCTTTACCGTGTCGAATATGATTTCCAATTGCGGAGTCACCGCCATGCCCATCAATGCGGCTTGCGGTTGCCCGCTGTCTGTGACAGTGGCGAGCACGGCCAGCCGCTCTTTGTTCATAAACTCGAATACTTCCTGGACATTCATCTTTACCCCTTTTGCTTTTGGCTACGCTGCTTGGCCTCAATGTCGCACCCCATGTTACACTCCACTGTTTCCGGGAGATCCGATGCCGCAAGCGCTCCGCCCGCCGCACCACCATACTGCGATTCGTTTTCTGGCGTGTTCCGTATTTTTGTCATTTTCTCTTGCGGCGCCAGTTTGTGCCCAGCAACTCTCTGACGATCTTCTGCACGGACTCTCGTGGCGGCTCATCGGAACGTACCGCGGTGGCCGCGTAACCGCTGTGTCAGGCCTTGCCGGTGACCCAAAAACTTACTACATGGGAACTCCCGGCGGAGGCGTCTGGAAAACCGCGAACGGCGGCGTGACGTGGAATCCCATTTTCGACGAGGCGCATGTCGCGTCGATCGGCGATCTGGTTGTCGCACCTTCCAATCCGAACGTGATCTATGTGGCGACGGGAGAACAATCGCCCGGCAACGGCGTGTGGAAGTCCAGCGATGCCGGAGCCACGTGGTCTAACATCGGAATTCGCGATTCGCGCACGATTCCGTCGCTGCTCGTCGATCCGCATAATGCCGATATCGTGTACGTGGCGGCGATGGGCGGATTCACGCCCAGTGAATCGCGCGGAATTTACAAGAGCACCGATGGAGGCAAGTCGTGGCGCAAGGTTTTCTTCAGAGACGATCGCAGCAACCCCACGGAACTGTGCTTCGATCCTTCAATCTCGAGTACCCTCTATGCGGTCATCCGTCCTACACCTCCGGACCGAGGAGAAAAACCTCCCGAAGGCGTGGACTCCACGATCTTGAAATCCACGGACGCGGGGGAAACCTGGTCGCCACTAGCGGAGAAAGGGCTTCCCAAGGAACGCCGCGGCCGCGTCGGTCTGGCGGTCGCTCCTGCTCCTTCCAACAACCGCATGTTTGCGTTGATGCGCCAGGGACTCTTTCGCTCCGATGATGGCGGCACCACCTGGCAGAAGATCACCGACGATCCGCGGATCCTCGGCAGTGAATATTTTGGGCGCGTGTACAGCGATCCCAGGAATCCCGATGTGGTGTACGTGATGCAAACATCCACGTACCGATCTACCGACGGAGGGCACACCTTCCTGGCCTGGAAAGGAACGCCAAGCGGTGAAGACGATCACGTGTTGTGGATCGCTCCGGAAGACACCAATCGCATCATCATGGGCACGGATCAAGGCGCGGTCGTCACTCTCGACGGCGGAAAGATATGGAACAGCTGGTTCAATCAGCCGACGGGACAATTTTATCGCGTCTCCACCGACAATTTTTTCCCTTACCGCCTGTATGCGCCGCAGCAAGATTCCGGTTCCGTAGTGGTTCCGTATCGCTCGGACTTCGGGCAGATCAGCTATCGCGATTGGTTCCCCGGCGGCGCGTTTGAGAGCGGCTTCATTGCGCCCGATCCCGTCAATGCGAACTTTCTTTATGCGATTGGCTGGTACGGCACGGTGCTTCGGCGCGATCGTTCCACAGGACAGCTGCTCACCTTGTTCGTGCCGCCGGCAAACTATCGCTTCGTGTGGGAAACGCCGCTCGTTTTTTCGCCGCGCGATCCCCACACCCTTTATTACGGCTCTCAGTTCGTGTTGAAGACGAACGACGGCGGCTTCACCTGGAAGGAAATCAGCGGCGATCTGACCCGCAAAGCGGGTGAAGCGCCGCCGCAAACTCCAAAGGGCGCGGCTGGCGGTCACGTCCCGTCAAAAGAGGATTTGGATTCCGATGAGGCTGCTGACGAAGATCGCGACGCCCAGGCCCCTGCACGCGGCGCCATTCAAACCATCGCACCTTCTACGCTCGACGCGAATCTGATTTGGGTTGGCAGCGCGACCGGGTTGATTCACATCTCGCATGACGGCAGCAGTTGGACCGACGTCACTCCTCCCGGTTTGCCGGAACGTTCCACCATTAGCGCCATCGAAGCTTCGCCGCATGACGCGAACACCGCCTACGCTGCGATCTTTGCCCGCCGCGATGATCATCCCTATTTCTTTCGCACGCGCGATGGCGGCAAGACCTGGGGGAAAATCGTCACGGGCATTCCTGATTTCGGCATTGCCCGTGCCATTCGTGAAGATCCGGTGCGCAAAGGACTGCTTTTCGCCGGCACAGAATTTGGCGTGTATGCTTCCTTCGATTCCGGGGATCACTGGCAGCCGCTGCAATTGAATCTTCCCGCCGCGTCGGTCCGCGATCTGACGCTTCACGGAGCCGATCTCGTGGCCGCAACGTTTGGACGCGGCCTCTGGATTCTAGACGACATCTCGCCGCTGCGGCAGATCAGCCCGGACGTTTTCGACACTCCCGTTCGCTTCTTCGTGCCTAATGCGGCTGTTCGCGCGCGCTGGGATAATGATCCCGACACGCCGCTGCAACCCGGCACGCCTCTGGCGCAAAATCCCCCCGACGGTGCGCTTCTGTACTATTTTTTCAGCTCGCCTCCCAAGGGCGAAATCACGCTGGATGTCCTCGATTCGCAAGGAGCCCGAGTTGCGCATTTTTCCAACGTACCACGGAAGGAGTCCACACCTCCCGCCAACGTTCCGGAGTTCTGGTTCTGTCCTCCGGCAGCCCTGCCGATTTCGGCGGGCATCGATCGCTTCGTGTGGGATCTCCGCTATCCACACCCCGTTGCACTTCCATACGGCTACTTCGGCGAACGCCTTGCCTATACGGAATACTCGCTTCCGGATCACGCCGTACCCGGCGCCACTCCGCGATTCCAGCCACCGGGGCCTTTGGTAGCTCCGGGCAAATATGATTTGGTTCTCACTGTGGAGGGAAAAACGTATCGGCAGAAGCTGGATGTGCTGCCCGACCCGCGCGTGAACATGACGGCGGCGGACTATTCCGATCAACTCAATCTTTCACGACAGCTCTGCGAATGGATGGAGGCTACCGCAAAGTCATTCGACGCTGTCGGGCTGCTCGAACGCCAACTCGATGAACGCAAGAAATCCATCCCGGCGTCTGCTTCTAAGGAGCTGACGGATGCCGTGTCCGACCTGGAAAAACAGCTCAAATTACTCTCCGACGGCACGAAGGAAACACCCGGCTTTGGACCTCTGAATCGCGACTTGGGCAGAAACCTTGTCATGGTGCAGAGCGGCGACGTGCGGCCCACGGAATCCGCCCACGCTGCCGCGCTCGCCTGCTGCAAAAACTTCGCGAGCAAGAGCGCCGACCTGAATAAGGCCCTGAGCGAGACAATTCCGGCGCTGAACAGACTTTTCAGTGCGCAAAGCCTCGCGCCACTTACCGTTGCTGTTCCTGCTGCCGGCCCTTCCTGCGCCCCCTAAAAAGGAACGGCGCCGAGACATCCGTCTGGGCGCCCAAACCATCCTTCGGTTGTAAAGTTGTTTTAGTCCCTCACTTTGTGCCAACTGCTGTCGGGATTGTATTCCGTCATCGCCCTGGCGGTCTCCGCGGTGTTTTCGCCAAGGTTCTTTTCGTACACCACACCATCCTGATCGATGATGAACGTCATTACGCCGCTCACCTTGTATTCCGTCGGATACGCTACCAGCGCAACGCCACCGGACAAGTTCCCATCGCTCAAATAGCTTTTGGCGCCACCCTTGGCCGCTGCCCCTTGTGCCTTCAGGATGCGATAGAGGTAACCGTGATAGGGCTGGCTTTTTCCGCCCAATCCTTCGCCTTCATAACCCTGGCCCCCGGCTTCGGCCAGCAGCGGGCCGGCGGGACTGGCGGGTTCATCCTCCGCGGTTTCCCAGTACAGCCCATCGTGTTTTCCCGCGCTGCTCATCAATCTCTGCGCGTAGATGCCAGCCGACAAGCCGTCGCGACCCTCCGCGGCGTAATCCTTTTGTGCGTCAATGTAGCCACGGCAAGCCGCGATGGCGCCCAGTTCGTTGCGGCCAATGCGGCGATACAGCAGTTCTTCTTTTCCCGCTGCGGTGTCGAATCTCCACTTTCCTCCGTCGTTAACGATGGGGATGGGCATGGGCCAAGCATTTGGCCCCACCTGCAGAATTCGCGTCTTGTCGTCTTCAGTGACGATGGCGTGCTTGGTCTTGTACGATTTCACGAACTTCTCCATACCCGTCTTGTCCTGCACCGGATCACCGGAGTACACCAATTCTTTTCCGTCATCGCCCAGCACCGCCAGCATCTCGTCTTGGTTTCCATCCTCCGCAGCTTTTACCAGTGCGTGAACGGCTTCGGCTGGCGATGCGAAGGTCTTCTGGTCAACGGCGTACATTGCGCCTGTGCCCACGACGACGGACAGCAGCGCCAAAACCGCAATCTTATTCGCGATCCGCATCTTGAGGTCTCCCGCAGATTTTCTTTTGGCATTCATAGGTTACTGCCTCCTCTGCTGGGTACCGGCTGGCTTGCTGCCTCCCCCCGAACGCTGCTGCTGTGGTGCACCCATGCTTTGCCGCCCGCGATTGCTAGCCGCGCGGTCTGCCTTTGCATTGCTGCCCCCCGCCAAGGCTCCGCCGTTGCTCGTTTGCGGACGGTTAGCCTGTTGCGTCGACGGCGCTGGCCGGTTCGCTGGCTGAGTCGCGGGACGTGCTGCCGGTTGCGTGTTTCCCGCGGGACGCGAAGGCTGCGCATTCCCGGTGGCTGGGCGCGCAGCCGGTGTATTTCCCGTTGCCGGGCGCGAGCCTTGCATATTTCCCGTGGTCGGACGTGTTCCGCCAGGCTGGCCAAAACCGCGATCGCCAGACGGATTCCTCGTGGGCGTGTTCCCAGTGTTCATGCGATTGTTTGCTCCCGCGTTGCCGCCGCCCGCTTTGTTCGCTCCTTGATAAGTGGTTTGTCCCTTCCAGTTGTTGTTCCCCGCACCGGTGGCAGGCCGCTGCACGTTTGGATTGGTCGCGGCATTTCCGCCGGCGGGCCGCTGCACCGCCGCGTTCCCCGCATTTGCGCCGCCTGGCCGGTTTTGCACATTCGCCGTGTTCGGTTGACGATTGTTTCCGCCCTGATAGGCGCTCGCGCCCTTGTAGTTGCTGCTCCCGTTGTATTTCACTCCTCGGTTCGCGCCCGCATAGTTGCCCGCGCTTTTGGCATAGGCACTGTTGGGGTTCGTGTTGTAGGGCACAGGCCGCGGCTTGTAATTCGGGTTCAGATTGTTGTTGTTATTGAAGCGGTTATAGTAATTGTTGTTTACGTTCACGTAGACGTTCGTGTTCCCGTAGTGCACCGGCCGGTGATACGCGTATCCTCCATGCCAGCCGCCGTAATACACCGGGTGGTACGGCGGAGGATAGTACGGTCGCGGTCCGTACCACACACCGCCGTAACCCCACGCGGGATAATAATAAGTATTACTGTTAATCGCCGAACCGACCGCCATTCCCGCTCCAAACGATAACAGCCCGATCAGTACCGCTGTCCCAGTGCTCACACCTTCTTTTTCTTTCACGACCGTCGTGGTGTTGGTGCTCGGCGGGGGTGCAGCGGCGCCTGTCGTTGTCGTTGTCGTGGTTGTTACGCCGTTTGCGGTGGTTGTTGTCGTGGTCGTGCCGAATACCTGGTCGGGATTGTATTGCGGCACATACATGACTTTTGGATTTGTCGGCTCCAACTGCACAATCTGTTTGCCCTGATCCTGTTTAACGTCCACCGTCATCTGCGACGAACTCTTCAGCGCTCCGTTGTCCACAGCCTGCGCCCGTAACCGCTGCACGGAGTCCAGCACCGCTTTTGGATCGGCCGCGTAGGCTGCTCCCAACTGCTTGGTCCAGTCGAATTGCGTGCACATCATGTCCACCACGGGCCCGAAATGCAGCAGCGCCATCATCACCGGCGTGAAGCCCGCTTTCTTCGAGGCTTCATCCAGCGCTGCTTCCTTCAATTTGCTGTTGTCGCCCACGGTCAGCCAGTTCCCTCCGTCCATCACTTCCTGCGGATTCACGGAGGCTTGCAGCATGATGGCCAGCACAGGATCGGGATACAATGCGATCGGAGCCAGTAGCTCATCCAATCCGTCTGCCGTAAGGCTCACTTGTGGCAATTGCGTTTGGGGAGGGTTCTGCGCGGCGGCGGCTTCATTCTGCTGCTGAATCTGCTCGGGTGTTGGTGCTTGCGGTTCTTGTTGCGCTTGCTGATCCGTCGTCGCGGCGGGAGCGCTGGCCGGTTGCTGCGCCGCGGCGGCTGGAGGCACGCTGTCCTTGGAACCGCAACCCGCCAGGTCCGTTGTGCCTGCCAGCAAGACGAGGGTCGATATCCATGCCATGTAAAATTGCATTCGTTTCATGATCTCTCACTTGCGGAGTCGGGGTTCCAGTAGCTCTCTGCATTCTCGAGATGTGGCGGAAACTACCTGGTAGGGCGGAAGCCAGCGACTTACGCGCTTGGCGAGCATAGCACAACTCTGTGGAGTGTTCTACGAATCCCAGGTTTAAGCACTGGGCATTTTACGATTGCGCCGACTTTTCGGGCACCACGGCGGGGTTGAGTGCCCGCCAGACTATGCGGTCTTGCGATCTCTGGAGAGCAATATCTCGAAGCCCATCAGGTTTTCTTGAATCTTCATGCTGGAGAATTTTGTCCTTGAAATCATGTGTTCAAATTCGCTCTTTGTATAAGCGCGTTTGAGCAGCATGAAGCGAAACGTAAGCTTGGTTAAAATCCCGTTCACGGTGCCTAGGTGCATGTCATTTATAGCCTGGTTTATCGATTCTTGGGGTGCGTCTCTTCGCAGATCGATGATCAGCGCTTGTCCACCGGACTTAAGAACGCGATGCATCTCTTCCAGGGCGCGCTGCGGTTCGCTGAAATTCTTGAAGGCCGCTCGACAAAGAAGGAAATCGAACGATTCATTGCCAAACGGCATGTTGGAAGCGTTTCCCCGGCGAAAGTCCACATTTGCTCCCGCTTTTGCGGCATTCGCGCGCGCGATTCCCACAAACGTCTCGCTTATGTCTAACCCGCTGATTTGATAATTACCGAGCTTTGCCAATTCAATCGCGAAGTATCCCGGACCAGGAGCGACTTCGAGCACGCTGCTCCGTGACGGAATCTGTTCAGCCGTGCGCCGGGCCAGCGCCGTAAAGTCCTCCAGCGATTGTTTGGTGAGGGAGGCATACCACCTTGCAATGGGGCCCTCCATTCCCAAGCCTTTATAGGGTTTTGCAGTTATTACGTGCGCCGACATGAGATCCTCCTTGTCTGGAGCGATCCTAGCCCGCCCTGCCAGCGCAATGAACTCGCATTCGGTGAAGGCAAACTTGAGATCGGCGAATGCCCATTTCTGACCGGCGAATCCAACCCCAGCCCCGCTAACTGGGCGGACGGAGAAGTGAATTAATAGAGGAAGATTCCCAGCAGCGCGACCAACCTGGAGAATCGGCCAGGATTACAGCGCCACCGACAAACGGAATAGTTTTTATCCGCCCGCCGCGGCGCTTCCTTTGCTCGCGGACACATCGGTTTCGGTAACGGTCATGCCCACGGCGCGATATCTTACCAATAGCAGCGTCAAGTCATCCGCCTGACGCGCCCCGCGCGCGAAATTTTCGACCGATTCCAGCACGGCCTTTTGTATCTCATCCAACTGCATATCTGGCTTGCCCTGCAACACACCGCGTAGGCGCGGCACGCCATACAATTCTTCCTCGGGGTCCATCGCTTCGGTGACCCCGTCACTGAACAGAACCATGGTGTCGTTGGGCTGCAATTGCAGGGTGGAAGTGGTGAATTCCGCTTCCGGAACGAGACCGACCGGGAAGGAGCCTTCGGTGAACGCTTCTTCAACCGTGTCTTTGCGGATGAGGATAGGAGAAGGATGTCCCGCGTTGATGAATTCGAGCTTGCCCGCATCATCCAGAATTCCGAAGAACATCGTGGCGTAACGGCCGACTTCCGCGTGGTCGCACAGAAAACGGTTGACGTGATTGAATACCCGCGCCGGATCCGTACCCAAGGTCATGCCCGAAAGCGCCCCTTGCAACATCGTGGTCAGCAGCGCCGCTCCCAATCCCTTGCCACTCACGTCCGCCAGCAAGAATGCAGTGCGTTTGTCGTCGAGAGGGAACACATCAAAATAATCTCCTCCCACCGACAAGCAGGGAAAATTCACCCCGGAGCACGACAGGAAAGGATATTCGCGGAAGTTCTTCGGCAGCAGCGCCTGCTGGATATCTCGCGCAATGGCGATCTGCTGCTCCAGCATCTGCCGTTCGCGCTCCTTCTCCACCAGCCGCGCGTTATCGAGAATGCTCGCGGCGTCGGCCGCCAGCGCGTCCAGAATTTGTCGGTCCAATTTGCTGAATGCCGTCGGGCGCTTGGAGTCCAGATACAGCACGCCAAGAAATTCGCCCCGCCGCATATTCGCGGCAGACCCCTCGCTGCTGGCACGCGAAGTGGCGTACAACGGAATGACCACCACCGCGCGCAAGCCTTGCGCCACGATGCTCGCGGCCGCTTGCAAGTTCATTTCCGCCTGCGCCAGGTCTTCGGTAATCACGGGCGATTGTTGTTTCACCGCCAGTTGAATAGCCGTTCCGCTTGGCGCCATGCTTTCGGGAGGCAATCGCTGGGCGCCAGTTCGGCGCGCCAGCCGCACTTTCAGGCTTTCAATCCGGCCTTCTTCCGCTTCCAACAGCAGGCCGCGATCCGCGTCGGTCACCGCCACGGCGTGATCGATCATTTTGGCCAGCACGGAATCCAGCGGCAATTGCGAGTGCAGCAGCGCGGTGGCTTCCAGGAGCACATTCAGTTTCTTCAGGCCGCCGCCGGTGGACTCGGCGCTGGTCATATGATCGATACGCGTCAGTAGTTGTGGGATCGATTCTTCCGATGTTCCACTGGCCGCGCGGAACATCATCTGGTAGGAGTCTTCCAGTCCAAATGTGATGACGTCGCCATCATTCAGCGCGCGGCTTTCCACCTTTTCGCCATTCACAAATAGCCCGCGTCGTTGCCCGCGGTCTTCCAGATAGTACTTGTTAGCTTCCACCACGATCGCGGCGCAATTCCGCGAGATGCGCCGGTCGGTCAGTTGCAGATGATTGCCGGTTTCCGCCCCGCGTCCGATAAGAAAAGGAGTCTGCGTAACGCGAACATACTTCCGCGCGCCGTCCGGGGAAATCACTTCCAGAACCGCTTCCAGTTGCGACAACGTCTCCGTCATTCTCGTCCCACCCTGCACTGACCTGCCAAACCGCGAATTGTAGCACGCAGCCGCCCGGTTGGCCTTTCTTCTTGCTTCGGGAGGGCAACCCCGCCAGAATACAGCGGCGTCCCGATTCGACGGGCGTTCCGCCACTTCAATACTGAGGATTCGGTGCATGTTGAGCCTGCTCTTAACGGTCCACGGCGAATCTTTCCCTCTCGTTTTTGCAGTTTTTGCCGCTGGCGAGCTTTCTCATGCCGACCCGGTCGTTCCCATTCTCATTGCGTCCATCTTCATAACGTTGGGTGCCGCGCTTGGTGGGCTGCTGATGAAGTGGCTGAAGCAGCCGGCAGTCCTTGGTGAACTGCTGGTGGGGCTGCTCGCGGGAAATCTTGGGTATTACTTCGGAAATCCCACGCTCATGGTGTTGCGCGAAGGCGATAATCTTTCGCGCATTGCTTCCGTGGCGCTGACGCAGCCGGTGACTCTGTCCGAAGCCACGCACCAGGTGCTGGCTCCCGGACCGCACACCGATCTGATCGCTTCGCTGCTCTCCGGGCCGCAAGGGCAGAGCTACATATATGTGTACTCATTTATCGACGTAGTCTCGCGGCTGGCGATTTTGGTACTGCTGTTCCTGGTGGGCTTGGAAATTAGCTTGGTCGAGATGAAGCGCGTCGGCAAATATGCTTCTTACGTTGCGATTCTCGGCATCATCCTGCCCATGCTTCTGGGCATGGGCACGATGAAATTCCTGCATCCCAACAGCACACTTGCGGCGGACCTGTTCATCGGCGGCATTTTAACGGCAACCAGCGTGGGAATTACGGCGCGCGTGCTTCGCGATTTGGGACGAGATCGAACTGAAGAAGCGCGCATCATCCTTGGTGCCGCCGTGATTGATGATGTGCTGTGCCTGATCGTGCTGGCGGTGGTTAGCGGCCTCGCGGTTACCGGCACAATCAGCATCGCGTCGATTGCCATAACTACGGGGAAAGCTGCGCTGTTTCTGGTGACTTCTCTCGGCATCGGGATTTGGCTCACTCCCAAGCTGGTGCGCCGGCTGGCGAGCGCGGGCGTGCAGAACCTGAAGCTGTTGTTCGGCGTGAGCTTCGCGCTTCTTTTTGCGTGGTTGGCAAACGTGGCTGAATTGGCGACGATTGTGGGCGCGTTCGCGGCAGGAATGGTGTTGAACAGTTTCTTCGACCGCGAAATCGAGGGGGCGTCGCTGCACGAACTATTGTCGCCGCTGGAATCGCTGGTGGTGCCACTGTTTTTCGTGTGGATGGGCATTCAGGTGAAGCTGGAAACGATGGCAAACAAGGACGTGCTGATTGCCGGACTGGCGCTTACCATCGTGGCCATCGCCGGTAAAGTCGCCTCGGGCTGGGGCTGCCCACCCACGCTGAATCGTCTGGCGGTTGGATTCGGCATGATGCCTCGGGGAGAAGTAGGGCTCATCTTCGCGGGCATCGGGAAGGGAATCGGCGTAGTGGACGAAGGACTCTTTTCCGCGGTGGTGTTACTGGTGATGGTGACCACGGTTCTGGCGCCGGTAATGTTACGCGCTACGATGGGCAGCAATCCGGTTGCGACGCCGGGGCCTTCCAGCGGCCACCATTAACAAATCCGCACGCTATCGGCTGGTGGCCAGGCGGCGCTCTACATATTCCTTCACGTAGGACTCAAACGCGTCGTCCAGCTTTTTCGTGAGTGCGCCGGGTTGCCCTGTGCCGATGGTCTTGCCGGCGATTTCCGTCACGGCAATCACGTTGCGGTTCGTTGAAGTGACGAAGACTTCGTCGGCTTCATAAAGATCCTCCAGCCGCAAAGTTTGCTCCACGACGCCGGTTCCGGCGTCGGCCGCAATCTCAAGCAAAACGCCGCGGGTCACGCCCTCCAGACAACCCGAATTCAGGGGAGGCGTCAGCACCTTGCCGTTCTTCACGGCAAAAATATTAGCCGCGGTGCATTCGCTCACTTCGCCGCGTTCATTCAGCAGCACCACCTCGTCAAATCCTTCGTGCTGCGCTTCCGCGGCGGCCCACACACTGTCTAACCACGAAATGGTTTTGACGCCAGCCAGCGGCGAGGCGGCATGACGCCCGTGCTGACGGATGGCCAGGCGCACTGCTTCCGGATAGTGCGGCAGGTCGGCAGTGGTAATCACCAGGTCGACTTCCTGGAATTTCTCGTCGCTTTTCCAGTAGCCCGGCGAATTCCACACCACGTAGATACGCGCGCAGCCGGATTGCACTTTGTTGGCGCGAATCACTTCCTGCAAATGTACGCGAACTTTGGCGCTGGTATAGGTAAGCGGCAGGCGCGTGAGTGCTGCATCCTTTTCCAGCCGTCGCCAGTGCCGCTCGTAGGCGAACGCTTCGCCTTGCACAATCCGAGCGGTGGTGAACAGTCCCCAGCCGCAGATCAAGCCCGCCTGGCCAGGAGACCACCGCGCCTTCTCCACTGGCACCAGCTCGTCGTTGTGAAACACAAATCGATGAATCACGTCGCCACCCGGCCTCGCTACGCGGAATAGTTGCTGCCTGACATTGTACCGAACCTCGGCGACCACTGCCCAGAGGAGGCGGGGGCCCCTCGGGCCGCGGGTGACCCGGGGATGACACAGCAGCAAAAGGGGATGCGCGGGCGTGTCATATGCCCTTGCTGAAACCCAAGGAATGTGCGAAAAGGAAATCGTTATGACTACCCTACTAGATACACCCACATCGAAATTCCTGGCCCTCGGCCGACTGGTGGGCAACACGCCCATGGTCACGATCCAGTATCACTACCGCGGCTGCGACCGGCTCATCTACGCCAAGAGTGAATACCTGAGCCTGACCGGCAGCATCAAAGACCGCATGGCGCTGCGCATCCTCCAGCAAGCCTATACGGAGGGAAAGATCGAGCCGGGCTTTACGATTGCCGAGGCCACCAGCGGCAACACCGGGATTGCGTTTGCGGCGTTGGGCCGCATGCTCGGGCATCCCGTGAAAATTTTCATGCCAGACTGGATGAGCCAGGAGCGCGTGCAACTGATCAAGAGTTATGGCGCGGAAATCGTGTCGGTCAGCAAGAAAGACGGCGGGTTCCTGGGCAGCATCCGAATGTGCGAGGAGTTTGCAGCATCGCGCAAGGACGTTTTTCTGCCGCGACAATTCTCAAACGGCGCGAATGTGGATGCGCACGCCGAGACCACCGGACCGGAAATCTGGTCGCAACTGATGAGCGTGGGGAAGAGGCCGGAGGCATTTGTGTGCGGCGTGGGAACGGGCGGGACGGTGATGGGAGTCGGTAGGTATCTGCGCGCGCACGATGCCGCAATTCGCATCCACCCGGTAGAGCCTGCGGAATCGCCGACCTTGAGCACCGGCTGCAAGGCCGGCAGCCACCGGATTCAAGGCATTTCCGACGAGTTCATACCCGCGATCGTGCACTTGAAAGACCTGAATGAGGTGATCTCCATTCACGATGGCGACTCGATTCTGATGGCGCAGAAGCTGGCGAATACGCTGGGGCTCGCCGTCGGGATTTCCTCGGGATGCAATTTTCTCGCCGCCGTGCACGCGCAGGAAATGGTGGGTCGCGACGCGGTGGTGGTGACGATCTTCTGCGACGATAGCAAAAAGTACTTGAGCACCGGCCTGACGCATGAGGAGCCGGTGAAACCTGAGTATAAGACGCCGGAGATCGAATTGCTTAGCGTGGGCACGGTAGGGCGCGCCTGCGAGTTCTGCCACTGAGAGCTTTTCGCGCTCTGTGCGCCTAGTTCGCTACCGGGCGCATGGGAACGATGAATTGGCAGCCCAGCAGGTACTGGTAGAGATAGTCTAGCGGCTCCGGCGGATGTAATTCGTTGGCATGCACTAAGCCGTCGACGGCCTTCCATTTCCAACCCGTCATTTTGCCGGACGCTTGCAATTGCTGCAGCTTTGCTTCCGGCATGGGAAAAACACTGAGGCGCACATTTTCGCGAAACAGCTTCGCCAGGCCCTCCAGCAAGCTGCCACCGAGATCCTTGTAGCGGTCCTGCAGCGCCCAGATCGTAGTCGACAGTCCCACCGCAAAATGAATACGCGCTTTGGTGAAGCGATTCACAAACGCACACATTTTGTATAACTCCTGCTCCCGAAAAACCAGCACTCCGCTTCCCAACTTATGGAGCTCCTCCACATGTTCAACAACCTGCGGCGCGGACAAGGGAGACTTGGTGACGGGATTGCCTTCTTCACTAAGGCAAAACAAGCCGATCGCTCCCTTGCTTTGCGCAAGGTCCTCTTGTGGAATCTGCGCCACAGTGGTCTGGATCAGTTTCGCGTGGAACTCCTGGACGAGATCAAAAGCCCCGGGGGCGAGTACCACCGCTTTCTTGTAAAGCATCTCATCGGGCGGAAGGATTTTGCCGTCGACGCGGAAAACGATGGCCTCCGCCAGACCCAACGTAATGAGAGAAGCGTGGAGCAGACGGCGATCCCACGTTTCAAAGGCCGGGCCCGTTAGCTCCACACAATCGATTTCGATGCGCGACAACGACAGATCTTCGGCCAGACTTTTCAGCAACTCTTCCGGGGTGCCCAAATGATGAAACACCGCGTAGATCAGATTGACGCCAAGAACTCCGATGGCCTCCTGCTGGTAAAGATTGGAGGGGTCCCGCAGATTGACGTGCAGAACAACGTCGCTGGCTTCACCGAGCGGCTGCGTCTGAAATCGCACTCCGAGCCACCCGTGGCACTCGTTGCTGCCCGCAAAATTCCGCGCCGAGACCGTGTCGACGAACGAGAAAAACCGCGTCTTGGCTCCTCGCGTCGCGGTCAATTGCGTTAGAAGCTGGGCCCACTCATTGTCCAGCATCGCCAGCAAGCGGGGCTGAGAGACGTAGCGCGTACCGGAGCCATACAGATCGTCGCTGACTTCCTTGTCGTACGCCGAGATGGTTTTTGCCACCGTGCCGGAAGCTCCACCAACTCGCAGGAACCAGCGCGCGACTTCCTGCCCGGCCCCGATTTCGGCGAACGAGCCAAATGCGGTAGCGTCCAGATTCAGTGACAGGGCTTTTTGGTGCGCGTCGATTTTATCCGGCGTGGGCATGACATGGCTCCGAAAAGGTAAAGGCGACGAATCTACCATCGCGAACGGAGCAGGACAAGCGCCGGATGCCTTTTTGGGTGGGATGTTTTCTCGGTTATGCGCGTTCGCAGCGCAGGGCTAGCGTGTGTTCAATGATGCGTGAGGCTTCGCCAGCCTGAGCGCGGCGGCTCGGAGCGCGACTTTCAAGCTCTTAGTCGTTGCCCGCGACTGGTTTCTGCGGAACGTCCTCCGCAGGTTCCTTCGGAACATACTCGCCGCCCACGCCACGTTCCCACCTGCGATCCACCAGCTGTTCGGGATGTTGGCGCCGGTAGTTCTCCGCGATGAAGCAATTCCAGCACACCGGCAAAAAATCCTGAAAAACGGCGGGCAAATTTTCCGGCGGAATTTCGCTCCACTGCGCGGTATTGCGGTCCGGGCCAAGGAGAGCAGGTTGCCGGTCGTGCCAGTGAATTTCACCGAAGGGCTTCTGGCAATAGGCACAGGACTTGCCTTTGTACCAATCGTCGACCATGTGCCAGACCATGCAACCTTCCGGGTCAGCTTCGATTTGCGACAGGCATTCCTGTCCGCAATTCTGGCGCTCGGGCCAGCGAGAGCACTGATCGAGGCGAATGTGGTGTTTGCCGAACACCGCTTCGCGGGCGGCGTTGACCGCATTCACGTGCACCGCGGCGTGACTGGCCGTTTCGGGGCAAGTGATGACGCGCTTGCCGCGATAGCGCAGGTACGCGCGCACGGCCATGGTCAGGCCGAAGACCACCGCGCCAACCAGCAGCACAGCAATCGCCGCAAGAATCAAACTGGAAATACTCATGGGACCTCCTAAACCGGCTGGAGGAAGACCGGAACTCCCGTAAGCAGAAAATGCAGGACCGGGACCAAAATCGAGAATAACAACAGAGTTTGCGGATCATTGAAAATGAAGAAGTTAGAAGAGGGTGGGGGGGCGGCCGGGGAGGCACCCAGGCCTGAAAGGGGCATTCGGCGCAGCCGCAGTGCGTGTTCTGACAAAGACTGAGCGGAACAGCGCCGCAGGAATGTGGGTCTCTGTAGCATCGCGGGCCCCAGGACTCAGATCGGGAAGCGGCGGATGGTAAGAGAAATTGGCAGCCCGACGCAGAACATATGAATGACGATGCCGATGAGCATCAGCGACATGGCGAACGGGCCTTTGTGATACGCGGACAAAGGCAAGACCACGTATTGCATGAAAAAGTGGACCGCGATCCCGAACAGGAATCCAGAAATAACGGCGTGCCGCGTAAGGAATTTCAGCTTGCGGCTAGTCCCGTAGAACACCGCGGCCGCGCCAAGCGCGATCACGAAATGCAAGGCCAACCCCAGTACCGCGGTTTTCGAGCCGCCATTGTACGCGCCAGGGCCAAGGATCCCGCTGGCGATGCCTTGCAGGATTCGTTCGGGCTGCGCGCCATACCGGCCATACACAAGGAACGCCGCGGTGATATCCAGGATTCCGGCGATCAGGCCGGCCGTCAGCGTGGCAGACACTGCGCGACGTTGCATTCGCGCAGTTACAGAAGAAGGTTCGGACATGGGCGGCGCGACCCTCCAACGGAAGATGGAATGCGGCGCTATCTTACGTCCACAAGCGGGACAGGGTCGAGAAGATTCGCGAGACCTGACGAGGCAAAAGAAGTGAGCGGCGAGCTATTCGTGTGGCGAGAAATTCTCGCTTGACAGACGGGAAAGCCCCTCATACCATTTTGCTCTAGGCCTAGACCAACACGTCCTGGGTCCGGGCCACCAGAGCGCACTTCCATGAAGAATCGCGAGCATCGAGATCTTTTTCCTGGCGCGTTGGAAATGATGATCCTGCGAACTTTGAAGCGGCAGCCTCTTCACGGTTACGCCCTGGCGCAGTACATCAAGCAGACATCCAACGATCTGTTGCAGATTGAAGAAGGGTCGCTGTATCCGGCGCTGCAACGTCTTCTGAAGGAAGAATTGGTCAAGGCGGAGTGGGGCGTTTCCTCCACAAACCGCCGCGTACGGATTTACAAGCTGACCGCGGCGGGAACTAAGCACCTGGAGCGAGAGGTTTCGCGTTTCGAGAAGATGCTCGACGGCATTACGCGCGTGCTGGCGCCGGGCGAACTATGAGCTGGAACAAGCAGTTATTTTCGCGCCGCTGCCTTTACGACGATCTCTCCGACGAGATTCGCGAGCACTTGGAGGAACGGATCGAAGAACTGGTTGCGAGCGGCATGCCCAGGCGAGAGGCTTCGGCTGCGGCGCGACGCGAATTCGGCAACGTCACGCTGATCACGGAAGACAGCCGCTCTGTCTGGCGCTGGCCTTTTGTTGAGAACGCGCTGATGGACGTTCGGTACGGCTTGCGCATGCTGCGCAAGAGTCCCGGCTTCACGGTCGTAGCAATCGTTACACTGGCGTTGGGCATCGGCGCCAACGCGGCAATCTTCAGCATGTCCGATGCGGTGCTGTTGAAGCTGCTTCCGGCAAAAAATCCCAGGCAGCTGGTGTACTTTCGGCTGCTGAGTCCCGAGGAACACGGGAGTTCTTTTTCTCGTGCAGAATTTGAGCATTTTCGCGATGCGAGCCGCTCTTTCTCCGGGATGCTCGCCTTTGATACCACGCGTGTTGTACTGAACGCCGGCGGGCAGTCGGATTTTGCCTGGGGCCAATGTGTTTCTGGGAATTTTTATTCGCTGTTAGGCGTCGACCCGACTTTGGGGCGAACGCTCACGAACGACGACGAGCAGCCCGGACGGCCAGCGGTCGCCGTGATCAGTTACGGCTACTGGAAACGCAGATTTGGGCTGGAGCCATCCGTCATCGGCCAATCGGTTACGCTGAAAGGAACTCCCTTTACCATTGTTGGCGTCGCCCCGGAACAGTTTCGCGGAATCGAGCTCGGCGATTCGGTGGATATCTGGGTTCCCTTGTCATTCTGGGAGAAATTGCGGTTGAACGACCATCTGACGCTTGGCGTAATGGCTCGCATGAGGCCGGGAGCGGATGAAAAGCAGGCCAGCACGGAGTTGACACTGATCGATCAGCAATTCACGGCCGCGGCGCTGGGTTCGAAAATTTCACCGCAAGAGGAACGAGAAGTTCGCGCTCGCAGCATTGAACTCGTTGCCGGTGCTCGCGGTCTGATTGACCTCCCCGACGAACTTCCTCAATCGCTGCTCGTGTTGACGATGGTGGTCGGATTGGTGCTGCTGATGGCGTGCGCGAACGTGGCCAACCTGTTGCTCGCCCGCGCGGTCAGTCGCCAGAAAGAAATTGCGTTGCGGCTTGCGCTGGGCGCGCCACGGATGCGTTTGTTCCGGCAATTGCTCACCGAAAGCCTGCTGCTGGCGCTGGCGGGAGGCGCGTTGGGCCTGCTGTTGGCAACCGCCGCCACAGATTTTCTCGCGCGGCTTTTGTCGGATCACGACTCGCTGCAGGCCCTGAACGTCCACACGGACGTCCGCACATTGTGTTTTGCCCTGGGCGTGTCACTTTTCACTTGCCTGCTCTTCGGGATTGCGCCGG
>Ga0074045_10000360_pt1 | contig 44864 bp, 41 predicted proteins | sample BogForMeECP23OM2_FD_94442 | JGI IMG/M metagenome (GOLD analysis project Ga0074045, IMG submission 94442) | Bog forest soil microbial communities from Calvert Island, British Columbia, Canada - Bog Forest MetaG ECP23OM2 | ecosystem: Environmental > Terrestrial > Soil > Wetlands ...
GCCCGTCGAGTTCGTAACGATCGTTGAGCCAAACGGCGCACTGATAGGCCGTTGCCACTGAGGGACTCCACTCCAGAATTTTCTTGGCCCAGTACATCCGCATGTAGTTGTGCATCCAGCCGGTGAGAACCATCTGCTTCTGAGCGGCGTTCCACAGGGCATCGTGGGTCTCCGCCTGCTCGAGTTGTTCTTCGCGATAGATGATGGGACGCCGGTCGCCCGAGTGCTGTGCGCACGAGCGGTCCGCCCACGGTTCGAGGCATTCGAAGGAATCGTAGTGCGGGTTGTAGCGCGCGAAATTCACCGAGAGTTCGCGCCGGATGATCAACTGCTCCAGAAATGCCTGCTTCGCCGCTTCCGGCGCCGACGCTGACTGCACGGCGCGAGCGACCGTGAGCGGACCGATGTGCCCAAAGTGCAGGTAGGGAGAGAGGCTGCTGGTCCCGCAGAGTTCGGGATGATTTCGGTCTTTGGGATAATGCTGCAGCCCGTGCACAACAAAATTAGCCAGAACGTGCAAGGCACGCTTGGTTCCGCCCTGCCATTTCTCGATCGGAGAAACGGAGCGGTCCAAAGACCAGTCCGCAGTGAAATCATAGCGCAATGGAAGTGAGTGCAGGGCTGGCGGCGGGCTCCAGGGAATTTGCGCTGCGATGTCGGGTTCGCCGGCCTTGCCCGAAGGCAGGTATTGCGGCAAAAGTTCCTGCAGCCGGGGCCGTATGGTGCGGGCGCCATAGTGTTCCCTGCCCAGCAAGCGCGAGGGCACGATCACGTCGGCGTCAACCGTCCAGAGAGGAATCTTCAAGAGCTGCGCGGCGCGGACCCGCCAGCGCTCGGTCTCGCGTAAAGGATTTTCGTCGCCAATTACGATTGCGGCGTGAACCTGTTCGCAAAACCTCATCAGGCTGTGCTCGGGGTAGGCCCGCAGAACAAATCCCACGCGCCGCCTCGCCAGTTCCTCCGCAATGTCGGGAATTCCGGAAGCAAGAAACCGGTAGTGTCTTAGATTCCCGTGCGGATAAAACGGTACGGGAGCCAGAAATACAACAACCGGCTTGCCAATTTCGTTGCCCAGCGCGATCGCCACGTCCAGAGCGGGATTGTCCAAGCCTCGCTGGGCGCGCTGCATCCAGTAGACAACGCACTTTCCTGCTGAGTCTGGCGTTCCAGATTTGCGGACGACGATGCGGGGATTCTCGCTAAATGTTTTGAGTTCCATGGCCTGTGAAATGAGGGAGAACACGCAGGTGTTCTCCCCGACTTCCTTGTTCTAACCGGCGTGTTCTAGCGGGCGCGAGCCGGAATCTGTCCGTGTCCCCAGCGATTCTGAATCGCCTTGAACGAGACCGCCTGGTAAAGCGCCGAGAGACCCACCAGAAGATACACGGCGGAACTGAGCCCCGAGGTTTCGCCGAATTTCATTCCAAAGATGGCGGCTACCAGGTCGAAATGGGCAGCGCCCACCAAACCCCAGTTAAGTCCGCCAACCACGAGCAGTACAGCTGCGATCACATCTAGAGTTTTCATTTGTTCTCCTCCTGCTTAGTCTTTGGGTAACAAAACGGTGTCAATCACGTGGATCACGCCGTTGGAGGCGAAGACATCGGCCTTCACCACTTTGGCGTCATTAATCATGACGGTGCCGCCTTCGACCATGATCTTTACCTCCTGGCCATTCATGGTCTTTGCCGAAGTAAGCTTCATCACTTGCGCCGCCGTCACTCTGCCCGGCACAACGTGATAGAGCAGGATGGACTTCAACTTTTCCTTGTTCTCCGGCTTGAGAAGCGAATCAACCGTACCCGCCGGCAATTTGCTGAAGGCGTCATCGGTGGGAGCGAAGACGGTAAAAGGCCCTTTCCCTTTCAGTGTGTCCACCAGACCGGCCGCTTGAAGCGCGGCGGCCAGGGTCTTGAAACTGCCCGCTGCCACAGCCGTGTCAACAATGTCCTTTTTCGCCGCACCGGCGGTTGCCGGCAGGGCGCTGATGAGGACGCTGAGAATCATCGCAAAACTTGCTGCTTTCAATTTATGTCTCCTTTTTCTTTTTGCGTCTGTCGAATTTCTGTTGCACCTTGAGTCGTTACTGCTGTATTAACTATAGAGAATATTTATTTGATCGGTACGCAAAGCTATCGAATCGTGCAATTCGTATGAGCGACAGTCAAAAGTTCAACACGCTGTTCTACTGGCGGGAAACGCGAGAAGCAGATGAATCAAGAAACCATTGCCGAAGGGCTTCGACCCTATGCTCTGGGCGAGAAACTCAGAACCCTGCGGCTGCGCAAGAGCATGGGACTGGTGGAATTAGGAAAACACACAGGACTCTCAGCGGCGATGCTCTCAAAACTGGAACGGGGCAAGCTTTTTCCGACTCTGCCGACGCTGTTACGCATCGCCATGGTGTTCGGAGTGGGCTTCGAGTACTTCTTTACCGACGAGCGCAAGCGCCACGTGGTCGCAATTGCACGCAAAAAGGAGCGGCTGCGTTTTCCCGACAGTCCGGGTGGAGGCAGCATCGCCTACAACTTCGAGAGCCTCGACTTCAAGGCAACGGAGCGCAAACTGAACGCTTTCTACGCGGAATTCGAACCCATCTCCACCGAGAAGTCGCGGCCGCACCAGCATCCGGGCGTGGAGTTGCTGTATTTGATCTCAGGAAAGTTGGACCTGACGATCGGCGCCGAGACCTTTACGTTGGAAGCGGGAGACGCCATCTACTTTGATTCCGGGGTGCGCCACAGCTATCATCGGGCCAGCAAAGTTGCCTGCACCGGGGTGATTGTAACGGCCTGATTGACAGTTCTCGCACACTCCGGTCCAATAGCTTATGCGGCCCAGTATGCGCTACTCTGGCACGCCGGTCGATGGGCTGCAAATTTTGTAATTATTTGCGTTGTTGAGTCGCCATTTAATCACCCAGGAGAATGCCCATGTCAGCACCCAGCCGCCGCCCGGAGATTCGCCGGCGCCGCGCCCGTCAACACAAGATCACTACTCTGCGCAAACGTCTGGCCTCAGCCCAGACCGATGCCGATCGCAACCGGGTCACCGCCAAGTTACACAAGCTCGCCATCGCATCGCCCGGCCAGCCTTTGTTGAAACAGGTTTGACCCGGAGGTAAATTCAGATCAAATCACGCCACGCCCGCTGCGGTTTTGCTGCCCCGGGCGCTCGATTGTTTGGTGGACTCCACGTTACCTCCGTCGCTCAGCACCTCCTGGTAAACCTCCCGGATGCGGAGCACGGACTTCTCCCAGGAAAACTTGGCCGCCTGCCGGTAGCTGCGCTCCTTCATTTTCTCGCGCAGCGGCTGGTCCAGAAGCACGCGGTGCAACGCCCTCATGATTTCGAACACATTTTCCGGGTGAACCAGCACCGCGGCGTTTCCCACTACCTCAGGCAGTGAAGATATATTCGACGTCACCACCGGCGTACCGTGCGCCATGGCCTCCAGAGGCGGCAGGCCAAAGCCCTCGTATAAAGAGGGAAAAATAAAAATCTTGGCCGTGTCATAAAACGTGCGCAAGACTTCGATCGGCACGAAACCGAGAAAGCGCACATCATTCTGAACGCCGCTCCGGATCACCGTCCGCCTTAGGTCGGGATTGCCCGAAACGTCGTCCCCGATAATGATGAGCTTGAGGTCGGGAAAAACCTGCTCTTTTTCCAACTCCGTTTTCAGAGCGGAGAAAGCCTCGATCATGCGCACCACGTTCTTGTGCGGACTGATTCTTCCCGCATACAGCAGAAACGGATAGGTGACCTGATAGCGCTCGATGATCACCTGGCGGTCCGCCCTGCTGGCGTGCCCTTGCAGCAACCGCTCATCGATGGCGTTGTAAACCACTTCGATACGCCCCGGGGGAATCGCAAAAAGCTTCTCGATTTCCAGCTTCGTGAAGTTCGAGACTGCGAGGACCCGCGCGGCTCCGCTCAAGACTCGTTTCGTCGTCTGGAAGTGCAGCGATCTCCAAAAGCCGCCCTGCTCGCGCGCCCACGACAAATGCTCGATGATATCGTGCACCGTCATCACGTAGGGACAGGGCAATGCGCGGGGGATGCAGAACAAATTAGGGATATGCACCAGATCGCACTCAAGCCGCTTTACCGTCGTGCGGAACTCCCAGAACCCCATCGTCGAGCGCTCTGGCTCGGCCAGAGGAACGGCGTGGAAGTTCGGCGGCAGCGGGCCGATCTCCTTAACTTTGTCCTGGGGTCCGATGAGGAAGTACGTGGTCTCGTGGTCAAGTCGCCCCAGGGTGCGGATGACATTGCGGATGTATGTGCCTACGCCGAACTCGGTCATCCGCCGAATGTCGATGGCGATCTTCACCGAAGGCATTTAATCACAGGCGACACGTCATCTCGCAAGAGATTTGGTAGTGGTGCAATTCGGATTTTCCCGGCGACGGCGTCATCCTGACCGTAGCCATTTTCCAGGCGGAGCGAAGAGCCTGCCCTGAGCGTAGTCGAAGGGATCTCCCGCTGAACCGGCCCCGAGCGCCAGACAAACTGTACCAGTACTAGAGATTTGCAGAAACGGTCGCGTAGCTAGGCTCGGACTTCGGCCTGTGCCCGGGCCCTGCGTTCGGCGTACAACGGAAACGCCTCGCAGAGTTCGAAGACCTGCTGTCGAATCTTTGCCAGCATCGCTAAGTCGCTGCGGTTGAGGAGCGCATCCGCGATCCAACGCCCGACCTGCCGCATCTCCGTCTCTCTCATTCCGCGCGTGGTCAAAGCAGGAGTGCCTATCCGGATGCCACTCGGCTTCATCGGCGGATTCGTATCGAAGGGGATGGCATTCTTGTTGACCGTGATACCAGCCTCGCCGAGCGCCTTCTCGGCCTCGCTGCCCAGCATGCCTTTGGAAAAAACGTCGACCAGCATCAGGTGCGTGTCCGTGCCGCCGGAAATAATGCGGAAGCCTTCAGCGGATAAGGACTCCGCCAGCACTTTCGCGTTAGCCACAACTTGCTTCGCATAGTCGCGGAACTCGGGCTGCATCGCCTCCTGAAAGCAGATCGCTTTGGCGGCGATAATGTGCATCAGTGGCCCGCCCTGCATTCCGGGAAACACTGCTTTGTCGATTGCTGCCCCGAACTCCGCCTTCGAAAGAATCAATCCCGAGCGTGGCCCGCGCAGAGTCTTGTGGGTGGTGGAGGTAACGATGTGCGCATGCCGCACGGGAGAAGGATGCACTCCGCCTGCGACCAGTCCGGCAAAATGCGCCATGTCAACCAGAAAGAGCGCCCCCACTTTGTCTGCAATCTGCCGCATACGGGCAAAATCAATGATGCGGGGATAGGCGCTGCCACCTCCGATGATCAGCTTTGGCCGGTGCTCTTCGGCCAGCTTCTGCAGTTCGTCATAGTCGATCGTCTCCGTCTCTTTGGTCACGCCATAAGGAACGATCTTGTACGTCTTCCCTGAAAAATTCAGATGATGTCCGTGCGTGAGATGGCCGCCATGAGCTAGATTTAATCCGAGAATGGTGTCGCCCGGCTGCAGCACCGCCGCATAGGCCTCCATGTTCGCCTGCGAACCGGCGTGGGGTTGAACGTTGGCGTGCTCTGCGCCAAATAACTGCTTGGCACGGTCGCGCGCCAGATTCTCTACCACATCCGCGTACTCACATCCGCCGTAGTAGCGCTTGCCGGGATATCCCTCGGCGTACTTGTTGGTGAACACCGAGCCTGCGGCTTCGAGCACAGCTTCGCTGACGAAATTCTCCGAAGCAATCAGCTCCAAACCTTCGTGCTGGCGGCGGGTTTCCTCATCGATGGCGGCGGCAATCTGCGGGTCCGCTTCGTAGAGCGGACGATACATCTTGTTCGAAGCTGAGGAACTCTTCATATCTTTTTCCTTACGGGCATTTCGTATACGTTGGGTCGATGCAGTTCCATGTATCGCTCGGGGGCTTTCACCGGAGTAAAGCCAAACTGTGAATAAAGTCCGGGTGCTTCGCGGGTCAAAAGAATCCAGCGCCGCAAATTCTGAAGTGCGGGATGCCTCATGATGCATTCCATCAGCCACTTGCTCAATCCGCGTCTGCGATGCGACTCCAGCACGAAAACGTCGCCCAGATAGGCCACGGTAGCGAAGTCGCTGACTACCCGTGCGAAACCAACCTGCGCGCTACCTTCATAAACGCCGAAGCACAACGAGTGCTCTATCGACCGTGCCACCACTTCCCGTGAAATGCCTTTGGCCCAGTAGCAGTTCGTCAGGAAACCGTGGACCACATCCAGACTCAGGCGTTCGCGGCCGGTGCTGATCACAAAATCGCCGCGCCGGTGTTCCATCGCCTCAGAATCAATCAGGCTTCCGGTTGCCATGACACATTCTACCGCTTCATGGGCGGCCGTGGCGCAGGCGGCGGGCGGCCTCTGCTAGTCGAATGCCGTTCGCAGAAACGAAGCCAGCTGCCAGCCATCCATATATTTGTAAGGGGTCTCGCCCATGGTGTAGTGCCCGCAGGGCAGCACCACGACTTTATGGTTTAATCCATGCCGCTCGAATTCCTCCACGACGTTGCGCGAGAGTTCGGGCAGGAAGGTGAGATCGTACTTCGCATAAATGATGAGCGACTTTCTCGGCCAGCGCGAAAATTGCTTGAAGTACGCCATTGGACTCACCGCGAGCCACGACTGCCGCAACGTCTCCAGCGTGATCTGCGATTCCATCCCCTGCCGGATGTGCCGCGTGGACTGTCCATGCCACACCACGTCGGCAACGTAAGTGGAGGCGTGATTGAACGCAGCCACACGAATGCGCGGATCGTGCGCCGCCGCGATGAATGCATAACAAGAACCCAGACTGGTGCCCACGATGCCAAGCTTGCTATACCCCTGTTGCTCCAGCCAATCGAGACAGCAGCGGGCATCCACCACGCCCTGCCGAAGCGCGTCCATGGTGCGCCCAACGTTCGCCGAAACCGCGTAATCGGCGCGGCTGATCTCGCCGGGCATGCGGATATCGTGATACGGCATGCTCAACCGCAGCACCGCGATTCCCATCATATTCAGTACGCGGCAGAGGCTGACGTAAGCAATCGCGTCCGCGTTCCAGTGGGGCAGAAGCACGATGGCACGCCGCCCTCGCGCCGGAAACCAGCGCGCATTCGCCAGATTGTTTTCCGGATACGGTGTTTTCACCGGCGCTGTGAAGCGCAGGAACTCGGCGAACGTTCCTTTCACCTTCGCTTCAAGCTTCGGGTCAGGAACTTCACGGGTGGAGAAAACCTGAACTTCGCGCTTCTCCAGGCGGAAATCGCTCGGCCGTGTGTAGGAATAAAACTCGTCACTGGAGGCGACGATGCGCCGGTTAAAGTCGACAAAGAATTTCGCCGGATCATCCGGGGCCTGACCTGGACGCCAGCCATTGCGGCACGGCCAGTCCCGCGCCCACTCCACGCCCCACTCCAGCGGACGCACCACGCGGTTGTTGTCCACCGACGTAAGCCGATGTTCCCAGTCGTACATCCACTGTGCGTAGCGCGAAGGCATGGTCCAGTTTCAAGTGTAACAAGGCGCCGCTGGCCGCCTCCGGTCGGAACCATTCAGCGGTTGCAATGAGCAGTTGGCACCTTGCATCTGGTGATTGAACGGCGATGAAAGAAAATTCTCAGAAGGAGGGAGTCGGTGTGTGACATCCGTCACAGAGGAATGCTTGGTTGACCCGCTATTGGTGTCGTTAATGAGGGTCCGCAAGGCACTGGTGCCACGGCACCACTACCGTCCGCAAAGGGCGCTTGTTGTGTAGCTACAATTGGAGTTACAACGATCAATTTAGGCCAGCCCTGGAATTTTTTCTTGACTTCGATCACCAGAACCGCAATCATATCTCTACGCATTCGATCTTTGACATTTGAATAGCAATAAGATAACTACCCTAAACTCAATATTTTGCGGGCAAGTTATTTGCCTCCAATATTTTAGCCGGCTTTGGCTCAGATCGGAGCGGACAAGTCGCTGATTCCAGATATCTTAAGTCGGTGATCTGAGATTTTTTTCGATTCGGATTGATCTGCCGCTCAGTTCGCGTACTTGCGCGGCACGCGCTTCGAAATGTTGCACAGAATCTCATAGGGCGAGCTGTTTGCCAGACGCGCGTGCTCAAGCGCATCCACGCTAAGCCCGTCGCGGGTTCCAAGCAGAATTACTTCATCGCCCACCGCCACTCCGGGAATGCCCGTCACATCCACAAGAGTAAGGTCCATCGAAATGCTGCCGACAATCGGTGCATAGTGGTCGCGGACGATCACGCGGCCGCGATTGGAAAGCTGCCGGTTATATCCGTCGGCGTAACCCACGGGCAGCACGGCTACGCGCGCCGGCGCCTTGGTCACAAAGGTTCCGCCATAGCCCAGCGCCTGGTTGGCAGCGAAGTTTCGCATGGAGAGAATGCGCGTCTTCCAGGTCAGCACCGGCTTCACTGGAAGCCGGAGAGTGCCTCCGCTTACTTCCCTGCCCGCACGCTGAAACGGCAGGTAATAACCATAAATTGCCACGCCGGGACGAACCATATTGTTCCAGGTCTCGCGCCGCGAGATCACAGCGCTCGTGTTCGCCATGTGAACCAATCCCGGTTCGAAGCCGGCCGCGCGCACCATGCGCTGCGCCTCCTCGAAGCGGCGCTCCTGTTCCGACACCGAAGGCGCATCCATGATTTCAGAGGAAGCCAGGTGAGTGGAGAGGCCTTCGAGCACCACATGCGGAGCCGCGCTCAGGGCTTTTAGTAGCGCGGGAAGTTCCTCTAGCGACACACCCAACCGGCCCATTCCCGTGTCCACCTTTAAATGCACCGCCTGCCGCATCGCACCTGAGGCGGCGGCCGTCTCTAGAACTTCGATGTGCCAGGGCTCCCACACCGTAGGAGTAAGTCTCAGCCGCGCGATCTCGCCCTCTTCGCCGCGCCAGAAGCCAGTCATCAACAGAATTCGTGTATCGACTCCGGCCTCGCGCAGCGGGATCGCTTCATCGAGTGACGTCACCCCCAGCCACTTCGCGCCCTCGGATTGCAGCGCACGCGAGCACTCGACAGCGCCGTGGCCGTAGGCGTCGGCCTTCACCACCGCGCACACGGTCACGCCTGCTCCCGCGTGCTTCACCACCACGCGGAAATTTTGCCGCAAAGTTTCCAGGGAGACCTCCGCCCATGTGGGGCGGGTCGCCACCCGGGTCAACATTTCTACAGTGGTCGCCACTGGACGATTATAGCGGGCGCACCGCTCGCGCTCAGGTTACGCTCGGGCTACGCCTGGAAATCGGTGGCTGGTGATTAGTGCCTGGTGGTTAGGGAGCCCGCTCACGCCGCCGTCGACCCGGCGGCGCGAACGCTCCGCCCACGAAGAACTCAGGGTGTCGGCAAACATGGTGTCCTCCGCAACCGATGCTGCTAAAGACACCGGGGGGCTCGTCACCGGCTGGGACGGAATAAAGAAAAAGAAAAGAAAAAAGGCCGCGTTGGGGCGCGGCCTCTTGGAACTTTTTCAACAAACGCGGTGTCGCTGCAAACTACTTCGGCGGTTCAGCTGCTTTCGGTGCCGCCGGCTTCGGTGCAGTACCCGCCGGCCTTGTCGCCGCCGGCTTCGGCGCCGCGCCAGCAACCGTTGGAGCTGGCACGCCCGACTGCGCGTTGTAAATGTCCACGACGGACTTTGTGATGTCTACTCCTCCGTCCGCCCACAGTACCGGACTCTGCGGCCACGGGTTCGAGACATCCACAATCATGCCGAGCGCGTTCTCCTGAGCGTACTTTACGATCGAGGGCGCCATCTTCTGCAGGATCCGCGAAAAGATTTCCTTCTGCTGATTCTGCGCGTCCTCCTGCGCATCCTGCACGGAGCGATCGAAGGACTTCTTCTTGGTCTCGATCTGCTTCACCAGGTTGGCGCGGGCATCCTCATTCAGCTTGTCGCCCTGGGTTTGCAATTGCTTCTGCAGGCTCTCGAGCTCGTCGTTCTGACCCTTCAGCTCGTTCTGTTTTGGCTCGAGCTTTTTGCGCAGAGCTTCGAAGTCGCGCTGACCCTCGTTCGAACCGAGGACGGCCTGCTCGATGTTAATGGTTCCGACCCGCGTGCCGGCACCGGTCGTCACTGTTGAAGGAGGTGGGGAAGATGGTGCGGAGGGCGCCGCAGCTGCCGGCGAGTTCGCCGCACTTTTGGGGGCGGTAGCGGCGCTACCGGTTTGGGCCCAGGCGGAAATCACAGAGAAAACCGCAATGGCCAGGACAGACCGCATGAACTTGCTTGTCATTGGATCGCTTAAACTCCTTGGGAACATTGTTCCGATAAACATGGTTCCGATAGACATGCTTCCGATAAACATAGTTCCGATAAACACGCTTCATAGCTCCGACAAACATGGTTCCAGCCAACCGCTTGCCGGTCAGGATGTTTCGGAAATGAACTCAGATTACCTTCTTCGGCAACGCTGGGCCGCACTTACGAGAGCTTCTTTATTCCGAACGGCCGCCGTCAGACAAGATGCACAGGATTGCCAGCGTCACACGCCGGGGCTGCGGACGTGTCGTCCACCCTATCAATCTTTTCATCGTGGCGTGGATCACTGCAATTATAGAGAGCCTCCTGCGTCACGTCAAACCTTTGAGCTCCTCCAGGCGCCTCAAAACGTGGTCGCCACCGTGAAGCGGAACGTCTTGCGCGGTTCCCGCAGCAGGAAGCTGGGCGCGTAAGTGTCCTTGGCCAGAATGTAAGTATAGTAGCCCGCGCCCGTCAGCCCGCAGCCCGTCTTGGGGTTGCAGCTGTGCGGGAACATCGCCGGGGTGATCGGAATCGGAGGGTTCGCCGGACTATCCAGCCGCAGGGGATTGTACGCCCAGTAAATTCGGAATGGTGCGTTGACCACCGGCAGGAACATCTGCAATTCGAGTCCGGTGGACATTCGCGGCCGCCAGTTGGTCGATCCCAGAACCTGCAACTGATTCGACGGCGGCGGGCTCAGCACACTGCCCAGAGTGCAAGTGTTGGCCGTAGGAGTCGAAATCAGTGTGGGACATCCGACCGGCGTGCCAATCACCTCGAGGTATTGCTGCTGCGCGATTTGCAATTGCGACCGCCGCAGGATGGGGTCAATCCCGGCGTCAATAAAAGGAGCGATCGCCACCGGTCCGTAGATCGTAATGCGATATTCCATATTCGTGACCAGGCTGAGATCGCCGCCGGGAAATGTGATCTGATCCACTGGAATCGGGATGGTCACGTTCCCCGCCCGGGGATTCTGCGGGTCCTTGGGCACGGGAACTCCGCTGGGATTGGTAAGCGTGATCGATCCCACGCTGGGCAGAAACGCCACCGGAGACACCGAGCGGATATCGAAGCCACGCAGGTCGTTCTCCCCTCCCATGTACGAACGCTGGAACGGCGGTGCAACCAACCCGCCGAAGCCGCTGATGAAAGAGCCCTGGAAGTTGAATCCCACGGCATTGCGGCGGTTCTGTACCGGAATGAATTTCTTGTACTGCACGATGGGACGAATGGAGCGGACCGTTCCACCTAACCCCGCGAGCTCCGCTCCCAAAGTGATTTGCCTCCCGCTGTGCGGCGAGATTCCGCTATCCAGAGTATTGGTGGAGAAATTAGGGAAGATTTTGCTGGTAATGATTCCCTCCAGCGCATTGGGCCCGGAAATGCCACGGAAGGCGATAAACTCGAAGAGATTTTTCGATGCCGAACTCAGTGCCAGCAGCGAGGACCGGTCAAACGAATAGGTAATTCCCAACCGCTTGAAAGAACGCCGTCCCAGGGGATAGCCCAGCGAAAACGTAAATCCGGCGCTGGACTGAGTGTAGTTCTGCAGATTCTGCAGCACGGTGTTGGGAAGGTTAAGTGTCTGTCCCCTGAAAATGGAGAGCTGCCGCGCCTGGTCATAACTGATCTTGTTGTAGTAAACGTTAAACCCTAACTGCAACGGGCGGTCGAACACGTACGGCTCGGTGAAACCGAAGCGGACGCTGCGCGCCAGGTTTCCCACGCTGGCCTGCACCTGCAGCGTCTCGCCCAGGCCGAGGAAGTTGTTGGTCGCATAGTTGATGCCTATGAAGGCGCCTTCCAGCCCGCTCACGCCGCCGTTGAGGCCGATGCTGTTCTTGCCTTTTTCCTTGATCTTGAGGGTCAGGTCAACCAATCCGTCTTTCTCATCCAGTTGGCGAACTGTGGTGTTGGGATCGTCCGGCTTCAACTGGTCGAAGTATCCCAGCTGGTTCAAGCGCAGCAGACTCAACTCCCACAGGCGCGAGTTGTAAATATTTCCTTCTTCCAGGGCCAGCTCGCGGCGGATCACTTTGTCCCGGGTCGTGGTGTTGCCCTGGAACTCGATGCGGCGCACATAAAACTGCTTGCCTTCGTCGACGTCGACGTCGAGAAAGATCAGCTTCTTTTCGTCGTCAAACCGGGTCTCGGGCACGGATGTGAAGTTGATGTATCCGTACTCGCCGTAGGCTTTGCGCAGGTTCTCCAGCCCCTTGGCGACTTTCTCCTTGCTGAAAGTATCTCCATCCTTGATGGGGAAAAGAGAGCGCAGCGCCTTCACATTCGGAAACGCCTTGTTGTTCTTGAACGTGATACTGCCCAGAGTGTAGCGGTCGCCCTCCTCGATCGGCATGGTGATATCGACTGCCTTGCCCTGTCCGCCCTGCAAGAGCGGGATATGAAGGCCGGGGTGCCCGGTATCGTGAATCTGGGTTTTGGGCTCGTTTACGATCACCTTGAAATAGCCGCGATTCTGATATTCGTTGCGCACGCGCTCCGTATCTTCGTCCAGCTTGGTGGCGTCGTAGGTGCGGGCGAATATGTCCTCCAGAAAGATCGAGTGCGGGACGCCGATGGGCCGCAAGTTCTTCATGGCGTAACGCAGCACTCGCGTGTTCACGTTCTTGTTTCCCTCGAATTTAATCTTGCCGACTTTGACCTTGGGACCCTCTTTCACCACAAACGTGACCCCGATCGCCGCCGGCGGAATCTGCCGTATCTCCGTCCGGATGGTGGCAAACTGCCGTCCATGTTCTGCCAGCAGGCCCTTGATTGCCACCTCCGCCTTCTTCACTTTTGTAGGATCGTACTGATTCTCCACGGTCAACCCGACCTTCGCTTCCTTGAAGCGGTCCAGCACGTCGCTGGTGGTCACCGAGCTCAAACCCACATAGTTGATCTCGCGGATGGTCGGCTTTTCTTTGACCTCGACAACGATTCTCCAGCCCTTTGGCGTCTGCTCCCTGCTGAACTTGATGTCCTCGAAATAACCCGTGTTCCACAGCGAATTGAAATCCCGCTCCAGTGAAGCAGCTTCATAGATATCGCCGGGGCGGGTGAAAATCCGGGCCCGGATAGTCTCAGCCGGAATTCTCCGGTTGCCATGAATGTCGATCTCCGAGATGACATCGGTCTGCGCCCAGGCCGCCGTGGCGAACAGCATCGCCAGAGCAATGCCCAGCATCCACCGCAGACCTTTCATCCTTTGGCAAAGCCCTGCAAATGAAGAAGATGGGGGATGAGCCGGCCCGGAAGGATTGGGGCCGCGCTCGGGCGCAACAATGTCTGGATGAAGGCAAAAATGAATCGCTACTACCTCAGCCGATGGGATGTAGGAAAACGATCATTATACGTAGAGAAAGAGAAAGCGTCCAAGATCAGTGGTCAGTGGGTAGTGGTGCAGTGTGGCTTCTTACACTGCGGCGTCATCCTGAGTAGCCGTTTTTCAGGCGGAGCGGATCTCCCGCTCGACCGGCCTGGGGTGCAAGCCATACCGCACCACTACCGGTCAGTGATCAGTGGTCAGTCTTCGACGTACAGACTCCAAATTCATGGTGAGATGTTGTTTAACTTCACTGGCCGCTGACCACTAATCACCAACCACTGCCTTTTAGCTTTTCTCCACCTCCACCAAGACGGAATAAAACGTGGCGGAGTTGCCCAGGTCCGAAAGTTTTTCTGAGGTCAGTACGTTGATATTCCTGAACCCGGGGCCAAGCTTGGCCCAATTCAGCCTCGCCGACACCACTCCGGGCTGAACCGCGCCATCCACTCGCGCTCGCAGGTAGATTTCTCCTCGGCGGTTATATACCTTCACCGTCTCGCCATCGCAAATGCCACGCGCCTTGGCATCGGTGAAGTGCATCTCCAGAATTTCTGTATCTTCCATCTCCTGCACCGAGGGCAGGTTCGAAAAAGTGGAGTTCAGGAAGTTGTCAGCCTTGCGCGCCAGAAGCTCCAGGGGAAATGTCGCTTTCTCCGCTCCGTGCCGCGACTCCGCCGGAGGTTTGAACTCGGCCACGGGATCAAGCCCCAGCGCCTTCATCGCTTCGCTGTAAAGTTCAGCCTTGCCCGAAGGCGTGCGGAAGTTGCCGTGCGCAAACGGAAGAAATGGCTGCCCCGAGTCCTGCTGGCCGGAGTTGGGCGTCGCTTCTGGCTGGCGGCTGGCAACTGGCAACTGGCAGCTGAAGTTGAGCCGAACCTGCCGCTCCCGCTCCAACCGCCCCCGGCTGATGCCCTTCAACCATGGATTTTCAGAAGCAAGCGCGCCATCGATCATCTCGTCAACGCTCTCATCGAAACATTCATCCTTGAATCCCATCCGGCCGGCCAGAACCCGGAACAATTCCACATTCGGCCGGCACTCGCCCAATGGCTCAATCGCCTGTTCCGAGACCTGCAGGAAATAATGTCCGTAAGCCGTCTGCAGATCTTTGTGCTCAAAAAAAGTAGTCGCCGGCAGCACAATGTCGGCGTAATCGGTGGTGTCCGTGAAGAACTGCTCGTGGACCACGGTAAACAAATCCGGACGCTTCAGCCCGCGCACCACTTCATTGTGATTCGGACAAACCGCCGCCGGATTTGAGCTGTAGACGAACAACGCTTTCACCGGCGGATTCTTCAGCGTATTCAGAGCCTCGCCGAGCCGAACCATGTTGACCACCCGCGCCTGACTGCCGTTCGACTTCAGATTTCCATCAGGTTTCAGGTCAGGCCGCGTCAACGCGTCGCTGTTTAACCCAAACGCGCCGCTGGTCGAAAGATGAATGCCGCCTCCAACTTCTTTCAATGATCCAATAATGCAGGGCAGCATGGCAATCGCGCGCGTCGCCGTGCCCCCGCCATCCGAGCGCTGCACGCCGTAGTTCACCCGGATCACCGAAGGCCGTATCGTGGCATATTCGCGCGCAAGTTTACGAATGTCCTCCGCGGCAATCCCCGTCCACTCCGCCGCGCGTTCGGGCGGATACGACTTCACTTTTTCCCGCAGCTGCTCGAAACCCAGCGTGTATTTTGCCACGTAATCGGCGTCGTACAGTTTTTCGCCAATGATCACGTGCATCATCGCCAGCGCCAGCGCACCGTCGGTTCCCGGATTGATCGGCAGATACCAGTCGGCGCACGCCGCAGTCCGCGTGCGGTAGGGATCGATCACCACCAGCTTCGCTCCCCGACGCCGCGCCTCCACAATGAACGGCCACAGGTGAACATTGTTTCCGTGAATGTTTGACGCCCAGGCGATGATGTAGCGGGAGTGAATAAACTGCTCGGGCTCGGTGCCCAGCTTTACCCCCATCACCGACTCGATTCCAGCCTCACCCGCGGAAGAACAGATCGTCCGCTCCAACTCGGAAGCGCCCAGACGGCTGAAAAATCTCCGGTCCATGGAAGCGCCGTTGATCGCTCCCAAAGTTCCCCCGTATGAATAAGGAAGGATCGCTTCGCTGCCAAACTCCGCAGCGATGGCGCGAAAGCGTGCGGCAATTTCGTCCAGCGCCTCGTCCCAGCTGATGCGATGCCATACCTGTTTTATCTCTGCTTGTGTGGGGACAGCCTGTGCAGCGAGGGCTTTTGTGGGGACGGCCGCCCCCGGCTGTCCAGGAGCGAAGCTCCGCTGCGCTGCTACGGGCCCCTTCGCCGTAACCCTCCGCATCGGATACAGCACCCGGTCCGGCGAATAAACCCGATCCAGATACTTCGCCACCTTGGCGCACAGAAATCCCCGAGTCACCGGATGCCCCGGATCGCCCACAATCTTCGTAGCACGGCCATCCTCTACCGTGATCAGAACTCCACAGGCATCCGGGCAATCGTGCGGACACGCGGCATGGACAACCCGTTTCGCCATCGTTCGATTATAAGGTGCTTCCGCAGGAACTCCGGCGCGCGCGGAAAAGAATACGGGCGGCCTCGCGGGCCGCCCGTCGTGCGTTTCGCTACAGGCTAAGTTATTGCGTCACCGGCGGATCGGCCACCACCCCCGCAGCCATCACCGGAGTTTTGGTAATCGGATCCACGAACAGCAACCCGCCCGCCACGAGCGGTATCGATCCACTCGATTGCAGAGCGCTCAGCCCCGTGGTGTCGATAAACAACGTGCCGTTGCCCGTTCCCACGGTCAGCGGAGCGCCGCCCAACGAATAGCCGATCAGCCCGTTATTCTGCAGCTGGAAGCTGCCTGCATTGCCGCTGACAATGTTCACGCTGCCCTGCGTCAGCATGCCGTAAACGCCCTGTAAGCGCAGCGAGATCATCTGCGGCGTGAAGACGCTATTCACATCGCTGCCGCCGATAAAAATACGCTGCCCCACGATCACCGAGGAATCGTTGAACAGAGCATTGGTGAAAAGATTGTCGAAGAAGCACACGTCGTACTGCGTCACCGCGTTCACGTTGATGGTCTGGATGGTGTCGCTGTCGCTAACCAGGTCGGCGCTGGTTTCGCCCACCCACATCGTAATCTGCTGCACCGGACCAGACGTTGGATTCACCGCCAGCACGCGCCCGGAGAGAAACGCCTGCGAAGTGCTGATCACTTCTACGTTGCTCGCCATCAGAGTGCCATCGGCCTGGTACGATCCCTGCACTCCAACGAACGCGGGAGCGGCCAGGTTGTTGATGCTCCATCCGCTGTTGAATTGCGTGCTGTCGCTGACCTCGACCGTCAACTGGTGCCCGTACGGCCCCTGGATGACGAACGAATTGCCTGCCGCATTCACCGAGACCAGACCGCCGGTCAGATCGGTAACCTGGCCGCCGGAATCGCCGGCCTTTACCGCGCTGGCATGGATGATCGGGTTCACTACGCCGGTGATTTGGCCGCTGCCGTCGACCCCGACCGACTGCCGGATGTCAAATTCCATCCTCAGCCCCGCCAGGCCGTTGCTGCCCACAACCATCGGTGCAGGAAAATTGACCGTGACGGTCGTCTGCGTCGACGTGCCGGTAGTCGGACTGAAGGTGGCGTTCATGGGGACCACGGTCGGCGACGGGACCATCTGTACATAGGAGATCAAAGGGCTCGACAACGAGAAAGTGGCGCTGTTGTAGGTGTCGGCGGGAACGGTGCTGAATGCCAGCGGCGACCGCAAACCCAGAAGCCGCGCGAAATCCACGGGGGTGGCCGTAGACAGCACTTGCGGAGAACCGTTGTTGCCGTTCAGAGTGATCGAGTTGATGGTGACATTAAAGCCCACCACCGCGGCCAGCGGAGCATCTTCGCCGGTGACGAACACCGAGGCAGGTTGCGCAGACGAAGACGTTGACGAACTCCCCGTCGAACTGCACCCGGCACCCAGCATGGCCAGAGCAAGCAAGAGTGTGACGCCAAGAAATCTTTTCATGACAAACTCCTATTCAAAAGGTTTGGTGTGAATGCCGAGGGGAGTCGCGACTTGCTTCACATAGATGGAAACACACGGCCCGCGAAGATGTCGCGTAACCTTGGGGAGATTACCGAAAGCGCTGCTGGCGCGGGAAGTCAGCTATATCGCTGCATCTCAAGGATTTGGAACGCCGCGCGATGTAATCGGAGTTTCAGGACATGTACTTCAGTTTGTCGGGCGCCTGGGTCACCCGCCGCATCAAACCGCAGGGCTGGCGCCATGATCAGGGTTGAATCCTTGCTGAGGGCACGCTGGAGTCTCGGCTTATTTCAGCTCGCCTATCTCAGACCGCCGGTTCGGTCGCCTATTTCAGCTCCAGCACTTCTTTCTCTTTGCCCTTGCTCATCTCTTCCATTTTCTTGATTTCGTCGTCGGTGAGCTTCTGGATCTCTTCCAGCGAACGCTTCTCTTCATCCTCGGTGATCTTCTTGTCTTTCATCGCCTTCTTGATGGCATCGTTGCCGTCGCGGCGAATGTTGCGCACCGCAGTGCGATGTTCTTCGAGCACTTTGTGCAGGTGCTTCACCATCTCCTGTCGGCGCTCCTGGGTGAGCGCCGGCACGGGAACCCGGATCAGTTTGCCATCGTTCATCGGATTCAGCCCTAGCTCGGCGGAGCGAATTGCCTTCTCGATCGCACCGATTTGCGAGGGATCATATGGCTGTACTGTAATCATCTGGGGCTCTGGGGCGTGAACCTGGGCGACCTGATTCAGCGGCATCTGCTGGCCGTAAGCGTCGACTGTTACGCTGTCGAGCATGTGCACCGAAGCGCGGCCGGTGCGAGTTGCAGCCATGGCTTTGCGGAAGTCTTCAACCGCCTTCTCCATGCGCGTCTTCAGTTGTACATAAGTTTCTCTCAGGCCGGGAATCGCGGCCATAGTGGCTTGAGCCATATCAGGGAGCTCCGTAGGACGTTAAGAATCAAAACGCTGAATTATAAACCTAACAACAAAGCCGCCACGGATTTACGCGGATTGCGGTAGTGGTGCAGTTTGGCTTTTCTAGGCGACGGCGTCATTCTGAGCGTAGCCGTTTTTCAGGCGGAGCGAAGGATCTCCCGCTCAACCGGCCTGGCGCGTCGGCCAAACTGCACCACTACCCGGATTGCTACGGATAAACTCTTAACCAATCCGTGAGAATCCGTGGCCAGTGTTCCTAAGCGCCAACCCTCGACCCAATCTTCTCCCCGCTGACCACCCGCCGAATGTTCCCGTGCTGATTCAGATTGAAAACGATGATGGGAAGATTATTGTCCTTGCACAGGCTGATGGCGGTGGAATCCATCACCTTCAATCCCAGCTTCAGCACATCCATGTAGGTGATATCGGTGAACTTCTTGGCGTCTTTCACCTTCATGGGATCGGCGTCGTAGATGCCATCGACCTTCGTTGCCTTGAGGATGGCGTCGGCCTTGATCTCCATGGCGCGCAACGACGCCGCCGTATCGGTCGAGAAGTAAGGATTCCCCGTCCCGCCGGCGAAGATTACGACCCGGCCTTTTTCCAGATGGCGGATGGCGCGCCGCCGAATAAACGGTTCGGCCACCTGATTCATTTCGATCGCCGTTTGCACCCGGGTGTAGACTTTCTGCTTCTCCAGCGCATCCTGCAGCGCCAAAGCATTGATCACCGTGGCCAGCATTCCCATGTGATCGGCGGAAACCCGGTCCATGTCGCGAGCCTGGTCAGCCACACCGCGAAAGAAGTTGCCGCCACCGACAACAATGGCGAGTTGCACTCCCAACTTGTGCACGTCGGCTAATTCCGCAGCGACCTCGTGGATTCGCGCCGTATCCACGCCGAAACCCTGATTGGCAGCCAGGGCTTCTCCAGAAATCTTAAGCAGAACGCGTTTGAAGGCAGGGGCGGTCATCGCAGGGGATGTCATAAATGTAGCGCCGGCGCTTGCCCCGAGCTTGCCGTAGGGTCTCGCCGGCTGTCGCAACGACAATATCAGCTAAACATTGAAGCAAAAAAAAGGCGCCCACCGGGCGCCTCGGATTACTCAGCTTTCTGTTCTGTGGGCTTGGTGACTGCGACGGTCTCGCCCGCATCGCCCACTTTGAAGCGCGCGAAACGCCGCACGCTGATGTTCTCGCCCAGCTTGCCGATCTTCGCCGCAATCAGCTGCGCAATCGAAACCGTCTGGTCCTTGATGAAGGGCTGCTCCAGCAGGCAGACCTCTTCATAGAACTTCTCCATTTTACCCGCAACCATCTTCTCCGCAATATTCGGCGGCTTGCCCGAGGCGACGGCCTGCGCCAGAAAAATATCCTTCTCGCGGTCAAAATCGGCCTTGGTGACATCTTCCTTGCGCACAAACTTCGGGTCGCTGGCCGCAATGTGCATGGCGATATCGTGCACCAGCTCCTTGAAGTCGTCGGTGCGCGCCACGAAATCGCTCTCGCAGTTCACCTCGACCAGCACGCCGATCTTGCCCCCGGCGTGGATGTAGCTGGTCACCGAGCCTTCGCTGGTCACGCGCGTCGCTTTCTTGGCGGCAACCGAAACGCCCTTCTTGCGCAGGATCACAACCGCCTGCTCCATATCGCCCTTGGCTTCGGTCAACGCCTGCTTGCAATCCATCATCGGAGCCCCGGTTTTTTCCCGGAGGTCTTTCACCTGCTGAGCAGAAATATTCACGGTAGTAGTACTCATATAAATAAAGTCCTTATTAACTCTTCGTCAATTCCTCGCAGAGATGTAGCTTGCCGCATCTCTTCATTTGATGCTGCCTAACAAACTTTGACCCGCGCCGGACGACCCGCGCGGGTCTGATGTCGAACGCCCGGTTTTTACTGGCAACTGGCTACTGGCTACTGCTTCAAACCGTCTGGCTCTCGATCTTATGCACGTCAGCTTCTTCATTTGCGACCGGCTTCTTATGCGTCCCCGGACCGAGCACCTCTTCCATGCTGATGTCTTCGCCAATGTCCGCCAGATCAGATGCAGCCGCGGCTTCCTGAGCCCGGAGTTCCAGCGCTGCCGCCGCATCCACGGCTTGCTGCGCTTCCTGCGCCTGGGCCTGCTCGGTCGCTGCGGTCATGTCGGCAACTTGCTTATCGCTCATCAACTGCGCGCCTTCAGCGATCGACTCCGAAATCTTCGAAGTAAACAGCCGGATCGCTCGCAACGCATCGTCGTTGCCCGGGATCACATAATCCACTTCGCTGGGATCGCAATTGGTATCGACCACTGCGACCACCGGAATGCCCAGCTTGCGCGCCTCCCGAACCGCGATCTGCTCTTTGTTCGAATCGATGACAAAGATCGCATCCGGCAACCGGCTCATATTCTTGATGCCCGCCAGGTTGGCCTGCAGGTGCTTGCGCTCGCGCTCCAGTTTGATCACTTCTTTCTTCGGCAGCAGCTCGTAGCGGCCATCCGTGGCCATCTCGTCGAGCTCTTTCAGCCGCTTCACCGACTTCTGCACCGTGACCCAATTGGTGAGCAGCCCGCCCAGCCAGCGCTGGTTGATGTAGAAGCCGCCGCATTTGGTGGCCTCTTCGGCAATCGCGTCCTGCGCTTGGCGCTTGGTCCCCACGAACAGCACAATCTTGCCGCCGGCCGCCAGTTCCTGGACAAATTTCGACGCCTCTTTGAACATCTTCAGCGTCTTCTGCAAATCGATGATGTAGATCCCGTTGCGCTCTCCGAAGATGTACTCCTTCATCTTAGGATTCCAGCGCTTCGTCTGATGCCCGAAGTGAACACCCGCTTCGAGCAATTCCTTCATGGTAATGGTTGCCAATGAACCTCCTTTTTTAGTCTGCATCCTTCGCGTACTTGCCGCTCCGGATTGATTTCCCGTCCCGCACTCAATGGCACGGGAAGAATTGAACACCCAAAATCAGCGATCAGCTTTCAGTCGTCAGCGCTCAGCTAACAACTAAAACTCTTGTCATTCCGAGCCAAGCGAGAAACCTTGGTTTCCTATTCGCTATCAGGCACTCGCGACTCGGCATTACCGCTTGCTGAACTGGAAGCGTTTGCGAGCGCCCTTCTGCCCGTACTTCTTGCGCTCTTTGCCACGCGAATCGCGCGAAACCATGCCTTCCGCTTTTAGCTTCCCGCGCAGTTCGGCGTTGAACTGCATCAAGGCGCGCGCAATTCCCAGCTTCACCGCGTCGGCCTGACCGCGCACTCCGCCGCCCAGCACGTTGGCGATGATGTTGAACGATGCCGCCGTTTCGGTCGTGGCCAACGGCGCTTTCGCGGCCGACCGCTGCGCCGGAGTCACGAAATACTCCTCGAAAGCACGCCCGTTCACCTTGAAATCGCCGCTGCCCGGACGCAAATACACCCGCGCAATCGCCCGCTTTCGCCGTCCCGTTCCGTAGTACTGAACCAATTCAGCCATGTAGCTTCCTGCTCCTATATCTCGTTGTCATCCTGAGCGCAGCCGCCTTTCAAGCGGAGCAAAGGATGTCAATCATCTCAGGCCTGTCGCGATAGCCCGAGGCCCTATGCCCGAACTTCCAACTGAAACGTTTGCGGCTTCTGCGCCTCATGCGGATGCTTGTCGCCCTTGTAAACATTCAGCTTCGAGAGCATATGCGCAGCCAGCTTGTTCTTCGGCAACATGCGCCGCACCGCGTCTTCAATAATCCGCTCCGGCTTGCGCGCCAACCGCTTCCGGTAATCCTCGGTGCGCAGCCCGCCGGGGTAGCCGGTGTAGTGGTGGTATTGCTTCTGCTCCGACTTCATACCGGTCGTCTTCACCTTCTCGGCGTTGACCACAATCACGTGATCGCCCGTATCCAGAAAAGGCGTGTACTGCGGATTCTCTTTGCCCATGAGGATGCGGGCTACCTGCGAGGCCAAACGCCCGAGCGTCTGCCCATCTGCATCCACGACGTACCACTTGCGCACAATTTCCCCCGCTTTGGGGAAATAGGTTGACATCGGAACTCTCCCAGAATGAAAAAAGTTGCGAAAGAAGACCGCTCGTTGATTCTCCGGCGAGGACGCCAGACCATCAGGCGGGCAACCGCGAGACTTCCCAAAGCTTTAACGATACCGTAGCCCGAAAGGGATTGTCAACGCTAAGTTAATAAGCGCCATTGTTTCTAACGCTGTCGGTATTTAGGGCAGCACTTAATAAGCTCGCCACCCTCGGCAATCCCCCTAGAAAAACTTCCTCAGCAAGTCCATATGAACCTGCTCCTGGGCGACTTTCTCCCCGATTTGCTGCATGTTTCCGATCTGGTCGGCAGCATCCATCTCACGGACCTTCACTGGATCAACATTAGGAAGGCCCAACCCATCCAGGCGGGCGCGCGTCAGACCCACGGTAATTCTTTGGTAAGTGACCAGCTTCTGCGCCCCCATGAAACTTCCCATGCTGTTAAGCGCCTCGTCGTCCGGAATTCCCGACGCCGCTCCGGAAGACGTCAGTTCCGACATAGCCGAGGGCACGGTGGGCGGCCGCTGTCCGATCAAATGCATGATCACGTTCTGTTGCAGATTGGCCTCGTTCATCATTTCCTTGACCACATACCGTCCCCAATCGATCAGCTCATAATGCGCGGCTTCGCCTTCCGGGATAGTCACCTGGTTAAACCCCGTGCCCAGCGACATCAGAAGCAGGTTATCGGTCCCCATCGGCCAGCCGTGACCATACGCAGGGATCGTCGCCTCCAGAAAGACCTGCAGTGCAGGATTGTTATAGCTGCTCACGCCGCCATCGATAAATTCGTAAGTCTGCCCTATTCCCGCTTCGTCGGGGATGGACATCGTTTCCGGCGGAAAGTAAGTGGGAGCCGCCGAACTGCACCGCACAATCTGCCACAACGGAAGCCCTGAATTTTGCGGGAAGAATCGATTCTTGGGATTGTTAGTAAAAAACCAGTCATTGCCCAGAGTGGCGTTCTTGGCGACAATCAAAATCTGGGTGCGCAACTGGTCGCTGCCCAACGTCGTCGATTCTCCAAGAACTTGCTTCAGAATCTTCTCCAGTGGTCCGCTGGGATAGCTATGCCAGAATCGCACCGGCAAGAAAGACTTGGTAAAGATTGCATGGCCAAACTGCATATAGAAATCGCGGAGCTCGGTGGCGCTCTTCCCCAGCGCTATACCGGCGGCCAGAATCGCCCCTGTGCTGGTGCCCCCGATCAAATCAAAGCGGTTGCAAAGCGGCTCGGAGGTCCCCGTCAAGTGGTCGAGCTGCTTTTCGATCTGGATCAGCGCCTCGGCTGGGATAAGTCCCGCCAATCCCCCGCCATCAATCGAAAGAAGGCGCCGGGGCCGGTTCTGAGGAACACTATCTGCTGACATGGGTCCTCCGGAGGGGACCATGATATATGCGCCTGGCAAACTGGACCACGCTAATTTCGGGCCGCCACACCTCTTCTCGTTGTGCTAATTTTCCGCGCCATGGCAGCGTCAGGTCCCGCCGTCCGCCGTCTGTACCCATCGCACTCGCAGTGTCCGGTCTCTGCCCCGTCGCCCGCGACGAGCGGCTCTTAACTATGTGCGGCAATCTGCCGTACACTCTTACAAGAGGGACCAAGCTTATGGCTCAGGCAGCATCGGCGAGAAGGCGACAGGCCGTATCGCCAGCCAAACGGACAGAACGGCTCGACGCTCGGGTATCAAAGCAGGAAAAGCAAGTCATCGAAACCGCCGCCACCCTGCGCGGCATTTCCGTTATCGACCTGCTCAGGATGAGCGCCAGCGATACCGCGACCCGGATCATTCGTGATCATGAGCTTCTAACCCTGTCGGGGCACGCGCGGACGGTCTTCGTGGATGCGCTCCTCAATCCCCCTAAACCCAACGAAAAGGCGCTCGCCGCCGCGAAGCGATTCCGGCAAGAGGTTCGTTGATTGTCGCAGAATTCAGCACCCAAGTTCTTCTTTGAGCCGTTCGACAAGAAAAAACACAATCGAGCGGCTTTTCATGTGAGCACGAACGCCGAGTAACCTATCTCCAGCAGCAGGCCAGCCAGGAAATCAAGAAGCGCGTTGCTGCCGTATTTATTCTTACGCCCGACGGAAAAACCGTCGCCGGCTTCTACACTCTGTCGCAATACGCGGTGGACGCGGGCGAACTGCCGCACCATCTCATGAAAGACCTTGGCCTGCCGAAGTACCTGCAACTCCCGGCAACTTTGCTTGGCCGTTTGGCCCGCTCGCTGGAATTTAGGGGTCGGGGTGTCGGAGAACTTTTGCTGATGGGCGCTCTAAAACGAGCGCTCGATCACAGCAAGGCAGTGGCGTCGGTTGCAGTAGTGACGGATGGCAAGGATGAGGTGGTAAAAGCGTTTTACCAGAGATACGGTCTTATCGAACTGCCGGCGCCGGTAAACCGGCTCTTCCTGCCGATGAAAACGATTGAACAGATGTTCACCTGATACGGAATGCCACAAAAGCTGGCAACGGGAAGAGCTCTTACTCATACGCCAGCGCGTCAATGGGATCTTTCTGCGCCGCCTTATACGCCGGATACAGCGCCCCGCCCAACGCCCCCGTAATCGCGATCACAGTCGTGCGCACCACCCACTCGCCGCTCCAGAAAAGATGCAGCACCGGCCGCTCAATCAGCACGATCCGCCGGGTCACCAGGCTGATCACGATCCCCGCCACAATTCCCAAGAGCGCCAGCAGTGCCGTCTCTCGCAAAACCACGTTGACGATGAACGCTTTCGAAGCGCCCATCGACTTCAGAATTCCAATCTCTCGCGTGCGCTCCATCACCGCCGTGTACATCGATTGAAAGATCGCCAGAAAGCCAATGATCACCGAGATGGCAATCACAATCCTGATGGCAGTCTGAAACCCCGGAAGATTATCCGCGGACATCATCGATAAATATTCCTGCATGGATCGCACCGCGTAGTTTTCCATGCCGGGCACTCCTTTGATCTCGTTCACAACCAAATCTGCGTTGGCCGGATCATCCACCTTGATATAGAACACCGAGGCCCGATTCTCCGCTCCGATCAGATCCTGCATCGTCGCCAGCGGCAAAAACTTTCGCGCCCCCTTACCGTGCGCCACAATTCCGCACACCCGGAACCGGTGGTTGAGAATCTCGATCGAGTCTCCGACTTTCACCTTCTTCATCCCCGCGAAGAAATCATCGACGATCACGTCATAGCCGCCCTGAAACGGCCCGCCGGCGCGGTAATTGAAGGATGGAGGAATGCTGTTGTAGCTTGCCAGATCGATGCCGTAAATAATCTCAAGCGTCGGCTTGGTGGTGAGTTCCCAGATCACCGGCGCGGCAACGCTGACGTGCGGCAGCTTCCGCAGAATCTCCCCCAGTTTCACCGGCATGGGCGCGCCCGTCACTCCCACCAGCGCCGAAGACCCCGGAGGCTGCACCATCAGATCGGCGCCCACGCCCATCTGGCTTTCTTTCGAGCCATTCAGCTGGCCATAGAAAAAAGATACGATCAACAGGATCAGAGTCACTTCCAGCGCGATGGCGCTGATGCTGATCAAAGACCGCACCGGCCGGTGCACCAGGTTGGCCACAATCATCTTATTGATCATGATCGAATACGTCTTAACGACTGCTACGGCAGGTTCTGCCCCGATGGCGGCACCGCGGCACTCGATTGCGGTTGCGCTTTGTCCAGATGTACCACTTCTGCTCCCGGCGGCTGCTGCAGCTCGAACTGGTCGTCCTTCAGCGGCTTGTTGATTTCCACCTTCAGCAGGTTGAGGGTGATGTCGTACTCCTCCCGCGGCCGGTAAATCTCGATGCGCGAGGCGAAACTCACACCATCGTAATCCTTGTAATTCGCGTAGCGCGCATCGGTCTCCAGATTGCCCTGGTCGTCATAAATAAACTGGCGATGCGGCTGCAAATCGACGCGGCTGAAAACAATCTTGCGCGCCAGCCCCCAGCCATTCTTCCGCTTGCGAATCACCACCAGTTCGTAATCCGCCTGCAGCACGCGATGCCCTTTGGCATCGTGCAGAATCTCCTCGCCATTCTCCAGAACCGCAATCTCACGTTCCGGATCGACCCGCCGGATCAGCAGCGCGTCGTAAATATTCTGCGGGCGAATGTTCTCCATGGGCTGGTCCGGATTCGTGGTCTGCACTTCGTTTCGCCCCATTACAAAACGGTTCTTCGGAGGAATCCACAGCTTGAAATCCTGACCGTCGCTCACCATGTCGAAGGCGGTGGTCCGGACGATCGGCAGCAGCCCAATCATGTGCAGCATGGCCGGCTTCCGCGCCAGCACATACCCGCGGATCTCCTTGTAGTCGGTGACATGACCTTTCTTGACGCCTCCGGCCGAGGTGTCGATATCCACCGTCGCCTGCAGCGACTGGATCTTCTCTTCCTGCTGGTTCAGGCTGTCAATCAAGGCCGCTTGCGAGGATTCCTTCAGCGGAGCCTTGGAGTAGGTCTCCTCCACTGGCCGGGTGCGGAACAAACAGCCCATTGTGGGTAGGGTCGCAAGAACTAGGATCAGAGAGCTAAGAGGCCAGCTACGTCTCATGAAGGATTAGATGATCTCCAGCACATTTGAGTATACCCCGGCGGAAAGGGTGCAATAATTGGACATCGACTGGTTATCAATCTGGCCATCCGAGAACCGCGCCGGCTGGCCAGTTCACTCCATCAATTGCTCAATCGGGCAGCGCCTTTCGATCCCTGCTATCCGGAATCGCCATCATCTAAACTATTTCCATCGTGCGAAAACTCTTCGGCCTCTTCATGATTGCGGTGCTCGCGGCCGCAGGTTGGTTCTACTGGGCGGCACTGATCCCAGTCGAACCTGCCGGACAAACGTTTGTGATGTTGCGGCCGGGATATTCGACGCGCCACATCGCCGCCGCACTCAAATCCTCCGGCGTCATTCGCAGCGAGCAAGCCTTTGTCCTCTGGCACTATCTTCATAACGGCCGTTCGCTCAAGGCGGGAGAATATCTCTTCGAGAAGCCGGCCAATCTTATCCATCTTGAAAAGCGTCTTGAGCACGGCGATGTCTACTTTCGGACCGTGGTCGTCCCCGAAGGCTTCACCATGTTCGACATTGCTCGCGCCATCGAAGCCGCGGGGCTTGGCACCGCTGAGGATTTTCTGAAGGTCGCGCAATCCGATACCGCCCTCGTCAACGATATTGCTCCCAACGCGCCTTCACTCGAAGGCTACCTCTTCCCCGAGACCTACGAATTCAGCCGCATGATGAGCATGCAAGAGATGGCTGCGGCCATGGTCAAGCAGTTTCGCCAGGTCGCACGCCAAATCGGATTGATCCCGTCCCCCGCGAGCGAAAGTCCTGATGGCGGGCCTCCCAAAATATTGGCAAACTCATCTAAAGGTACGGTCGAATCCACCTATCTCATTCCGACTCCAGAAGCAGGTTCGATAGGCTTAGATCGCACCGTCACCATGGCCTCGATCATCGAGAAAGAAACATCCGTTGCCGAAGAGCGTCCCATGGTCGCAAGCGTTTATTACAACCGCCTGGCGAAAAACATCGCGCTCGACGCCGACCCCAGCATCATCTATGCCGAGCTCCTCGCCGGCACTTACCAGGGTTCGCTGCACCATGCGGACATGCAGTTTTCCTCGTCCTACAACACCTACAAGCATTCGGGACTTCCTCCCGGCCCCATCGCTAATCCCGGCAAGAGTTCGCTCGAAGCCGCCATGCGTCCCGCGCAAACCGACTACTACTACTTCGTCGCCGACGCCCAGGGCCACCACCGCTTCGCCCGCACCATCGACGAACACAATAAGAACGTGGTCGCCTACCGCCGCGCGATGCGAAAAGAGTAGACCGGGAATTGGCTCCCGGGAAAACGGGATCCCCGGCGCATATAATCGCGGCGTGAGCATGCATGCGGCAGAGCCCGAACGGCCCGCTGGAAGGATTCTCGGGCTCGATGTAGGATCGCGGCGAATTGGCATGGCCGTGACGGATCCCCTGGGAATCACGGCACAGGGCATTGACACGTTGCAGCGCCGCAACAAACGGCACGATTGGGCGGCGCTGGAGCGCGTGATTCAACAATACGGGGTGCGGGAGATCGTCGTCGGATTACCGCTGCGCATGAGCGGGATGGAGGGAACCCAGGCCGAAAAGATGCAGATTTTTGCCGATGAACTGCGGAAGCGCTTCCGGCTTCCCGTGCATTTGTGGGACGAGCGGCTTACTTCGGCCGAGGCCAACCGGCTCCTGCGCGAGACCGACTTATCGATTGAACGGCGGGCGAAGGCGGTCGACCGCATGGCCGCGGTACTGATTCTGCAGGGGTGGATGGAGCACCGGACCAGTAGCTAGCCGGGAGCATTCCGGGAGCCGAGTCTCCTTCGACAAAAGGTATGCAACCCGCCTAAAAACAGTCTATTAGAGCCATTCGGCGGCGACTTTTCGATCGACCCCACGCCTTACACCCCCAGCGAAATCTGTCCCAAACCGGCACTAATCCTTGCTTTTCGCTCGTCCCCGGAGTACCCTGTTTATAGTAAAGATAACGTTCTCCCCACTTGACCCTTTCTCCTGCCCGGGTGCCTTTATGAATGGTGCGGACCTGAATTTCCACATCGGCGACAAGGTCGTCTATCCCAATCACGGGGTTGGCGTTATTGAACAAATCAGCAGCCGCTCCATCGGGGCCACTGTGGAAAAGTTCTATCTCCTCAACATCAAGGCCAGCAGTCTCAAGGTCATGGTGCCCTGCAATAACGTCGGCAGCGTGGGCATTCGCCGCGTCGTCCGCAACGGCGAGGTCCAGAAGATTCTCGACTTTCTCTCGGTCACCGACGACCTGAGCACCGCCGACTGGAAAGACCGCTTCAAAGAGAACTCCGACCGCATGCGGACCGGCTCTCTATTCGAAGTCGCCGGAGTCCTGAAGAGCCTGATCGCCCTTCATCAGGCCAAGCCGCTCTCCTTCCGCGAAAAAAAGATGCTCGAACGCGCCCGCTACCTCCTGGTCAGCGAACTCGCCATGTCCCGCAACTGCGAAGAGACCAAGGTCGAAGAGCTCCTCAACCAGGCCCTCGCCAAATGCAAGCTCCGCTTCCCCGAAGCGTCTGAATTCCAGGCCTGACGATCTCCAATTTCTTGTTGTGCCCATTTCGGGCACATGCTACGATAAACCCACGGCTGGATGGAATGCGCTCGTGCGGATCATCGCCCGCAAAACGCTAAGGGATTTTGTCGAGTCACTTCGTGGTAATAAAGACCAAAAAGCCGTCAAGTCCGCGTTGGATTCGTGGTTCCATGAAGTCCGAACCTCTGATTGGCACAGGCCCGCTGACGTGACAGCGAGCTACGCGAGTGCCAGCATTGTCGGAAACGACCGCGTCGTATTCAATATCCAGGGAAATGCGTACCGGCTCGTCGTCGCTGTCGACTACCAACGTCAGGTCGTCTTCATAAAGTGGCTGGGCACGCACAAGCAATACGACCGGATCGACGTAACCGAGGTGAAGTTTGGAAATTAGCCCGATAAAATCCGAATCCGACTACGGGGCGGCGATGCGCCGAATCGAATCGTTATGGGGCGCTGACCCGGGAACGCCTGAAGGCGACGAACTTGAAATCCTTATCACGCTGGCCGAGGCGTATGAGCGCCAGCACTATCCCATTGACCTACCCGACCCGGTCGAAGCCATTAAGTTCAGGTTGGAGCAGGAAGGCAGGGACTATCGGGCGCTGGTCGGAGTGATCGGTCAACGTACCCGAGTTTATGAAGTGATGAGGCGGGCTCGGCCTTTGTCTCTCAACATGATTCGCAAGCTGCATAATCAGCTGGAAATTCCCGCCGAGGTGTTGATTCAGCCGATCCGAAAACCGGCACCCCGCAAGCCGCGAACCGCGCCGGGGCTACGCTCACGTCGGACTGTCCGACGATCCGCTTGATCGCGGCCCGTTGCTTTTTTGACTTACCTCACCCAGCGCCATAAGATAGCGCCTGCGAGCGCCCGCCCACATGATCGGCCAAAGCATCTCCCACTATCGCATCCTCGAGAAGCTCGGCGGTGGTGGCATGGGAGTGGTCTACAAGGCCGAAGACCTTAAACTCCGTCGCTTCGTCGCGCTAAAATTCCTGCCCGACGACGTGGCCAAAGATCATCAGGCGCTCAGCCGTTTTCAGCGTGAAGCTCAGTCCGCTTCCGCCCTGAACCATCCCAACATCTGCACTATTTACGAGATCGACGAGCAGGACGGCCTCGCCTTCATCGCCATGGAGTTTCTCGAAGGCCAAACCCTCAAGCATCGTATCGAGGGGCATCCGCTCGACACCGAAACCCTGATCGCGTTAAGCATTGAAATTGCCGACGCCCTCGATGCGGCTCACAGTAAGGGAATCATTCACCGCGACATCAAGCCCGCAAACATTTTCGTAACCAAGCGCGGACAGGCCAAGCTGCTCGACTTTGGCCTCGCCAAAGTTGCCCCCGCCGCCAATAGTAACGACCATACCGCTACCGAATTCACTCCTCAAACCCTGGTCACCAGCCCGGGATCGACCATAGGAACCGTGGCCTACATGTCTCCCGAGCAGGTCCGCGCCCATGAGCTCGATGCCCGCACCGATCTCTTTGCCTTTGGCGCGGTCATCTACGAGATGGCCACGGGAAAGATGGCATTCGCCGGCGGCAGCAGCGGCGTCATCTTCGAAGCCATTCTGAATCGCATGCCGCCGCCAGTCTCCACTTTGAATCCGCTGATCCCGGTAAAGCTGGATGAGCTCATCACCAAATCGCTCGAGAAAGAGCGCGACCTGCGCTACCAGACCGCCGCCGAGTTGCGCGGAGACCTGAAGCGTATCAAGCGCGATCTCGACACTTCCCGCGCCCGCGCCAGTTCCACCAGCATCCCGATAGTTTCGGAGTCCGGAATATCTCCCGCGATAGCTCCTGCCAGTTCAAGCCCGGTCCCGGCCCACGCCAAGCTTAGCGTGCTTCCCTCATTAGTCGCGGCTGCCATCGCTTTGTTAGTCGGTCTGGCAGTCGGCACGTTCCTGCTGCAACGTCCTGCCGATCCGGTTTTCCCGGCCTACCATCCGCTGACCTTCCGCCGCGGCATTGTGCTCTCCGCGCGCTTCGCCCCCGATGGCAAGACCGTCATCTACAGCGCCGCCTGGGAGGGCAAGGCCCTCGATCTCTACACCACCCGCCCGGAGAGTCCGCAGTCCCAGGAGATGGAACCCCGAGGCGCCAACGTCCTCGCCATCTCACCCTCCGGCGAAATGGCGATCGCTCTCGGCAGCCACGCCCGCGATGCCTTCCTTTATTCCGGCACACTGGCCCGGGTCCCGCTCGTGGGCGGAGCCCCGCGCGAGATTCTTGAGAACGTCGAGTGGGCCGATTGGTCGCCTGACGGCAGCAGCTTGGCCGTGGTTCATGAAGTGAATGGCCGCAAGCAGTTGGAGTTTCCCGTCGGCAAAGTGCTCTACCAGGCCGATGGATGGATTGGAAATCCACGCGTCGGTCCCGACGCGAGTCTAATAGCTTTCATCGACCATCCCCAGCCCAGAGATGACGGCGGTTCTGTAAACATTGTTGATCATTCTGGAAAGAAGACAACTCTCTCCGAAGGCTGGGATAGCATCCAGGGTCTCGCCTGGTCGCCCAAGGGAGACGAAATCTGGTTCAGCGCCACCCGCACCGGAGGCGACCGCTCCCTCTATGCAGTAAACCTGTCCGGCAAGGTCCGCCTGCTGGCGCGCGTTCCCGGAGAACTCACCTTGCTCGATGTCGGCCGCCAGGGCAGCGTACTGCTCACCCGCGGCAACGACCGCGCCGGCATAATTGCCCTGGCCCCGGGTGATACCAAAGAGCGCGACCTGTCTTGGCTCGACTGGTCCGTACCCGCATCGCTCTCACCCGACGGCCGCGAGGTTCTGTTCAACGAAGCCGGTGAAGGCGGAGGCCCGAAATATGCCGTCTACATCCGCAAGACCGATGGCTCGCCCGCCATTCGCCTCGGCGAAGGCAACGCCCTTAGCTTATCGCCCGATGGAAAATGGGCGCTCGCTCGCCTCAACACCACGCCCTCCCCGTTGATCCTTCTTCCCACAGGAGTCGGAGAGATGAAGCCCGTTAAAGAGGATGGCTTGAACCACGCTGCCGCACACTGGCTGCCCGACGGCAATCACATCGTTTTTTCCGGCATCGAAGCCGGACACGGCATCCGCCTCTACGTCGAGTCGATCGACGATGGCAAGCCCAAGCCCATCAGCGCCGAAGGCGTTGGAGCCACCTTCGCCCTATCTCCTAAGGGGGACCTGATCGCTGCCACCGGCCCCGATCGCCGGATCTATCTTTATCCAGTCGCCGGCGGCGACCCCCGTCTAATTCCCGGCATGGAGCCGGACGACACGCCCACCGGTTGGTCGGAGGATGGCCGTGAACTCTTCGTGATTCGCCGCGGAGAAATTCCCGCCAACGTCGTGCGCGTCGACCTCGCCACCGGCAAACGCACTCTCTGGAAAGCTCTCGAACCCGCCGACTCCGCCGGCATCGACAGCATCGGCCGCGTCAACCTCTCCGCTGACACCAAAAGCTACATCTACAGCTACGTTCGCACCCTGTCTGACCTGTACACGGTCGAAGGTTTGAAGTAAGTCAACCAATCACTCTTGCTTCCCCGAGAGCTCAACCCAGCGCGAGTACAGCTCGTCGACCAGTGCCTGCGCCGCTTCGATCTCGGACTGAACGCTGACCAGCCGTGCACCGTCGCTGGCAATCGCCGGATCTTCAAGCTGGGCGCGCCTGGCTTGCAGCGCCTGTTCGGCATACGCGACCCGCTGCTCAAGCCCGGCATATTCGCGCGCTTCCAGATAAGAGAGTTTCTTTTTCAGCGCGCTCGGAGGCGCAGAAGTAACGCCCGAGGCCGCGTCCCGGGCGGCCGTACGGACACTCGCCCGCATCGTCTGCTTGCGCTCTGATTGCCAGCTCTCCCATTGCGAATAATCGGCATAGCTCTCGGCGACGCCGCGTCCGTCGAGGCCCAGCACAATGTTCGATATGCGGTCGAGCATGTAGCGATCATGCGTCACCAGCACCAGCGAACCGCTGAACTCGAGCAGGCTGGCTTCCAGGATTTCAAGGGTCGGAATATCGAGATCGTTCGTAGGTTCATCCAGCAGCAGGACGTCGGCAGGCTGAAGCATGAGCTGAGCGATCAGCACTCGGGCGCGCTCGCCTCCCGAAAGCCGCTCCACCGGCTGATTGAGTTGCTCGGCGCTGAACAGAAATCTTGCCGCCCATGCCGCCACGTGAATCACCCGGTCCTGATAAATCACCGAATCGCCCTGCGGGGCCAGGGCGCGGCGCAGGGTCATGTTCTCATCGAGCTCACGGCTCTGATCGAAGTGGACGATCCGCAGCCAGTCGGCCCGTCGAATTTCTCCCCCCGTCGGGTTCAACTCTCCGCGTAACAGGCGCAGCAGAGTCGTCTTGCCGCTGCCGTTCGGCCCCACTAACCCAACCCGCATCCCCGCGGTAATGGTGAAATCGAGATTCTCAAAGAGGGTGCGCCCGGCAGGCTTATACGAGACATTTTCCAACTCGATCAGCCGCTTGGTCTTGCGATCGTTGGCCGAGAAATCGATCTGAGCAGTTGCGCTGCGCGTTCTGGCGTTCAGGTTCGCGAGCTCTCCGATTAATTCGCCGGCCTTGGAGATTCGCGCCTTGGATTTCCTGGTGCGCGCTTTTGCCCCTCGCCGCAGCCACTCAATCTCGGAATGCACCAGATTCTCCAGCGCTTCCTGACGTTTCGACTGGGCATGCAGAAAGGCCTCCTTGTTTTCCAGAAAGGTGCTGTAGTTTCCCCGCACGCGAAGCACACCATCCGGGTAAATCCGGCTGAGTTCCGCCATATCGTTGGCCACGTTCTCAAGAAAATAGCGGTCATGACTGACCACGACGCAAGCGAACCGCGCCTGCTCCAGCACGGATTCAAGCCACTCGATCCCCGCCAGGTCCAGATGATTCGTGGGTTCATCGAGCAGAAGAACATCCGGTGCCCGCACCAGAGCTTCAACAATCGCCAACCGCTTCTGCCATCCTCCCGATAATTCAGTGGCTTGCGCTTCGAGATTTTCGAAAGCGGCGCGCCCCAACGTTTCTGCGAAGCGCGCGCCCCGGTCCGACTCGGGCACCTTGGAATTCTCGAGCGCATTCTCCGCCACCCTACGCACCGTGATCCCGGAGTCGAACATCGACTCCTGCGCGACGTAGCTGAGCCGAAGCTGCTTTCGAACCGCGATCTCCCCGGTATCGGGCGAGACCTCGCCGGCCAAAATCCGCAGAAGCGTGGACTTCCCAGACCCGTTCGGGCCGATAAGTCCAATGCAGTCTTTCTCGGAAATCGCAAACGAGATGTCTCGAAAAAGCGGAGCTGCTCCGAAGCCCTTCGAAATTTCCTGCACACTGATGAGCGGCGGCAATGGGTTTCTTTTCTCCCTACGGTCAGCTTGAGATTATCAGGAAGGCCGGGGTGTGCGGCGGGCGGCTTCTACGCCGGGCGCGCGGCGGACAGCGACCACCGGATGCTCCCAGCTCCCCGACAGGTTTATAATCTCGAAAGCAGAACCGCACGGTAGTCCTGATTAGAAATGGCTGTTCAACAATGACCGATCAACTGAGAAAGAAATTGCAGGAAGAAGTCGACGCGCTCGAACACGAGCTGGTTCACGATTTGCCCAAGGAGATCAAGCGGGCCGCGGCTCTCGGCGACCTCAGCGAGAACGCCGAGTATCACATGGCCAAGCAGCGCCAGGAGTTCGTCAAGGCGCGCTTCCGCCAGCTCGGCAAACGCCTCGCCGACTTGTCCCTGACCAACATGAACAACATCCCCCGGGACAAAGTGGGGCTCGGTTCCACGGTCAAGGTTTACGACAGCATCAAGAATGAAGAGATGGAATACAAGCTGGTCACCAGCGAAGAGTCCGATGCCGCCTCCGGCAAAATTTCGACCACATCTCCCATCGGCCGCGCCCTGCTCAACAAGAAGGTAGGCGACGAAGCCACCGTAATCACGCCCAACGGCAAGCGCGAACTGGAAATCCTGAGCCTGACCACCATCCACGACGAAGCGGAATCCGAAAAGGCGGACGCTTAATGGTGACGGCCGCGTCACCTTCGCCGGGCGCATCAGTCGACAAGTCGTCGAGCCACAGTTGGACCAGCGCTTTCGGCCGCGCCTGCGGTGTGCTGCTCGATACCATCGTCCGCTGGCTCGCGCTCTCCCGTATCAACCCTAACGTCCTCACCTTCATGGGGCTGGTGGTCAACACCTGGGCCGCGATTCTCTTCGGCTCCGCCACGGCCCTCACCCAGCGCCGGATGTTCTTCTACGCCGGCCTGGTGATTATCTTCTCCGGCTTCTTTGATCTGGTGGATGGACAGGTCGCCCGCGCCACCAACCGCGTCACGCGTTTCGGAGCGTTCTTCGATTCCGTGGTCGACCGTTACAGTGACGCCTCGCAGTTCCTCGGGCTGCTGGTCTTCTACGCCCGCGGTGACCGCTTCTTCTACGTCGTGCTCACCGCCTTCGTCATGGTCAGCGCCATCATGGTCAGCTACACGCGGGCTCGCGCCGAGTCGCTCATCGGATCCTGCCGCGTCGGCTTTATGGAGCGCCCCGAACGTCTGGTGCTGGTCATCATCGGGGCTCTCTTCAACCGCATGGCGCCAGTACTGTGGGTGATCGCAGTGCTGTCAACTATCACCGTAATCCACCGCATGCGCTACACCTGGACCCGCACCCAGGATGCCCCACCAGCCGCCGCAACCAAAGCGGGACAAGCGGCCTAGCCCGACCCGCCGCGTCATCGTTCAACGGATCGATTCCCGACTTGAAACCCGAATCTAAAATTATCGACCGCGCTCACACAATTAAAAGCCAAAGCGAGCTTAGAATTTCCTTATGCAGACAGCGTCTAGAGGCTGTTGCCAGTGGGTACTGGACGCGACTTGCGAAACCGTCGAGTGGCTTAATCAGCCACTAGGGTTCGACTCCCTCACCCTCTGTTGGTCACTCGACATCCTCTATTCCACTTGAACCTCGCCAGCCGCGGCGTTATCCTAAAGATGTTTCGCAGGCCGCGTTTCAGTATCGACTCCAGCCCCGGCTGATTACCGGGGCTTAACTATTTCCGGCGATAATATTTCTCCGCCACTGCGGGATCAGGAATGGCCCAAAAGCTCCATTCTGCTGATCTGCGGAAATCGAAGGGGACCAATTCTTGCCGACTAATCCGGTTCTGGTTGTTCATGGTGGTGCTTGGGCCATGCCCGATGACATGGTCGACGCGCACCGGCGCGGCGTGAACCACGCGCTGGCAGCGGGCTGGAGTGTGCTGGATCGTGGTGGTGCAGCCCTGGATGCAGTGGAAGAGGCGGTCGTCATCATGGAAGACGATGAGACCTTCGACGCGGGGCGCGGAAGTTTCCTCAACCGCGACGGCAAGGTGCAACTCGATGCCCTGATCATGGACGGCGCGACGCTGCGAGCTGGCGGCGTTGGCTGCGTCGAACGTCTGCGCAATCCGGTACGGGCGGCGCGGAAGATTCTGAGTGAGAGTCCGCACGTATATTTCGTCGCTGAAGGGGCGGAGCAGTTCGCCGCTGAGCATGGCGTCGAGCTGTGCAGGAACGAAGATCTGGTAATTGCACGCGAGGTCGAACGGCTCCGCGAGTATCAGCGGGAGGCGGCTGGTTCCGCGCAAGATGGCAAGGACCTGTTCGCGCCGACGATTTCGCATGATACCGTGGGCGCGGTAGCGCTCGATCGCCAGGGCAACATCGCGGCGGCAACATCGACCGGCGGCACGCTGAACAAGGCGCCAGGCCGGCTGGGGGATTCATCGCTGATTGGTTGCGGCTGCTACGCCGACAATCTGAGCGCCGCGGTTTCAACCACGGGATGGGGCGAGCCGATTATGAAGCTGGTGCTGGCCAAGTGGACCGCCGACCGCGTGCTGGCCGGAAATCTGCCGGAGTGGGCGGCGCAGGAAGCCATGAACCATCTGCAACAGCGTGTGAATGGCCACGGCGGCATCATTGTGCTCAACGCCCAGGGACAGATCGGCATCGCGCACAATACGCCACGCATGGCTTGGGCGTGCAAGACGGTGAAGAAAGAAGAAGCCGGGATCGAACGCACTAGCCAGGGATCATAATCCCGCTATTTTTCTTGACACCTCCGGAATTTCGTATCACGATTGAATCGTTTTAATGGCCGGGTTTCCCTGAATCCGGCAGGCTTACGCCCGTGAGCCAACTTCGTCTCGACTGCTCGACCTGTGCGGGGAGGACTTCGTCCGATGATCAGGAGGATGAGATGCACGCCAATCGTCGCCGGCGCCCAGTGCACTGCATCCTGTTGCTGTGTACTCTCTTCTCGCCCGCGGCCCTGCCTGCCGTCACCGCCTACGTCCGCGTCAACCAGATCGGCTACGAAGCCGGACTCCCCATGCAGGCCTACCTGATGACTTCGAAGATGGTGAGCGGTGTGAGCTACGCGGTAAAGAATTCCGCCGGATCAACCGTAGCTTCGGGATCGGTTGCCACGAAATCGGGCGCGTGGGGAAAGTACAGGGTGTACCCGGTCGACTTCACTCTGTCAGCGGCCGATACGTACACGATTTCGGTAAGCGGTCCGGTATCTGCAATCTCACCCGCATTCCGCGTGGACACACCCGCAAATCTCTACACCACGCCGCTGGCAAACAACCTTTACTTTTACGAAAACGAGCGCGACGGGCCGAACTTCATTCCCACCCCGCTGCGCACCGCTGCCGGACACTTGAACGATGCCAGCGCCACCGCCTACAGCAGTCCATCGTTCGACAATAACGACAACATTCTTGGCAGCCTGACCCCAACCGGCGCGACCATCAACGCCGCAGGAGGATGGTGGGATGCCGGCGACTATCTCAAATTTGTGCAGACCCACAGCTATGTGGTGGCGCTCATGCTGATCGGAGTGCGTGACTTTCCCAAACAGATGGGAAGACTCTCGACCACGTCGAACTTCACGGATGAGGCGCTGTTCGGAGTGAACTGGCTGCAGCAGATGTGGGGTGACTCAACCCGGACACTCTACTACCAGGTCGGGATCGGCACCGACTTCAGGAGTTTCAATTACCTGAGCGATCACGACCTCTGGAGGCTGCCACAGGCCGACGACACTTACGAGGGAACGAACCCGGTGTATCAGTACATCCGTCACCGGCCGGTATTCGTCGCCGACGCCGCGAGATCGAAGATCAGTCCCAATCTTGCCGGACGAATGGCGGCTGACCTTGCAGAGTGCTTCCAGGTGTTCGAGGCGACCGAGCCCGCGCTGGCTAATCGATGCATTCTGGAGGCCGAGCACATCTTCGACCTGGCGGATACCGCGCCCAGCGGGAATCTGCTGACCACCGCGCCTTTCGATTTTTATCCGGAGAACGAATGGCGCGACGATCTGGAACTGGGCGCGACCGAACTGTACTTCGCGCTGCAGCGCGGCAACCTGCCGGCCGGATTGCCGCACACCTATCCCAACTATTACTTAAAAACCGCGGCGAAGTGGGCTCACGCCTACATCACTGGACCGAATGACTTGACCGACACGCTGAATCTTTACGACGTGAGCGGGCTGGCGCACTTCGAGCTTTACCGGGCGATTACACTGGCCGGGAATCCGCCGGGACTGGCGGTATCGCAGACCGATCTGCTGAACGACATCGAGAACCAGATAGCCGCTTCGGTCGCGCAGACCAGAGACCCGTTTGGCTTCGCCTGGCCGTGGAACAGCTATGACACGGTCTCCCACGGAGCGGGGCTTGCGGTGATGGCGAGCGAACTTTCCTATCTGACGAACAACAGCGCCTATGCCACTGACTCTCGGCGCTGGCTGGGCAACATTTCGGGAGCGAACGCGTGGGGAGTGTCATTCACGGTGGGTGACGGAGACACCTTTCCCAATTGCATGCAGCATCAGGTGGCGAATCTTGCGGGATCGTTGAACGGACAACCACCGGTGCTGAACGGCGCCGTGGTGGAGGGGCCGAACAGCGCGGCATCCTCGGGATTCCTTACGAACATGATGAAATGTCCGCCCGGCGGCGGCGATGCTTATAAGAAGTTTAATGGCAAAGGCGCGGTTTATAAGGACAGCCAGCAGTCGTATTCGACCGACGAACCGGCGATTGATCTGACAGCCACGTCGTTTCTCATGTATGCATGGGAGATGGCAGGAAAGCCGAAAAGCAGTGGTCAGTGACCAGTAGTCGGTAGCTGGTGAAGACAAAACCAGCGCTCCGATTGCCGATTTTTCTGACCACTGACCACTAGCCACTGGCCACCGTTCTTACAGCCAGCCTTTGGTCCTCGCGATGCGCGAGGCTTCGACGCGATTGCTGGCGCCCATTTTGCTGATGGCTTCGGAGAGATAATTGCGGACGGTGCCGTCGGACAGGCCGAGCTCTGTGGCAATGTCCCCGCTCGTCATGCCTTCGCCGGCCAGGCGCAGGACCTGGCGTTCACGATCGGTGAGCGGATCCATCTCCGCCCAGGCTTCGGTGGCGAGATCGGGATGGATCACGCGCAGGCCTCGCTGCACGCGCCTGACGGCGTCGGCAAGTTCCTCGGCACGCATGTCCTTGAGCAAATACCCTAACGCTCCCGCTTCCATGGCGCGACGAAGATATCCGGCGCGCGCGAAGGTGGTGAGGATGATGACGCGGGTGCTGGAGCGGCGGCGCTTAAGATCAGCAGCAGCGTCGAGGCCGGTCATGAGCGGCATCTCAATGTCGGTGATGAGAACGTCCGGCTTGTGGGCAAGAACAGCCGCCACCGCTTCTTTGCCGTTGCGCACCTGCGCGACCACGGAAATATCGCCCTCGATTTCGAGCAGCGCGGCGAGGGCGCCGAGCACCATGCCCTGATCTTCGGCGAGGACCACGCGAATGGTCTTACGGCTTTCCTTCGCGGCGGGATTCAATTGGACAGGTCCTCGGGTTTCGGCGCGACTTGCTTGAGCGGTAGGTTGATGGTGATTGTGGTGCCGGCTTGCGAGTCGCGAGTGAGGGTACCGCCCAGCATCTCGACGCGTTCGCGCATGCCGCGCAATCCGCTGCCCTCGTTTTGAATGCCGCCGCGGCCGTCGTCTTCGATCGCGAGACGGCAGGAACCATTTTGCTGCTCCAGGCGGACACTGCAGTTACGCGCTTGCGCGTGCCGGACTACGTTGGTAACTGCTTCGCGGACTGCCATCGACAAGACGCTCTCCTGTAACGCAGGCAGCGCGAGTGTGGCAGCCTCGCATTTTACCGACAGACCGGCGGTCTCCAGCGTGGCTTTCGCTTTGGCGAGTTCCGCAAGCAAGCCGTGCGAGCGATAGCCGCGGATGGCGTCGCGAACTTCCGACAGCGCCTGGCGGGAAATCTGCTCGACCTCGCGAATCTCGGTGCCGGCCCGTTGAGTATCGCGGTCCATGAGTTTGCCGGCGAGTTCGGATTTTAGAATGATCACCGAGAGCGTGTGTCCCAGAACGTCGTGCAGGTCGCGGGCGATGCGCTCGCGCTCGGCGACTTTTGCCAGATGCTCAATTTCGTCTTGTGCCTTCAACAATCTCTTGCTGTTACGATTGCGCTCCGCGAAGTGAATGTTGCTGGCGCCGATCACAAATGCCAGGCCATTGCCGAACAGCAGGAACCAATTGTTGAGGTGGAAGGCCCACCAGGTCAGCGCCGCCGCGAGCTCAACCACCAGCAAGACTTTGACGCCGTCCACTTCAGTGTCCACAACAAAGGGTCCGCAAGCGGCGGCAAAGATGAAGAAGGTGGTCGCTCCGCCGTTGTACTTGGCGAAAACCGCCCCCAGAGCGACCATGGCCGCGACGCGCAGCAAACCCTGCCGGCAGCTGACCCAGAATATCGAGAAATACAAATACAGAAAGACGGCCGTCGCCAGCAAGGTATAAAACCACAGCCGGGCGCTGGCATGGTTGACGACGGGATCGATAAAGAAGAAACCGAAGTACGAAACGGAATACAACGCCCAGGTGTATTCGCTGTTCTCGGGAATCAGCCTAAATCTCATAAGGTCATCGCATGCCGGCGCGATTTGCCATTACTCCGCGGAACTAAGTTCTACCGCAACCTCGTCTCTATTATCGTCCATTCGTGGTTCAGGTCACGGCGCTCGCGGGTTCAATTCCGGCTTCTGGTAGCGGTGATGCCGATGGCCGCATGGCGGACCAGAATCGCGGCAGGAATCAACACTACCAGCCACGCTGCACCGCCATAAAGTGCGAGCACACCCAGGATCACGAGAACCAGCGTGAATCCGTATCCTTTCTTTGCATCCGCGCTCATAACGTTACGCCTTCCTCTTGCCGATGTTGCCACCACCGCGCCGATGCCTGCATCCCGCTTTGCGGGCGTCCAGAGTCGCAATCATGTTATCTTCCCTGCCTGGGTGCTGGAGTTCGCCGGTCACATCACGAATCGGTGCCACTACTTCTGCTCACCGATCTTGTCTGCTGACTGCATCATGTCGCAGCGGCAAGCGCGGTGCCAGTGGAGTTCATCACGCCCTTGGCGTGACAAATGTCATGGACAGAAGCCAGGATTGCGGTCGAGGAATGGATACAGAACTCTGTCCTCACAGGGCATTCCCGGAATGGAACAACCGGGCCAATGGTGCGATTTTGCCGTTTACTGGCCGGTATGTTACGAAATCCGAACAAAACCGCCCAAATGGGCGGTCGGGGACCGGCCCGGAGCACAACCTCTCCCGAGACCAACCTCAACTATTGTTCAACACTGGCGCTGGTCAAAGCGTGTTCGGAAATCGTAACAACGCCAGTCCGGCTAGATTTCCCCGGCAAATCATGCACAAAAGTGTCGACCCTGTTATGATTGTCGGCCACTCGTATGAGACTCCTGAGTTCCGCGGAGAGGTTGCAAAATGGCGGCCGGTAAGAGCCTTCGTACGCTTCGGGAGAAGCTGGGACTCACGATGCGCGACATCGAGACTTCCAGTGCTCGCATTGCGGAAAAGTACCGTAACGAGGAGTTCTCCATCCCTCCTAGCCGGCTCTCAGACATTGAAACCAAGGGAGTCTTGCCCAGCATCTTTCGTCTCTATACGCTGGCAGTGATCTACCGCCGCGATCTGCGGGAATTACTGGCCTGGTACGGCGTTGACATGAACAATATGGCAACCGATCTGGGGATAATTGCGCCACCGCGGTCGCACGTCTCCGAGGCTCTCGCCGGGTTGTCCGCCGTGCAAATGCCAGTGCGCATGGATCCTGGCTTTGACGAGCAACGCACGGCAAATTTGGGCCGCATGGTGGAACAGTGGGGTCTGGTGCCCTTGTCCTATCTCGCGCAATTCGCCACCAGCGACTTCACTTACGGCTACATCGGCAACCAGGATTTCACCATGTACCCGATCCTTCCGCCCGGCAGCTTCATCCAGGTCGATGAAGCGAAAACCAAGATCGTGGAAGGATTGTGGCGCTCGGAGTATGAGCGTCCCATTTATTTTGTGGAAACCCGCGACGGCCACACATGCTGCTGGTGCAGCATGCGTCGCGACGACATCATTCTGCAGCCGCATCCTTTGTCGCCGGTTCCAGTGCGGGTGTTGCGCCATCCTCAGGAAGCCGAGATTATCGGCCAGGTTGTGGGAGTCGCGTTGAAGCTGACGGAGTGGCAGGCTTTTGGTTCTTCTGCAGGCTCGAAAGCGCCACCAGCACTGAATTGAGATGACGCGCAGAAACCGTATCGTTCGGTGAAGGCAGCAGCTCATTGAACTGCTGCCGCATGGCTTCGAGGTAAGCTCCCGCAGTTTTCCTGCTGTCCCGGCTGGACTCGTGCAGGTCCTCTTCTAACTCCGCGATCGGCGTCCTAAGTACGGCGGACAATACTTCGGTATGGGCCGCCTTCAGGGCGCGAGCCGACGACTCCTCGCCATGCACCAGGGACATTCCCCAGTGCCGGTAGCCGCCTTCGCGCCGGTGCAGTGAGGCCAGGTAAGCCAGCTTCGCCAGCCACCCAGAAAGCGCGCCCAGCGTGGTTTCTCGCAGATCCTGCAGTGCTGATTTCAGCGTCATCTTGTTACGAATTCCGAACCATCAAAGATCTGAATTACTTTTTCCGGCAGCCCAACAAGTGTGACAGTATCACGGCTCGATTTTCCAAAACAAGGAGAAAACCACCGTGAAACGCATCCTGCTTGTAGTAGCCGCAGCTCTGTTGTTCGTTAACACTCTGGCCATTCCAACCATCGCCCACGCTGAGGGTCCGATCGGCACCAGCTGCGGCGGAAATGGTGGCTGTAAGCCCTAATTCTCCAGGCGTTACGAAAACAGGAAACGATTCGACCAAGAATGCGGCCTGCGGCCGTTTGAGGTATAGTGAGCCGCCAACTCTATGCTGCAGGCCCATTCACTTCTTTGGCATTACCTTTGGCTCGGACCACACGTCCTGCAGCTTGGGCTCGGCATCCTTATCTGGCGAAAAGGCTTGTACAAGCTCTTCCCCATTTTCTTTGCCTATACCATTTTCGAGGCCCTCGAGGAATTCACTCTATACGGATTGGATCTGGCCCCTTCGGTAAGCTATGAGACTTTTTGGATCGCTGCCTGCATCGGCCTCGTCGTTGAAGGGTTCCTGAAGCTTGCACTCATTGGGGAACTCTTCCGTCAACTGGTGGCCCGGTGGTCCGCCTTGGCCACACTGGGCAGCCGGCTCTTCAGTGGCCTCGCAGCCGTTCTGGTTGTGCTGGCGACGTTAGCCGCGGCCTACGCTCCCATCGACAACCCCCAAGTCGCCATCATCTCGCGCGCCCACGTCCTTGAGCAGACCTTTTACATCGTTCAAAGCGGACTCATTCTCTTCCTCTTCATTTTCGCCGCACACTTTAAGTTAGCCTGGGACACTCCCACCTTCGGAATTGCCGTGGGTTTCGCCGTGATCGTCTGCGAGCACCTGGCAACCTGGGCGGTCATGGCCAATGGCGGACTGCTCGACAAGCGCTACCTCCTCGATTTTCTCAACATGGCCACCTTCCACGTCGGTATCTTGATTTGGTTTTACTTTCTCCTCGTTCCCCAAAAGATGGCCGCTACGTCCGCGGTTCGATTGCCCGAGCACAACAACCTCGAGCTTTGGAACCGGGAACTGGAGCGCTTACTAAAATGATTCTTGCCGTCATTCTCGTCATCGCTGCCGCAGTTGCGCTGGGAGTTATTTTGCGGCTGGCCGTGGGGCAA
>Ga0074045_10000361_pt1 | contig 44863 bp, 34 predicted proteins | sample BogForMeECP23OM2_FD_94442 | JGI IMG/M metagenome (GOLD analysis project Ga0074045, IMG submission 94442) | Bog forest soil microbial communities from Calvert Island, British Columbia, Canada - Bog Forest MetaG ECP23OM2 | ecosystem: Environmental > Terrestrial > Soil > Wetlands ...
TACTACTACGTGGTTACTGCCGTGGATGCCCAAGGCGACGAAAGCCCTCACTCCAATCAAGCCAGCGCCGTCATCCCCACACCCTGACCTAAATTCCCCTCCGAATCTCCCAATTTGGAAATATCTTCTTCTTCCCGTATAATCAGAGATTGTCTTGTGACCTAGCGACGCGGCCCTAGCTCCCTTCTCGGGATTGGCCGTGCAGACCGGCCACAACCGATTGGAGATCCATGAAACCCGGTATTCATCCTGACTACCATCCCGTCACCGTTCATTGTGCCTGCGGCAGCACTTTTCAGACCCGCTCGACCATCAAGGGCGAGATGCTCCGCGTCGAAATCTGCTCCAGTTGCCATCCGTTCTTCACCGGTAAGCAAAAGTTGGTGGACACCGCGGGTCGCGTCGAGCGCTTCCAGAAGAAATACGCCAACGTCCCCGCCGCTGCTGGCAAGAAGTAGTTCTTCAACGACAACGCGATTCACTTTCGGCGGACCGGCCTTCCACCGGTCCGTTTTTTCTTTCTATCCTTTTGTCCGCTTCCCACTCTCCGTGTAGAATCATCTTCCAACGTGGCCACGCAATCCCGCATGTTCGATGGCGCACCTGACGCCGGTCTGGTCGAAACGGGCGCGCCTCGCGTCACTCTCCGCAACGCTTTCTTGCATCCCTTCGATTCCGCCATCGCCGCCGCGCGCACCTGCTACTCCTCTCACCTCATCACTCCTGACGAAATCACCGACAAGCAGCGCCTCAACATCGGCGCCGCCACCTTCTACAGCGGCCATCACACCGTTTTCCAGCATGCCCATTTTGAGTTCGGCCTAGAAAATGTCAGCCGCCAGTTCGTCTGGTCCTTTCTCCACGCCCATCCCTTCTACAACTCCGAGCAACAAAGTCAGCGCTACGTCCGCCTCGATCGCGCCCATGCGTATGTCCCCGCCGTCGACCTGTACTTCAATTCGCATGCCCGCGAAATCTATGCGGGCGCTGTTGCCCGCGCCTGGGCCTACTATCGCGAGCTCTCCGCCCTGCTCGTTCCCGACGCCCGCGGCATTCTCAGCGACATTTGGCATATCGGCCCGATGTCTCACCCAAAGCGCATTCAAAAAATCGAGCGCTCCGCCGAAAAGCGTTCCATCGAAATCGCCCGCTATGTCCTGCCCGTGGCCGCCTTCACCACCATGGTGCACACCGTCTCGGGCATCGTCCTTCACCGCCTCTGGCGCATGTGTTCCGCCTCCGACACCCCCAGCGAAGCCCGCGCCGTCATCGGCGAAATGGTCGCGCAGGTCCGCCAACTCGATCCCCAATTTTTCGATCGTTTTGGCACATCTCCTCTCGAAGAGTTGCCTGAATGGAAGGATGTTGCTGCCACACCATCCGAAGCCGATGGATTCGCGCACGAATTCGACGCCAGACTGAACGGACAAACCTCCCGCCTGGTCGATTATTCGCCGAATGCTCCCCGCGTCATCGCCGAATCCTACCGCGCCGTAATCGGCCTGCCCGAATCCGCCTGCTCCGACGCCGAGGCCATCGATCGCCTGCTCAATCCCACTCGCAATCTCTATCGCCTCGAAACTCTAAACATCGGCGTCCACGCTCCCATGATGCGCGCCCTGCAGCACGCCAACTACACCTTCGCCAAGAAAATCAGCCACACCGCCGACTCCCAGGACCAGCGCCATCGCATGGTCCCCGGCTCCCGCCCTCTTCTCACTCTCGCCGACACCCGCGAGCCCGACTACATCACGCCCAAGCTTCTCCAGGAAAATCCCCGCGCCCAGGAACTCTACGACCGCGCCATGCAAGACGCTTGGGCCGCCAAAAACCAACTCCTCGACCGCGGCGTCTCTCCCGAAATCGCCCTTTACCTTCTCCCCAACGCCAAGTCCATCCGCCTCCTCGAAACCGGCTCCCTCCTCCATCTCCTCCACAAATGGACCATGCGCACCTGCTTCAACGCCCAGGAAGAAATCTACGACGCCTCCATGGACGAGATCGCCCAACTCCGCGAAGTCCATCCCCAACTCTCCCGCTACATCGGCCCGCCCTGCCACCTTCGCGCCGGCATCACCACCCCCATTTGCACCGAAGGCTCCCACTTCTGCGGCGTAAAAGTCTGGCTCGACTTCCCCAACACCCCCCGCCGCATCTAGCCCTTAGTCGCTCCTCGCTTTCCGGCGCCGATGAACCTTCAAAAGAGCGTTGTGGTAACCTGCGGTTGCAAATGAGTCTGGCCAACAAACTCCGCCTGGTCAAAGCTGCCCGCGAGGCCGGCATGTCCGGCGCGGATATTTTTCGAGAAGTCTTGGGAGGCGAATATGGAAGCGAAAGGAGACGTAAATTAGTGGTCGAATGGGGCGCGCTGCTGGGACTTAGCTCGAGCGAAGCCCTCCGGCTCGCTCACGCTTCTGGACTGATCCCGAGCGCACACCCACCCCGCGGCGCTTAGCTTCAAAAGCCTCGCGATAAAGTTCGGGGAAAGTCTTGCGAATAAATCGGTTATCTTCGGGGGAAGCGCTAGCCAATTTGCGAATCTTTGCGATCCGCTCGCTGCGATTCATCAAGCGGAAGCGCTGATCAATCGCCGCTGCTAGCTGCTTCTGTGACATAAGCAGATTTTAGCATGCGCCCTCAGGCGTGTATAGGCAATCGGCTCTTGCGGATTATTAGTTTGTGCAACCTAAGGTATATAAGTTCGATCGGCGAGGGTACGAAGTGCCAGTGCCTGCGCGGACGCCCTCGCTTCCTTCTCAGTGGCTCCGTAGGCCATCACCCCAGGCACGTCGACGATTTCGGCAATCCACCGCCGGTCCGTCTCCCGTTCGGTCTCGATCTTATAAACAATGTGCGACATGCCGACATTCTAACACGCCCCAGTCAGCGTACCCTCAAGCGTTGCCTTGGCTGAACCTCCCGACACCGCCTGCCGTATTTGAAACCCGGCGTATACTTCCCTACGTCCCATCATTAGCAAGGAGGCCCACCATGCTCTCCAACCGTCTCCGTCTCTCAGCGTTCTTTCTGACTTCCCTGCTGACTCTGCCACCCTCCTCCAACGCTTTCGAAACCCCTCTCTCCGACACCGCTGTCCGTGACGCATACTTCCTCGGTCAGCGCCGCAATGAGGACCTCGCGCACTTTCTGGATAAATACACCCAGCATCTCCCTCAGCCAAAAACCGGGCCTTACATCCAGTCCGTCTCCTTCCTCACTCCGTACGCCATCACCGCGCAATACTCCAGTCTTCAGCCTAACATCTACAGCGCCCAGCAAGCGCAACTTGACCACAACAAACAACCCGAATTTGTCCGGATGGTCGTGCAGATTAGCTTGACGGATTCCTACGGCCCCTACCTCATGAGCCCCACCAACAACCGCTACGCCTCGCCCCAGGGAATAGGACTACGCCCCTCAAATTTTTGGAAGGATCTCCGGTTCCGGGTTTACGACGGCGACAAATTCACCATTCCCACGAACGCACAAGGCAACGCGACCTATCGTTGTGATGACGAGGGCGGATGTATCTTGACTGGCGCCGTCGTCTCGTTCGAATACTCCGCGGACGCCTTTACCAGCGACACCGCGACCGTTCAAATCGACCCGCCCGAAGGCGACCAGGTCGTAGTCGACTTCGACCTAACCTCTTTTCGATAAACGGTTGGACATTAAGCTGGGAAAAATCTCTCAACTTCTCCACCGCAACGTCACCGGCCCATCCATCGGGTGCACCATCGGCAACCCGCTCCGCCGCGACTCCAACAACCCCTGCTTCAGCGCGAAATACCACTTCGCCGGCCGGTCCGCGTCATCAATCAACATCAACTTCGGATTATGCTTCAATCCCTCCGACTGCTGAATCATCGTCTCCTGGTCCTGCCGCAAAAATATCTTCGCAAAAATCCGGAAAATCGAAACCGGAAACGGCAAATTCCACGCCGCCACAAAATCAATCCGGCACAAATCCCGTCGCACCGGCGTCACCGTAGCCCGGCTGGAAAACCACAGTTTCCCGCTGCGGTCGATCTCCGTCCGTATATTCGGCAGCACAAAATCGATCGTCGTCGTCACTGTCTCCCCGGTCATCTTCGCCAGCAATTTATAAGGCGCGCTGTTCGAACTCGGCTGGTGCGGGCTCATCCGGAAACCATTTGGAATCGGCTCGAACTGCTTCGCTTTCTCGTGAATGCTCGCCTTGCTCCGCCAGAACCACGACTGGTGCACAAACGGCCCGTGCGCCGGGTCCATCAATCCAATAATCCCGTGATCGATGTGCGACGGCAGTTCGCACTCCAGCCGCGTAATCTTGTATCCCGTGCTAAACTTCTCCAACTCGGGCGCGCCAGGCAACTTCTCCGGCATCCGTGCCCCAGGCGCATTCATATACACCCAAACATACCCATCCCGCTCTTCGCACGGATAATGCGCCGCGCTGATCCTCTCCACGTTCAACTTGTCGTGGCTCGTCAGCGAAGGAATAGCCACGCACTGCCCGCTGCAGGCCTCGAATTCCCATCCGTGATAACTGCACTGCACGTTCTTCCCGTCAAAATGCCCATACGAAAGCGGAATGCCCCGGTGCGGGCAAGCATCGCGCATCGCAAATGCTTTCCCATCGTCCGTCCGTCCCAGCACCAGCGGCACTTCCAGCAGCATCGCCTTCGCCAGATTTTTCCCGTAAATCTCCTCGCTCCGCAGCGCCGGATACCAAAAATCCCACAAAAAACCGGCATCCGCCCGCGCAGAGTTCTCTGCCAGCCCCTCCACCGAATTCTCCAAAGCCGCCCGAACCGCTTCACTCATTCTCGCCACCCTCAATCTCTGGCGTCATCGCCAAATCGCATCGTAGTACACCCCCGCCACCCGCACAATCCACTTTGGTGTGCGGAAGCTCAGCTTCCGCTTTTGAGCTCACAACCACATCGAAAAATGCGCCCCTCATGAAGCATTTCCGTCACAAAACCCAATCCTAATTGAACGCATCCAATAATTGCGTTATTCTTAAATTAGAAACGAACTCCGATGTACCCCTTCTTCCATTAGCGACCGCCAACCCAGCGTCCACCCTGGCGCCGCTCGTCGTTTCACCAGTCGCTAATCACAATTCACCAGCCACTCCCCGAGTGGCGCAATCGCTCGCACAAGGAAAAACCCATGGCCTCTCTCACGCTTTCTGAAAAACTCGATCAGCTCGACGCCCGCTACCAGCAAATGACCCAGGAACTCTCCACTCCCGAGGTCGTCACCGACTCCGCGCGCTTCCAAAAGCTCGCCAAGCAGCACTCCGACCTCGAAACCATCGTCAACAAACATCGCGAGTTCAAGCAAATCGAAAAGGACCTCGCCACCACCCACCAGATGGTCGTCGATTCCGAAGACGCCGAAATGCGCCACATGGCCCAGGAAGAAGAAAAACTCCTCGCCGTCCGAAAGGAACAAACCGAACGCGAGTTAAAGCTCCTTCTCCTCCCCCACGATCCCATCGACGACAAGAACATCATTCTCGAAATCCGCGCTGGCACCGGCGGCGACGAAGCCGGCATCTTCGCCGGCGATCTCTTCCGCATGTACTCGCGCTACGCCGAGTCCCAGGGCTGGAAAGTCGAAGTCATGGAAAGCTCTCCCGCGCAAATGGGCGGCGTAAAAGAAATCGTAGCCGCCATCCAGGGCAAAAAAGTCTACTCCAAACTGAAATACGAAAGCGGCGTCCATCGCGTCCAGCGCGTCCCGGCCACCGAAACCCAGGGCCGCATCCACACTTCCGCCGCCACCGTCGCCGTCCTTCCCGAAGCCGACGAAATCGACGTCAAGATCGAAGCCAAGGATCTGCGCATTGATACGTTCTGCTCTTCCGGCCCCGGCGGCCAGTCCGTCAACACCACTTACTCTGCCGTGCGTATCACGCACTTGCCCAGCGGCCTGGTCGTCTCCCAGCAGGACGAAAAATCTCAAATCAAGAATCGCGCCAAGGCCATGCGCGTTCTCCGTTCCCGCCTCTACGAAATGGAACTCGAAAAACAACAAGCCGCTATCGGCGCCGAACGCCGCGGCCAGATCAAAACCGGCGACCGCTCCGAAAAAATCCGCACCTACAACTATCCCCAAAACCGCGTAACCGACCACCGCATCGGCCTAACCATCCACCAGCTAACCGAAGTCATGGATGGAAAATTAGCTCCCCTGGTCGATGGCCTAGTCGAACATTACGAAGCCGCCCGCCTAAAACAAGAACTAGGCGAAGCGTAAGCACCCATGTAGGGGCGGCTTTATGCCGCCTTCTTCTCTTCTCTGCGCCCTCAGCGCCTCTGCGCTAAACTCTTTTCTTAAGGTCGAATCCATGCCCTCACAACAATCAAAATCCCTCGACCTCCGCACTGCCCTAAAACAAGGCATCCACATCCTCCGCGATGCCCGCGTCCCATCCGACACCCTCGCGGCCGAACTTCTCCTCCTCCACGTCACCCACCGCGATCGCGCCGCGATCTACTCCCACCCCGAAGAACTCCTCGCGACCGAAACCCTCGAATCCTATTTCTCCCTGATCCGTCGCCGAGCCGCAGGCGAACCAACCCAACACCTAACCGGCAAACAAGAATTCTGGGGCCTCGAATTTGAAGTCTCTCCTGACGTCCTAATCCCCCGCCCCGAAACCGAACACCTAATCGAAGTCGCCCTCGACCGCCTGGCCGTCCACGAACTCCGCGCCAACCGCTCCCCTAAATTCACTGGCGAAGCCCTAACCATAGTCGACATCGGCACCGGCTCCGGCTGCATAGCCATCGCCGTAGCAAAAGAACTCCCCGCCGCCAAAATCTACGCCACCGACATTTCCCCCGCCGCCCTAGCCGCAGCCCACCACAACGCCACCCGCCTAGGGTTCTCCGATCGAATCACTTTCCTCGAATCAAGTCTCCTCGATTCTTTCTTGCCACTCGCCACTCGCCACTCGCCACTTTCCTTCGACCTAATCATCTCCAATCCTCCCTATATCGGCCGCAGCGAAGCCCCATCGCTCCCAGTGGAAGTCCGCGATCACGAACCGGCCACCGCCCTCTACGGTGGCGAGGAAGGCTACGAACTCTACGGCCTCCTAATCCCCCAATCCTCCCGTCATCTCAAACCCGGCGGCCTGCTCGTCCTCGAACTCGGCCACAGTTCCCTCCCCGCCGTCCGCCCCCTCCTGGAAACTCCCGAGTGGACGAATCTTTTGGTCACCAACGACCTAGCAGGAATCCCTCGCGTCCTCTCCGCCGAACGCACCACCGCGTAGCGGCCTCCTTCTGTGGCGGCTATGGGAACGGCCAAGGGTGCGAAAGTTACGGTCAAACACACGGACAAGGCATTCCAGCAAGTCCCTGAGGTTGCTCCTTTGCCTTCGCGCGGGCACACAAACCCTGTCTTCCGGATTTCGCTTGCTTGTTGGCCGGCAGTTGGGCTACTCACTCGCCAGATTTTTCGTTAGCACTCTGAACCCCCACTACTGCACTGCTCGCCAGCCGGAATATCGTTGCCGGTGCCAGAGACAAATTCCGATACCACAGAGGCCAGAGAACAGCATGAGCATCGAGGAAGGTTCGGGCGCCGGAGTGCCAGAGGAGGAGCTAACGGTTGCGGTGTAGTCCGCAGCGGCGAGCAAGGTGCTAGTGACTGAATCATCTTCGGCGCAGAAATTATCGGCGGGGGGTGGAGGGCAAAACGCGCCGTAGAGACGGAACTGTCCAGTTTCCGTGGTCCCTATCGCAAGACCCAAGTTCCAGGTGAATTGAAAAAGACCCAGGCTGTCGATGGGATCATAAGACTGGGTCACGGATTGTCCCGGAGCGAGATTGGCGAACGGGAAAATTGAAGCGTCGGGTGTGCCGTCGGCGGCCGCAAACAGGTCGCTGTCGATTCCACTGATGTCCAGATAATCTCCGGTCGTATTCGGGTCATTGGTGATAGTGAAGCCCCACCCTACAGTGGTGCCGGCCGGGCCAGAGACATCGGCTGGAGTCACTGTGAAAGTGACAGAGTCGGCTTGGGCTGCATTCGGTCCAAACACAAGGCCGAGAGCGAGTGCAACCCAATAAAGATGACGTGGCATGTGGTTCTCCTTTGTCAGTGTGGTTCCCTCAGCTTCGGTTACGGAATTATAGCTTCCGCTGTCGAATAGTTGTATTTGGTGCCCACGACATCCTGCACCGGGCCGCTCTCGGTAATGGACAGCCGCGCGGCCGTGCCGGGGACATTGAGATAGACGCGCGTGGTAACCGCAGTGCCGACGTCCAAATTGCCGATAGCGAACGGCATGGCTGGGGAGAGGGTGGAGTTGTAGGTGGCGGTTCCGGTTCCGGAGAGGGTGCGGAATGTCAGAGTATTGATGCTCAGGTTGCGCGCGTTTCCGGTTCCGGTGTTGGTCAGAACAATGTTGAAGTAAGTAGCGCCAGAAGGATCACTGCCTACGCCAGCCATGGAACCGGTGATACGCGGAGTTCCGACGGCAACTGTGACCGCTGCGGTAGCACTCCCGATATTGCCGTTGGCGTCCTTGAATTGGAAGGTGACGAGAGTTGATCCGATGGGGAAGACCGTCGCGCTGGTGACTGCGACGCCGCCGATTTGCGGTGGGAGCTGTGTTGGCGCGGGAAAAATGGCGGAGGTTGCGGTAGCCCCCGCGAGAAACGCGGCAAGCGCGGGCCAACCGCCACTGGTTGCGCCGCTCGCCTGGGTGGCGGGAATGGAAATGGCGGCGGGAGGAGTCACGACAGGCGGTAGTGCCGCAGGTGAAATTACTTCACTGAGGATCGAGGAAGTGCTAGTGGCGTTGGAAGTGTCGCCGCTGTAGACAGCGGTGATGGAATGTGTGCCGACGGAGAGAGTCGAGAGCGTGAGAGTCGCGGTCCCGCTGGTGAGAACAACTGTGCCCAGACTGGCGGAGGTGTCGAAGAACTGGACAGTTCCGGTGGGCCCGCTTCCCGTCACGGTGGCGGTAAAGGCTACGGACTGTCCGAAGGTTGCTGGGTTGGATGACGAGATTATCGTCGTGGAGGTTGCGATGAGCGAGGATGTCCAGGTTTCGGCGACGGTGTTGCTCGTGAGATTTGGTAGCGTGGCGACGATGGTGTCTTGACCGGGATTTTTCCCGCTGTAGTTAAAGGCAGCGTTGCCGTTCGCGTCGGTGGAAACCATTCCGGACGCGGAGTTGGCACCGGAAACTGTGAAAGAGACCGTGGCGCCGCTTATTCCGCCACCGAAAATGTCGACAAGCTGGGCGGTGACTGTGTGGCTGGCGCCGGTGGGATTGCTGCCGGTGGGCGGCGAGAGCAAAAGCGGGTTGGCGGAATACTGGGAAGGAACGCAAACCTCAAACTCGGCAAATACGGTGTTCGCTCCTAGAGCCAAGGCGAACATGGAATGAGTGCCAGGAGATGGCGTGGCCCAGGGCGCGGAAAGGATGACGGAGCCGCCGGCAGGAAGCACGCTGGGAGTGGTGGCGGTGCCGACGGCCATTCCGAGACCCGGGTCGCCATCGAAGAAAACGACCTGAACGGGGACGGTAGTCGGAGCGCTGCCGGTGTTGTGAACGGTCACGTTTAGTTGAGCAGAGCCGGGGCAAGAGTTCTGACCGACGCTGTAATTCGAGAGGGTTATTGCCGGGGCCGGCGGCATGTCACTTGGGGTGACCGCGCGAATTTGGGGAACAACATCCACTAATTCGAGTGCCGAGTAGGGAGGCTGGACGGTGGAGTTGATCTGGAAAATCTGGCCATCGGGCGTGATGCGGAACACTTCCCCGCTGTAAATCCCGGAAGCATCCGTGCCGACTCCGACGTAGTTCCCGCCGGCGTCCACGGTGGTAGCATTCAGGATCAGATCTGGAAGTCCGCTCTCGGCTTGAGAAACCGGGAAGGTATCGATATCAAGAACGCCGTTATTGTTGGTGATCTGCGGCGGGACATCCACTCGCGCAATACGGAGACCGTAGGCCTCGCCACCCGGACCGATGACGAAATTGCCTGCAGGATCCAGCATAAACCTCGATGGTCCATTTGGCGATTCGCCCCCGTAACCCCCTGAGTGGAGAGTGCTACCGCCGAAGGTCAGATCGGTGGAGGAGAAGGTTCCGAAAGGCGGGACCGTTTGGGGTCGGCATCCGTAGCCATCGCACGCGTAGGGCGGGAGCACTACGGTGATTGCCGCCGTGGTGGGATTAATACTTAGAACTCCGGTGCTGCACATCGCCGTGCTTCCAATGGAGCCGACGGCGTTATTCACACTGCTTACGATGATGTTTCCAGTGTTGGGATCCACGCGGACGTATCCGGGGTTTCCATAGCAACTAACAGTCGGGTCAATATATTCATTCAGCACTCCCTGGACAGTTGCGAGAGAGAGATAGGGCTGATTCAAATCGACCAGATAGGTGGCCGAGCTGGCATCCGGAGCTATGCGGATGAGTTTCGAGACGCCCGGGAGATCGGTGTACTCATCACCAAACGGGAGAAAATTAATGTAACCGTTACCCAGGTCCGAGACTACAACGAGATCAAGATTTCCGCTGCCGTCGATGGCGAAGTCCTCGATGTACTGCAGCGGGATTCCCGTGAGCGACGCCACTTGTGCCGAGGTGATGGTGGCCAGCAGATCGCCATTGGAATCGTAATGTTGGATGCCAATGGTTTCGTTGAGCACCCAGATGTCCCCCTTGACATCGACTAGCAGCTTCTCGAGTAGTTGGCAGGCGTTACCACTGGGATTACCGGGCGTGAGCTGGACATAAGTTCCGTCGGGATGAATGTCATAGAGTTGGCATTGGAGAGGCATGGCGATGATGTCCTGGGAGTTGACGTCGCCGATGTTCGCCAGCCCGTAAGCAACATTGGTGTTCCCTGCGGTATCGGTAACGCGGACTGCGATGGTACGGGTGGCCGGCTGGGTGTAGGAATATTGAGGCTGAACGCCGGTGGCATCCGTGAAGGTGCCGTTACCATTCAGGTCCCAGGCATAGGTGAGAGAGCCGCCGCTGGGATCGGTGGATTGACTGGCATTGAAGGTAATCGTGGCGGCTGGCGACGCATTGTAATTCCCGTCGGTGCTTGCAGCAGGATAGGGGAGAACGATGGGCGGCAAACCCGCGAGCGCGCGTTCCTGAGGAATGCCAGGAAGGATGTTGGTGTCATAGGCCTGGCCCAGATAGACCTGGATGAAGGCTTGCAGGCCGACGGGCCTGAGTTGCAGATCGCCATTGCTGTCGAAGTAGGGCTGATAAAAACCGCCCAGCGGAGTCAGCATGGCGCCGAGAGTTTGGCGCAGCGTTGGAAGAAAGGCGATCAGATTCTGAGCGTCTTGCGAGGTGCCGATGGGGTCTTGCTGCAGCGCAATGTTTAACGCTTCGAGGGCGGCGTAGGTCCGCAGCATGGAGCCGCCAGAACCGATGAGGAGATTGATGAATTTATTCATCTGCATAAGTTGGAGCATGGACCACTCATCGTCGCCCGCTTGTTGCGCGCCCTGAAATTTCTGGATGGAGTTCAGGAAAGCGTTGGTGGCGGCATCTTGATCGGCGAGGGCGTTGGCCAGGGTTCTGGCGGCACGCTCGAGCGGAGTGCTGGCCGTATACGAGGCATACCCTATGTTGCCGAGTTCCGCGAAAACTTGATAGTTCGGGTCAGGAGGATCGGCGGCGAGTCCTTTGTAATGCCCGATGAGGTCGGTGCAGTAAGCCCCGGCGGTTTGGAACCAGCCGGCGAGAGCCGAGGCGGCCGGGGCAAGCTTGGTCAGCTTGCCATAGAGCGCACAAAATCCGGGGGTGGTAACCGAGGCGCCCAGAGGAAGATTGATCGTAAGTCCCGACAAGGTATCCGCGTACTCGCTGGCACTGGTTTTTATCGGGCTGAGGTTCAGAGGCGCCAAGGCCGCAGGCTCCTCGACGATGAAACCCATTTGGGAGGCATCGCCGAGAACGATGTCGCCTCCGAAAGGATCGTAAAGGCCGGTCTGGCAGACATCCATCACGATGGAGTACTTGCCCGCACCGGTATTCCCAGCGGGCTTGGTGATGGCCACAATCTCATCCACGAACGAGCCATCCGACAGACCGATGACCGTGTTTGGGGTCCCGTTTATGTCTTTCAAAGGATCGCCGGGATTCAGAGGAGTTCCGGTATCCGGGATCACGTAAAAATCCGCTGCGGGATAGATCTGCAGATGAGGTTTCGGAAATTTGTTAGCAACGTACATAGACTGGCAGATATAAACGAACGGAATTACCCCATCGACCGCTACCGTCTGTCCGGGCCCAAAAACGGTCGAGCCCGAGCCGTCTGCGACCGTGGACAACTGCATGTAGCCGCCCAGATAGCCTTGTGCCTGGGCAGAGACATGTGGCGCAAGCGCTCCATCGAGCAGCAACAAACCGACCAGGCAGAGGAGCGGCCAAACAGAGCGTGCTATGAAGTCCGCGGGCTTACGAGCAACGTTCCTCATTACTCCTCCAGAGATTGCATAAGTTAGGATCTTTCCGTTGCAGGCGATGGAGCACGCGAGTGCTCTGGATACACCGCGCTGGTTGCTTATGCCGACGTGAGTGGGCGCAATTCATCGGAAAGTTCCGCGACGTGTTGCCGGTGAAGCGGAGCAATTCCAGTGCTAGTCGTGGAAGATGGCGGGTAGTGGGAACGGAAAGTACAATTAATTTGTTTTGAAACGCCAATTAATCCATGGGGCGCTGGAGACAAAGGGCATCGATGCTTTTATTAATTTTGCAAAACCTGAACTCTTTGGAGGATAGACTGGCGCCACGGAATGCGAGCGATTTTGGCAACAACGGACCGGGACGGTTAAGTCCGAGTCCTGCCCGAAATGTGCAAATAATTTCACTATTTGGTCTTGTGGGGACACGGATTGTCGTGGGGGCTTTGCGAACTGAGGTGTTTCAGGCGGCAGCAACCCCGGGCTAAGGCTAAAGAGGCTAGGTGACTCTCCAGGGGATAAGTGCATATAATGCCGCCATGCCCCGCATGGAACGAACAGCGGTCGACAGCCAGTTAAGTGCTTTGCCGTATTTATGCCGACGCCACCTACAGTCATCTACCGGTTCGGCCCTTTTTCGTTAGATCCCAACGAACGAGTACTGCTGCGTGACGGCAAGTCCGTAGCGCTAACTGCAAAAGCCTTCGAAATCCTGAAATCGCTAGTGGAGAACCACGGCCGTGCCCTCTCGAAAGAAGAGATGATGCGGCAGGTGTGGCCGGACAGCTTTGTGGATGAGTCAAACCTGGCGCAGCATATATTTCAATTGCGGAAGATTCTGGAAAATACGCCGGATGGGCGGGCATACATCGAGACGATTCCGCGGCATGGATACCGGTTCACAGCGGAAGTGCAGCAGATCACGGCGATCCCCATTGGAAATCAGGCGGCACCAGGACGGGCGGCGCAAACCGGACAGACTAGCGCGGCCGATGGTTTGGCAAATCGTCGCGGAATGGTGACGCTGGCACTTGTTGTGGGCTTGGTCATCTGTGTGGCGATTTACCTGGCTCGCAATCGAATCTGGGCTCCATCGAATGCTATCCACGGCAAGGTCATGCTGGTGGTTCTGCCGTTCGAGAATCTGAGTGGCGATGCGCAGCAGGAGTACCTGAGCAACGGGTTAACCGAAGAATTGATCACGCAACTGGGAAGCCTGGAACCCGCACGGTTGGGAGTGATCGCGAGGACTTCGGCGATGCAATACAAAGATTCGCACAAGGACGTTCGCCAAATTTCGCAAGAGTTGGGTGTGGACTATGTTTTGGAAGGGAGCGTGCGGCGCGATGGCGATCACGTGCGGGTCACCGCGCAGCTGATTCAGGCGAGAGATCAGACGCATTTATGGGCCAATGAGTACGACCGAAATTTGAGCGGGATTCTGGCACTGCAGAGTGATGTAGCAGGGGTGGTCGCGCGAGAAATCCAGATTCGGCTGACGCCGGAAGAAAGCGCGCGGCTGGCCGTGGCTCATCCGGTCGATCCCGATGCTTACGAACTATATCTGAAGGGGCGGTATTTCTGGAACAAGCGCACCGTGGTCGCGTATGAGAAAGCCATCGATTATTTTAACCAGGCCATTGCGCGCGACCCGCAGTATGCGCGCGCCTACAGCGGGCTGGCCGATGCGTATGCGCTGCTTGGTTCCCGGGCCAATGCCAAAATTCCGCGGCGCAAGGCCATGCCGCTTGCGAAAGAGGCGGCGCTTACCGCTCTGAAACTGGATGATTCCCTCGCCGAGGCTCATGCCTCGCTAGCTTTTGTCGAGATGCATTACGAATGGAATTGGACGGCATCCGAGCAGGAATTCTATCGCGCGATCGAGTTGAATCCCAATTACGCAACGGCTCATCAATGGTTTGCTTACTGGCAGATGGCCCAGGGACATCCGAACGAATCGATTGCGCAAATTGAACTGGCCCGAAAAGCGGATCCACTCTCCATCATTATCCGGACCGATACTGTGGACCTGCTGTCCGCCGCCGGAAGGTTTGACGAAGCCATCGAGAAGGCGCGCGAGGCAAACGATCTGGACCCTGATTTTCAGCTGACCCATTATTTTCTCGGGGAGGTGTTCCTGGCCAAACAGATGTACCCCGAGGCCCTGGCGGAATTTCAGAAGGGCCTGGAAGTCGACAGTACCGATGAGTGGCAGCTAGTGGGGCTGGGGTGCGTTTATGCCTTGACGCATGACCGTGCAAACGCGGAAAGGATTGTGAGGCGACTGTTGAAGGATTCGCGGGAGCCCAGCGATATGGCGATGGAAATTGCGTCCATCTATTCCGCAATGGGTAAGAAAGAACAGGCGTTTAGCTGGCTATATAAGGCCTCGGAGAATCGCGAGGGTGGGCTGATGTTTTTGAACTCACCGCTGTATTTTGGAGAGCTACGTTCCGATCCGCGATTTGCCGAGTTGGTGCGCAAAGTGGGGCTTCCACGGCGAAACTAGGTTCTTCGTATTACAACTCCGACCCATCCCGGTAACCGCGAGACTCTCGGCAAAGATACTCGTGGAGATTAGCGGCATGGGACAGAGTCCGAACAATACGCTCGACGAAATCTCTTAGATGTCTTTGGCCAAGCTGGGGTTTCCGTGTGGCAGATCCATTCCTGGGCCTGTTCTTGAGTTTTCATTTAGCGGCCGGGGCGTCAACTCCCGAAGAAGAGCTTTTCCAAACAGGAGATGGACTCTCGAAACAATCCTTAATTCCTCTTCGCCTCCCGCGCCATCTCCCTCATCCGATTCAAATACCCCACATAAACTGGTATCGGAATATCCGGTGAATCCCCATCATTCAAAAAATGCTCCAACCGAATCTCCATCGGTATCCCAGAGATCACTTCCCGAAACCTCGCCATCTCCAGATATTTCACCTTCCAGATCTCCAGCATCTGCGAACGAAACTCCTCGCTGATAAATCCCATCTTCCGCCCATCCAGATAAATCCCGTCAAAATGACGCTCCGCCAAAGTCTTCCGCACCGGATCATCGGCCGCCGAATACACATAAATCAGGTGCAACAAATCCGCCAGATCCCCCCACAAAGCCTTCTCTTCCGGCGCACTGAATCGAAACGCCCTATCCCCGCGCTGCTGCACCAGCCGCGCGCGATCGCCCACCTTCAGTCCGTGCTTTCCAAGCTCTTCGCGAAACCACCGCAACCTCTCGCGCTTCAAGTTGAACCGCAGAAACTCCACCGCGTAAGCATTCGCCAAATAAATTCTCGGATCCTCATCCAATCGTTTCAACCAGGCGCCCCAATCCCGCCCCTCCAGCGCCAAAGTCAACTCCGTTAACTCCCCGACCGTTGTGCCCGGGTGAAACTTCACCGCCTGCCAAAAATGCTCCGTCGAATCATACTCAGCGCCATGCAGCCGGATTCCCTCCTCAATCGGATACCAATTCGAAAGCACCCGCCCCGCAATCACCGGCGAAGCGCTCCAGCAATTCAGCGAATGCTTCCATTTGTCCTGCACCTCCAGGAACGCCTCCGCATACCCCGGCGGCACCGGCTCCTTCACCCCCGCAACCGCCTGCCTCAATTCCTCGCTCGTATGTGTCACCAGCGCCTGCAGCGGCCTCTCATCCACCATCGAAACCACGCGACTCTCAATTCCCTCCCGCAGCAACTCCCGCGCCAGCCGGTGCGTATCCACCGCCGCCCCGCCTCCATTCCATCGTTGTGTCTGCGCCTCGATGTACGGAAACACTTCCGTCAACGACCGAAACTCAATAAACCCGTGAATCGCAAACGTCACCGGCTTCCCGTCCTTCACGATCACGCTCGACGGTGTCACCACTGTCTCAAGAGGAATAGATTCGGCGTTGGCACCGCCTACTGCCGCTAGAGCGATTAGCACGGAGAGAGTAAGACGAGGTAGGTTAGTGTAGGCCATAACCAGCAATTGATGCATTATCCACCTTGCGATTCCGTTCCAACAGTTGACCCCAAACCCTGCGTGCCCGACCTGTGCCGGCCTGCAATGACAACTTCAAGCCTCAATCCCCGTCGGTTATCCTCATTTCGAAGTTTTCTAATGAGGCTCAATTACTTGTAATCCCTGAACCAGCCTGAAATGCCGCACGTTGAAGGTCGCCACCTTGGCTCTATGTTCAAGCGCCGTCGCGGCAACAATCAGATCGTAATAACCGATCCTTGTGCCGGCTTGTTCTAATTCCGCCCACAACCGGGCATGAATCAGACTTGTCTGCTTTGTGTATGGAAGGACTGGAAGCGGCTCAAGTATTTTGTTCAGGTAGTCCGCTCTTTTAATGGCATGAATCCCTGTTCCGCGCGCCACTCCGTGCCAGATCTCGGCCAGCGTGATGGCGGCAATCAGAACCAACTCGTCGCCGTTCGACTCCACCCAATTCGGCATGTCAAGCTTGCCTTTTTCGCCGGCAATAATGACGTCCGCGTCGACGATTATCGCCATTTGTTAACCGGGGCCTTCAACATCTTGCGTGCCTGCCTGAGATCGCGCCGCCACAGCTTTGCTTCTTCGTCTGACAATTTGTTATCCCTCAAAAGTCTTGCCCAGTCTTTCGCGGTGCAGAGTTTCTTCTCTTCCGGCACCAGCCGGGCCACGGCTTCTCCGTTTCGTAACAATACAAATGTGACTTTTTGGTAGTGTACCCGGTTCACACAATCCGCAAAGTTTCTTGCTGCCTCTGTTACGCTGATTTTCATTTTCTTCATCCCGGCACCTCACACAAAATCAGATTATCAGATTTTATGATTACGTGTAAACCTCACATCGCAGAGGACGCCGGGCGCCTGGGACCGCCCCGTTGCCTACTAAATCGCCCCGACGTACTCTACTTCCATGCCCGACCTGGCACGCTTCCGCGCCAAACACGATGCCCCTTCGCCAGCCGGCAACCCCGCCGAACTCCCGTCGCACCCCTCCATCCTCCACGTCGACATGGACGCCTTCTTCGTCTCCGTCGAACTCCTCGCCCGCCCCGATCTCCGCGGCAAGCCCGTAGTGGTCGGCGGCCGCCCCGACCAGCGCGGCGTAGTCTCCGCCGCCAGCTACGAAGCCCGCAAATTCGGTATCCACTCCGCCATGCCCCTGCGCACCGCCGGACGCCTCTGCCCCCATGCCGTCTTCCTCGATGGCCACCACGAAAAATATTCCGAATGGAGCGATCGCGTCGCCTCCATCCTCGCCAAATTTTCTCCCATCGTCGAAATGGTCTCCATCGACGAAGCCTACCTCGACCTCGCCGGTACCGAACGCCTCCACGGCGCTCCTCTCGCCGCGGCCGACAAACTCCTCCGCACCATCACCCGACAAACCGCGCTTCCCTGCTCCGGCGGACTCGCCGCCACCCGCCTCACGGCAAAAGTCGCCTCCGACCAGGGCAAGCCCCGCGGCCTCGTCTGGGTAGCTCCCGGCATGGAAGCCCGCTTCCTCGCCCCACTCCCCATCCGCAAAATTCCCGGCATCGGCGAGGTCACCGAACGCGCCCTCCGCGCCCTCGGCATCGAAACCGTCGAACAACTCGCCTCCCACTCCCAGGAAAAACTCGAAAAAATCTTCGGCCAATGGGGCACTGCCCTCTACCGCAAAGCCCGTGGCGGAGACGCCTACGAATTCCTCATTGATGCCGAGCCCAAATCCATCTCTCACAATCACACCTTCGGCGAAGACACCTCCGACGTCGCCGAAATGGGCACCATACTCAGTCATCTATCCCAAAAAGCCTGCAAGCGCCTTCGCGAAGCCGGCCTCTCTTCCCGCACCCTCACGCTCACCATCCGTTACGCCGGCTTCGAAACCTACACCCGCTCCAAAACTCTCCCAGAACCCGCCCAACTCGACGCTGACATCTTCGCCGTCTTCCTCAATCTCTTCCGTCACCACCGCGACCCCAAACGCAAAGTCCGCCTCCTCGGCGTCGCCCTCTCCGCTCTCTCTCACGGTGGCCAGCAACTCGACCTCCTCGAAGCCGGCCGCCGCGAAAAACTTGAAAAGCTCACCAAAGCCGCCGACCACCTCCGCGACAAATTCGGCTTCACCTCCGTCCAGTTCGGCGCCTCCCTCCGCCGCAACGATTCATGAAACTTTCGTTCGCCCCATGATTTTTCTTTCGCCTATAATTTCCCCATGAGCGCCTCCGCCCCGCCGACTCCCAGCCCTTCCGAGCCGCGTCCCGCCTCTTCCACTCGCCTCGGGATTTTCTGGCAACGCGTCAGCGAAGGCCGCGACATCGACGACCTCTGGAAGCAGTTCGCCGCCGACGCTCGCTCCAGCTACGGCTTCTACGGCAAAGACGTCGACTGGGACGAAGTCAACCAGCTCTCGCGATGGAAACGCCCCTTCCGCGTCGCCAAGCAACTCTTCTGGGCCATGATGAGTAAGCTCTCTCCTGCGCGCCGGGTTCTTCTCCTTGTCGCTTTGGTATTCCTTGTACTTTCCGGAGTAAAATTCCAGTTCGGTCCGGGCAATTCCGTCGAGATCCAAACCGAATTTATTTCCGCGGTGATCTTCCTCCTGCTTCTCTCCCTCGAGCTCGCCGACAAAATCACCATGAAGCGCGACCTCGAAATCGCTCGCGAAATCCAAGCCTGGCTCGTCCCTTCCACTCCGCCGGCCATTCCTAACGCCGATGTCTCCTTCTACACTCGCGCGCAAAATTCCGTCGCCGGGGATTACTACGACGCCTTCTACCCCACCGCAGACGCCTCCTCCGGCGGAAAGCTCATGCTCGTCATGGCCGACGTCGCCGGCAAAAGCGTTCCCGCCGCTCTCCTCATGGCCACGCTGCAAGCCAGCCTACGCACCATCGCCTCCGAAGGCCTCCCCCTCACCCAGCTCACCACCCGCCTCAATCGCTACGCCTGCGCCCACAGCCTCGGCGGCCAGCGATTCACAACCGCCGTCCTCGCCGAATTCGATCCCGCCACCCGCCAACTTTCTTTCGTCAACGCCGGCCACAACTCTCCTGTAATCCGCCGTGCCAACGCTTCCACCGAGCGCCTCGAATCCGGCGGTCTCCCTCTCGGCATCACTACCGAAGCCACCTTCCCCTCCGCGGAAGTCACCCTCCACCCCGGCGACACCCTCGTCCTTTTCACCGACGGCGTAGTCGAAGCCTTCAACTCCGCCGGAGAAGAATTCTCCGACGCTCGCTGGCTCAACATCATCCGCGGCCTCCCCAATCTAAATGCCCAGCAAACTCTGCAATACCTCATGAAAAGCGTCGACGATTTCGTCGGCGCCACCCGCCAGTCCGACGACATCACCTGCCTCGTCCTCCGCTGCTCCTAACACCGGGTGCCGCGCCCTCCGATTTTGCGGGTGCGGGTTTTCGCTTCTCCGCGCGCTCCGTGTTCTCTGCGCACTCTTCGTACCCTCCGCATCTTTTCGTTCTCTGCTCTTCATTTCTTTGCTTCGTTGCTTATCTCTTTATGGCGCATAATCATTCCGTGAATTCCCGGGATCTGGCCAATTCGGTCTGCGACATCCTGGAACGCCGCGGATACCAGGCGTTGCTCGCTGGTGGCTGTGTGCGCGATATTCTTCTCCACCGCGATCCCTTCGATTACGACGTCGCCACCAACGCCACGCCCACGGAAGTTCTCCAACTCTTTCCACACGGCCTCGATGTGGGAGTTCAATTCGGTGTCGTCCTCATCCGCCAAGACTCCCTCAAAGTCGAAGTCGCCACCTTCCGCTCCGACCTCGGCTATTCCGACGGCCGCCACCCCGATCAAGTCGTCTATGCTCAAACTCCTGAGCAAGACGTTCAACGGCGCGACTTCACCATCAACGGCCTGCTCATGCGCCACGACTCCAATGAAGTCCTCGACTTCGTCGGCGGCCGTGCCGACCTCGCCGCCGGAATCATTCGCGCCATCGGGGAACCCTCCCACCGCTTCGCCGAAGACAAGCTCCGCATGCTCCGCGCTGCCCGTTTTGCCGCGCGCTTCGGCTACACCATCGAACCCGCAACCTTCGCTGCTATTCGCCAGCACGCCCACGAAATTCATGTCGTCTCTGCCGAGCGCATCCGCGAGGAACTCACCAAGCCCCTCACCGAAGGCGCCGCCCGCCGCGGCTTCGAGCTCCTCGATGAACTCAATCTTCTCCCCGAGCTCCTCCCGGAAGTCGCCGCCATGAAAGGCGTCCCTCAACCCCCTCAATACCACCCCGAAGGCGACGTCTGGATCCACACTCGCCTCATGCTCGAGGGCCTTCCCCCCGGGGTCTCCTCCACCCTCGCTTGGGGAGTGCTCCTCCACGACATCGGCAAGCCCCCTACTTTCCGCCCCGCCTCCGAAACCGGCGATCGCATCCGCTTCGACGGCCACGTCGAAGTCGGCGTCCGGATGGCCGATGTAATCTGTCGCCGCCTCCGCTTCTCCAACAACGATATCGACCAGATCAAATCTCTGGTTGCCAACCACATGAAGTTCAAAGACGTTGCCCAGATGCGCTCTTCTACCCTGAAGCGCTTCGTCCGCCTTCCACAATTCGACCAGCACCTCGAGCTTCACCGCCTCGACTGCCAGTCCAGCCATGGCAAACTCGACGCCTACAACGCCGTCCGCGCCTTCCTGGCACAAACCCCTCCCTCCCAGGTCCGTCCTCCACGATTACTTTCGGGTGACGACCTCAAAGATTTGGGCTATACACCAGGCCCGGAGTTTCAGAAGATTCTCGCTACACTCGAGGACGCCCAACTCGACGAAACCATACAAACTAGGGACCAGGCCCTTGATTTTGTCCGCAGCAACTATCCTCTTCGTCAAGTCAGCCGATAGAGGAACCTAGAGCTAAGCTTTGGCCTTATGCATAACTTGATTGTTTTAAATAATTTGGCGAAATGTTGCATTCTGAGACGTTGCATGATAATGTTTGAGTGTTGTTGACTAATATTTCCTGCTCTTGGAATTTGCATTGTCGGGCACCTTTTCCCGCCCACCTGCATCTAATCCTTCCAAAGCGGGTCTTTCTCCGGTCTTGGCGTTAGGGGATAACATGGCTGATAAAAAACATTTTGTACCGGATACTTTGGCTATCCTGCCGGTTCGCGACACGGTTCTCTTCCCGGGCGCGGTTCTGCCTCTCACTGTGGGTCGCGAAAGCTCGCTCGCCCTGGTCAATTCACTCTCGGGCGACGAAAAGCTCCTTGGCGTCGTAGCCCAACTGGATCCGCGGATCGAAGATCCTGCCGCAGCGGACCTCCACAAAGTTGGCACGCTCGCAAAAGTCCACAAAACCGTGAAGATGCCCAACGGCAACGTGGTCGTCTTCCTCGAAGGCTTGCAGCGTATCCGGATTAACGAACTCTTGACTCTCCGTCCCTTCCTGCGCGCCGCGGTGGCTTCCGAGCCCGATTTCACGGGTGACAAAGACGCCGAACTCGAAGCCCTGCAGCGCAATGCGCAAGATCTCTTCCGCGACGTTGTGAGCCACTCGCCGCAACTCTCCGACGACCTGCAAAACGCGGCAATGAACATCGACGACCCAGGCCGCCTCGCCGACTTCATCGCCGGCACGCTGCCGAGCCTTTCGACCCTGCTGCGTCAGGAGCTGATCGAAACTTCCAACGTGCGCAAGCGTCTCGAAATGCTGATTCGCGAACTCTCCAAGGAACTCGAGGTTCTCGAACTTCGCAGCAAGATCAATGAGCAGGTTCAGGAGCAGGTCAGCCAGAACCAGCGCGAATACCTGCTGCGTGAACAGATGAAGGCCATTCAAAAAGAACTCGGCGAAATTGACGATGCCCAAGCCGAAATCGACGAACTGCGCAAGAAAGTCGATGAAGCCGGCATGACCACGGAAGCCAAGAAGGAATGCGACCGCGAACTCAAGCGCCTCGCCAAAATGACTCCCGCTTCAGCGGAGTACATGGTCTCGCGCACTTATCTTGAATGGATGACCTCCCTGCCCTGGTCCAAATCCTCCGGCAGCGCGGATATCGACATCCACAAAGCCCAGGAAATCCTCAACGAAGATCATTACGATCTGCAAAAGGTGAAGGAACGCATTCTCGATTACCTGGCTGTCAAGAAATTGCAGCCCGGCATGAAGGGCCCCATCCTTTGCTTCGTTGGACCTCCAGGCGTGGGCAAAACCTCGCTCGGCAAATCCATTGCTCGTGCGCTCGGTCGCAAATTCGTCCGCATCGCCCTTGGTGGCATGCACGATGAAGCCGAAATCCGCGGCCACCGCCGCACCTACATTGGTGCTCTGCCCGGCCAGATCGTTCAAGGCCTGAAACGCGCCGAAACCAACGACCCCGTCATGATGCTCGACGAAGTCGACAAGCTCGGCCGCGACTTCCGCGGCGATCCTTCTTCCGCCTTGATGGAAGTTCTCGATCCGGAGCAAAATTCCACCTTCCGTGATCACTATCTCGATGTGCCCTTCGATCTCTCGAAAGTCACCTTCATCGCCACCGCCAACTGGATGGATCCCATCCCGGAGCCTCTGCGCGATCGCATGGAGATCATCGAACTCCCCGGCTACACCGGTGAAGAGAAGATCCACATCGCGCGCAAGTACCTGATCCCCAAGCAGGCCGCCGAACACGGCATTAAGGAAGGCGACCAGCTGGAGTTCACCGAAGAAGGGCTGCGCGAAATCATCCATAGCTTCACGCGGGAAGCCGGCGTTCGCAATCTCGAACGCGAAATCGCCACCATCGTTCGCAAGCAGGCGCGTCGCATGGCTGAGGGCAAGCCGGAAAAAATGATCGTCACTCCCGAAGTCGTGCGCGAATTCCTCGGTGTGCCGAAATTCCGCACCGAACGCGAAATCGACGAGCGCGTCAAGAAGCCCGGCGTCGCTGTCGGTCTCGTCTGGACGCCTGTGGGCGGCGACATCGTCTTCATCGAAGCCAGCCGCATGCGTGGTGGCAAGCAGTTCACCATGACCGGCCACCTCGGCGAAGTCATGCAGGAATCCATGACTGCTGCGTTGACCTGGACCCGTGCCAACGCCGAACGCTACGGCATCGATCCGGACTTCTTCCGCAAGCAGGACATTCACATCCACGTGCCCTCCGGCGCGGTCCCCAAAGATGGGCCCTCCGCCGGAGCCGCGATGGTCACCGCTCTCGTCAGCTTGCTGACCAATCGCCCGGTGAAAAATCGCCTGGCGATGACCGGTGAGATGACTCTCTCTGGAGTCGTCCTCCCCATCGGCGGCGTGAAAGAGAAAGTCCTCGGCGCCAAGCGCGCCGGGGTCACCCACGTGCTTCTGCCGGCGGACAATGAGCCAAACGCCGTCGCCGATCTTCCGCCTGACATTCTCGGCGATCTGAAGATCAGCTACGTCCGTAACCTCGATGAAGTTCTCGAGCAAGCGCTCGAAAAGGAACCCATCGCCCCGGTAGTCCCCGAACCCGAGCCAGCCCAGTCGGCGGTAGGCGACTCCCCCAGCGCGGTCCACTGAAACCGGTAATGCAGCGGCCGCCTTCTGCGGCGGGCGCCTTTCGCAACGAGCAAACACAAAAAAGGCCCGGCACAAAACGTGCCGGGCCTTTTTCGTTTCCCAGCTTTGTTAGACTGTCGTACAGGCTAACAACTCTCCAACAACTGCTAGTTTGGAAACTTCTTATGCCGCCGAAGCCAAAACCAAAATCTCCCGCCAACGATTTCGCCGCGCTCCTCCCTCAACGCCTCAGCGAAGCTCTCCTCCGCGAGCGCACCATCCCCCGCTTCGTGGATTCCTACGTCGTCGAACACGGCCGCCACAGCCTGCAAGTCCACGCCGGCCTGTACCGCGATCTCCTCAACCTCCTTCAACGCGAAGCGCTGCTCACCGTCACCGCCCGCGCCCTGGAAATCACCACCCAGGGCCTCCACTCAGACGATGACCGTAAATCCAAGCCCATGACCCGCAAGGAAACTTCCGCCTTCCGCCAAAAATTCCTCGCCGGCCTCACTCGCCACCATCGCTGGAACGCCGGCGAAGCGCTCGAGTTTCAGTCCGATCTCCAAATGTATGAAGAGCTAATCGCCCGCGCCGGCACCCCGCGCCGCCCCCGCAAATCCTTTGAAGCCGCCAATCACCCATTCGTCGACCGCTGCGCCTTCGTCCTCGACTCCTCCTTCCTCGAACGCGCCCGCCTCGCCGCCAGCCGCACCTTAACTGACCTTGAATCGTTAGCCTCCCAACTGGTCCAAGCCTCCATCAATAAATAATCACCCAGCTCACCCAGCTTTCAACTTTCTACTTTCCATTTTCTTTTTTCCACTTTCGATCTTATCCGGCCTTCTCCACCTGCACCGCCGTTCCATACGCCAAAACTTCCGTCACTCCCTGCATCACCTCATTCGCGTCATACCGCATGCAAACAATCGCATTCGCCCCGTGCTGCGCCGCGTGCTGCAGCAAAATCTCATACGCCTCTTCTCGCGCCTTTTCGCAAAGCTCCGTCATCACCGATATATTTCCGCCCACAATCGTTTGAATTCCCGCCGCCAGATTCCCCAGCACGCTTCGCGAACGCACCGTGATCCCTCGCACGATCCCGAAATTCCTCGCCACGCGAAATCCTGGCAATTCATTCGCCGTCGTCACCATCGAACTATCCACTCGACCTGTCATGTTCTTCTCCTTGGCCTCCGGATGTTTACCGGTCCGATTCTACCCCCGCACATCCCCCTTCCGGCGCTCTTTCTCTTTGCTATGCTCAAGTTGCGTGGAAACTCTCTTCGAAATTCTGGCAATCGTCCAGATTGCCGCGGGCCTCTTCCTGCTTTGGCAGGGGATCCAGTGGCTCGCCTACGTGCGCCGCCGCCTGCGCACCGATCCCGGCTTCTATGCTCCCCGTACCGCCGTACTCTGTCCGTGCCGTGGCATGGAGCCCGGCCTCGAGCGCAATCTCGTCTCCCTCTGCGAATTCAATCACCAGAATTTTGAGATCTTTTTCATCCTCGCTTCCGAAAACGATCCGGCGTACAGCACCGTCAAACGCGTCGCCGCTTCCTCCCGCGTGAAAGCCAATGTGATCATCGCCGGCAAGCCCACGAACTGCAGCGAAAAGGTCAACAATCTTCGCGTCTGCATCGAACAACTCGCCCCTGAATTTGAAGTCCTGGTCTTCGCCGATTCTGACGGGCGTCCCGGCAAAGCCTGGCTGCACCGTTTGGTGGCGCCGCTCACTGACTCCCGCATCGGCGCCACCACCACGATGCGTTGGTTCATTCCCAACAACAACGGTTTGCCGACCGCTCTCCTCGCCGCCTGGAACGCTTCCATCGTCACCATGCTTGGCGGCCACGACAAAAATTTCTGCTGGGGCGGCGGCACCGCCATTCGCCGCAGCCTCTTCGATCAAATGGGCATGCTCGACATCTGGCAATACTCCTTCAGCGACGACTACTCCCTCACCGCCGCCATCGAAAAAACCGGCCGCCAGATCGTCTTCCTGCCCGAATGCCTTACCCTCTCCTACGTGCAAACTGACTTCGACAATCTCCTCGAGTTCACCAATCGCCAGATCAAGATCACCCGCATCTACCGCCCGCAAATGTGGGCCATGGCCTTCGCCACCCACTTTCTCTTTTGTTTCACCTTTCTCTTGGGACTCGCGGTGATCTTCAATCTCACCCTGGAATCCCGGCCCTCCGCCGACATCATCACTCTCTGGTTTTTGCCCTTGCTACTCGCCTCCATCCGGGGCGCCCTACGGGTCATTGGCACCACAGAATCTATTCCCGCCGCCCGCGCGGAGATCATGGCCCAGTCCTGGATTTATATTTTGGCTACTCTTTTTGTTCCATTTTTGTACTTCATCAACTTTTGTGCCTCCCTAATCGGTCGCCGCGTCCGCTGGCGCGGCATTCAATACGAACTAATCTCCACCGAGCAAACCCGCGTTCTTACTCCCTGACCTGTGGAAATCTTCGCCGCCCGGAAAAAAATTCGGCTGCCGCGCAATTTCTACCTCCCCTACTCATTACCCGCCTCTCATCCGCCCTCCTAAGTCGTTGAGAAATAGACCCTCGAAAATCCGGCTCATCCGGCAGGCTGGATGCATGGAAGTTCCGCGGTCAGGTGTAACTTTCGCAAGTCAATGACGGAGATCCTTTACTCTACCCCAGAGGGTTTCTGAGGGATTTTTTCCTCTGGAGTAACTAGGCCTGGACCAGTCCTACATCTTCGTCGCTTGCCCGGTCATTCCGGCCGACCTCCACAGGAGGTTCTCGAAGGTCTAAATCCACTAGAGTGGCTTCGGTCCCACCACGAGGCACCATCGGAGGAGTGCACGTGAAGTTGATCCGCAGAAGTGCAGCGACCCATTCGCTTACCCAGCCGAAATACTCTGCCTCATCCAGCGTTTACCTGTTCTATGAAAAAAGCACGGGCACGGCCCATTTCCATGTCGAGGCCGGTCCCACCGGGGAACTTCCCGTCGACCACGCCGCTGGCTTGCTCGCCATGCATTGCATGGTGCGCGGCCAATCTCCCAAGGACTATATTGTTATGGTTCCCGCCGCTCCAGAATGCCTGAACGGCCTCACCGAGAAAGCTGAAAAGCTTCTCGAAGCCGGCCACAGCGCCAAATGCGCGGTCCGCCTCACCCGTCGCGAGGAGGAAGTCCTCGGCGGCATCCTTCGCAGCCTCGCTAACAAGGAAATTGCCAACGAACTGAATCTCTCCGAGCGCACGGTCAAGTTCCACGTCTCTTCCCTGCTCGCCAAGTTCAAGGTTCGTGGTCGCCTCGAACTCATGCGCGAGGCTTCGCGCAATTCCATGAACTCCATTCCTGTGCCAGCCGTCGGTGGCCCTGCTCCCCAACTCGCTCCCTTCCCGGAACGCCGCGAGAGCTATCGCTCCTCGATCCACTCGCGCAAGGTTCTCCCGCTAGCCCGTCATCGCATGATGGCCTGATAATCCTCGATCGCACTTCGCTCCAAAAAAAGAGGCTGGGCTTTAGCCCAGCCTCTTTTTTTCTGCTCGGGTGCCGCACTCTTCGCCTTTAAGGGTGCGGGTTTTCCCGACCATTCGTCGATTCTCCCCAGGAGCTACCTCCGCGTCATTACCTCTTCGCCGCGTCGTACAACTCCGTTGCCTTGTCCCAATTCACCACATTCCACCACGCGTCAATATAATCCCCGCGCACATTCTGGTACTTCAAGTAGTACGCGTGTTCCCACACGTCGATCCCAATCACGGCTTTTCCACCCGCGATGTACTGCGTATCCTGGTTCGCCGTCGAATCGATGGCCAGCTTTCCATCCTTCACCAGCAGCCACGCCCAGCCCGAACCGAACCGTCCGAGACCCGCGGCTTTGAACTTGTCCTTGAACCCGGCGAACGAGCCAAAGCTCGCGTTGATCGCCGCCCCCAGGTCGCCCTTCGGCTCCCCGCCCCCGCCCTTTTTCATCAACAGCCAGAAAAGCGAGTGGTTCCAGTGTCCGCCGCCATTGTTGCGCACGGCCGTCCGGATATTTTCCGGCACCGCGTCGAGGTTCTTCATAATGTCGTCAATCGACTTGGCCTGCAGGTCTGCATGCCCTTCCAGGGCCTTGTTGAGGTTGGTCACATAAGCGCCATGATGCTTGTCGTGATGGATTTCCATCGTTCGGGCGTCAATATACGGTTCAAGTGCGTCATTCGGGTACGGCAAAGCGGGCACTGTAAAAGCCACGGGTTTCTCCTCCAAATTGAGATGTAAATCCAAATCCGACCTGATTCCAGCGTGAAGCAGACAGGGGCTGCACTCCCTGCCCCAAGTAAGCCGGCGCCAACAATGCCACTGTTCACAAAAAACTTACGGCGATCCATGAAAACCTTCGATCCCAGTGGCCGCCGGGGTGTGCGCGCGAATTATAACGCCTCCGCCACCACCGCTCAACCACGCTCTCCACGACTGCAAGCCAGGCCGGTCCTCGCGGAAGCAATGCCGCAAAGCAAATTGCCTAGCACCGGAGGCGCGGAAGATTCTTCGTCGGCTCTCATTGGATGCGAGAGAGTGCCCATCGGGCAGACACCGCAATCGCACTTTCCGGCGACTCCGCATTTCTCTCTAACAATTCCACAACTCGTCCATGTTCCGCCGAACCTGGCCGCAACTTTCCGTTGCCCAACGCAATGCATGCATTTCTCACCAACCCGCGCCACTTCGTCCGCTTCATCGCGCTCCCGCGAAACTTCTCCTGAAACTCCTCTTCGCTCATCCCCGCCAACCACTCCAATCGCGGCTCGAACAAAATCTCCCCATCGGGAAATTGCCGTGGTTCAAAATCCGCCAAATTTGTTACCGGCGCTTCTCGGTTATAAGGGCAAACCTCTTGGCAAATGTCGCACCCATATACATGCCGCCCGATCTGCTCGCGAAACTCCTCTGGAACATTGCTCCGCAATTCAATGGTCAAGTACGAAATGCAGCGCCGTGCATCCAGAACATACGGCTCCACCAGCGCGCCTGTCGGGCAAGCGTCCAAACACTGCCGGCAACTTCCGCAAAGATCCCCCGGCGGCGCTTCACTCCGCGTCAGCGAAGGCGTCAGCTCCAGCGTAGTGATAATCGCACCCAGAAAAAACCACGATCCCCACTTCTCATTCAGCAGCAGCGTGTTCTTTCCCAACCAACCCAATCCCGCATATTTCGCGAATACCCGTTCCGCAATCGGCCCCGTGTCCGCATAAGCCCGCGAACGGTGCGGCCCCGGAAATCGTTCGACGAGCGCATCCTCAAGTCCATTGAGCCGCTCCCACAAAACCTCATGGTAGTCGCGTCCCCAGGCGTATCGCGAAATCCAGCCTCGTGGCTCGCCGTCCCTCGACGCGGCAGCCGCCTCACTCGAATGGGGATGCGCTGTGTTGTAGTTCAGCGCACAAACAATCACGCTGCGCGCCCCGGCAAGCACATGCCCCGGCTCACGCCGCCGCGGGTCGGAAAGATAACTCATCTCCCCGCCGTACCCACGCGTAAGCCACTCCTCGAATCCGGCGTGTTCAGGAAATTTGTCTGCCGGCACAACCCCGCACATCGAAAAGCCAAGCCTGCTCGCTTGCTCAACGATCCACGCCGTGTCTCCCGCTGAACCCATGCCTTCATTGTGCCTCAGGATTGGTTGTACTCTTACTATTGAGTGTGGCTTGTCCTGGGCCGGGTCGAAGGATGGCTAAGCCACTGCTCTCGCGATCTCAACACCGAGAAAAAATCTAAGCTGAGCCCCCCGATCACCGTTACTCTTCCTTGCTGTATTCTTCGCTAACCACCAATCCCCATCGCTCCTTATCCCGATCCCGGAATGGCTCACTTGCCGCACCCCTACCGCCAAAAATCATCATTTGGCCTGTATCCAAAACTAGGCCACAATTCGTCATTACTCTGTGTCTATCTGCGCCACTCTCTGGGCCTACTTTCGTGACAAAGGATCGCCGACTTGCCGACTGATCACAACGAACTCTCAAATACCAAGCCGGAAAATCACGTCCCCGCCGCTCCTCCCTCTCGCCACAAAGGTGTCCGCATCATTGTCTGGATTATCTTGCTCCTGATTTTTGCCGCCGCCTTCACGTTAATCCTCCGCAAAAGCGATACCACCACCTCGAAGGCCCCAAAAGCCGGCGCCGGCCCGGTCTCCGTCACTACCGTAACCGCCAAACAGGCCGACATCGGCGTCTATTTCGACTCCATCGGCACCGTAACACCCGTCTACACTGCCTCGATTACCAGCCAGGTGAACGGCATCGTCATCGCCGTCCACTACAAAGAAGGCCAACTCGTCCGCAAGGGTGACCCACTGATTGATATCGACGCTCGCACCTATCAGGCCACTCTTCTCCAGGCCCAGGGTACCCTCGAACGCGATCAAAATCTCCTGGCCCAGGCAAAGATGGACCTGGATCGTTATCGCGATGCCTGGGCTCGCAACGCCATTCCCAAACAAACTCTCGATGATCAGGAAAAACTGGTTCTTCAGGAGCAGGGCACCATCAAAATCGACGAGGGCGCCGTGCAGTTCGACCAAATCCAGGTCGAGTATTGCCACATCACCGCTCCCATCTCCGGCAGAGTCGGCTTGCGCCTCGTGGATCCCGGCAACGTCGTGCAATCCTCGGGAACTCTCACCCTCGCCGTAATAACCCAAATCCAGCCCATCACGGTTATCTTCACCATCCCCGAGGACAACCTCAGCCAGGTCCAACAGCGCCTTCGCAAAGGCGCCAAGCTCACTGCGGACGCCTTCGACCGCGCCGCCCTCAAAAAGTTGGCTTCCGGCACGCTCTTGACCCTCGACAATCAGATCGACACCACCACCGGCACCGTTAAAGCTCGCGCCTCCTTCGACAACAAGGACGCCACCCTATTCCCCAACGAGTTCGTCAACGTCCGCCTGCTTGTGGACACTCTTCACGCCGCCACGCTAATCCCCTCTTCCGCTATTCAGCACAACGGCCAGGCGGCTTTTGTTTATGTTCTCCAGGACAACGTCGCCCACATGCGCAGCATTCAGCCCGGCGTCACCGACGGCGGCATAACCTCCGTGACCGGCGTCTCCCCCGGCGATGTGCTCGCCAACAGCAGCTTCGATAAGCTGCAGGACAATTCCAAAGTCACCGTCCCCGCTAAACCTGCGCCTGCAAAAGCCTCCGGGAGTGCCGCTCCTTGAGTCCGTCTGCTCCTTTTATCCTGAGACCAGTAGCGACCTCGCTGCTGATGGCGGCGATTCTGCTCGTCGGCATCGTCAGCTACACCCAGCTTCCTGTTTCCGCTCTGCCGCAAGTTGATTACCCCACCATTCAGGTGCTCACCTTCTACCCAGGCGCAAGCCCCGATGTCGTCGCCACCACCGTCACCGCTCCCCTTGAACGCCAGTTCGGCCAGCTTCAGGGCCTCAGCCAGATGACCTCCAGCAGTTCCGGCGGTACCTCCGTCATCGTTATGCAATTCAATCTCAGCCTGAACATCGACATCGCCGAAGAAGAAGTTCAGTCCGCCATCAACGCCTCACAAAGTTTTCTCCCCGCAAATCTCCCCGCCCCGCCGATCTATAGCAAAACCAATCCCGCCGATGCCCCCGTGATTACCCTTGCCGTCACCTCCAGTTCCATCCCTCTCTCTCAGGTGGAAGATCTGGTGGACACCCGCCTCGCCCCCAAAATTTCCCAGCTCAGCGGCGTCGGCCTCGTCAGTATCAGCGGCGGCCAGAAGCCCGCGGTCCGCATTCAAGCCAACCCCGCCGCGCTCTCTTCCTACGCCATCAATCTCGAAGACCTTCGCACCGCCGTCACCCAGGCCAGCGTCAATGCCGCCAAGGGCAATTTCGATGGCGACCGCCAGGACTACCAGATTGACGCCAACGATCAACTCGTCACCAGCCTGGATTACCGTAAGGTCGTCGTCGCCTATCGCAACGGCGCTCCCGTCATGCTCACCGACGTTGCCAAAATCGTCGACGGCGTCGAAAACAACAATCAAGCCGCCTGGATGAACAAAACTCCTGCGGTCATCGTCAACGTGCAGCGGCAACCCGGCGGCAACACCATCAGTGTCGTCAATCGCATCAAACAACTTCTCCCGCAGCTCGAAAGCAATCTTCCCAAGGGAATTGACGTCACCGTACTCACTGACCTCACCACCCCGATCCAGGCCTCCGTTTCCGACGTTGAGGACGAACTATTTCTCACCGTCGGTCTTGTCGTCATGGTCATGTTTCTTTTTCTACGCAATCTCTACGCCACCATCATTCCCAGCGTCGCCGTGCCCCTCTCTCTCATTGGAACCTTCGCCGCCATGTACGCCCTCGGCTACAGCCTCGATAACCTCTCCTTGATGGCCCTCACCATCTCCACCGGCTTCGTCGTTGACGACGCCATCGTGATGGTCGAAAACATCTCACGCTATATCGAAGAAGGCCTGCCGCCGATGCAAGCTGCGCTGCGGGGCGCCGAGCAGATCGGTTTCACCATCGTCTCCCTCACCGTCTCCCTCATCGCTGTTTTGATCCCGCTGCTCTTCATGGGCGACGTCGTGGGCCGCTTGTTCCGCGAATTCGCCGTCACTCTAGCCGTCACCATCGTGGTTTCCGCCGTCGTCTCCCTCACCCTCACCCCGATGATGGCTTCGCGCATTCTCAAGCACAGTCCGAAGGAGCAGCAGGGGCGTGTCTTTCAAGCCTCCGAGCACGCCTTCGACGCCATGATCGCGTTCTATGGCCGCACCCTGAAGTTCGTGCTTCGCTTCCAAACCATCACCTTGCTCATTGCCCTCGCCACCCTTCTCCTCACCATCTACCTCTACATCATCATCCCCAAAGGCTTCTTCCCCGTTCAGGATACCGGCATCATCCAGGGAATCACCCAGGCGCGTCCCACCATCGGCTCCAAAGCCATGGCCGAAAAGCAGCGGCAAGTTGCTGATGTCATCCTCCAGGATCCTGCCGTCGAAAGCCTCTCTTCGTTCATCGGCGCCGATGGCACCAACATCACCACCAACAGCGGAAGAATGTCCATCAACCTGAAGCCTCTCGCGGAACGCAACATCAATGCCTCCGACGTCATCCGCCGCCTCCAGACCAAGCTGCAGAACGTCCAGGGTATTCAACTCTTCATGCAGCCGGTGCAAAACATCACCGTCGACGATCGCGTCAGCCGCACCCAATACCAATACACTCTCGAAGACCCCGACCCCGCCGAACTCAGCGACTGGACAGGCCGTTTCGTTTCTCGCCTCAAAGAGTTACCCGACCTCGAAGATGTCGCCACCGACGAGCAGCCCGGCGGCCTCGCCGTCTCCCTGGTGATTGACCGCGCCACGGCTTCGCGTCTCGGCATCGCCCCAACCACCATCGACAACACTCTCTACGACGCCTTCGGCCAGCGTCAGATCAACACCATGTACACCCAGTTGAACCAATACCACGTCATTCTCGAAAGCGAGCCGCAGTTTCAGCTGGACCCCAATAAACTCAACAAACTTTACATTCAATCCAACGCCGCTGCTGGCACCAGCGGCGCTCCCGCCTCTTCCACCGGCAACGGTTCCACCTCCGCAGGCTCCAATGCCCTCACTACTTCCGCCCTCTACACCCCATCCGCTAACACTCTCTCTCCGCCCGTAAACGCTCTAACTTCCAGTACCTCGGCCTCTACCTCCGGCAAAGGCTCCACCTCCGCCGGCTCCACCAGCTCCGCAAAGAGCAGCGCCGTGCCATTCAGCGCTTTTTCACATTTTGAAACCAGAACCGAACCTCTCTCGATCAATCACCAGGGACAATTTCCAGCCATCACCGTTTCTTTCAACCTTGCTCCTAACGCCGCTCTCGGTAACGCCATCTCCGCTGTCACCAAAGTGCAGCAAGACCTGCACATGCCCGCCAGTCTGCAAGCCGATTTCCAGGGCACTGCTGCTTCCTTCCGCAACTCCCTTTCCAACATGCCCCTGCTCATCCTCGCCGCTCTCGTCACCGTCTACATCGTTCTCGGCGTGCTCTATGAAAGCTTCATTCATCCCGTCACCATCCTCTCCACGCTTCCCTCCGCGGGCGTCGGCGCTTTCCTCGCTCTCATCCTCTTCCGCCAGGATCTCAGCGTCGTCGCCATCATTGGCCTTGTCCTCCTGATCGGCATCGTCAAAAAGAACGGCATCATGATGGTGGATTTCGCCCTGGACGCCGAACGCAACCACGGCAAAAGCTCCACCGACGCCATCTACGAAGCCTGCCTCCTCCGCTTTCGCCCCATCATGATGACCACCATGGCCGCCTTGCTCGGCGGTCTCCCGCTCGCCTTCGGCTCCGGCATCGGCTCCGAACTGCGCCGCCCCCTCGGCATCGCCATGGTCGGCGGCCTCCTCGTCAGCCAGGTTCTCACTCTCTACACCACTCCCGTTATTTACATTTTCTTCGATAGGCTCGCTCAGCGCTTCTCCCGCGGTTCCAAAGCCCCGCACTCCGGCACCGAACCGCAACCCGCAGGCCTCTCATGAACGTCTCCGCGCCCTTCATCCATCGGCCGGTCGCCACCACTCTGCTCACCGTGGCCATCGCTATCGCCGGCGCCATCGCCTTCCAGGTACTCCCCGTCTCTCCGCTCCCTCAGGTGGACTTTCCCACCATTTCGGTCGGCGCCAGTTTGCCGGGTGCTAGCGCCGAGATCATGGCTTCCTCCGTCGCCACTCCTCTCGAACGCCAGTTCGGCCACATCGCCGGCGTCACCGAAATGACTTCCACCAGCGGCCTCGGAACAACCTCCATAACCATCCAATTCGATCTCACCCGCAACATCGATGGCGCCGCTCGCGACGTCGAAGCCGCCATCAACTCCGCCCGCACCTATCTCCCCGCAAACCTCCCTGCCAATCCCACCTATCGCAAAGTCAATCCCGCCGACTCCCCGATCATGATCGTCGGCCTCACTTCCGACAAATACGGCCCCGACAAGCTCTACGACGAAGCCTCCACCGTAATTCAGCAAAAGCTCTCGCAGATTCAGGGCGTGGGTCAGGTCAGTGCCGGCGGCGGCGCGCTCCCATCCGTTCGCGTCGAAGTGAACCCCACCAAGCTCGCCAGCTACGGTCTGTCCATGACGGACGTTCAATCCGTGCTGCGTTTGCAGAACTCCGACCTCGCCAAAGGTCAGATCACTGATGGCATCACAACGGCAGACATCGTCGCCAACGATCAGATTTCTCACGCCGAGGATTTCAAACCCGTCATCATCGGCTACCACAAAGGCGCCGCCATTCGCCTTACCGACGTCGCGGACGTCATCGACTCCGTCCAGAACGTGCGCGCCGCCGGATACCTCAACGGCAAGCGCGCCATAATGCTCATTATCTTTCGCCAGCCCGGCGCCAACATCATTGACACCGTCGATCGCATCCGCGCCGAACTTCCCTCCATCAAAGCCTCCATCCCTCAAGGGATCGACACCACCATCGTCCTCGACCGCACCACCACCATCCGCGCCTCCGTCAGCGACGTCGAACGCTCCCTCGCCCTCTCTATCGTCCTGGTCATCGTCGTGGTGTTCGTCTTCCTGCGCAACGGCCGCGCCACTCTCATCCCCGCTGTCGCCGTTCCGGTCTCCCTTATCGGCACCTTCGCGGTCATGTATCTCTGCGGCTACAGCCTCGACAATCTTTCCCTCATGGCTCTCACCATCTCCACCGGTTTCGTCGTTGACGACGCCATCGTGGTCATGGAGAACATCACCCGCCACCTCGAAGCCGGCATGGACCCGTTCGCCGCCACCCTCCTCGGCGCAAAAGAAATCGGCTTCACCGTTTTGACCATCAGCATCTCCCTCATCGCCGTTTTTATTCCTCTTCTCCTCATGGGCGGCATCGTTGGCCGCCTCTTCCGCGAATTTGCCGTCACCCTCTCCACCGCCATTCTCGTTTCCATGCTGATTTCCCTCAGCACCACGCCCATGATGTGCGCCTACCTGCTCCGCGACGAGCACTCCCGGAAGCACGGCCGCCTGTACATGGCCACGGAAAAACTCTTTGAGCGCCTGCTCTCCTTGTACCGCAACACCCTCCACTGGGTCCTCGACAATTCCGTCCTCACCCTCACCGTCCTTCTGCTCACCATCGCCCTCAACGTCGTCCTGGTTATCAAAATCCCCAAGGGTTTCTTTCCCCAGCAGGATACCGGCACACTCGGCGGCGGCGTGCAAGGACCTCAGGACTCTTCCTTCCCGGCCATGAACGATTCCATCCAGAAAATTGTGGACGTAATTAAGAAAGATTCCGCCGTTCAAAATGTCATTGCCTTCACCGGGGGCGGCGGCGCCACCAATACGGGCAATATCTTCATCGCTCTAAAGCCCCTGAATGAACGCAAGATCGGCGCGCCAGACGTCATCAACCGCCTCCGCCCGCAACTCAACCGTTTGCCGGTAGCCTCCGCTTTTCTCCAGGCCTCTCAGGATCTTCGCATCGGAGGCCGCGGCAGTTCCGCTCTCTATCAGTACACCCTGCAATCCGACGAGCCTTCCGATCTCACCACCTGGGGACCCCGCATCCTCTCAGAGATGAAGCGCCTTCCCGCCTTGCAGGACGTCAACACCGACCAGCAGAATGGCGGCCTCGACATCCGCCTGAACTACGACCGCGTAACCGCCGCCAAGCTAGGTCAGACCGCGCAATCTCTCGACAACGAAATCTACAGTGCCTTCGGCCAATCCGAAACTTCCATCATCTACACCCAATTGAACCAATATTATGTCGTCCTGGAAGTCGCTCCCCCGTATTACCAGAGCCCCGAAGGGCTCAAGAACGTCTACTTCCACCCCACCGGCAGCAGCAGCGTCACCTCCACGGGCAACGTGCCGCTGATCAACATCGCCACCAGTCAAGCCAACACCACCCCGCTCTCCCTCAACCACACCAGCCTCTTTCCATCCGTCACCATTTCTTTCAACTTGGCTCCCGGCGTCGCCCTCAGTGACGCTACCCTGGCCATCGAGCAGATGAAACAGCGCATGGGCGTCCCCTTCACCTTACGCGGTTTTTTCGCCGGCACCTTGCTGGCTTACCAGCAATCGCTTAGCACCGAACCCATTCTTATCCTTACCGCTCTCCTCGCCGTCTACATCGTCCTCGGCATCTTGTACGAGAGTCTTGTGCATCCGATCACCATTATCTCTACTCTGCCTTCCGCCAGTGTCGGCGCCATGCTCGCTCTCATGCTCTTCAAACAGGATCTCAACATCATCTCCATCATTGGCATCGTGTTGTTGATCGGCATCGTCAAGAAAAACGCCATCATGATGATCGATTTTGCCCTGCAGGCTGAGCGCGAGGGCGGCAAAAGCACCGAAGACGCCATCTTCGAAGCCTGCATGCTCCGCTTCCGTCCCATCCTCATGACCACCATGGCCGCCCTCTTCGGCGCCTTGCCCCTGGCCTTTGGCACCGGCACTGGCTCCGAACTTCGCCGTCCCCTCGGCATCAGCATCGTCGGTGGCCTCATCATGAGCCAACTTCTCACCCTCTACACCACGCCCGTCGTCTATCTCACCCTCGACCGGCTGCGTCTCCGCTTTATCGGAAAAGAGCGCGACACCTTTCATCCCGCGGATGGGCCTGCCCCTTCCGCCGCAGGTTAATTAAAATGCCTAAGACCATGAACAACTCTCTCTCCAAATCTCTGGCCGGCACTCTATTCGCGGCTCTCTTGCTCGCTGGCTGCACCGTCGGTCCCAAATACCATCCTCCCGCCGCAACCGTTCAGGCGCCGCCCGTCTCCTACAAGGAACTCCCCTCGCCAACTCAGGATTCCGGCGATTGGAAAGTCGCGCAACCCCAGGACGCCATGCTCCACGGCAAATGGTGGGAAATTTACAACGACCCCGAACTCAACGCCCTCGAAGATCAGCTCAACATCAACAACCAGAACATCCGTCAATTCTTTGAAAATTTCATGGAAGCCCGCACCCTGATCACCCAGGCCCGCGCGCAGCTCTATCCCACGGTGGGCACCACGCCTTCCTTCCAACGTTCCCAGGCTTCCGCAAACCTCAAAAACTCCGTCGGCACCACCGGGACATCTGGGGGTGCAAACGCCAACCAGTACAGCACCCTTACCACTCTGCCCTTCGAAATTTCCTGGGAGCCCGATCTCTGGGGCAAAGTCCGCAACACCATTCGCGAAGCTCAATACAACGCCCAGCTCAGCGCCGCCGATCTTGAAAACGAACGCCTCACCGAGCAATCCAGCCTCGCCGTTTTTTTCTTCGAACTCCGCGGCCAGGATGCCCTGCAGAAAGTTCTCGAAGATACCGTTGCAGCCGACAAAAACTCCCTTGAGCTCGCTCAGGCCCGTTATCAGACCGGTGTCGACGACCAACTCTCCGTGGCCGAAGCCGAAGTTACTCTTCGCAATGCCGAATCCGCCGCCACCAATCTAGGCATCGCGCGCGCCCAATTTCAGCACGCCATCGCTGTCCTCGTCGGCACCTCGGCCTCCAGCTTCTCGCTTCCCTACAAGCCGTTGAACGCCGCGCCTCCCGCCATTCCCGTCGGCGTCCCCTCGCAACTCCTCGAACGCCGCCCCGACATCGCCGCCGCCGAACGCAACATGGCCGCGGCCAACGCCCAAATCGGCATCGCCACCGCGGCCTACTATCCCAATCTCACTCTCACCGCCACGGCCGGCTTCGAAAGCTCGGCCTTGCAAACGCTCCTCGAATGGCCCAGCCGCTTCTGGTCCGTCGGTCCTTCCATCTCCGAAACCATTTTTGACGCCGGTCTCCGCCGGGCCACCGTGAATCAATACGTCGCGATCTACAACGCCAACGTCGCCGGCTACCGCCAGACCGTCCTCACCGCCTTCCAGCAGGTCGAAGACTCTCTGGCCGCCGAGCGCATCCTCTCCAAACAGATTCTGCAACAGCAACAAGCTGTCCAGTCCGCGCAGCAATTCCTAGAGCTTGCCAAAGCCCGTTACGAAACCGGTGTTGATACCTACGTGAATGTCCTCGTCGCCCAAGTCACGCTACTCAACGCCCAGCAACAACTCACCTCTCTCCACACCCAGCAAATGACCGCCTCCGTCCAACTAATCGAAGCCCTAGGCGGCGGCTGGGATCACTCCCAACTCCCCACTCCCGCCCAAGTCTCCAACAAAGTCACCAAATCCCAAATCGAAGCCCCTAACTAGCCACTCCCCGCCTCTAGTAGCATAGGCTTCAGCCTGCGCTCTTGGGTTTCTCTTCTGTGTGCCCTCTGTGTTGAATCCGTATCTTGATTCTCCACTTCCCATCTATAGGTGCATGGCTTTAGCCATGCCAGCCAGCCTGGCATGGCAATGCCATCACCAACGCAAACTCTCTAATTTTTCTGGGGAAGAATCCGAATTACTGCCCAACCACCGTTCCAACCGCCACTTCCGCCCGCGCCGCCGTCACCGCGCTCAACACCAGCTCCCGTACCCGCGGATCCCGCGTGATCGAAAGGTGCGAAGCATTCTTCACCACAATGTTCGCAATCAATTTCGTGTGCAGGGGATCTTCCATGTAGATCTTTTTCGTGGTCATGAACATCAACAAGTCCCACGCATGAAAGATCGCGCAAGTCTTCACGTTTCGTGGCACGGTGGAATCCGTAATCCCCACGCTATCCACCTGCACCGTCAATTCCACCGGAATCGCCTTATCCCGCAGCTCCCGCGCCACACTGAACATCGCCCACCCACCCGTGCTGTGCCCCACCAGGATCACGCGCGGCGCCGCGCTGATCTCCTCCGCCGTAAGCGGCCCGGCGTGCGCCGGAAAATGCGTCAGAATCCAATCTCGCCCCGCCGTCCACGAAATCGGTATGAACGATGCCGCGCAAACGTCGCTGTAGCCCGGCCCACGCAACGTGTCGCGAATCTGCACCACCCCGGATCCCTTATGGTTCGAAGTTTCCATCGCTCCCACGAACCCGGCATACACGATCTTGCAATTGGGTATCGCCCTATCCACAGGACTGCCCGCAAGGGAGTTCCCTCCAGGAAAATGAGGCCTGGCGTTGCATAAGGTTGGAACAAGCACAACGCAAACGAGAGTGGTCAATAACATAAATCTAGCTTCTGGCCTGCCCCTGAGTCCGTGTACCAGGTAGCCCTCCGCAATTTTCTCTTCCATTCGACACTATCCTATTTCCCTGCCAGCGGCGATGCCTCATCGCGATCAAGTTTCAACGATAGACGGCGCATCCGCGCGCTTCCAGCCCCGCCAGCCACGCCGGCTCTTCCACCAAATCCACCCAACGCAAGTCCAGTTTTTCCAACCGCGGCAACCCCGCAAGGCCAACTGGCAAACTCCCCAACGGATTCCCCCGCAAATCAAGTTGCCGCAGTTCGTGCAACTCTCCCACTGCCTCTGGTAGCGCTATCAATTTGTTGTCCCGAAGATGCAGCTCCCGAAGCCGCGACAACTTTCCTATCCCCGCCGGCAAAACTGTCATCTGATTTCCGGATGCCCGCAACTCGATCAGGCTCGCCAGCCGCGTAACCCCTTCTGGCAACGCGCAAAATGCATTCTCGCTGATATTCAGGTACCGCAACCTGGTAAGCCGCCCGATCGAACCCGGCAAATCTGTCAAATGATTGTCGTGAAGGTACAGAAAATCGGTAAGTCCCTCCAGCTCACCAATCGCCTCCGGCACTGCAGTCAGTTGGTTATGTCCCAGGTCCAGCATCCGCAGCCGCTTAAGTCCCCCGATCCGCTCCGACACTTTCGTCAGCCCGTTGTCGGCCAGCACCAGCGTCTCCAACCCGGTCTCGTCCCACACGGACTCCGGCACGCGCCCAAGCCCGCGTTTCCAAAGATTCATTTTTAGAAGAGATTCCTGAGGCATGAACCCAACATCAGATTGTCGTGGAGAATTCGCCGATGCGCGCGCTACTCGAAACTGCGAACAGCGGTTGACTCTTCGTTGAAAACATCAAAAACCGTGAACAGCTTGGTGATCTGCAGCAAATCGTGCACCTTCTTCGTAAGGTTCAGCAGCTTCAGCTCGCCGCCCCGGTTCCGCACCGCCGAAAACCCGCTCACCAGCTCGCCGATTCCCGAACTGTCAATATAGTTGACGTCCCCAAGGTTCAGAATAATCTTCGTCCGCCCCTCGTCCAGCAGATCCCGCACCGTCTTGCGCAGCAGCGCGCTGCCGTCCCCAAGCGATATCCGCCCGCTCAAATCCACCAAGGTAATCCCGCTGAACTCCCGTGTCGTCGCGAAAAGAGATGGCATCCCGTTCCTACGCTTCCTGGTGTGGCGTCGCGTCTGAATTCGACGCTTTGCCGCTTCCGTTGCTCGACGGACTCCCCAACAAAGGGAGCCTCTTGGCCATGACAAGCTCAGCGCCGCCCGTTCTTCCCGGCAGCACGTCAAAATCATCCATAAACGCCTTCATCAGGAAAATCCCGCGGCCCGACGTGCTCAAAAGATTCTCTTCCGCCAAGGGGTCGGGAACGTCCGTCAGCCGAAAGCCTTTCCCCTCATCCATCACCTTAATGATCATCCGTTCGAGGGTAAGTTCAATCGCCAGGTGAATCTTCTTCTCCGGCTTTTCCTGGTTCCCATAATGAAAAGCATTGATGACGCCTTCGCGCACCGCCATCCCGATCCGGTAACACTCGTCCTCATTAAACCCCGCGGCCTCCGCCACCCGCACGCACATCTCCTCGGCGAGATTCACGCTCTCGACGTGGGTGTCCAGGGTAACTTCCAGGTGCTTGGTCTCTGGCGCCATTCCGGGTCGCAACTTCTGGGCTTTCCTCACAAAAGGCGTACTTATCCGTAACACAGCGCCCAAAGATAAGTCAATGGAGGGTTGCTCTCCAGAATGTGGTGGCACAGCCATTCCTGCTCGCCCTGAGCGAAACCGAAGGGGCTGCACTCTTGGGTTGGCCCAGTAATTGTAGGCACCGCCCGCCGCGGCGGGCGGTCCGCTATTCTCCCAAGTCTCAGCGCCCTCTCCGCCTCTGCGTTTAGCTCTCTTTCTTTCTCCTAAGCCCAATAATCCCGATCCAGCGTTCGATACTGAATCGCCTCGCTCAAATGCTTGCCTTGCACGTCCTCCGCCCCGTCCAAATCCGCAATCGTCCGCGACACCTTCAGTATCCGGTCGTGCGCCCGCGCCGAAAGCCCCAACTTTGTAACCGCACTCTCCAGCAGCTTTTCCCCATCCGCGTTAATCGCGCAATGCTTCCGAATCATCTTCGGCGCCATCTGCGCATTGCTGTAAGTCGCCTTCTCCGCCCGGAATCGCGCCAACTGCTTCTCCCGCGCCGCGATCACCCTCCCCCGCACCGCCGCCGAATCCTCCGACGACGACGGCGCTCGCAGCTCCTTGTACTTCACCGCCGGCACCTCGATATGAATATCAATGCGGTCCAGCAGCGGCCCCGATATCTTCGACACATACCTCTGAATCATCGGCGGCGTGCAGTGGCACTCATGCCCGGGATCCCCAAAATACCCGCAAGGGCACGGGTTCATCGCCGCCGCCAGCATAAACCTCGCAGGGAACGTCACCGAAATCGCCGCCCGCGCAATCGTCACCGACCCATCCTCCAGCGGCTGCCGCATCACCTCCAGCACATTCCGCTGAAACTCCGGCAACTCATCCAGGAACGGGACGCCATTGTGCCCCAACGAAACCTCTCCCGGTCGCGGCACCGCTCCCCCGCCAATCAGCCCCGCATCGCTGATCGTGTGATGCGGCGAACGGAACGGCCGCGTCCCCAGCAATCCCTGCGCGTTCTCCAGAATCCCCGCTACGCTGTGAATCCGCGTAGTCTCAATGGCCTCATCCAGCGACATCGAAGGCAAAATCGTCGGAATCCGCTTCGCCAACATCGTCTTCCCCGCCCCAGGTGGCCCGATAAACAAAATGTTGTGCCCGCCCGCGCAAGCCACCTCCAGCGCCCGCTTCGCCGCCTGCTGCCCGTGCACGTCCCGCAAATCCACGCTGTACTGCGCCGACTCCCGCAGCATCTGCTGCGCATCCACCTGCACCCGCTGAAACGATTCCGGCGAATTGATCAAGTCCACGGCCTGCGGCAGGGACTTCAGCGCGTACACCTCCACCCCATCCACAACCGCGGCCTCCTTCGCGTTGGTCTCCGGCACCGCCACCGCCTTGATCCCGTTCTCCCGCGCCGCAATCGCCGCCGAAAGCGCCCCGCGGACCGGCCGCACGCTTCCGTCCAGCGAAAGCTCCCCAAGAAACATCATCCGGTCCAGCGCCTTCCCAAAAAATTGTCCCTGGCAACCCGCCAACCCCAGCGCCATCGGCAAATCGAACGCCGACCCTTCCTTGCGCAAGTCCGCTGGCGCCAGATTGATCGTCACCCCCTGCCCATACGGAAACTCAAACCCGCAATTCTTCAGCGCCGATTGCACCCGCTGCCGGCTCTCTTTCACCGCATTGTCCGGCAACCCCACCACGTTGAAATCCTGCATCCGTCCCACACCCACGTCCACTTCCACCAGCACCAGGTGTGCGTCAATCCCATAAACCGAAGCGCTTAATGTCTTGAATAGCATAGGCAGGAGAACCAACCCGCCCGGAGCATATATTAATTAGCTACGACACGCCAGAGGTAAGACTCCCCGTGAGCATAAGCATCACCTTGTACTCCTGGGCTTCTCCGGCCTTTGTGGCGGCCGCCTTCCGCTTGCCATGACGCAGTAAGGGAGGCGGCCGCTCCTCTCCGGCTTTGGAGTGCGGAAGCTCAGCTTCCGCTTTTGAGATCAAAACCCCTCTCAAAATCCCAATTTCCCCACCGCGGCCCAGATGCCCCTCCCGCACACCCTCCACATCCCTTTCTTTACTCCCCTCCTTTCCGAACGTATAGTGAAGACATAGTTCGACAATTCTTTCCCTGTGAGGTTGCCCGATGGTAGGCATCGTCATTCTCGTCGTCCTCGTCCTGCTCCTCCTCTTCGGCATCGGCATGTACAACAGCCTCGTCCGCCTGAAAGTTCAGTGCGACAACGCCTGGGCCGACATTGACGTCCAACTCAAACGCCGCTACGACTTGATCCCCAACCTCGTCGAAACCGTCAAAGGCTATGCAGGCCACGAGAAAGGGACTCTCGAAGCCGTCATCAACGCCCGCAACCGCGCCATGAGCGCCACCGGCCCTGCCGACAAAGCCCAAGCCGAAAACATGCTCTCCGGCGCCCTCAAAAGTCTCTTTGCCCTTTCCGAAGCCTACCCGCAACTACGCGCCATCGAATCCTTCACTTCGCTCCAGAACTCCCTCTCCCAGATCGAAGACACCGTCCAAAACGCCCGCCGCTACTACAATGCCGTCGTTCGCGACCTGAACACCAAAATCCTCCAGTTCCCCACCAACATTTTCGCCGGCATGCTCGGCTTCAAACAGCGTGAATTTTTCGAAATCACTGCCGCCGCCGAGCGCGAAGCTCCCAAGGTCAGCTTCAACGCCCCCGGCGCGCCCACGGCCTGATCCCGCGCCGCACATCCCATGAGCGCGCGCTCCACTTCCGTTCGCTGGCTCTCTCTGCTCGCCGCCTTGTTCCTGCTGACGCTCGCCCTCGTCGCTCCCGCCATCGCAAAAGAACGCCACCTAAAAAAGTTCTACTCAAACATCGTGGTGCTTCCCGACGGCACCGTCGACGTCACTGAAAACATCACCTTCCAATTCGTCGGCGGCCCCTGGCACGGCATCAACCGCTACATCCCCATCGAATACACCACTTCCACCGGCTTGAACTACACCCTCTTCCTCGACGTCAAAGGCATCACCGACGACACCGGCGCCAAGCTCCGCTACGAAACCAGCCGCGAGCGCCACTATCTCAACCTGAAAATTTTTGTCCCGGACGCCGACAACTCCACCCGCACCATCTCTATCGAATACACCGTCTCCGACGCCCTCAAATTCTTCGACGACCACGACGA
>Ga0074045_10000364_pt1 | contig 44728 bp, 41 predicted proteins | sample BogForMeECP23OM2_FD_94442 | JGI IMG/M metagenome (GOLD analysis project Ga0074045, IMG submission 94442) | Bog forest soil microbial communities from Calvert Island, British Columbia, Canada - Bog Forest MetaG ECP23OM2 | ecosystem: Environmental > Terrestrial > Soil > Wetlands ...
ACTGAACAAATTCGGTGTCCGCCGCCGAGCCGACCTGATCCTTCTGACCTTTCAGCGCCGCATGGCCCAAGCCTGACACCTCCTATGGCATAGCCACGCTAGACTTGTGCGCCTGCTCGCTAGCACGCGTTACTCCGCGTGTCACCTCGAAGCGAGACCCTTTCCAGCGAACCCCCGCAAATACTTCGCTCGGGCCTTCCTCTATGATTAAATTGAACTTAGGTACTTCTCCACGATGCCGACCTTTCACATCGAACAATTCGGCTGCCGCGCCACGCAAGCCGATGGCGCGGCCGTCGAGCGTCAACTCCGCCTGCAAGGCTGTTCGGTCGCACTAGATTCATCCACGGCAGAGTTTGTCGTCATCAACACCTGCACGGTCACGGCCGCCGCTGACACCCAAGCCCGTGACGCTATCCGCAAAATCCACGCCGCCAATCCCCAGGCTCGCATCATCGTCACCGGATGCTATGCGCAACGTGCCCCGGAAGATCTCGCGTCGCTTCCTGGGGTGTCCTACGTCGTCGGAAATTCTCACAAGCCGCAAATCCCATCGCTTGTGCTCTCAATTCAAAGCAATTCTTCGATGTCATCGAACTCGAAATTTCTTCCGCTCTCCCTTCTCAAACCCGCCGGGACCATCGCCCCACCCTCGGCCGCCCCCACTCTCTGGGGCGATATCTTCGCTCTCTCCGATGTCCTGGTCGCGCCCGTCCTCGGAGGAGAAGGGAATCACACTCGCCCTACCCTCAAGATCCAGGACGGTTGCAATTCGCGTTGCTCCTTCTGCGTCATTCCATTTGTCCGCGGAAAATCCCGCAGCCTTCCCGTCGCCACCGTCGTTAGCGAGATTGAACGCCTTTCCGATTCCGGCTACAAAGAAATCGTTCTGAGCGGCATCAATCTCGGCGCGTACGGTCGCGATCTTTCGCCTCGGGTCGAATTTCCAGATCTCCTCCGCCAGATCCTCGAGGAGACGAATATCGAGCGTCTTCGCATCAGCTCCATCGAGCCTCTCGATGTCACCCGCGATCTCGTCGCCCTGTTCGCCGCTAGTGATCGGCTCGCCGCGCATTTCCACATGCCTTTGCAATCCGCATCCAACCCCATCCTGGCCGCCATGCACCGCTGGTATCGATCAGAACATTACGCTCGTCGCGTCGAATTTATTCATGAGCTTCTCCCTCTTGCTGCCATCGGAGCCGACGTCATCACCGGCTTTCCCGGCGAAACCGAGGAGGATCACTCGACTACGCTCCGTTTCATCGAAAGTCTGCCTTTCACCTATCTGCACATCTTTTCCTATTCCAAGCGTCCCGGCACCAAAGCGGCCACCCTTCCCAATCAACTCGCCGGCTCGGTGATCAGACGCCGCGCCCGGGAACTCCGTGCTCTCGCAGAGCACAAATCCGCCGAATTTCGCGCAAAGCAGATTGGGCGTGAGCTTCGCGTTCTGACCCTCCGTCGCGACCCTAGCTCCTCAGATCCCGAAGCCACTCCGGCCATCTCCGAAAACTACCTGACTGTCCAAATCCCCGTCGCCGTCCCGCCCAATCAATTTTTATGGGTCACAATCACCGACTTTAACGGCAAGAATTTGCTAGCATCTCCGTTAGAGCTTCGATTCACTGGCGCGGAAGGAGTCGTTTCACTCGAGCGCGCATGAACTTTCTCGGCATCTCTTCGCTAGGTCACAGTTCCGCTGTTGCTCTCTTGCAGGACGAAGGCGTGGTCTTCGCCATCGAAGAAGAAAAACTCAATCGCCTCCACGATCCCGCGGAAATTCCACGACTTGCTCTCGAGCGCTGTCTTATCGAAAATCATCTGAAGCTCTCCGATTGCCGGGCTGTGGGCCTAGCCGATCGCGCGGTGGCTGCAAAATCCTCTCGCTCACGGCGGAAGCGCGTCGTGCCTTCGGCCGCCGCCGATCACCTGCTCCATCTCTTGCGCGGTGGTCCTCGCCTTTCGCGCTTTGACCACCATCTTTGTCACGCTGCCAGCGCATACTATACTTCCGGTTACGATCGCTCTTTAATTCTCACTCTCGATGAAGGTACCGGCTCCAAATCCGGTTTACTTGCGACGGGCGATGGAGACGAAATCGAGCCGCTTCACTCCCTCAAATTTCCTGATTCACTCGCATGGTTCTACACCCGGGTCACGGAAGTTGCCAGCCTTCGTCCACATCGTGACGAACACAAAATCCAGTGGCTCAGCAAAGACGGCGAACCTGAATATCTTCCCGCCTTCCGCAAGATGTTCACTTGGAAATCCACGGGCGTTCCTGCTCTCAATCGCCGTTATTACGCCGCCGGCCCCGATCATCGCGGCATTTTCGCACCGCAGTTTTATCGCGAACTGGGCATCTCTTCCCGCGGCAATCCATTGACTCCGGACATACGTGCAAATATCGCGCGCAGTTTGCAGGATTTTGTCGAAGAAGCGGTCTTGCAGCTCACCACCAATTTCCAGGAAAAGACCGGAGTCCGATCGCTTTGCGTAGCAGGCGGATTATTCCTGAATGTGTTTCTTGTCCGCGCCCTTGAGGCTCGCGGGGCATTCGACAATGTCTACGTGCAACCGGTCTCCGGCAATGCCGGCACAGCGCTTGGGGCTGGGTTTCTCGCGCGCAAAAAAGTGACCGGTCATTCTGGTCGCGCTCCGCTCAGGACTCTCGCGCTCGGCGTGCGCACCGACTCTCAGGAAATCAAAGCGGTGCTCGACAACTGCAAAATCGCCTATCGCTATCTATCCGGCGAGGATGAAACGGTCGACGAGACGGTTGGACTACTTGCCCACGATAAGATTGTCGCCTGGTGCCAGGGACGCTCGGAATTTGGCCACCGCGCGCTCGGCCACCGCAGCCTGTTGGCGTCGCCCTTTTCCGAATACATCATCGAAAACGTGAACCAATTCATTAAGCACCGCGAAGAGTTCCATCCTTTCGCGCTTTCCGTTCCCGCCGAGTGTGCCGCGGACTACTTTGAAGCCTCACCGAACTGCCGTTTCATGGCTTCACTCGCCACACTGACCAAACCAGTTGCCGGCCTCGAGCGTTTCGCCTTCCATGGCAATTCTGTCCGCGTTCACACTGTCGACAGACAAGCCAATCCGCTTTTCTGGAAGCTTCTCCACAAATTCGGCGAAGTCGCTCCGGCCCCGATCCTGGTCAACACCTCGTTCAACCTCTTCGGCGAACCGCTAGTCACCGACCCCCGCGGCGCCGTCCGCAGTTTCTTCTGCGCCGGCGTGGACGCTCTGGCTCTTGGTAGTTTCCTATTGGTGAAATGAGGCAACTGCCCGACGACTCGTCTTTTCTATATTTTGGGGAGATGTAGTTCGGAACTGTTGATTCTTCTCTCGAACTCTTTGGACCGTTTTATTCTCCCGTATGCTAAGTCTCTTGCCCTTCTTCTATCCCTCAAAAATCACTTGTGCAATTGCTTGCGCCTCCGTATGCGTAATGCTCACCGCAATATTCTTTACGCCCATCGCGTCGGCAATCTTCTTCGCTTCACCCCTCAACAGCAAAGTCGGCTTTCCTCCGCGCACTCTGACCACCTCTAAATCCACCCACCGCACTCCCCGGCTCCATCCGGTTCCGAGCGCCTTCATCGCCGCTTCTTTCACCGCAAATCGCCCCGCATAACGCTCATATTTGTTTTTGAATTGCTCGCAATATGCTGCCTCCTCTGGCGTAAAAACGCGCCGAAGGAATCGTTCTGTCTGCGACTCGATCACCGCCTGAATTCGCGGCACCTCGGCAATGTCGATCCCCATTCCCACAATCATGCTTCACCTGCAATGGCCAAGCTCGCGCCTTTTCGACCCCAGACGCATCTCGGATTATACTGTCGAGATTGTGACTTCAGCGAATCGATCGCCGGCGAATCGCCCGACCCATAAACAGCGGCAAGTTGGGGCGCCACCAAAGCCGGCAACCATTTCTTCGCCCTGGACGCTTCAGCGAAGCAAGGGCCTGAAAGTCCTGCAACTCAAGCCCTTCAAAGGATTCTCCTGGCTCATCCACGGTTTCAGCACTAGATTCGGCGGGGCAAGTTCACTAGGGGATGAAAAGGTACTCAATCTGGCATTTACGGATTGGGATGAACGCGAGAACGTCGTGGAGAATCGCAAGCGCTTCCAATCCGCTATCGCGGCGAAAGATTTCTCTCACATTCCGCTCAAGCAGATTCATTCCGATGCAATAAGTCGCGTGTCCACCGTTCCCGCGGAACCTCCCCATGCGGATGCGTTGACCACAGATACTGTCGGTCTGCTTCTCTCTGTGCAGACCGCCGATTGCGTTCCGATTCTCCTTGTCGATCCCAAAAAACGAGCGGTTGCTGTAATTCACGCCGGCTGGCGAGGAACTCTTGCCCGCATCGCCCTAAAATCCGTTGGCCGGATGATTCAGGAATATGGCAGCAAACCTGCGCATCTCATTGCTGCGATCGGTCCTTCGATAGGTCCATGCTGCTACGAAGTTGGCGTCGAACTGGTCACCCAATTCACCGCACAATTCGCCGATGGCGCCGAATACTTCGACGAACCTCGCACGGGCGATGAACCCAATCCCATTCAGTGGCTCAACATGAAGCCCCCTGGACATCAGCCGCCCCCAATGAATGTGCGTCTCGATCTGCGCAGAGCCAACGTTTCGCAGCTGAAATCTGCGGGTCTGCACTTAGCAAATATTTACGTCAGCGATCTTTGCACTGCTTGCAACACCGAACTGCTCTTCAGTTATCGCAAAGAAGGGCCAGTTTCCGGGCGTTTACTGGCAGCTGTCGGAATGAAGGCTGCTCAAAAATAGCGATCAGTTTGTTCGTGGCAAAACAACAAGTGCCGGGTTCTTCAGTTCAAGCAAGGCCAGTTGGCCACAAGCGGCCATGACATCGCGGCCGCGAGAATAGCGGATAAAGGTAGGAGTTTCTCGATCGACCAGGATTTTGCGGAACGATTCGATTCGGGCTTCGCTCGATTCTTTATAAGGTAATTCTCCCGGATTCCAGGGAATCAAATTCACTTTGACGCTCTTGAGTGGGGCCAGCAACTTTGCGACCCGTTTCGCGTCATCGACCGAGTCATTCACTCCGCCGAGCATGACGTACTCAAACGTAATGTGTTCCCAAGTGCGCAGCGGATACTTGCGGCAAGCATCCATCAGCATTTTGAGGGGGTATTTGCGATTGATCGGCATCAATCGTTCACGTTGCTCGTCGTTCGAGGCGTTTAGCGAAATCGCCAGTTTGGGCCGCACTTCCTCTTTCGCCAACCGTTCAATGCCCGGCACAATTCCGCTGGTCGATAACGTCACGCGTTTCGGTGAAAGCCCAACCCCCTTCGGATCCAGCAGAATTCGCAGCGCGTCCAGCACATTTTCAAGGTTCAGCAGCGGCTCGCCCTGGCCCATCAGCACAACGTTGGTTTGCACCGCGTCGCCCGCTTCGCCGGGATTGTCGTCCGCATCGGTAACAAAGCCGGTTCGCTCTGAAGCAGGCTTCGTCTTCGCCATTTCTTTTAGCGGGAGGAGAACCTGCGCAATGATTTCACTGGCGGTAAGATTGCGGATCAATCCAAGCTGTGCCGTTAGACAAAATTGGCAATCGACGGCGCAACCCGCTTGCGTTGAAATGCAAACTGTCTGCCGACGCTCGCTTGGCATGAATACCGCTTCAACAGACGCCGGCTTAGCGCCGGCAGTTAAGCCCAACAAGTAGCGTACCGATCCATCGCTAGAAACATAGCGTTCGGTAACCCGAGGCAAGGTGACGGTCGCCTCTTGCGCCAATTTGTCCCGCAGCGCCTGGGGCAAATTGGTCATTCCGGCAAGATCAAAGTTCCTTTCCCTATAGAAGGCATGATAGATCTGCCCGCCGCGGTAGGCGGGTTCACCAAGAGAGACGCAATAGTCCCGCAATTCTTCAGCCGATTTTCCGAGTAATTCCATAGTGAGGCTCGAAGCTCTAGGATAGCGCGCCCCGGCCGGGCTAGGAAATGAAGTTCCGGATCGTTCTAAGTAGCTGTAACATAATGGGTTATATAGCGACTCGTCACCCGCTCTCCCCTGTGCCACAATGGTTTCTATGGTAGCGACCAGCAGGGATATTCAGCGACATGTTTTGCCCAACGGCTTGATTGTCATCACCGAGACGATGCCGCAGGTGCGTTCCGTCTCGGTCGGCATCTGGGTGAACAACGGTTCGCGCCGTGAGAAAGCGACCGAAAACGGGATAGCCCATTTCCTCGAGCATATGGTGTTCAAGGGCACCGAACGGCGCTCGGCCGAAGGTATCGCCCGTGAAATGGATTCGGTCGGGGGAATGCTGGATGCCTTCACTTCCAAAGAGCAGATTTGTTTCAACGCGAAAGTGCTCGACGAGCATCTACCGATTGCGTTTGACGTGTTGGCCGATCTGGTGTTGCGTCCGAGGTTGAACGCCGATGACGTAAAAAAAGAACAGCAAGTGGTGCTTGAAGAAATCAAGATGGACTTGGACAATCCCGAGTACATGCTGCACGACATTTTTACGCGAGGATTCTGGCCGGAGCATTCGCTCGGCCGGCCGATTTTGGGTACTCCGGAAACGATCCGCAGTTTCGATCGCGAAAAGCTGTGCAAGAGGTTCGGGAAGTGGTTTGCGCCAAATCATATTGTGGTGACTGCGGCGGGGAACGTCACACACGAACAGGTACTAAGCCTGGTCGAAAAAGAGTTTGGACATTTGCCACCTTCTGACGAACCGGACAGAGAATTGGCACCTAAAACCGCGGCGCCCATCCATCTCGAGACAAAAAGGGATCTCGAGCAGATTCATGTCTGCATTGGTGTTCCTTGCATACCGCTGGCCGATGAGCGGCGATTCGCTGTGGCCATCCTGAATAATTTGCTGGGCGGCGGGATGTCTTCGCGGTTGTTTCAGAATATTCGAGAAAAGCAGGGTCTGGCCTATGCGGTGTTCAGCGAACTGACTCCATATTCGGATGCGGGGATGCTCAGCGTTTATGCGGGGACCGCCAAGGAAACGGTTTCGCAGGTTTTGGATTTAACGATTGCTGAATTCCGGGCGATGAAAGAATCGCCGGTTACCGACGAAGAGTTGCGGCGCGCTAAGAATCACCTAAAGGGATCGCTGATGCTTTCGCTCGAGTCGACCAGTTCGCGGATGTCGAATCTGGCGCGGCAGGAATTGTATTTTCATCGGTTTTCGACCTTAGACGAAATTCTTTCAGCGATTGAGGCGGTCACACATGACCAGGTGCAGTCGCTGGCGCAGCAGTTTTTCCAGCCAGAGCAGATTGCGGTGACGGTTCTGGGTAGTTTGAACGGGTTCACGCTCACGCGTGATCAGTTGGCCTGTTAGGATCCCGGAAAGTATTTCTAGAATTTATATCAATCCCCGGATGAAAACCGGACGCGGTCAGTTTACCTTGATCCCGCCGCAGCACTTTTTGTATTTGAGGCCTGAGCCACAGTAGCAGGGGGCGTTGCGGCCGATCTTTCGGATTGACTGCGCTCGGTCGGAAGCTCCGAGTGCCTGTTGGTATTCGGTCGCGATGTGGACTGCGCGTTGCCTGGCGAAATAGTGATACATTTCGGAAACACCCCGGGAAACTTCTTTCAGCAGTATTTCCCGCTCCTTGCCGGTCAACGGTGTCTTAAACGGACGCAAATCGGGATTCGGATGGAATGATCGGAGCAATCCAAGCGAACCTAGATTCATCGCGAGAAAGCTCTTCCCAGAGATCCTGGCGCATTTCGACGCCGTGCATGAATCCCTTGGCCCAATTCGTGCCATCGACTTTTCCGTCGTCGTCCTGAAGCAGCAGGGGAACAAAAGGCTCGCCACTGCTGAGGGCATCGTGGACGGAGGTCCAAAAGTTGTCGAGGAGACTCGACAGGAGTTTGGCGGAATCGGGGCCGGAAAAAATTTCGTCATTGTCGAGAGCGTCGCCCGAACCAAAAATCTCAGGTAGATATTCCTCGCGAGGAACCAATTGCGGGGCGCAGTGGAGAGCGGTGAAGAAACCGTCGAGTTCTTCAAGATCCATGGCGCCGTCAGCGGCGAGCTGGTCGAGCAGTTCGCCCAGAGTTTCAAGCGTAGGGTCCGCGTAGCGCTCGAGGATTTCCGGTTGTTCGTCGTGCTTGTCCATGACCGCATTTTATCCCTCTGGGGGCAAGTTATCCTCAGGATTCTGTCTTGCAGATTGACGCGATTAGCGCGCTCTGCCATCATTTTGAAAGTTTTTTTAGGCCTTTGCGGTGCGGGGCAAGCGGACAGAAGAGGCACGGGGGATTTCCGATCGGCTTACGAGTATCCATTCTGGCTTCAGGCAGTTCCGGGAATTTGACGCTTCTTGAAAGCGAAAGCACCCGCATCCTCGTCGACGCCGGTCTTGGTAAGCGCGAAACGCTTGCGCGATTGGCTGCGGTTGAAAAAGATATCGATCGTCTCGATGCGATCGTCATCACCCACGAACACTCCGATCATTGCAATGGATTGCCGCAGGTGCTGGGTCTTTGGAAAGCGCCGCTGTATGTCACGGAAGCCACCATGGGCTGTCTCGAACGGATTTTGCCGGCAACTTTTCGCAAGCGTCTCTCTGGCGTCGAATCGATTCAAGCGGGACAGCGATTCTCGATCGGCGACATTGATGTGCACGCGTTCGCGATCCCGCATGATGCGGTCGATCCGATCGGGTTTACCTTCCGCAACGACGGCACAAAAGTGGCGGTGTGCACCGATCTTGGATACATGCCGGAACTGGTAAAGGTGCATCTGCGCGAGACGGACTGCCTGATCTTGGAATCGAATCACGATCTGGACATGTTGAAAGTCGGTCCTTACCCGTGGATCGTGAAACAACGCGTGCTGTCGCGGACGGGGCATTTGTCCAATCATGCGGTCAGCGAGTATTTGTCGGACCCCGATGGTTTTGACGCCTACGCACGTTACCTGGTGTTGGCCCACGTTTCGCAGGAAAACAATAATCCCTATCTGGTGAAACTGTCGGCGGAAGAAGCGCTCGAACGGCGCCCGGCGGAATCGGCATTTCGCGGGGAACTGATGATCGCTTCGCAGACCGTGCCGCTGAAACCATTGCAGCTGTAGGAATTGTTTGCCGCAGACCTTCATTGACACCACTCGAGTTTTCCCGTAAGTTGAAAAGACTTGGTAGAGGTGCAGCGGCCATCAGTAGGCAAACGCGTAGTCCGAGCAGCATCGGGCGTTTGCTGAAAGGGGTCCGGCCGGAGGGCCGAAACAGTAGTTTGTTTGTTGCCGAAATCGTGGCGGCGGCTCAGTCGCCAACGGTTGGGGGGCAAGTCCAAGGCTTGTCCACTGCCATTCGTCGGGCAAAAAGACGGGTGGAGCGCTATCGAGAGGCAGTAGCTGCCTGATTGCCGGCAGTCCCTCCTTTCGCTTCGCTTCCTCAAAACAAAACCAAGCAGAGACTATGAACCCTTTTGCATTAACTCGTGCGCTCGTAGATATCGATTCGACCACAGGAAGTGAACTGGCCGTAGCCGATTACTTGTTTTCCTACTTGACGCCGATTGCCGGGAAATTTGGCGGGCGTGTGGAACGGCTGAATGCCGCCGCGCGCCGCGACAATATTTTAGTTACCTTCGGGAATCCTATCGTGACGCTGTCGACGCACACGGATACTGTGCCACCATTCTTTCCCTCGCGGGAGGACGAGAAGCACGTTTTCGGCCGTGGTTCGTGCGATGCGAAGGGAATTATCGCCGCGATGATTGCGGCGGGAGAAACGCTGCTCACGGGGGGAATTCGAAATTTTGGGTTGCTATTTGTGGTGGGGGAGGAGCGCAGCAGCATCGGTGCGAAGGTGGCGGCGCTCAATCCGCGGGGCTCGCAATTTTTGATTAACGGAGAGCCAACGGACAACCATCTCGCGATTGGATCGAAGGGTGCCCTTCGCTACGAGCTTACCGCCGACGGGAAGCTGGCGCATTCGGCGTATCCGGAGTTGGGACATTCAGCGATTCACGCGCTACTCGATGCGCTGCGTGATGTTCGGGAACTGGCCATGCCAACGGATCCGGTTCTTGGTTCGACAACACTGAATGTTGGGACGATTGTCGGTGGACGCGCGCCAAATGTGGTGGCGGATGCGGCACGAGCGGAAATCATGTTTCGTCTAGTTGGCGATCCCACCCAGCTGCGAACAGCAGTAGAGAAGATTGCTTCGGTGCACAGTATCAATGCGCGTGAAGTTCTGTTTACTCCTGCGGCGCACCTTGGCGCGTTGCCCGATTTCCCGACCAGGGTGGTGGCGTTTACGACCGACGTGCCGGTTTTCAACGGGACCTGGGGCAAGCCATATTTGATTGGCCCGGGAAGCATTCACCTGGCGCACACGGCGGAAGAGCATATTCCCAAAAAACAATTGGTCGAGGCCGTGGAGATTTATGCGCGGATGGTCCGGCAGCTACTGGCGACAGGGGTGGCGGCGTCATGAGCATTCCACTTGCGATCGTTGGCTACGGAAAAATGGGGCGGATGGTGGAGAAGCTGGCGCCGGAGTTTGGATTCGCGGTGTGCGCGCGGCTGACCAAAGCTGAAATGGCGAACGTTTCTATTGCTTCGCTCGGTGGAGCAGCCGTCGCGATTGAATTTACAAACGGGGCGGCTGCGCCCCAAAATCTTCGGCGGCTGGCGAAACTTCGAGTCAACACGGTTTGTGGAACCACCGGTTGGTACGAACAGCTCCCCGAAATTCTTGACGAATTTCAAGCGGCAAAAACGGGGTTGGTGTTTGGTGCCAACTTTTCCGTTGGCGTGAATTTGTTCCTGGAGATTGTCGCGTATGCGGCGTCGGTAATCTCGAAGCATCCGGAGTACGAAGCTTGGGGCTGGGAGATTCATCATTCGGCGAAAAAAGATGCGCCTTCGGGAACCCTGAAGAAGCTTGCGGAAGAAATTCACGCGGTGGGATTCCGTCGTCAGCTGAGCCTTAGCTCCAATCGAGCGGGCGCTCATGCGGGGACGCATGAAATTGGTTTTGATTCCGCCCGAGACACCATTACCATGCGGCACACCGCGCGAAATAGGGAAGGATTCGCTCGAGGTGCATTGCAAGCGGCGCGCTGGATCGCCGGAAAAGATGGAGTGCACGAGTTTCGGAAAATTTTTGGTGAGTTAGCGGGTTTTGTGTCAAAGGGAGAGGAAGAGAATTCGATCGCTAGCAAATTCGTTTGAAGAGCGGGCACAGAAGTACCGCGCCAGTAGCGGTCTGTGATTGGTAAAGGAGCAAAAAATGTTTACAGGAACGGGCACTGCACTGGTCACTCCCTTTCGTCCGGATGGTTCGCTCGATGAATCCGCGCTGCGAATGTTGCTGAAGCGGCAGATCGAGGCGGGCATCGACTTTCTGGTTCCTTGCGGAACCACCGGAGAAAGTCCAACGCTAACGCGCGAAGAACATCTGCGCGTAGTCGAAATCACGCTGGATGTGGCGAAGGGGAAGGTTCCAGTGCTAGCGGGAGCCGGAGGTTACAACACCGCGGAAGTGACGAGCCTCGCGCGCGAACTCGTTCACTTGGGCGCGAATGGAATTCTTTCGGTCACTCCTTATTACAACAAGCCCACGCAGGAGGGATTGTTCCAGCATTTCAAGGCCATCGCCAATGCGCTACAAGCGCCCATGATTCTCTATAGCGTGCAGGGAAGAACTGGCGTGAACATCGAGCCCTCGACGGTGCGACGATTATCGGCAATACGTAACATCATCGGGATTAAAGAAGCGTCTGGGAATATTGGGCAGATGGCGACGATTCTGAATACTGTGCCAGAAGAGTTCATCGTGCTTTCTGGAGATGATGCGATTGCGCTCCCGCTGATCGCACTTGGCGGGCGGGGGGTGATCTCGGTCGTGTCGAACGAAATTCCAGGGGAGATGGCGCAGCTGGTTCGTTTGGCGATCGGCGGCAATTTCGCTGGGGCGCGGGAGATCCATCGCAGATTTCACCAATTGATGGAGATTAATTTTGTGGAATCGAATCCGATTCCGGTGAAAGCGGCGATGGCGGAAATGGGATTGCTTTCCCCGGTGTGGCGGCTGCCGCTCGTTGCGCCAAAGGAAGAGAACCGAATGCGGATTCGCGGGGTGCTGGAGTCGGTCAATCTGGTCGAGCGTGCCCATGCTGCGATCTCAAATTGAAGCGTTATTTGATGCGCCGCCAAGTTCGTATTCAAGCGCTCATCTGGCTCTATTTGCCGAGTTCAAAGCCGGTTTGAACCGCGGAGAAATTCGCGCGGCGGAGCCGGATCCCTCTTCGCCGACGGGTTGGTGCGTGAATGCGTGGGTGAAGAAGGGAATCCTGTTGGGCTTTCGCATGGGTGGAATTGTGGACATGTCCATCGATGCCCGGCGTCAACCATTTTTCGATAAGGCGACCTATCCAGTGCAGGCAATTTCTCTCGAAAACGGTATCAGGATTGTGCCGGGCGGATCGAGCATTCGGGATGGGGCGCATATTGCGCGGGGGGTCATTTGTATGCCGCCGATGTTTGTAAACGTGGGGGCATATGTCGGAGAAAATACTATGATCGACTCGCATGCCCTAGTCGGCTCTTGCGCGCAGATAGGGCGCAACTGTCATGTTTCTGCGGCCGCGCAAATTGGTGGTGTCATCGAACCAATCGGCGCGCTCCCGGTAATCATTGAAGATGATGTGTTGATTGGCGGCAATTCCGGAGTGTACGAAGGAACGATTATCAAGAAGCGCGCGGTGCTTGGCACGGGAACGATTCTGAACCGATCGATCCCCGTTTATGATCTGCTACGCGATGTTGTTTATTCGGCGTCGGAAGAGTTGCCGCTGATAATCCCGGAGGGGGCTGTGGTTGTTCCGGGGTCGCGCGCGATAACTCATCCCGCCGGCGTAAAGTGGGGACTGTCGCTGCAAACTGCGGTCGTCGTGAAATACCGCGATGAAAAAACGGGATCGCGCATTCAGTTGGAAGATTTACTCCGTTGATTGACGGGTGCGGCCAGTAGCTGTCGTCCCATTTCTCACAGCATTCGCAGCTCAGGTACGATTTTTGGCATACCACTTTGGGTAATTGACTCATCCATTTTTCTGCTTCTACAGATTAATAATTATTATGGACTCAACGGATTCCATTTCCTTGACTTTATTCGTGCAATGCCGTAAAAACCAAAGCAATTGGTGCAGACTGCCGTTTGGGGGAAGTCCAGGCAGGGAGCGGTTGGTCAGGACGTCACATCTGCATCATTGACGGTCCATGCAATTCGCTATCTGAATCCAAACTGCAAATTTCACGGGTGTTCGAAAGGACCAGTGTATGAGAGTCATTTTATCCAGGCTTCATTTTCTATTTCTGGCCGTTCTTCTGTTCTCGACTTTTTCCTACGCACAAACGGGCACGACATCACTTCGCGGAACCGTAGTCGATAAGTCTGGTGGAGCGATCGTCGGCGCGATAGTCAACCTGCACAGCAAAGAATTGGGTGTAGAGCGCGGTACGGTTTCGAATGATACCGGCGCGTACGAATTTCACTCGTTGAAGCCCGGCGCCTACGAGCTCACCGTGGAAGCGGCTGGATTTCACAAGTACGACCAGATGAACGTTGAACTGCTGGTGAATACGCCCTCGACTGTAAACGTTACTCTGCAGGTTGGTTCAACAAATGAAACCGTGGAAGTATCCGCGCAATCGGTAACGCTCAATACGACGGATGCATCTCTGGGCGTGGCGTTTGGCGAAAACCAGGTTAAGGAACTGCCGCTGGAAAGCCGGAACGTCGGTGACCTGCTCTCGTTGCAGGCGGGTGTTGTGTATACGGGTAATAATCCGAACATTGACCAGAATACCGATACAAGAAGCGGCGCCGTGAACGGTGCGCGAAGCGACCAGAGCAACGTCACGCTCGACGGAATACCGGTCAACCCGAAGGGTGGATACGCGTTTCAGTCGGTGCTGCCGGTAACGTTGGACTCGGTGGAAGAATTCCGCGTGACCACCAGCAATTCGGACGCGGATGAAGGAAGCGCTGGTGGAGCCCAAGTGGCTCTGGTCACCAAGAGCGGAACAAACAACTTTCACGGCTCCGCCTACGAATATAACCGGAATTCCTACTTCAGTGCCAACGACTACTTCCTGAAATACTCTCAGTTGAACAATGGAGATCCTAACAAGCCGCAATTTCTAAACCGGAATATTTTTGGAGGTTCTGTCGGTGGTCCCATCAAGAAGGACCGGCTGTTTTTCTTTTTGAACTATGAGGCGTATCGGGACGTCGAGCAGGTGAGTTCGGAGCGAATTGTGCCGACGGCAGCGCTGCGAGATGGCGTGGTGCAATATGCCTGCGATGCGAGTGCCTATTGTCCAGGCAATACAGCGACAGGGTACAGCGGCGCCACCTATTCTCCAGGTGCCGGCTATTATGCCGTGTCACCCGCGCAACTTACCGCGATGGACGCAAACGCGGCCGCCACGCAGCCGGGTCTCATTACCAACTACACGCCCGGACCAAATGCGGCAATGCTGGCCTACTTCAATCGGTACCCTGTGCCGAATGACTTCAGCCAAGGGGATGGACTAAACACCGCGGGATACCGCTTTGCGTCGCCGACGAATAGTACAAAAAACTGGTACATTGCGAAGATCGATTACAACATCACGCAGGATGGCAAACAGCGGGTTTCATTGACAGGGGCATTGGCCAATCAGGATCAGGCAAACGCGGAATTTCTGCCTGCGGGATATATACAGGGCGGTGTTCCAGAAACAAACCTGATCAATTTTAACAAAGGGCTGATCGCCAACTATTCCGCAGTCATTACCAACACTCTGATTAACAACTTCCGGTACGGCTACGTTCGGGAGAGTCTAGGGACCGCCGGCAACACAAACCAGGCGTGGAATGGGATTCGCGGCATCGATCAAGGGTATTACTACTCCAGCCAATTCCAGCGACCGATCAACAGTTTCTGGGACGATTTAAACTGGACCAAGGGAAAGCATACGATCCAGATGGGATTTCAGATTTCCCTGATTCGTAACCCAACCACGAGCTCGACGAGCGCCTGGAGCAGTGGGTACATGAACGCCCAGTGGTTGGATACTTCTGGATTAGCGGGCCGTGCGTCGTCGCCACTGAATCCGGCAAATAATGGCCTTCCCGCCGTGGACTTTAATGGGTTTGGAACGAACTATGACAATGCAGTCACGGCGCTCCTTGGCATGGATGTAGAAGTGAACGCACAATACAATATTGCGCGAGATGGCAGCCTACTTCCGCAGGGAACCCCCCTTGTTCGACACTACGCGGAAGACGGCTATGAAACCTATATTCAAGACACTTGGAAGGTAAAACCAAGTCTGACCCTTACGCTAGGCTTGCGCTATTCGTTGTTCTCCCCACCCTGGGAAACCAATGGCTTAGAGGTGGTGCCCACAGAAAGTTTGAATACCTGGTTTGGCCAGCGCGCTGCGGGCAACAGTAACGGCACTCCGTCGATTAATGTGCCTCCCGTGGTTTTCAACTGGGCTGGACCAGCGAATGGAGGAACGCCAGGATATTACAACTGGGACTATAAGAATTTGGGACCCCGTGTTGCTTTGGCGTGGTCTCCAGCGTTCGAGAATGGACTGTTGGGGAGCGTCTTCGGCGGGGCCGGGAGGAGCAGCATACGTGCGGGTTTCGGTATCGTGTACGACCGCATCGGAGAAGGACTGCTCGATACGTTTGACCAGAACGGTGCGTTTGGATTGAGTACGACAGTTCCGAATGCGGCTGCTTCAGAAACGGTGGCGTGCTCGCCTCGAGTCACGAGCCTAAATGCGATTCCCCAGTTGGACAATTGTGGCACTGCCATTTTCGTCCCTGGTCCGCCGCCGCCGCCCGCCCCCTATCCGGGCAATCCTGCACTTGGCAGTGAAGCAATTGCCTGGGGCCTGGATAGCAGCATTAAAACGCCGTACTCCTATACGTTGGACCTCTCCGTACAGCGGCAATTGCCAAGCGGGTTTACGATTCAGGTTGCTTACGTCGGAAGACTTGGGCACCGGCTGCTGGCGCAAGACGACTTGGCGATGCCTCTTGACCCTTATGATAAGAAAGCCGGGATCGACTACTTTACGGCCGCAACCGCTCTGGCAAAGATCTACCGGCAACAACTGAACGCTGGAAATGGGACGCCGACGAATTCGTTCAATCCCAGTTCGGTACCAGCAAACGTGCAGCAGTTTTGGTCGGACATCACGCAGCCGCTGGTATCGGGGGGAGCTTACCAAATTGGCGCAAACAGCCCGTATGGTACCTGCGCGGGAAATGGGCTGAACTCCACCACCAATCCCACAGTTCTGGCCTTCGACTTGCTTTGCGCCAATGCACTGAACGAATCTCTTTCGATTTATGAAATGGATACTGGCGGTGTGCCAGACGCAAATAATCCCAGCCAACTCTACTACTACCATACGGGGAGCTACACAGGGCCCAACGTTTTCTACAGTCCGCAGTATTCCTCGCTCTATGCGTTGCGGACCCTTACGAACGCAAATTACAACGCGTTGGAAGTGACTATCCAGCATAAAATGACCCACGGCGTGCAGTTTGACTACAATTACACTTACGGAAAATCCATCGACATCGCTTCCGATGCGGAGCGCGTTGGAACCTGGGGAGGTTTGGGTGGACAGATCATCAATGCTTGGAACCCCGCTTCGAATCGAGGAGCCTCGGACTTCGACTTGCGGCATCAAATGAACGCTAACTTCATTTGGCAAATGCCTTTCGGAAGAGGCCAGGCGTTTGGTCATGACACGAATAAATTAGTGAATGCATTGATCGGCGGATGGCAACTCTCCGGACTGTTCCGCTGGACGAGCGGCTTCTCGGTGAACGTCGACAACGGCGGACAATATCCGACCAACTACCAGTTGGAGGGGAATGCGGTTAAGTTACAGAATGTGACGACCGGAACGAATTACACTGGATCGGGTGGCCTAAACGGGACCAACTCCTACCCCAACCTGTTCACTCTCGGCAATAACGCCTATTTGGATTTTGGTTACGCGTTGCCGGGGGGAACTGGGGCACGCAACCAAATCCGCGGTCCCGGCTATTTCGGGATAGACATGGGCGTTACGAAGCGCTGGTTGATGCCATGGAGCGAAAAGCAGAGTCTGCAGTTCCGCTGGGAAGTGTTCAACATTACGAACTCGGTCCGCTTCAACGTACAGTCCGCGTCGGCTTCCACCGGTGGCGGCCTGGAAAACGGGAACTCGGGAACATTCGGCAATTTCAGCGGTACGCTGACCAATCCGCGCATCATGCAGATCGCTCTGCGGTACGAGTTCTAGTCTAAACCTGACCCCGACAATCAAAAACTCCGGGAGCTATTAGCTTCCGGAGTTGGCCCTACTGGTTCAGAATTTTCTCGAAGAATGCGAGAGCTTGCGGATCGTTAGACTGGCCAAGCCAGAACATAGCTGCTTTTCTTACAACGGGATTGCGGTTTGTTTCCGCGACCTGGATGAGTTTGAGCACTCCCTCATCCCGAGGCATCTGGCTCAAGGCGAAGACTGCTTTCTTTTTTACCTCCGTATCGGGGTCAGTCTCCATTGCCATGGTGATGGCATTTGAAGCTTTCTGTCTGGCAGGGTCGCTCCGGCGGCTCCAAATGCCGTATTATTTAGGGGTATGGCTCATGGAGAAACCTAAGTGATTCCACGCTACACGCGAGTAGAGATGGGCCAGGTCTGGAGCGACGAAAACCGTTACCGGCGATGGCTTGATGTGGAGTTGGCCGCGGCGGAAACGCTTGCCGAAGCTGGGCAAGTGCCGGCGGAGGCGGCTCGAGCGCTCTGCACAAGGGCCAAGGTGGATGTTGCGCGGATCAATCAACTCGAAGCCAAGGTGAAGCATGACGTAATTGCCTTTACGATGGCGGTCGGAGAATCCATTGGTGATCCCAACATTGCGCGATGGCTGCATTACGGGCTGACCTCGAACGATGTTGTGGATACTTCCCAGGCGTTGCTGGTGCGTGATGCTTCGTACATCATTGAGAAGGACCTGGTTTTGTTTGGCGAAGTGCTGGATTTGCGCGCACACGAGTTTCAACACACACCGCAGGTTGGTCGTACGCACGGGATTCATGCCGAACCAATTACTTTTGGTCTGAAGATCGCCAACTGGTTCGCGGAGAATCAACGGAATATCGCCCGGTTCCGCGACGCGGCGGCGGGAATGCAGTACGGGAAGATTTCCGGCGCCGTTGGCAATGCTTCGCATCTAGGGACGGAAATTGAGGAAAAAATTTGCACGAGGCTGGGGCTGAAGGTTACTCCGGTGGCGTCGCAGGTGATTCAGCGAGACCGCCACGCGCACTACATGAGCGTGTTGGCGCTGATCGCCGCGACATTGGAGAAAATCGCGCTGGAGATTCGGCATTTGCAGCGCACCGAGGTGCGCGAAGCCGAAGAGCATTTTGCAAGCGAGCAGCGCGGCAGCTCTGCGATGCCCCACAAGCGCAATCCAGTGACGTGCGAGCAGATCGACGGGCTGGCGCGACTAGTGCGCACCAACATGCTGGCTTCCTACGAGAATATTGCGTTGTGGCATGAACGTGATATTTCGCACAGCAGTGTGGAGCGGGTGATTTTGCCGGACTCGACGGTCCTCGTCGATTACATGTTGGGCAAAATGATCCACATCGTCGGCGACATGCGGGTCTTCCCGGAGCGCATGATGCGCAATCTAGATAGCACGCAGGGATTGGTTTTTTCCGGTCAGTTATTGCAAGACCTAATCGAAAAGGGAATGCCTCGTGACGAAGCGTATCAGTCGGTACAGGAAAATGCGATGGCGGCGTGGGAATCGGAAACCAGCTTTCGCGAACGGGTTGGCAAGGACCCGCGCATCACGAAATTCATGACCCGGGCTGACCTGGAACATACTTTTGATCTGAAGCGCCAATTGCGCAATGTCGACAAGATTTTTGCGCGCGTGTTTGGAGCCCATCCTGCGGGGGAACGCGGCGCGGCGAATAGAGCGTAGGGCAGGCGTCGAGCGCAGACAACGCAAAAGAGTTCCCGGGCGAACGGGAACTCTTTTGTTCTTGCCTCTTCTGAGCGACACTGAGGTGCGCTCAGCTGCGGAGGCGGAACTTGCTTCATTCAAAACTACTCGACGCGCTGTACGTATCGAGCTTCAGAAGTATCCACGCGGATTCTATCACCTTCATTGACGAAGGGCGGCACGTTTACGACTAAGCCTGTTTCCATCGTAGCAGGCTTCATGACCGCGCTGGCCGTGGCTTTTTGCAGCGTGGGTTCGGTCTGAATGACTTTCATGTCCATGGTGTCCGGCAGGTCCACGCCGATGGCCTTCTCCTCAAAAAATTCAATTTTCACAATGGTGTTGGGGATTAGATAGAGCACAGTTTCCCCAAGCTCATCCTTGGTCATCTGCATCTGCTCGTAAGTTTCCGTGTTCATGAAGTGGAAATCGTCGCCTTCCTGATACAGGTACTCAAATTCAATCTCATCGAGGATGGCGCGGTCCACAAATTCTTCTGCGCGGAAGCGGTAATCGATCATCACGCCGGTGCGCAGGTTTTTCAGGCGCGTTTGCATCGAGCCCCGCTTGTTGCCCGGGGTGCGGTGGTCGGTGCTGAAAACGGTGTAAAGCTGGCCCTCATGCTGGATGACCATGCCAGGGCGGAGTTGAGTGGCTTTTACGGTGCTCATACGTTTACGAGGCCAGACAACGGCCGTAGACTCCCTGTGGAATTGATGAAGTTTCGGAAATTCCAGACGGCAGCCCGAAGGGAGCGGCGCATGGAATGACACGAGGCGCGAGGGTAAAAGGCAGGCCCAACGCGAAAAACCAGTATAGCGGGGGGTGTCTGGGGAGGTCAATTGCGGCCCCGCGGTACGCATGGGTCGACTAAGGCCGGGCAGATTCAGCGGCTCGCTGCTTGGCTCCCTCGGCCATGATCTTCTCGATTTCGTCGACGGTGCGGGGGAGCTTCTGACTTAGGAGTTCGATGCCGGTTTCGGTGATGAGTACATCGTCTTCGATGCGTACGCCGAGATTTTCCTCCGGGATGTAAACCCCGGGTTCAACGGTGACCACCATGCCGGGCGCGAGCGGGATGCAAGAGTCAGGGGTTGCGTCGTGCACGTTGAGGCCGAGATTGTGGCCCAATCCGTGAATGAAATATTGCCCGAGCGGCTTGCCGTGCATGTCTTTCCCATGGGTGTTGATGTAGTTGTAGGCGATGGACTGCAGCGTATCTTTCTTGTCTTTGTTGCCGCGGCAACCCAGGGTGACGCCCGGACGCATGGCAGCGAGCGCGGCATTTTGCGCGCCTAAAACAACCTCATAAATTTCGCGCTGACGCTCGGTGAATTTGCCATTTGCGGGAATGGTGCGCGTGACATCTGCCGCGTAGCTGGAATATTGCGCGCCAACGTCGATCACCACGATATCGCCATCCTGGATCTTGCGAGAAAGCTTGTCGTAATGAAGGGCAGTGGAGTTCGGACCTGCGCCAACGATTGGTGCATAGGCTTCGGCTTCCGAGCCGCCCATCGCGTGCGTATATACCATTTTTGCCGCGATCTGATACTCGTAAAGACCCGGGCGCATCATCTTCATTGCTTCCAGTTGGGCATCGACGGAAAGATCGACCGCCTGGCGCAAAAAGCCGATTTCGGTGGGTGACTTGATCAGCCGCAATGCCCAAATCTGTTTGCGAATATCCTTAATTTCAGCTTGCGGCGCGGCCAGTTTCAGCCATTCCACGGTTTCCTTCTCGTGTGGATAGCCGCCCAGTTCATGCTCATAGGGAAGAATGGTGTAAACCGATTTGTAGGATTTTAGAAGGCTTTCTACTGTGGCGCGGAGTTCCGAATAGGGCTTCACCAGAGCGAATCCGGTACGCGCTTCAATTCCCGGATCACTAGGTGACATGCGCACCCCGTTCCAAACTTCCTTCTTCACGTCCTTGGCGGGCAGGAACAGAATCTCGCGAGGGCCGGCCCAATCATCTTTCTTTGCACTGCTGCCGCCTGGTGGCAGCAGAACGAGCGCGGCTTGTTCTTCGTTTTGTCCGGTCAGGTAATAAAAGTCTTCATCCTGCGTGAAAATGTAGGTCTGCGCTTCTTCTTCCTTGCCGGTGTAGCCCAGCAGAACGATTGGCGCGTCGATGTTTGAGGCAAGCTTTTGCCGCCGTTCGGCATAGACAGAATTTGGCTCGCGTTCCCGCCGCTGCTGCGCGGAAGCGGCAATCGCCAGAACCGAGACAGAGAACACCAGCGCCGTCGTAAATTGGGTCCAGGTCGATTTGAATTTATGGTTAACGATTGCGGGCGCAGTTTGACGGAGCAGACCACTCATTATCACCTCGGTCCTTTAGGGCAAAAGGACAAAACTTAATTGTAGCGAAGAAGCAACCGGTATGCGACTTCGAGCCCAATTGAAGGAGAAATGCGGGAATCCAAAGGTCAGGCGCGAAGGAAGACCGCGTAGAGGATAGCGATGAAATGGCAGGTGCTGCCGGCCATGACCATCAAATGCCAGATGAGGTGCTGATACGGGATGCGTTTGCATGCAAAGAAAATTACGCCAATGGAATACATCAAACCGCCCAGGCAAAGCCAAAATAGGCCCACCGGAGGAACATGCAAATAAATTTGCCGAGCGCCGATCATGCCGAGCCAACCCATCGCTAAATAAAGAGAAGTGGAGAAAATCGGGAAGCGGTCCGCAAACCAGAGCTTGAACAATATGCCACCGACGGCGAGCGTCCAAATCACACCGAACATCGACCAGCCCCAACTGCCTCTCAGGTTGACCAGCAGGAAAGGCGTATAGGTCCCGGCGATCAGGGCGTAAATCGCACAATGATCAAAAATCATCAGGGCATGTTTGGTGCGAGGCGAGGAGGTGCCGTGATAAAGAGTGGAAGCAGCATAAAGACTGACAAGTGAAATTCCGTAGATGGCGCAACTGATGATTTGCCAGCGGCCGCCGTCGAGCAGCGCCAGAACCGTCAAGATCGCGAGTGCCAGCAAGCTGCAAACCAGACCTAGGCCGTGTGTCAGAGTGTTGGCCAACTCTGCAACAGTGATTTGCCGTGCTAATCCGCGCGCCCAGCTGTTCATGGATTGAGATTGCGCCGCGGCGGTCGGCTTGGCAAGCGGATTTAACGAAAGTTAAGGTGCTGATGGGAAACTAACAGAATAGGCTAGAAACCGGGAGCCCCTGTGGATGCTGGGCGCATTTCCGGTGCATTCACCCCGAAACGCAACTGCGCGAACCAGGATTGGCTGAGCGACATAAAACCCGTATACAAATAGCCCCAAACAAAAAGTAACAGGAAGGGGACCGTAGCGTAATTTTCGTTAGAGATGGCGTAGATCACAGCGAGCGCAAAATAGAGGCCGAGAGCAATCTCAAAATAGGGCATCCAGCCGGATTTATTCTTGTACTGCTTGCTGGCAAATGAGCCGGACTTGCCTTCGATCTTGAATTTCGCGGTGCGCGCAAATTCTGATTTCTTGCCCAGAATCGCCTCAAGGACTCCCTGGGCGTTGCGCACGGACAGTCCGATGCCGGTCGCCATCACGAATGGCAGGTACAGAAATGTGCGCTTCCAAGTCTTGGGGTGCAGCTCTTTTTGCGCCGCGACATAAAAACTCGAAATCGAGCAGGTGGAGGCGAGGAACAAAGGCAGATCGATGACCAGCATCTGGAACCAGCCCTGATAGAAGCGAACGATCATCGCGGGCAAGAGCATCGTCGAGAGCAGCACCATCAGCGGATAAGAAATATTAGCCGTGAGATGAAAAAACGCTTCCGTTTTGACGTAGAACGGGACAGAAGAGCGAAAAACCTGCGGCAGGATTTTTTTTGCCGTTTGCATCAGGCCCTTGGCCCACCGCGCTTGCTGCGATTTAAAGCCATTCATGTCGACGGGCAATTCCGAAGCGCATTCGATTTCGGGGAGATAAAGAAATTTCCACCCCTTCAGCTGTGCTCGGTAGGATAAATCCGTGTCTTCCGTGAGGGTATCGTGCTCCCAGCCGCCAGCGGAATCGATCGCGGCCCTGCGCCAAACTCCCGCCGTGCCATTGAAATTAAAAAAAGTGCCGCGACGCGAGCGGCCGCCATGTTCAATCACAAAATGTCCGTCAAGAAGGATTGTCTCCACTTTCGTGAGCAGCGAATACTCGCTGTTCAGATAGGTCCAGCGCGTCTGAACCATTCCAATTTGTTGACCCCCCGCGGGATTCACAAAATAGGGGATGGTGCGGTGCAAAAAGTCGGGGGTGGGGATGAAGTCCGCGTCGAAAATGCACACGAACTCGCCCTCGGCCGTCTTTAAACCATTTTCGAGAGCCCCTGCCTTGTAGCCTCCGCGATTGCTTCGATGAATATAGGAGATAGGCAGTCCAGCAGCGGCATGCCGTTCCACGCAAGCCCGCGCGACTTCCCGAGTCTCGTCGGTGGAATCGTCGAGTACCTGAATATCCAGCAATGCCCGGGGATAATCGAATTGCGAGACGGCGTCCACAAGGCGCTCAATGACGTACCGTTCGTTAAAAATAGGAAGCTGCACGGTAACGCTGGGCCAATCGGTGACCGGTGGCGGCGGGGCAGGAATATTTTTGCGATAAGCGAAATAATCGTACAAGAGAACGTAACGATGCAGTCCGTAGGTGGCCAAAACGAACAGTACGATGAAATAGGGAATCATCATGGCCAGGTCAAAGGCGTTTGCATGGTAAACGCCGCTGAACGTCTTGTCGGTCAGCTTGTGCCAGTAGTGGCTAGCCGCGCCAGGTTGCATCAATAGAAATATCGAAGTGAAAGTGAGCAAGACGAAACGATCTCCGTTTGACTTTTCTGTCGTAACCTGGCGTTGTAAACAGAATCCCAGTAAATGGGCTACTTGTACTATCTCAAATTTCGAGCCACATCGTTTATCAAGTTGGCTCTGGTAGGGACGCCAGACTGTTGTCACCGACCCCTTCCATTTTACCGCTCGCGACCCTAAAGCCGCGCCGTTCAGGGCGGGGATGAAGGTCGCTCTTGATTCTTCTTTCTTTGGGATTCCTACCCTCCTTGTCCAAAAGACCTATGGCGGGACTCGCCAAAAGTTAAGCCTCTTCGTTTCGCTCCGCTGCGGAAAGGCGGCTCTGGGAGGAACCCACCGAAGCAGACCGGACTAAAATCCGACTCCGTAGGAATCCTCGCACCTTTAGGTCCTTTAGGTCGAGGAGGATGTCAACTGCATAGAAACCGTAAGGTAATCGCAGAGATTGCCACTAGGGAGAAAGTCAAGCGCGCAGAGAAAGATTTATTTTCAGCACCGGCTGGAGGGGTACTTTGCCTTGTACGGTCATGCCCTTCGGTGTGGAAAATGACTTCCAGAGAGCCGCCCAACTGGCGCAGCCGCTCGTGCATGTCCCGCAGCCCGACACCCGAAAGGCCCGTGGACTCGAATTCCTTCAATTTTTCACTGGGAATGCGGGCGCGATTGTCCTCAATTTCAACCAGCGCGATCGAATCCGCGCAGGCCAGCCGGACAATTACCGAACTACTGCCTAAATGACAATGTGTGTTTGACAGGCATTCCTGCACCACGCGAAAAATGCAGTTCCAGATCCGCAGACAGCTGTGGGCGACGTTTTTCTGCGGTCCAAGAAGCGCTCTCTGTCGAGAGCTAGGTAGTGCTATTGAAACTGCACTTCGGTGAAGCCCAGGCCCCTTAGTAAGCTAGCTACAGTCGTGCGCGCGTTGTCGTCAGCTGACTTCAGGATGCCGCCATCGAGCGCGGACTGCTGTAGCTGGCGCTCCGCTTCCTGGCGGACTTCGCTTTCCAGATTTGGATCGGGGGAAGAAAACAGTCCCGTGTCACGCGAATACACCTTTGTTTTCTCATTGTCTAATCGCGTCACTAAAATTTGCGCTTTGGGAATGCGCACGGTGACCGTTTGGCCCTGCACGGAAACGTCTCCTGGGGGGATCGAGGCAAGGTCCACGCCCGCGATTACCTCGCCATGCACAATCAAGAGCAGCCGATCGCCGATGAGGAATTTAGGGAGATACGGGCTGTCGTGCTCCCCGGAAATAATCTTGTCCATTGTGAACTTTACCGTTTCAAGTCTCTGTAACTGGGCGATCTGGCGGACAACGGTCGGTTGATCTATCCGCAGGAGCGTGTGGCTATTGCGGAAACTGCCGCCGAGCTGCAGAAGTCCCATACCAGACGCGAGCCAAACGATAATACCCAGGATAATCAGTACAAGCAGGGCGCCCCAAAAGAAGCCCTTGCCGGTCGACCCCTTCTTCACGATTTTTTGTGAATGCAGCTCCGAATTCATCTGGACACCCGTCGGCTACAGTCTACTATCTGTACGAATTAAAAAGTCAAAGGTCATTCTGGGGCATAATCTTGGCTGGCATAAGAGTGGAAAACCAGTCAAATGTACGGGAAGGTTCGGCAACCCTGGTGGAAATCGCCAAAGAATTTTTGCGACTGGGATTTGTGGCCTTTGGCGGGCCGGCGGCGCATTTCCCGATGATGGAAGAGCGCTTTGTTCAGCGCAACAGGTGGCTTACGCGGGAGCGGTTCATCGATTTGATGGGAGCAGCCAGCCTGCTTCCCGGGCCGAGCTCGACGGAAATGACGATGTACCTGGGGGAACTGCGTGGAGGAATTCCTGGACTGCTGGTGGCGGGAGCGTGTTTTATTCTGCCCGCGGCGCTTCTCGTAGTGCTGCTTGCATGGGCTTATGTGAAGTTCGGCTCTGTGTCTCAAGTAGAAGGCTTATTGTTTGGCATCAAGCCAATGGTGATTGCGCTGATCGCGCAGCCCATGTGGAATCTCGCGCGAACGGCGCTCAAGAGAGTCTCGTTGGCGATCCTCGCTGTTGTCGTTGTGGCGTTCGCTGCCCTGGGATATCCCGTGCTGGTGTTGCTGCTTGGCGCGGGAGTGATTTGGATGCTGTTCATGCAAGGGACGAACTTGGCGCGCCAAAAGTTGCTAGTTGCAAAATTCGGCGGTTTGGGAGTCGCCGGTGTGGCAGCGGTTGCCAGTCTCGGATCAATTTTTCTCTATTTTCTGAAGGTGGGAGCGGTGCTTTTTGGAAGCGGCTATGTGCTGTTGGCCGTCTTGCGCGCTGATTTAGTGGTCAACCGGCATTGGCTGAGCGACGGGCAGTTGCTGGACGCCATCGCCGTGAGCCAGGCAACGCCCGGCCCTTTTTTCACCGTGGCTACATTCATCGGATATATTTTGGGAGGTTGGCGGGGAGCGTTGCTTGGTACCATCGGGATGTTTCTGCCCGCGTTCCTCTACGTTGGGATAACGGCGCATATTCTACCGAGGCTGCGAAACTCACCGTTTGCGGGCGCGTTTCTTGACGGGGTAAACGCAGCAGCAGTGGCACTGATGGCCTTCGTAGGATTTCAGTTCGCAAGGTCGACACTCGTTAGCCTTCCGTCAGTAGTGCTGGCCTTAATCGGTGCGTTGCTGCTCTTCCGCTACAAACTGAATTCAGCGTGGCTGGTTTTGGGTGGCGCCATAGCCGGAGTTTTGCTGCGTACTCTCGGCTGGAGCTGAGCCCCTGCCGCATATTCATTTCCAAATTTTAAGGAATGAGAACGATTTTGCCGAACGCGCCCGGCGCAAGAATATCATGATGCGCTTGGGCCGCGTCTTTTAGCGGAAGTTCCTTCCCAACGATGGGACGCAGGGTGCCATTTTCCAGGCCTGCGGCAATTCCGGCATGAATCTCTGCCGTTTCTGCTTCTGTAGCCGCCCACAACGTAAATCCACGAACCGACGCACAGCGAGCCATCAATTCACGCGGATTAATTGTGATTTCTCCGCGATTGCCGATCACGACCACTCGTCCAAGCTTGGCCAGTAAGCGAAGATCGGTCGCAAGATTTACGTTTGCCAGCATCTCCAGCACGATGTCCACGCCGCGGCCGTCGGTTGCTTTGAGGATTCGCTCGGCGGAATCCGGTTTGCTGTGATCGATCGCGATATGCGCGCCTTCCTTTTTGACCAATTGCAATCCGCGCTCTGTGCCCGCCGTTCCGATTACCATCAATCCCATCGCACGAGCCAATTGTGCCCCTGCCAGTCCGACGCCGCCGCTCGCTCCATGAATCAGCACGGTTTCTCCGGCACGCGCTTGGGCGTGATGATGCAAAGCGGTGAACGCCGTGCCGTAGGGAACCCACAGCCCCGCACCCTGCGAGAACGAAATGTTGTCCGGCAAGAGATTCACTTGCGATTCGAGCGTGAGGGCGTATTCGGCGTATGCGCCGCTCTCGGTCTTCGCCGTGTACACGCGATCACCCACCTTTACTTTTTTCACGCCTTCACCAACGGCTTCCACCGTTCCCGCAGCGTCCGAGCCCGGGGTGTAAGGCAGCGACGGCTTGATCGCGTAACTACCAGCACGCATATAGGTGTCGTATGGATTTACGCCCGCTGCGTGCACCCGGACTAACACCTGCCCAGCGATCGGCCGGGGGGTTGGAATTTCGCGGAGTGTAAGAACTTCCGGGCCACCAAACTGCTGGACTTGAATTGCTTTCATGGAGTTTCTCCTCGAGCGATGCGGACCAGACTTACGGAACATAGTAGAACTGCTTAGAAGTGGTCGTCATGCACCAGCGCGACTTCTCGTTCCAGGAGACCCGTGGACTGTCCCCAAGCCGTCGTCTGCCAATTGTCTTTTCCCCCTACCGTAGGAATCCAGGGGGGCAACGTCTGATCCAAATGAGTCGCTAGTGAATAAACGTAAGGTTCGTACATCAAACGCATCTCGGTCAGCTTTTTATCCGCTTCCACCGTACGCAACAAATTCATCCCATGTTTCGCCAGCGTATCGCGTAAATGAAGCAGGTCTTCAGGAGGCAGGCGATCGTGGGGCAACCCGTGAGGCGACGCAGAAAACACTTGGGCCAAATCGACCACGGCGTGCCGTGAAATGGCAAACGTTAATTCAGCCTGTTTTGCGCACGCACCTTCAATTCCGGCAATAGTGAGTGCGCAAGTGTCCAAAATCGCGGTCAACGAAGCGACCCAGGATTGATTGTCATGTTGCGAGCGGAAATAGGCCAGCACCGGATAGGAAAGATGGCTCTCTAGGAGCTGAGCGCTCCAGATTTCCCACTTCTCCAGAAGCGTCCTCAGGGCTTCTTTGCCTTCATGAAAACTGTGCCGCCGCAATAACTCGCCCGCCGTAGGCGGTGTGCCTGCGCGGGCATCTAACAAAGTGATGTTGGTTTCGCGAGCGGCAAACGCACCGTAGATGAAGGGAAGGTAACCGATGATGGCGGCGAGAAAGCCAAATCCAAATCCACTTTCGGCTACGACGAGAAAACGCGCCAGAGGTGAGCGGGGAACGACGTCACCCAGTCCAAGTGTGAAGAAGGTTGTCCCGCTCAGATACAAATCGGTCAGAAAACTGGGCTGCGTTCCCGCTGTCAGATTGATTGCGGAACCCGCACCATATTGCATCATCCCGAAACTGATCACCAAGCCGACGGCCCACACACCGATCAGGAACAGCAACGAGATCGGCCCGTAATAACCCAGGAATGTCTCTTTTTGTTTTCGGGAGGAAAACAACTTTGCGGTCGCCCTCCACGTTGTCCAGGTTAACTTGTAATAAAACCGCGTGAGGCGGAATTTTCTGGTCACGCGTCGCGGCAGGATGATTGCCTCAAACGCGTCCCAGGCAACCACCACAAAAACCACGATACCTGCAATGAATACACCCGCATTGGGAATCATCCGAAGCATTGTACTCGCTTTGTTATACCTTGGCGTTCAGAGCGCGCGTCAAGAGGTCAGTTTCGCGTTGACGGAGATTTCCGCTTTGAACAGCTTGGAAACCGGGCAACCCGTTTCTGCTCCTTTTACCGCTGCCTCAAACTTGGCTTTGTCGGCGCCCGGAATCTGCGCGACCAGGTCAAGATGGCTTTTGGTAATGCTGAATCCTTCGCCCACCTTTTCCAAACTGATTGTGCACGTGGTTTCCAGTTTTGAAGCAGTCATACCAGCTCCTGCAAGTTGCGCCGAAAGTGCCATCGTGAAACAGCCGGCGTGCGCCGCAGCCAGCAGTTCTTCCGGATTCGTGCCCACGCCATTTTCAAAGCGTGTGCTGAAGGAATATTGCGTCTGCTTCAGTGTGCCGCTATCGGTCGAGATACTGCCCTTACCAGACTTCAGATCGCCCTGCCATACCGCGGAAGCTTTGCGTTGCATGGAGTTTCTCCTATAGGAAGTTCACTGTGCTGATTGTATGTTGGATTCGGGTCCCCTAAAAAAAGGTTCATCCATTTCCAAGAGCGCCAGGCGGCTTGCCCCGCAAGCGACTAGAGGGAGAGAGAGACTAATCCTGTCGCTGGGGTAAGTTCAATCGGCGGCAACGTGGAGCGATCGATTTTGTTGTAAAGGGTGTCGCGCTCTACCGGGACGCGGCCCGCAGCGCGGATCAAGCGTTCGAGTTCGCTTCGTGGAGTAAATTCGGCGGTGCTGGCACCCGCGTCGTGGTAAATCTTTTCTTCCACAACCGTGCCATCCATATCATTTGCCCCAAAACGAAGGGCAATTTGCGCGATGCTGGGTGTCAACATGACCCAGTATGCCTTGATGTGCTCGAAATTATCGAGTATCAATCGAGAGACGGCGATATTACGCAGGTCATCGTAACCCGTTGGCTTCGGAATGTACGACAGCGGCGTATTGTCGGGATGAAACGCCAGCGGAATGAAGGCGACGAATCCGTGCGTATCGTCCTGTGCCTCGCGCAATTTCACCAAATGGTCGACGCGTTCCTCCATCGTTTCAACATGCCCATAGAGCATTGTTGCGTTTGAACGCAGTCCAATGCGGTGTGCTTTCTTGGCCATGTTGAGCCACATTTGTCCGCTGACCTTGTGGTCGCAGATGATGCGCCGCACGCGCGGATGAAACACTTCCGCGCCCCCACCGGGGCAGGAATCGACCCCGGCCTGTTTCATCTTGCGCAGCGTTTCGTCGACAGTAATTTTTGCGATGCGCGCGAAGTAGTGGACTTCCACCATCGTGAACGCCTTCAAATGCACATGCGGATGACGCGCCTTCAAACCGCGAATGAGTTCTAAGAAAAAATCGAATGGCAGGTCGGGATGCAGCCCGCCAACAATGTGGAATTCCGTGGCGCCCTCGCGAACGCCCTTGGCGGCGCGCTCATACATCTCCTCCAGCGTAAACGTGTAGGCACCCGGCGAATGGGGACCACGGCCAAACGCACAAAGCTTGCAATGCGCCACGCAAACATTAGTCGGATTGATATGGCGGTTCACGTTGTAATAGGTGATATCGCCGTGGCGCTTTTCACGCACATGATTGGCCAGCCAGCCGACGGCGAGCAGATCGGGCGTCTTGTACAACGTGACACCATCGTCAAAGAGGAGCCGTTCGCCAGCCAAAACCTTCTCGGCAATGGGTTTCAGGTTTGTGTCGGTGATCGTCAGTTCAGCCACGGTTTACTCTATTATTTAGATGGCCCTCGGTGACCGAGCGCTACAGTTTAAAGCAAGAAAGTTTTGCGAATTCCTTCGCAACTTACAATCAATTCAAATGCGCCAAAACGCAGCCGCAGCACCCCAGAACACGAGGAACAGGATACTAATATAACCGTTCACAGTGAAAAACGCAGCGTTCAGCTTGCTAAGATCGTTAGCACGGACGAGCGAATGCTCGTAGGCTAGTAGGGCCGCCACCACCACAATTCCAGCCCACGCTGGCCATGGCAAGCCGAAACTCGCCGCTAGCCAACTTAAAAGGAGCACAACCCCCACATGCATCGCCCGCGCAATGTGCAGCGCGGTGGCAATCCCGAAACGCTTCGGAACAGAGAATAGCCCCGCCTGCTGGTCAAACTCCACGTCCTGGCAAGCGTAGAGAACATCAAACCCGCCTACCCAGAGTGTGACTGCCCCGCACAAGATCAGCATTCGCCAATCGAGACTGCCGGTAATCGCGATCCACGCGGCTGCGGGAGAAATTCCCAGTGCAAGGCCCAGCACCAAATGCGACCACGAGGTAAAGCGTTTCGTAAAGGAATAAAAGAAAAGAACTGCAATCGCCACGGGCGCAAGTTTCAGCGCCAGCGGATTGAGCTCCGAGGCGGCTACAAAAAACAGCGCCATAGCGACAGCGGTAAACGCCCAGGCAAACCGAATCGAAAGCGCACCAGTCGCCAAGGCACGCGTTTTTGTTCGTGGATTCTCTTTGTCATAGCGCAAATCGACAATCCGATTAATCGTCATTGCCGCGGATCGGGCCGCCACCATCGCCACAACGATCCACACCAACTGCATCAGCGTTGGCCAGCCGTGTGTTGAAGCGCGCGCCGCAAGAATGGCCCCAGTCAGCGCAAATGGCAGCGCAAAAACCGAATGCTCAAACTTGATCATTTCCAACACGGTTGCAAGACGATTCGCCATGGCGCGTTATTCCAATTTCTTCCGCGCTACGCTGCCGGTCCACCGATGCATCTGTTCCTGTGGTAAACCTGCTTGGGACAGCACGCGGCAGCAATACTGCGTGACGATGTCGTCGATGCTCCTCGGATTATCGTAGAATGCCGGAACCACGGGCATGATAACTGCGCCTGCCTGTTGCGCCCGCAGCATATTTTCCAGATGAATTCGATTCAATGGCGTATCGCGCACGCATAGTATTAATTTGCGGCCTTCCTTGAGCATTACATCAGCGGAACGGCCCACCAGGTCGTCGCTCATCCCATTGGCAATCGCCGAAAGCGCACCCATGGTGCAGGGAATGACGATCATGGTGCTGACCTCGTAGCTGCCAGAAGCGATCGACGCGCCGACATCTCTATTCGGCAGGACTGCAATTTTCTTTGAAGCGTGGCCGATGATGCGCGCAGGCAATTTTTTCAGATCACCCGAGGAGAGGCCAAGCTCCTCGGCAAACAGTCGCTGACCGGTCTCCGTCACCACCAAGTGCACACGGGTGACGCGCCGATCTTCTTCGAGCAAGGCCAGTGTTTTTTGCGCAAAAATAGCGCCGCTTGCGCCGGTCACACCAACGGTAATGGTTTTGCCTTTTGCTGGGAGCATGGTTTGTGCGGATACATTCAATATCTCAGCGGTCTTGGGCCAAGTCAAGCATAGGTAGGTGCTTGGACAAATGGTAAAATTCCTCCTGGTCAATTCATGAGAGCTAAAGAAGTTTTGAACGTTTTGAAAGCGGTGGAGAGCGGAAAACTCTCTACCGGCGCCGCGATGGAGCGGATCAAGCATCTACCCTTTGAAGATATTGGGTTTGCGAAGGTGGATCACCATCGTTCGCTCCGCCAGGGGTTTGCCGAAGTCATCTTCGGCAAAGGAAAAACACCGGTACAGGTGGCGGAAATTGTGCACGCGATGTTGCGGCATAAGAGCAGCCAGCACAATGTGCTGGTAACCCGCGCGGACACCAAAATATTTACTGCCGTCAAACGCATCAGCAAAGCCGCGAAATTCCACCCGCTTTCCGGCGTGATTACCATCGAACGCAATCATGAAATCACTGGCAAAGGCACGATTGCCGTGGTTGCCGCGGGAACCAGCGACATTCGCGTCGGCGAAGAAGCGGTTCTGACCGCCCGGTTGATGGGTAATCGCGTCGAGCAAATTTACGACGTTGGCGTTGCGGGCATTCACCGCTTACTCGATCATCGCTTGCAACTCACCGAAGCGCGCGTAATTATTTGCATTGCGGGAATGGAGGGTGCGCTGCCGAGCGTGGTGGGCGGACTTGTCAGTGTTCCGGTGATCGCCGTGCCGACCAGCACCGGTTATGGGGCAAGTTTCGAAGGGGTCGCGGCACTGCTGGGTATGCTGAATTCCTGCGCTTCCAACGTTACCGTCGTCAACATCGACAATGGTTTCGGCGCGGCTTGCGTGGCGTCGTGTATCAATCGGTTGTAGTCTTAATCCGGTGGCGAAGTCTTAGCTCCGGACACCTTGGATCGATGAGTCACAGACCTGGCGCAGGCCTTCCTGGCCTCGGGATTTTCCTACCTCGCCTCTGCCTTCAGATTTCACCATCCGGTTTCAATAGTACCTTCATCACCCCGGGCTTTTGCGCGTACGCGATCGCCTCTGGCGCCTCCCGCAGCGGGAATATTCGAGAGATGAATGATCGTGGATCCACCCTTCGAGAGCGCAGCAATGCGATCGCCTTGCCAAATGGCCCGCAACGGGAACCGACAACTGTGATCTCCTTTACGACGAGCGGCCAGGTCTCTACCGCCGCCGCACCGTGAAATGTCGATTTCAAAACCAGCGTCCCGCGAGGCTCGGTCATCTCCAGAGCGAGTCGCAATCCTGCAGGTGAACCAGTAGCTTCCACAACCAACCGATAGTTCTGTTTTACCTTTTTCAAATCCCGCTCATCGCCAACAACTGTTTTGGCTTTAATCCCGCTTTGCTTCGACAATTTCAATTTTTCTGCGTGCTTTCCGAACAAAGTAACTTGACATCCTGCAGCCTGCAAAACCATCGCAATCAACTGCGCGAGCTTCCCGTCACCAAGCACCGCCGGGGAAGGGAAGTGTCGAATATCGATTTGATCGAGGATTTGGCAGGCAGCAGCGAGTGGTTCCACAAAGACAGCTTGTTCGTCAGTAACCTCGGCAGGAATGAGATGTAGATTCGCGAGCGGCAAAGCGAGATATTCCGCAAACGCGCCGTCGTGCCCAATAATTCCCAAAACCTTCCGCCGCGCACAATGCGTGTTCAATCCGCGCTGGCAAAAAGCACAAACGGGCTTAAAGCCCAAAGACTTGCACGAAATGTTGATCTCGCCAGCCACACGCTTCCCCAGCCAGAACTTCTCTTTGCGCTGTGAACCGCGGGGAACCGCGGCTACCTCGCCCACAAACTCATGTCCCGGCACTCCATGAAAATCATGGTATCCGCGCAGAATCTCCCGATCGGTATTGCAAATGCCCGCCAGGCGAACACGAATGAGTGCCCACCCCGGTTTCAAGTGCGGTTCGCGTCGTTCTGTGGCAACAAGCTTGCCCTTATGGGTTTTGAAACAGAGCATGAAGCCCCTACTTTTGCGATTTTTCGGGGAGCGCCCGCCGCGAGGGTGAAACGGCCATCCGCTCCAGCAGATCGAACTTTGCTTCCAGGCGTACCAGTCGACGGTCCATGTCCGTACAAGCGTCCATCAATTGCTTTGATTGCTCGGTCAGGCTCACGATGCGCTCTTCAAGCAGCATAATTCTCTTCAGCGCTATCAAGGCATCGCGCGCCCAACTCACCGAGATTTCCTCAATGCCTTGAGAGCCTTATCTAAATAAGCAATCGTATCGTCTAAGCGCGCAATGCTGCGGTCGGCTGACTCGCTGGCCAAGCGGGCGAGGGTCTTCATCTCGGCCTCGGTTTCGATAGGTATTTCTAGATACAAGTCCACGGCATCGCGGACTTCCTGTGAGAAAGATTTGCCGCGCTTCTTCGCGCGCATTGTAAGGCGCCGTTTCTGTTTTGGATCGAGATGAATGAGTGCGGTCGCCACAAGATCTCCAGCGAACAACCTATATCACACCTATATCATATCATCCGACGACGTTTTGGGCTTTAGCGCAACGCTCGGATCAACTCCTTGGCAAGCGACACTTCCTGTTCCAGGAATACTGTGCGCAGATCGATCAGCAGGAAATCATCTTCGATACGAGCAATCACCGGTGTGCCGGCAATACCCTTGCGCAACTGCTCTTCCAGTTCTGCAGCCGAATGACACGAACTCGCAACGCGAATTAACCGCGTTGGCAGAGATTGGGCAGGCGTAGAACCTCCGCCGACAAGGGAATCACCATCTACAATTTCAATCTTCACGTCCGCCGACTCGAGCGCAGCATTCAAGCCGTGCACAAATTCCTGGGCCCGCTGACCGATCTCCTCCACCGTCGCACGAATCATTTGCTGTGTGGGGATCTCCTTCCAACTGGCTTGCACGTACGCGCGCAAAGTCACTTCCAGCGCGGCGATTGTCAATTTGTCGACTCGCAGCGCGCGGAATAAAGGATGCCGGCGAACTTTTGCTACCAAATCCTTCTGACCGGCAATAATTCCGGCTTGCGGCCCCCCCAAAAGTTTATCGCCGCTGAAAAGCACCAACGAAAATCCGGCTTCGAGACTATCACGTGCCGTGGGCTCGGTGATTCCGCTACTGGAAAGATCCACCACGCAGCCTGAACCGAGGTCTTCCACAACGGGGAGGCTGGCGTGCTGGCCGAGCCGAATCAATTCGGAATCTTCTGGCTTTTCCGTAAAACCAGTCACTTGAAAATTCGACGGATGAACTCGCAACAGAATCCGCGTCTTCTCATTGATGGCGTTCTCGTAATCCGCGATTCGGGTGCGGTTGGTGGTCCCGACTTCGCGCAAAATTGCCCCGCTTTGCTCCATGATTTCCGGAATTCGGAAACCGTCGCCTATCTCAATCAATTCGCCACGGGAAACAATGACTTCTCCACCACGTGCCAGCGCGGCCAGGGTTACCAACAATCCAGCCGCACAATTATTGACAACGATCGCCGCCTCGGCTCGGGTAAGCCGTTGCAATAACCGTGAGGTATGGGCGTCGCGCTTGCCTCTGCCGCCCTTCGCAAGGTCGTATTCCAGATTGCTGTAGTGAACCGCGCTGCGGCGAAACTCTTCAATAACCAATTCGCTTAGCGGCGCGCGGCCCAGATTCGTGTGCAGTATTACTCCAGAGGCATTGATGACCTGCTGCAGAGAGGGCTCAAACAGGCGCTCCACCTGTGCTTCGAGTTTTTCAGCCAACGCGGAAGGTTCCAAAATCGCTGCTGCCGACGGGTCCCCTGACGCCAATCCTCGGCGAATATCGCCAAGCAGCTCGCGCACGATCTCGATCAGATAACGCCGATCCACTCCCCTGGCTAGCGCCGCGACGCGTGGACGCAGCAGCAACTCATCGATAGAAGGCACTTGCCGTAGCAACGCCGCTTGCTGCTCGCTGATTGCCGGTTTCACCCGTTCGGTCATTGGGTCATTTGAGCACAGGCCTTCCCGGGCGCGCAATCGGCACTGTCCGCACGGCCAGTGGAATGTCCGGTCGCCCGATTGTTGATTGGGTATCCCCACCCGCCTTCCCGATTGACGCTGACATTTCTTGCTCCTAGCATGAACTTCGCAGGAGTTTGCCTTCATGGCGACAATCGACGAAGAACTGGCCCAGATGGAACGCGATATTCGCCAGTTGAAAATTGAATATGACATGTTTTTCGGCGGTGGACGAAAACGGCCGCCCACCGAAATCGAATGGCGCATTGATCAAATGGTCCGCCGTTACAGCGAACGCGGCGGCGAAATGAAATTTGGCCAGCGCTTCCGCTTCACCAATCTCTCGCAGACGTATGCAAAGTATAAGGATGTCTTCCGGAAGAAATTGGCTCTGCGCGAAGAAGGTAAAGTGCAGCGTCATTTCGGCGCAGCCGCCAAAGCTATAGAAGCGGAGCGCGCACACAACACAAAACCAACCATAAAAGAAACTCCCGATGAATCAGCCGTCGAAACCGCCATGGCATTCCGCATGGTCTGTTCCGAACCTGAAAAAGAGACGCAAAAAGTGGATCAGCTCTATGAAGCCTTCCTTCAGGCGAAACAGAATGCTGGCGAGGAAACGGGCAAGCTGACGCGCTCAGGCTTCAATGAATTTGTCTGCAAGAAGACCAAGGACCTACAGACAGAGAAACAGTGCCGTGACGTCGAGTACGTGGTAGAAACCGTAAACGGCGCGGTAAAATTGAAAGCCCTGGTAAAAGCCTAGCCGTTCGAGTTGGCCGTTTCCCACAGCGCGCCACTTTTCCAACCCCGCTCCTCCGCGTACACTTATAGATTCAACGTAACGCTGGAGGAATCACATGGCTGTGGAACGGGCGCTGCTCAGCGTATTCGACAAGACGGGAATTGTGGATTTCGCGCGGCGCCTCGCTGCCCTCCAGATCGAAATTCTTTCTACCGGTGGAACTGCAAAACTTCTGCGCGACGAGAAAATTTCAGTCAAGGATGTTTCGGAGTTCACGAATTGGCCGGAGATGCTCGGAGGCCGTGTAAAGACGCTGCATCCTAGAGTTCACGGCGGTCTGTTGTACCGCCGTAATCGGGCCGAAGATGAAAAGCAAGCTAAGGAACACGGGATTTTGCCCATCGACCTGGTGGTCGTAAACCTTTATCCGTTTGAAGCTACGGCTGCCAAAGGCTATCTTCCCGCCGAGGAACTGATCGAAAACATCGATATTGGCGGGCCGACGATGCTACGCTCGGCCGCGAAGAATTTTGAAACTGTGACAGTCATCAGCGATCCTTCCGATTACGATCGCGTGGCGACCGAACTAGAAGCGGGCAATGGAACGTCCTTGCAATTGAGGTTGGAACTCGCGCGCAAAGTGTTTGCTACCACTTCACGCTACGACGGCTTAATCACCATGGAATTGGAACGGTTGACCCTCGAAGCTTCGCATCTGCAAGTTGCTCACCGCGCGAAACTTCCGGAGCGCTTGCATCTTTCACTGCGTCTCAAGCAGGAACTCCGCTACGGGGAAAATCCGCACCAGGCCGCGGGGCTTTATACCCCCGCTGGACAACCCCCCGAAGGGTTGGCGGCTGCCAAGCAACTCCAGGGAAAAGAGCTTTCCTACAATAATTATGTCGATCTCGAGGCCGCGCGCAGTCTGGTTGCCGAATTCGAGCGGCCGGCTGCGGTGATCATCAAGCACAACAATCCTTGCGGCGCGGCACAACAGGCCACACTCGACGAGGCTTATCTCAAAGCATTTGCTTGTGATCCGGTCTCGGCATTTGGTGGAGTGCTGGCCTTCAATCACATCGTGGATGCGGTGACCGCTGAGGAAGTCTCGAAATTATTCGTGGAATGCATCGTGGCGCCGGGATTTGCCGATCGCGCACAGGAAATTTTCGCCGCCAAGAAAAATTTGCGCTTGCTGCAGCTTCCCCAGGGCGGCTTGCATCACGACAAAGAATTGCAACTGAAGCGGATTCTAGGTGGCATGCTGGTCCAGAGCCCAGACTTGGGCGTTCTCTATGACAAGGAACTGAAAATTGTAACAAAACGGTCCCCAACGGAAGGGGAGCTTGCCGATCTTAAATTTGCTTGGAAGATCTGTAAGCATGTCAAATCGAACGCCATCGTCTTTGCGAAGGACGGAGCGACGATGGGCATCGGAGCGGGGCAGATGAGCCGCGTCGATTCCGTGAAAATTGCGGTGTTGAAAGCCCAGAAAGCTCTGCAGGGCACAGCCGTAGCTTCCGACGCATTTTTCCCGTTCCCCGATGGGGTGGAGGAAGCTGCAAAAGCGGGGGCCACCTGCATTATTCAGCCGGGTGGTTCGGTTAAGGATCCCGAAGTGATTGCCGCAGCAGACCGTCTGGGTCTGGCGATGGTGTTCACCAGCATGCGACACTTCCTTCACTGATTTTCCGCCAAATTCTTAAAACTAGAAACACAGATTGCCGTTGAAGCATCTTATTGAGGTGAGACGACGCGCATCGAAACCGTGCCGTATTTTCGCTTTTGACCGCTTTTGGGCCGCATGGGATACTTAGAGTTTATGGACTACTTATGAAGCCAATTCGACTTTGCTTCACCTTTGCTGTGGCCGCTCTGGCGATCTCCCCTCTGCTCGCTCAGACAACCTTGGTTGGAACCACGAAAGCCCCGGAGAAAATGTCTCCCCGCGCGGAGGCCTATTACAACTTCACGCTGGGCCACCTGTATGAGATTCAGTACGAACAGACCAGTCAAAGCGAGTACGCCACGCGCGCAATCGAGGCATACAAGAAGGCGTATTCGATTGATCCGCAATCGCCGATCATCGGAGAGCGGCTTGCCGAAATGTATTGGAAAGCCCAGCGCGTCCACGACGCGGTTACCGAAGCCAACGAAATCCTTAAGCGCGATCCCAATGATCTGGCGACCCACCGGCTTCTTGGCCGGATTTATTTGCGTAGCCTCGGCGACATCAACAGCAACACCGGCGCGCAAAGTGAAATGGTCGCCAAAGCGATAGCCGAATTCAGCGAGGTTCATCGGCTCGACCCCGCCGATGCCGAATCTGCGCTGTGGTTGGCGCGCCTCTATCGTTTGCACAACGAGCCCGAGAAAGCCGAGCAAGTTCTTCGCGGCATGCTGAAGGCCGACCCGGATAACGATGCTGCGATGGAACAGCTCACGCAGTTGCTTCTCGACGAGAACAAATCGGATGAAGCGATCCAGTTGTTGGAAACCGCAACAGTCCATTCGCCTTCGCCGGTTCTTTATGATTTGCTGGGTGATGCCTACACGCAGACCAAGGACTACGCCAAGGCCGAAGAGGCTTACCGCAAAGCCGTTGATCTCGATCCATCCGAACTTTCCCATCTCCGTGGTCTGGGGCAGACTCTGCTATCTGAAGAAAAATATCCGGAAGCGCTGACCGTCTATCAGAAATTGGCCGACGTGATGCCCGATGACGCTGACGTCTATCTGCGCATCGCGCAGATCTACCGCGAGCTGCACCAGCTCGATAAGGCGGAAGAGAATCTCGTGAAAGCCCGACAGTATGCGCCGGGCAGCCTTGAAGTCATGTACAACGAGGCCATGATTTACGAATCGCAGGGGCGCTACGAGGACGCCATCAAAGTATTGTCGGACGCGGTGACTGGAATTAAATCACAATCGACGGTGCTTCCGAACCGCAGGCGTTCCCTGGCAATTCTTTATCAGCAACTCGGACAGCTCTATCGCGATTCCCAGAACTACCAGGCGGCAATCTACACCTATCAGGAACTTGGCCGTCTTGGCGAAGAGGAAGATCGTCGCGCACGACTGTTGTTGATGGAAACCTACCGCCAATCGAAGGATCTTCCGAAAGCACTTTTGACCGGAAAAGAAGCGATGGCAAAATATCCCAATGACAGTCCCATCCGCGCCAGCTACGCACTGCTGCTTGGAGAGAATCAACAGCCCGATGAAGCGGTCAAGTTGCTTCAAGGAAGCTTGAAGAATAGCCCCACCGATCGGGACATTTATCTGAACATCGCCCAGGTCTATGAACGCGCGCGCCGCTACAAGGAAGCCGAAGACGCAGCCCACAAGGCCGAAGCCATTCCCGGTGATCCTCGCGAAAATGAAATGACGTGGTTCCTGCTCGGCGCAATCTACGAGCGCCAGAAGCAATTCGACAAGGCTGAGGACGAGTTCAAGAGAGTGCTGGACGTAAATCCAAAGAACGCCGCGGCGTTGAATTATTATGGATATATGCTCGCTGACCGGGGCCTGCGCCTCGATGAAGCCCGCGAGATGATTCAGCGCGCGCTCGATCAGGAGCCATTCAGCGGTGCTTATCTCGACAGTCTCGGCTGGGTCTATTACAAGCAGAACCGGCTCGATGACGCCGAAGCCACACTGCACAAAGCGGTCGAGCGCGAATCACACGATCCCACAATTCGGGCTCACCTCGGTGATGTCTACGCCAAGCAGGGAAAAATGGAACAAGCGGCCGCGGAGTGGGAAAAGTCCCTGGCGGAATGGCATCGCTCCTTGCCTGGCGACGTGGAAAACGATAAAGTCGCGGAACTGGAAAAGAAGTTGGGTCAGGTAAAGCACCGCGTGGCGCAAAAGTCGCCGGCAACCGACGCAAAACCCTGAGCAGACGATGAACGAAGTTCGGATCCCAGCGTACGCAAAAGTAAATTTGCGTCTCGAAGTGCTCGGCAAGCGCGCCGACGGCTACCACGAACTACGTACGATCTTCCAGACCGTGTCTCTTCACGATTCTTTGCGGCTTCGCAAATCCCCAAAAAGTGGCATCTCCCTTACCGTGCGAGGCAACGATGCACTTTCCAAAGAGCCTATCGAAAAGAATTTGGTCTATCGCGGCGTGGACGCTCTACGCCGCGAGTTGAAGATTCGTGCTGGTGTGGAAGTCCTGCTCCAAAAGGCGATTCCCGCCGGGCGTGGCCTGGGTGGCGGTTCTAGCGACGCCGCTGCCGCGCTCCTCGGTTATCTTCGCCTGACGGGCAAGCGTATTGAAACTGAGCGCCTTCTGGCGATTGCCGCGGGTCTCGGCGCTGACGTCCCCTTCTTTTTGTTTGGCGGCTGCGCTTTGGGAGTGGGGAAAGGGGACGAGATCTACCCGCTCCCTGACGTTCCTGACTGTTCGCTACTGATTGTTTCGCCTAAGGATATCCACATTCCAACCGCTGACGCCTATCGTTGGCTGCACGCGCCCGAGCTCGCTTCGTTGACAAAATCCGCCGCAGCCCATAAGCTATATAGGTTCTGTGCTCTGTGTTGGAAGTCGCAGGGAGCAGGTCTTTCGAATGATTTCGAAGGTGCTGTTTTCCGGCGTCATGTCCGGCTTGATCAAATCAGGCGGACGTTACTTCGAAGGGGAGCGTCAGAAGCCTTGCTGGCTGGTAGCGGTTCGGCGGTGTTTGGAGTTTTCCCGAGCCCAGCAAAGGCGCGCCGAGCTGCTGTCGGGTTTGTCTACGATCAAAGTTTTGTCTGCGAGAGTGTCTCTCGAAGCAAATTTGCGCGTTCCATGAAAAGCGCGTTGGTCGACTGAACCTCAGCATTGCTCCGCTCTGACTCTTTCCCGTTTCGCAATACCAGTGCAAAACGAACGGGCCAGTTTGCGTTTCATGTTGTCATCGCCGCGCGATGACCAGGGTGAGCGAGGGGTGCACGACGAACGTTTCAAGATTTTTACCGGAACCGCGAATCCGGCTCTGGCCGATTCGATCTGCCATCATTTGAATGTGCCGCTCGGCAAAGCCTTGCTCGGCCGGTTCAGTGACGGCGAAATTTATTTTCAGATCTTGGAAAACGTGCGTGGGGCGGATGTTTTCGTGGTGCAGCCGTGCTGCTATCCGGTGGACAATCACCTGCTCGAATTGTTGTTGATGATCGACGCCTTCAAGCGTGCCTCCGCTTGGCGCATCACCGCGGTTCTGCCGTACTACTGTTACGCGCGCCAGGATCGCAAAGACAAGCCGCGCGTTCCAATATCTGCGAAACTTGTTGCGGACTTGCTGGAAACTGCGGGAGCCAGCCGCGCACTCACATTGGATTTGCATGCGCCCCAGATTCAAGGCTATTTCGACGTGCCGGTTGATCACCTTTATGGCTCGCCCGTGCTGATTGATCACTTCAAGCAAATGAAGTTGCCGAATCTTACGGTCGTTTCGCCTGATGCTGGTGGCGTGGAACGCGCCCGGGCCTTCGCAAAAAAGCTGGATGCGCCTCTAGCCATCGTGGATAAGCGCCGCGTCGATGTAGACGTCAGCGAGGTGATGCACCTCATCGGCGACGTAAAGGGCCGTAGTGCGCTGATCGTCGACGACATCATCGATACCGCAGGCACACTGGTGAAAACGGCCGATGCTTTGTTGCGCGAAGGTGCGACTCAGGTGTACGCCGCTTGCACTCACCCGGTGTTTTCGGGGCCGGCGGTCGAACGCATTGAGAATTCACGTATTGCGGAAGTGGTGGCCACAGATTCCGTGCCGCTTTCCGCCGCCGCGAAAAATTTGGCGAAGATCAAGATTTTGAGTGTCGCGGATTTACTCGCGCGCGGCATTCGTTCCATTCACGAAGAAACTTCGATCAGCGAGTTGTTTATTTGAGATTCTCAGGCGCTGTTTAGCCGAATGGGATTCCAGGGAAGGAAAGAAGCTATGGCTCAGATTATTGTGGAAGGCGCGCCTCGCGATACGCGAGGCAAAAATGAAGCGAGGCGTATGCGCGGCAGCGGCAGAGTTCCCGCGACTCTTTATGGCGGCAAAGGGGAAGCGATTTCTCTCGCCGTCAACACCAAACAAGTCACCGCGATTCTTCGCTCCGAAACCGGTCACAACACTTTGTTTCAGGTGGACCTCGGCGGAAAGCACGAACCGGCCATCGTAAAGGATTGGCAAGTCGATCCAGTGAGCGGCCGCTTGCTGCACGTCGATCTTTTGCGTATCGCGATGGACGTGCGCATGAAGGTCAAGGTGCCCATACACACCTTTGGCGAACCTGCTGGCGTTAAAGTGGATGGCGGTGTCTACGAAGTCGTCACCCGCGAAGTCGAGATCGAGTGCTTGCCAGCCGACATTCCGACCGAATTCAAGGTGGACATCAGCGGCTTGCGCTTGAATCAGAATTTGCGCGCCAGCGATCTACCCCTGGATCCCAAGAAGATGAAGCTCTTGACCGATCCGGAGCGCGTGCTTTCGCATGTTGTTACTCTGCGCGCGGAAGAAGAGAAGCCGGCGGATGTTGTTGCAGTTGCAGGCGCAACTCCTGCCGAACCCGAAGTTATCAAGAAGGGCAAGAAAGAAGTGGAAGGCGAAGAGGGCGAGGAAGCCGAGAAAGGCGCCAAGGGCGGCGAAAAGCAGGAGAAGAAGAAGTAATTCTTTTTCGACTTCATCGCGCAACTCACTATGCGGCTTATCGTTGGCCTTGGCAATCCTGGCCCGGAGTATCAGTGGACGCCGCATAACCTCGGTTTTCTTGCCGTAGATGAGATTGCCAATCGCGCTACGATCCGGGTCGAGCGGCCCGAGGGCAAGGCGCTGGTGGGACTGGGAGCAGTTGCCGGGCGAGAAGTAATCCTGGCAAAACCTCAGACGTACATGAACCTCAGCGGAATTTCCGTAAGGGATCTGCTCGGCAAGCATGAACTGGGGCCAGAAGCAGTCCTGGCAATATATGACGAACGGGATCTGCCCTGGAGCATGATTCGCATTGGCAAGCATGGAAGGCCGGGGACGCACAACGGCGCCAAGTCGCTTACCAGTTCTTTAGGAACGCAGGAATTTGCTAGGCTTCGCTTGGGCTGCGGTCCAGATCATCCGGTCGGCGATCTTGCCGAATATGTTCTGCGCCCAATGAAAAAGGCGCAGTTGGAAGTGGCAGCAGAGATGATTGCGACGGCGGCCGATGCGGTTGAGATGATTCTGAGTGAAGGCATCGACGCCGCGATGAACAAGTACAACCGCCGCGTTCCACCGGCGGCAGAGAAGTAAAAGTGAGTTTGGTAGCAGTACGCAGTTTTACGGTTTTACCGGCCCTGTGCCGGTAACAGAAGGAAACGAGGTCATTATGGAAGAGCGTCTGTACGATTTGATCTTTATTGCTCGCCCGGCCACGCCGGAAGACGAACTGAAGAAGGTCATCGCGTCGATCGAGCATGTCTGCGCGGAAAAAGGCGGAAAAATCGAGAAGACCGAGCATTGGGGCACGCGCAAACTCGCGTACAAGGTTAAGAAGCATCGCGAAGGCGTCTACGTGTATCACCAGATCCGCACCGTGCACGGGGACCTGATGCAGGAAATCGAGCGCCGCCTGGGTGTGCTAGACGCGGTCATCAAGTACCAGGTTGTGCGCCTCGATGAAGCCATCAAGCTGCAGAAAAAACTCACGCACAAGCGAGAGATTCGCACCGCTCGCCGTCCGCGCCGCCCCGCGACACCCGTTACTGCTCCGATCGTGCCATCGTCTGCCGCACCGGAAGCAGCACCGGCCAGCTAAGTTTCTAATGACAGTGTTAGGAACGCGCGGAATCGCGTTCGCTGAACAGGTATTGTTTTAAAAGCTTCGATGCGAAGGCCCGGAGCT
>Ga0074045_10000365_pt1 | contig 44726 bp, 43 predicted proteins | sample BogForMeECP23OM2_FD_94442 | JGI IMG/M metagenome (GOLD analysis project Ga0074045, IMG submission 94442) | Bog forest soil microbial communities from Calvert Island, British Columbia, Canada - Bog Forest MetaG ECP23OM2 | ecosystem: Environmental > Terrestrial > Soil > Wetlands ...
AATCTGCAAAATATTCCCATCCGCACCGAGCTCGGACGCGGCATTCGCGCCGCCTTCATCGCCGAGCCCGGCCACGTCCTGCTGACCGCCGATTATTCGCAGATCGAACTCCGCCTCCTCGCTCACTTCTCCCGCGATCCGCTCCTCGTCGAAGCCTTCCGCCGCGGCGACGACATCCACACCCTCACCGCCTCGCAAGTCTTCGGCGTTCCGCCGCTTATGGTCACACCCGAGCATCGCCGCGCCGCCAAGGTCGTCAACTTCGGCATCGTCTACGGCCTCTCGCCCTTCGGCTTGTCGCAAAATCTCGGCATCGAACCCGCCGAAGCCAAACAATTCATCGCCAATTATTTCGAGAAATACAAAGGCGTGCGTGCCTTCATCGACAAAACGCTCGAAGAAGCCCGCCGCGACCTGAAAGTACGAACTCTCCACGGTCGCGTTCGCCCCATCCCCGATATCAACAGCAAAAATGCGAATCAAAGGGGTTTCGCGGAACGCACGGCAGTCAACACCCCGTTGCAAGGCACCGCCGCCGACCTGATTAAAGTAGCCATGATCCGCATTGACGCCGCGTTGCAGGAGCGCAATCTGAAATCAAGAATGACACTGCAAGTTCACGACGAACTCGTCTTCGAAGTCCCCGAAAGAGAAACAGACGAGATGCAATCCCTGGTCCGCGAGCAGATGGAAAAAGTCCACGCGCTAGCCATCCCGCTGCAAGTAGAAATAGGCATTGGGCCGAACTGGCGCGACCTCAACTAAATCCTGTCATGCTGAGCGAAGTGGGAGAACCGAAGGTTCTTCCACGTAGTCGAAGCATCCCTACAAGCGCAACAACTGTATGTCTCTTCAGCCCCTAATACCCGCAACCCACCCCACAAGCCCTGCCCCCAAAATCAACCATGCCGAATTTATCTTGAATCGCAATATCGCAATCAAGCTGATAACCAAGGTAGAAACCGTAAGCCAATCCGTGACCGAAGCTTTCCCCAGCTGCCAAGCCACCACCGCCATCAATGCCAGGGACCCGACCACCACCCCATCCAACACCGCTCCCGCCGTCGGCGACCGCCGGATCCTCGGAATCAGCGGCCCGCTTACCGCGACGAACACAAATCCCGGCAGGAAGATCCCAAGTGTTGCGAAAGCCGCACCCGGCAACCCGCCGACCAGATAGCCAATAAAAGTCGCTGTGGTGAATACTGGTCCCGGCGTGAATTGACCCACGGCCACCGCATCGATGAGTTGCTTCTCCGTCAACCAGTGCAGATGATCGACGAACTCCGATCGCAGAAATGCCAGCAGCACATAGCCGCTTCCGAAAACGACCGTACCGATCTTCAGGAACGAAAGGAACAAGCGCCACATGCGGATTGGCACCGCCGCAGCAACGGCAACCGCCATCAGACTCCGCGAGAATGCCTTTGATAAACCAACCGCACACGACGCCGCGGGATTGCGTCCACTTTTCTGCCACCACCACATCAACCCGGAACTCGTACCCGCCAAGGCCAGCACCAGCAGCGGACTCGCGCCCGCAAAATTCAGTCCAGCCGCGCCGACCCCAATCAAACCCAGCGCCCACGTCTTTGCCGCCGTTTTCCCCAGGTTCCACAGCGCCTGAAGAATGATCGCAATAACCGCCGGCTTGATCGCTCGAAGGACTCCTTCCGCCTGCGGCAGCGAACCGAAACGCACGTATGCGGCCGCGATCAAAGAAACCAGAACTGCCGCCGGAAGAATGAAACAACAGCCCGCGACAATCAGGCCGCTCCATCCCCGGAGCGAGCGCCCAATAAAAATGCCTACTTCAGTGGAACTTGGCCCCGGAATCAAACTCGCCGCGGCCACGCGATCCAGAAAGTCTTCTTCCGTAATCCAACGCCGTTTGCGGACGAACTCACCTTCCATCATCGCGATATGCGCTGCCGGTCCGCCAAACGCAATCGTCCCCAACTTCAAAAAAACAAACGCCAACTCGGAGAGCGAAACCTGATCCTTGCCGCGCGCGTGAGTGACAGGCGAGTCAATCAAGTGTCTTGCCTCAGTCCGGCCAGGTGACTTTCTACACTCCCAGTGCCTTCTGAATCTCTCCCGCAATCCCTGCCGTGATCGCCTTCATCTTGTCTTCCGACTCCGCCTCCACCATCACCCGCGCTAGCGCCTCGGTTCCCGAATAGCGCACCACCAGGCGCCCATTCCCCTCGAGCTCACGCTCGGCAGCCTCAATCGCCCGCTGCACCTCCGGCACCTGCGCAAACGGAATCTTCTCTCGTACGCGCACATTCTGAATCTTCTGCGGAAACACTCTTAAATCCCTCACCAGCTCCGCCAGTGTCTTCCCCGACCGCGCAACCACATCCATCACCCGCAATGCCGTCAGGAGCCCATCCCCAGTGGTCGCGTCGCCATCGCGAAAAATAATATGCCCTGACTGTTCTCCGCCCAGAGTCGCGCCCGTCTTCAACATCTCCTCCAGAACATATTTATCGCCCACATTCGCCCGCAACATTCGAATGCCCGACTTCTTCAGTGCGATCTCCACTCCCATATTCGACATCGTCGTCGCGACAACGGTTGAGCCATTCAATTTTCCCCTTGCCCGCAAATCCCGCGCCGTTAGCAGCAGCACGCCATCCCCGTTCACCACGCGTCCCTCGCTATCACAAAACAAAGCGCGGTCGGCATCGCCGTCAAACGTCACTCCCAGATCAAACTTGCGGCGCGACTCAGCTACCATTTTCCCTAACGTTTCCGGATGCAGAGCCCCGCATCCGTCGTTAATATTTTTCCCATCGGGCGTCACGCAAGTGAAAGTCGCCTGGATTCGCAGGTTGCCAAATAATTCTGGCGCCTCTGCCGTCGCGGCTCCGTTGGCGCAATCCACCAGCACCCTCAGCTCGCTCAGGTCCGATTCCACACTTCCTGCCAGTTCTTCGATATACGCTTTTCGCAGCTCCGCTTCGCCCGGCAACGACGGCCGTGCAATCTTCAGCGCCGTATCGTCGGCTGCTCCCGGTTTCTGCAGCAAAGCGAAAATTTCCTTTTCGATGGCCAGTTCGCGCTCATCGGTCAGCTTGAATCCGTCCCCGGAAAAAACTTTGATCCCGTTATCCGTCCACGGATTATGCGACGCCGAAATCACCACTCCCGCCGCAAATCCACGCGAGCGCGCCAGGTACGCAACTCCCGGCGTCGTGATCACTCCCGCGCTGTGCACGCCCACGCCCACCGCGGCCATCCCGGCCGCCACGCGGTCCGCGATCCACCCGCTCGATTCGCGCGTGTCCTGCCCCATTACCGCCCGCGCCGCGCCGACGTTGCGCACCAGGTCGTGCCCCAGAGCACGCCCGATCAAATAAGTGCTTTCCGACGTCAAGGGAAATTCGCCGGCTACTCCTCGTATCCCGTCCGTGCCAAATAACTGCCTGCTCTCATTGCTCATAGATTGTTCTGGTTCTATTGTTCGAATTCTTAAGAAGCGTTCGGAGTGCGAATCGGATTTACCCAAAGTGAGAATGCTTAACCGAGGATGATAAACGACAATTGCGAAACCACAAGATCAATGCCCATTCCCAGTGGGCACAGTCTTCTCCATAATCACCGTCACACGTACGGGCTTGGGCTGGTCTATCTGCACCAACGGATCCGCTACATAGACATTGGTCACAAACGTCGCCTGACTCGTTGTCCCCGAGGCATCGACAGGATCTGTGGTTGCCGCATCCATCTTCTCCACATGATTCTTTGGGCCCGTAATTGTGACCCTCGGCGGATCCACCAACTCCTTGGCGATATGCTCGCCCGGCCGGAACTTCCCTATGACCTGCGGATGAATGTCCACGTCGCGCGTCAGCTTGGTATCAAAAATGAGATGCACCTGTCCCGGTACCACCTGCACCACGTGCAATTCTCTCTGATGCCGAATCTGCTGTGCTGTCAAATCAAACGTGCGCTCGCCCGGCTTTGCATCTGCCAACTCAAGTTCCGCATGGATCTCTGTCGCGGTCAGTTGCCGGATTACCCGCTCCGGCCCGCGCACCCGAATCTGCGCCTCTGGTATGTCAACTGAGCTGATCTCGAGATGCGGCGGAACGTGTTGAAACTCGATGGGCACTCGCACCGCCACTTCTGCCGACTCCTGATCCGGCGAAATCGCCAGCCACAGCCCGGTCGCGATCACCAACGAAAGAACCTTCAGCCAGAAATTATGCAGTACCCAGCGCCGAAAAAAATCCATCACAGGGGACGCTCCAATTCCGAATCCGATTCGTCAGCGCCCATCGGCGCGCCGGTTCGCAGCGGCGATTCCACTCCCCCATCCGATTCTTCGTTCTGCGCCACTACGGTCGGCAACGCCACCGGCGATACGTAGCGTCGGAGTTCTCGGCTCAAGTGCTCGCGCAATTGCTCCACCGTCAAGTCCCGTTCGATCTTTCCTCCGACGGCCATGCTGATCGCGCCCGACTCTTCCGACACAATCACCGCGATGGCATCCGTCTCCTCCGTGATCCCGATTCCCGCCCGGTGCCGGGTTCCCAGCTGCGTCGAGAGCACCGGATTCATCGACAACGGCAAAAAGCAAGCCGCCGCCGCCAATCGATCTTTCTGGATGATCACCGCGCCATCGTGCAGCGGCGCGCTCGGCCGGAAAATCGTGGCCAGCAGATCGTAGGAAAGCTTCGCGTCCATCGCAACGCCGCTTTCGATATAAGTCCGTAGCCCGATCTCCCGCTCAATCACCATCAACGCGCCCGTTTGATGCTGCGAAAACAGATTCGCCGCCAGCACGATGTCATCGTAGGAATCCCCCTCCACCGTTGACCCGCGCAGAAAACTCACTCGCCGTCCCACGTCCGACAACATATGCCGGATCTCCGACTGAAAAACCACAATCAGCGCAAACACCACGTACGGTAACAAGTGACTCACCAGCCAATTCAGTGTCACCAACTCGCCGATCCGCGCCAGATAAAACGCCACCGCAACCGCGGCCAGACCCGCCAGCATCGGTGCCGCGCGCGTTCCCCGGATCATCACCAGCACTTCGTAGATGATCAATGCCACCAATAGAATGTCGAGCACCGTAAACAACACGCTCGACCATGGCGTCATCAGCTGCGTCACCAGACTCTCTCCATCCGCGAAATTTTCGGTCGTCGGAACCCTACATTCTAATGCAGCCCTAACGCACTCTGTCATCCTGAGCGAAGGTTGCGCTTCGCGAACGCGAAGTGCAACCGCAGTCGAAGGATCCCTTGTTCTTGCGCGGCGCCGGCTGCGCAAGGCGTTTCCATCACTTCGGCTTCGTGTGGCTGCGCTCTGGTCTCGTCCTGGCCTTCACCGTAGCCCGAATCTCCCCCTGCGCCACCCGCGCCGAAATTTCCTCCCCCGCCTGCACCTGCGCCGCATCCTTCACCAACCGTCCCGCACTATCAAAGACCAACGCATACCCCCGCTCCAGAATCGCGAGCGGCGAAAGCATTTCCAACGCCCTAACCGCGCGCTCCGCGCGCACCCGATATTGCAGCAGCAGATTCCGCATCGCCGCCGCCATCGCGGCCGTCTGCGACTGCAACTCCCCGCGCATTCCCGCCAGCACTCGCCGCGCATCGTAATGCCTCACCGCCGCAGCGACCGCTTCCCACCTTCGCCGCATCCCTTCCAATGTCTGGCGCTCACCACGCTCCAGCCTGTGCGTCAAATCGTCCAGTTTCTGCTGCCGCTGCCGGATCAAGTCCATCATCCTCGCAAATGCCCCATGCTGAGCCCGCTCCGTCAACGCGTGCCGTGCCTCGAGCAGCCTCCGCTCCATCGCCCGCACCAATCGCGCGCTCACCGCCTCCGCCTGATTCTCAATTTCCACCCGCGACCGGATCACCAACTCCGCCGCCGCCGAAGGCGTTGGTGCCCGCAGGTCCGCCACAAAATCCAAAATCGTGAAATCGGTCTCGTGTCCCACCGCCGAAATCACGGGAATCTCCGACGCCGCTACCGTCCGCGCCAGCCCTTCATCATTGAATGCCGCCAGGTCTTCCGCCGACCCTCCGCCGCGCCCGACAATAATCACCTCGACGCTGCGGCTCTGGTTGAAGTACCGTACGCCAGCCGCCACTTCCGCCGCCGCTGACTCACCTTGCACCTGCGCCGGATAAATCACCGTATTCGCGGTGTGATGTCGCCTCTGCAGAATATTCAGAATGTCGCGCAGCGCCGCCGCCTGTGGCGAAGTGACAATCCCGATCCGCGCTGGCAATGTCGGAATCGCTTTCTTCCGCTCCGCCGCAAACAATCCTTCCGCCTCCAGCTTCGCCTTCAGTTGCTCGAACGCAACCTGCAACCCGCCCGCGCCCTTCGGTTCCACATACTCCGCCGCAATCTGCAACTCCCCACGGTCTTCATAAATTGTGACCCTTCCCCGCACCACCACCTGCATCCCGTCCGTGGGACGAAACCGCAACAGCCGTGCCTTCGAACTGAACATCACCACCCGTATCTGCGCGTTTCCATCCTTCAGCGTGAAATAAAGATGCCCCGAATCCGGCGCCCGAAAATTCGAAATCTCACCCTCCACCCACGCATCGGAATACTCCCGCTCCACAAGCGCCCGCACCGCCGCCACCAACCCGCGCACTGTCCACACCCGTCGTTCCGGCGGCTGAAACTTCAATCCGAGCTGGTCCGTAAGCGCCATCGGAATATAAGGAGTCTAGAACAGATTTGAAATCGGTGAGAGCTTATGTAGGACGCATGGCGCCGGTTTTATATAGGGACAGCCGCCCTCGCTTGCCCTGAGCGAAGTCGAACGGGCTGTCCGCCGGAACAAGCCAGCACGCCTGAGCGACGCTGACATTTCTGAAACGCCGAAACTGATGTGGAGAGGCGGCGCTCCATCACCGGGTTAAGCTCGAGCTTCCGCGAGAATCTCTCCGTAGCCATCACCGTCGGGCTGTCCGTTTTGCCTCATTCGTGCGCCCATCACTGCCCCGCCGCCGCACCCGAAAGCAGTCCAAACACGCCCACACCGTTCGTCGTGCCCACGTAGACTTTCCCGTGAGCAATCAACGGAATGATGAACTTGTTTCCTACGCCGAAGTGGTCGCGCCCGTTTGCCGCCTCGTTGGAATTGTAGATTTCCACCAGGCTGGTTGCCCTGTAAGCATGCAACACCGCCGGATTCGTATTCTCCGAGGCCCAAACAATCGCATTGGCACTTCCGTTCGAAGAAATGCTTGGAGTAGCTCCCGGGTAGCCAAACGCGTTGACTGTCTTCGCCACTGGAGCCGTCAACAGCTTGGCATTCTTGAACTCAAACTCGAGTATCGGTTGCCCCACCGGCCCAAAATAGAGCCGCCCCTGAAAGTATGCTGGCATCGACCAGATTCCCCCCGGCAGTGCTCCTTGAAGTTCCTGATGATTGCCATTACTGTGCGCGTTGAATTTTCCCATGGAGCTTCGGTTCACCACATAAAGATTCCCATCCTTACCCGCTCCCACCGCCAGCTTCCACGTTGTACCCGAGGAGTCCGTCAAAGCCGGCACCAGCAGTATTCCTCCAGAGCCGAGGTCAGTATCGGCATCACTTTCCTGCACACCGTTGTGCATCTCAAAATAACCGGCGACCTTCAGCCCGCCCTGGGTCGTCAGCCGTATGAACGCGTTGCCGTAATCGCCACCGCTCGGAAATCCCTTGGCATTCAAAGTCGTATCGAAGGTCCCGTTCGCATCGAGAAAAAAGATATTACCCAGCCCATCGGCGCTCAGCCCCGCACCCGCCCCCCAGATCGCGCCTTCGTTGCCGTTGGGAGTCACATTGATCACCGTCTCCTGCTCCAATGTCGTCGCGTTATAACCCATCACCCAGCCCGTGTACGGCCGAATGTCGCAGTGCGAAGCCCATGCCAGATAGATTTCGCCATCGTTCAGCAACAGCCCGGACCGTTCCTTGTACTGCGCCGGATCGAACACGACATAGCTGCCAGAGCTGTTATCCCCGCTACCCGGATACTTCGCTTCGATGTCGACCGGCCCCTTGTACAATTCGTGGCCTGTCGTCGCATCCAGCGCGTGCAGCCGCTGATGATAGTTTCCCGACGAGTCCTTCGACATGGCGACCACATAAATCACGCCATTCGATCCCGTCGGCCGGCTGATCACCGGCGTCGACGTAATCCCAATCTCCGGCTCGACCTGGCTGCATCCCCGGTCGTCCGACGGAGTCTCGCCGGCTTTCAGAGTGCTGATGTGCCAGATCGCCGCGCCCGTGTCCGCATCGAAGGCGTAAACCGAGTCATGTTCGGTGGCCACGATAACAAGATTGTGCGTGCCCTTGCCCGAAATTGGCACAGCCGACAAATAGAGAGGCTCCGCATCTACTAGTCCGTCCACCGGCAGAGTAAACAGCTTCCCAAACGACGCAGAATTGACGTTGCTCAACGTCAACGTGGTTTCTGAAGAATTGAGTCCGGTACGGGAGTTATTGTTATGGTAGGTAAGAACATCCTGGGAGAAAGCGCGTGCGGCGAAGGTTAGCAGGAAAATCGCGGGCAGGACAAAGCAAAGGACTGAATCTTTCCGGGAAGTCACCAAAAATCTCCTTAACAGTGTTGACTGGCGAAGTGGATTCAGCGCTCGTAATTGGTTGCGAGTTCAAATCAGAAAGTGGCAGTGGCCAGGTGTAAAATTACGAGCAGTCTGGCAGGAACGTAGTTTGCCGATTATGGCAGAGTCCGTCCGCTTTGAAGAAACGCGTTAGTACCTGTGGTGATCCGGAGGTCGCCTCACTCATGGCCGAACTTGGGAAAATGCTTTTGTTCCTAGGCGTAATTCTGGCCGCCGCCGGTATCATCCTGATTTTGCTGGGACGTACAAATCTTCCCGTCGGACGCCTCCCCGGCGACTTCTTTTATCGCGGCAAGAACACGACCGTGTACTTCCCGCTGGCCACGTCGCTGCTGTTAAGCGTCGTGCTTTCTTTTGTCCTCTATTTGATCAGCCGCTTCCGCCGATAGCGCCAAATGTGGGCAGCCGCGCCTTCGCATTGAAACACTTTCGCCACGCCATCTACAATCGAACGTCCTCCATGCACCCCGCCCGCATCGCCGAACTGCTCCAGCCCTTCCTCTCAGCCCCTTGTCATTCCGAATCGGGCCGGAGGCTCGCTGAGGCTTGCCCTGAGCGAAGTCGAAGGGAACCTGCTGTTGCTCTCTCCTCCTCCCAACTGAGTTGTATATCGACGTACATCGATTTACTACTCCACTGGAACTCCCGAATTAACCTAACCGCCATCCGCGATCCCGAGGAAATCGTCACCCGTCACTTCGGCGAATCCCTCTTCGCCGCTCGCCACCTTTTCCCGGCTCCTGCGGCCCAAAGCCAAATAGAGAAAAATTTCTCTGCGCCCTCGGCGTCGTCTGCGGTGAGAGGTCCGGTTCGCCTCGCTGACCTTGGCTCCGGAGCCGGCTTCCCGGGCATCCCGATAAAAATCTGGGCTCCCGGCATCGCCGTCACACTTATCGAAGCGAATCACAAAAAAGCCACTTTCCTCCGCGAAGTCGTCCGAGCCCTTACATTGACGAACGTCGATATACAAAACACACGCGCCGAAAATGTCGCTGCCACCTTCGACGTGGTCACCCTTCGCGCCGTCGAGCGTTTCGCCGACGCCCTCCCCGCCGCTAATCGACTTTTGGGCCCGGCAGCCCGGCTAACCCTCCTCATCTCGGCGAGCCAGCTGGAAACCGCCTATTCCGTTCTGCCAGATTTGTCGTGGACTCAGCCGATCCCAGTTCCGCAGTCCAAGTCTCGAGTACTCTTGGTTGGTAATCGTAACCAAAGTAGTACATGAGTGGTATGGAACACAAAATTATGCTCGGCAGTACTAATGAAACGCCTCAGACTAACCGAGAAGTGGGAAGTATCAAAATGATACGAACTACGCCGCGAGATAGGGGCACCATCGTAGGACCATTGTTCCAACCGGAACACCAGAAATCATATTACTGGCAGCGCTGAGACCATTCGCTGATCTTGCTTATGTCCTCTTCCTTCCCTCCTCCAAATGTTCCCGCCGGAACAAATATCTATTCCGGCCTCAACCAAGAAATGTTCCTGTCGGAACATTAGCTAGTTTTTGCACAATCATTCCACATAACTCACAACATCTCATCTTGCATTCGCAGCGAGAATCACATTATGCTGCAGTCACTCTGGCTCCTCGACAACTTATGGGACGCGTCATAGCTGTTGCCAATCAGAAAGGCGGCGTGGGGAAGACTACGACTGCCATCAACCTGGCCGCGTCCTTCGCGGCCGCCGAAGTGAACACGCTGCTCATCGACTGCGATCCGCAATCGAACGCCTCGAGCGGTCTGGGCTTGGTAAAGGACCCGGAGCGCTTGTCGACCTATCATCTCCTCATGGGCGATGCCTCGGCCGAGGAGACGCTAGCCACGACCGAACTCGAGCAACTTTGGATCATTCCTTCCCACAAGAACCTCATCGGCGCAAATATCGAACTCGTAGAAGTCGACCGCCGCGAGTACCGGCTGAAGGATGCCATCGCACCCTTGCGCGATCGCTTCCAGTACATCGTCCTGGATTGCCCGCCCGCGCTCGACCTGCTCACTCTCAACGCACTGGTCGCGGCCGATTCAGTTCTGATTCCCATGCAGGCAGAATATTTCGCGCTCGAGGGCATCAGCGAGCTGCTCGATACACTGGAAAGAATTCGCCTGGAACTGAATCCCGAACTGGAAATTGAAGGCGTCGTCCTCACCATGCTGGACGAGCGAACCAACCTGGCGCAGCAAGTGATTGCAGAACTTAAGAAATTCTTTGGCGAGAAGCTGTGTGCGGCAACGGTGCCGCGGAACATTCGGCTGGCAGAGGCTCCAAGCCATGGCAAGCCAGCACTGGTCTACGATCCGCGATCAAAAGGAGCAGAGAGCTATATCCGCCTGGCGAAGGAACTGTTGGGGCGGCACATAGCGGCAGTAGGGGATCAAGCAGCCGTGAAGAGCGCCTAATCTATATCGTTGTGCGTCGATATATATATCGATACCTATCGATATCTTTTGATACCATTTCGCTTCAGGACGGGTTTATTGGGGGAATTTACGTATGACGACAGTGGCGGCAGAAAAAAAAGACGAGAAGGTGGAGAAGCGGAAGGCTTTGGGGCGAGGCTTGGCGTCGTTGCTGCCCGGGCCGCGAGTGGTCGTGCCCGTTAGTGGCGCGGTCAGGGAACAAGCCCCTCGGGCATCGAATCCCGAGTCACCTGCGGCGGCAATTGTCGCGGCTGGAGCCGTCCCTTTCCCGGTTCCCGATTCTGCGGTTGAGCACGCGATTTCCGCGGAGCTCGCGCCGAATGCAGCGCCGCTCGAAGCTATTCCCATTCAGGCGCAGGCAGCGCCACAAAACCACGTTGTCACACAGCTCGCGGTCGATCTCATCGACAAGAATCCCTACCAGACGCGATATGCCTTCGACGAGGAGACCCTGCAAGAGCTGGCCGACTCGATCAAGGAGAACGGAGTAGTGCAGCCGGTGGTGGTCCGTCCGGCGGAGGGACAAGGCCGTTTCGTCCTGGTGCTGGGCGAGCGGCGCTTGCGGGCGTCGAAGATGGCCGGACAGCAGACGATTCCCGCCATCGTGCGCCGCCTCTCGCCGCAGCAGGCCGCCGAGATGACCGTGCTCGAGAACGTGCAGCGCGAGGACTTGAATCCGCTGGAGCAAGCCGAGGCGTTTCGCGTGCTGAGCAAGGAATTTCACCTGACGCAGGCCCAAATCGCGGAGCGGATCGGCGTCTCTCGCGAGACCGTAGCGAACTACATGCGCCTGTTGCGCCTTCCCAAAGAGGTTATGGGATATCTCCTGTCAGGCCGCCTGAGTTTCAGCGATTGCCGGGAACTCCTGGCCTTGCAGAATGAAGAGCACATCCTCCAGGTGGCCGAAGAAGTGGTGACCAAACACCTCAAGTGGGACGAGATCGAAGAGCGGGTCGCACGCTTAAATGGATTCGGCCCGATGTTGCCAGGACAGACTGCTCCGGGAGAGCAAAAAAACGGCAGAGGCGCGCGCTGGATCGATCCCAATGTTCGGGCTGCGCAACTGGCCATGGAACGCATCCTGGGAATGCGTGTGCGGATCAAGGATCGGAATGGAAAAGGGAAGATCGTGATCGAGTATGCGACCGTGGACGACTACGAGCGCGTGGTGGAGATGCTGAAGGCGAAGTAGAGGAGATTTTCGAAGGACCGGCGAATTCCCAGTCTGCGGGGTACCAAGTAAGTAAAAGTGGTCCAGAACAGCTGTCTTGCCCGTGCTAGCGCCTCGGGCGTGGAAGATCTATAGGGGAATCGAATGTCGAGTGGGGACGAGTCCAGGTAGTAACTAACTTGATTCGTGAGGCGCCGGGCTCGCCATTCCTTCCGCTAGCTTTCCAGATAGGCGTCGATCCACTCTTTCACTTTCTGCCGGTTGGTGTCGGTAGGGTCGAAGCGCAGGCCAAAGGACTTGGTCTTGCGCCACGTGACCGCTCCGCGGACGTTGACCCGAGGCAGGGTAAGCAGAGAAAAAGATATTTCCACATTCATTCCGGTCGACACATCCTCAGAGCTCTTCAACGACATTCCACCCGAGCTGAGTTCCAGGCTCGAAGCGCTGATGCGCCGGCCATCGTTGCTGACGACCGTGACCTCGGTCATGATGGGGATTCGGACATAACGGCGGAATTCATGCAGCACGAGCATGTGCGTGGCGCGGACCAGTTTGAGCGCCGCAGGTCGTTCCAGGGGCTCCTGAAACATGGCGTTGATGCCGTACTTGGAATAGCGCATGGCTTCATGCGCACTGCCGCCGAGGCCGTACAGAACTAGACGGCTGTTCGAGGCCGAGGTGCGAGCCGATTCCATGATCTTTTCGGCGCCCGGAGCCAGATTGAGGACGCAGGCTTCAAATTTCTCCTGGCGCAATCGCTCCGCCGCGCTCGAGGAAACCAGCACCGTCTCAATGCCGAACTGGCGGAAACATTCGGTCAGCAGGTATCGCGAGGATTCTTTGAGCTCGACGAGCGCGACGCGAGCCGCCCCTTTCTTGGCGGAAGGAGCGGGAGCGAGAGCAGTACCAAAGGCTTTTTCCATGGGATAAGGGCGAGTCCAATACCAAGTTCAGAACGAAGTTCAGTACGAAAGTTTATTTTGGCGGGTCCTCGACCGGTTGCAAAGAACCCTAAGGGGCAAAGCCGAGATGACAAAAGTGTCATTACCTGGAGTGGACTGGTGAGTGGAAAGTGAGAAACGCCTCGTTTAACTCGACGCCGCTAGCCGGCTTCCAACGCTGCTCAGCAGCTTCTCCGCCGCTTCCCCCGGATCCTGGGTGGCAAAGTTCTCCTCCAAAATGAGCAGGGAAACGCTCGGATCGATCTCATCCACAATCTTGCGGATCGGTTTGCCATGCACCAGTTGCATGCGCGCAGAAACCACCATCAGTTTCGCCTTCGTCGCCTTGAGCAGGATGCGGGCGTCGTCCGTACTCAGAGTGGTCAAGGCGTTGTAGCCAGCGCTGCAGAGCACTTCGCGCAGGAAGGTGCAAACGTCGGTCGATTCAAAAACGCAAAGCATTCGTGGCCGGTTGTCACCGGCTTTCGGGCACGAATACTTCGAACCTAGATAGGCCGCGGTGATCGCCTCTTCGAGCGACGTGTAGACCTCGAATTGCGAGATGAGCGTGGTCAGCTCCAGCATTTTGCGCACCCTCGGTGGCACTCCGCTGAGTTTGACGTCTCCGCCCTTCGCCCGTGCCGCATGCACTAGCCGGACCAGCGCGCCCAACCCGCTGCTATCTACGAACTCTACCTGGTCGAGTTGCAGCACTACGTCGCCGTATTTGTCGATCGCATCCCCCACCTGAGAGTGCAGGGTATAAACCTCATTGCCTGCCACAATGCGTCCGTGACACTGAACGATCAAGACCTCACCGACCGGGCGGCATTCCAGGCGCAATTGCATCACTCTTCCTCGTAGGGTGAATTCGATGCGAACGGCCCTCCCACATGGGCCGGCCCATTTAGTGGCGAATCTTACGTGGGGAAATCCGGCAAGTCAATGAGACTCCGTTCTTCCGCCCTGCGGCGGAATCGTGAAAATTACGTCGTCGTTTGCCAGTTCATCTGTTAGACTTTCTAACTGAGGGTGTATGGAACTCGTCACAGTAAAAAACAAATTTCAGGTTGTAATTCCCCAGAGCATCCGCAAGCAAGTGCGCTTGGACGTGGGCGACTTGCTGGAAGCCTCTTTCGAGAATGGCAAAATCACGCTGACGCCAAAAACGGTGATTGACCGTCATTTGGCCGAAGCTCTGGAGGATCTTGACCGAGGCCGTACGCACGGCCCCTACCATTCTGCAACCGAAGCTATCGCCGCGCTGGAACGAAAAGCGGGAAAGCGGAACAGGAACGCCGGGAAACGCAAGTGAAGGTCCGGCTCACGGAGCGTGCCGACAAGGATTATGCTGCGCTTGGCCCTGCACTGCGCAAAGCCTTCGGCAAACAGCTTGGATTTCTACTCACTCAACTGACGCACCCGTCTCTACGGGCGAAAAAATACGACGAAGCCAAAGACATTTGGCAAGCCAGGGTAAATCGCAGTTGGCGATTTTACTTTGTAATCCGTGGGGATGAATATGTGATCCTGTCGATCATCCCGCACCCCAAGTAGCTATTCCGACCACTTCCTGAACAGCAGCGCGCCGTTGGTCCCGCCAAAGCCAAAGGAATTCGACATCGCATATTCAATCTTGGCTTTGCGCGCATGGTTGGGGACGAAATCCATATTGTTGGTCTCGGGATCCTGATGCTCCAGGTTAATGGTCGGAGGCAGAATCTGATCCCGCAAGGCCAGGACAGTGATACCCGCTTCCAGCCCGCCAGCACCACCGAGCAAATGCCCGGTCATCGACTTGGTAGAGCTGATGGGAATCCTGCGCTCCCCGAAAAAATTGCGGATGGCGTGTGCCTCGAGCGTGTCGCCGATCGGCGTCGAGGTTCCGTGGGCATTGACGTAATCGACCTTGTCCGGGCTGATGCGGGCATCGCGCACGGCGTTGCGCATCACGCGGAATCCGCCCTCGTGCTCGGGAGCGGGCTGCGTCATGTGGAAGGCGTCGCCCGACATGCCATAACCCGCGACCTCCGCGAGGATGGTTGCGCCACGCTTCTTCGCGTGCTCGAGTTCTTCGAGCACCAGAATGCCCGCGCCCTCGCCCATCACAAAGCCATCGCGATCCCTGTCCCATGGACGGCTGGCCTTTTCAGGATCGTCATTGCGGGTGGAAAGCGCGCGCATGGCGGCAAACCCGCCCACGCCCATCGGCGTGATGGCCGCCTCCGAGCCACCGGCGATCATCACATCGGCGTCGTCGTGCTGAATGATGCGAAAAGAATCGCCCACCGAGTGAGCGCTGGTCGTGCAGGCCGTAGCCGTCGCTTCATTCGGACCCTTGGCTCCGAAACGCATGGAAACATGGCCGGCGGCCAGGTTCACGATGGCTGCAGGAATAAAAAAAGGTGAAATCTTGCGCGGCCCGCCTTCGAGGAGCGCCGTATGTTCGCGCTCGATGATGTCGAATCCGCCGATGCCGGAGCCAATGTGCACGCCCACCCGCTCAGCGTTTTCCGGAGTAATCTTCAGTGCCGACATCCTCAACGCTTCTTCCGACGCGGCCAGCGCCAGGTGAATGAAGCGTCCCATCTTCTTGACTTCTTTCTTCCCGATGAAATTGAGCGGGTCGAAGTTCTTGACCTCGGCAGCAATCTGGCAAGCGAAGTTGCTGGAGTCGAATTGCGTGATCCGGGCCACGCCGCTTTTCCCGGCGAGCAAAGCCTGCCACACTTCTTCGGTGCTGTTGCCCACGCCGCAGATCAGGCCGATGCCGGTAACTACGACCCTGCGTCCCAAACTACTTGCCACCTTTCGAATGCTTGGAGATGTAATCGATGGCATCCTGCACGGTGCGGATCTTTTCCGCGTCCTCGTCGGGAATTTCGATGTCGAATCCTTCTTCGAAAGCCATGACCAGTTCCACCGTATCCAGGGAATCGGCCCCCAGGTCATCCACGAACGAAGCGCTGGAAGTGACCTCTCCTTCATCCACACCCAACTGCTCCACGATAATCTGTTTTACTTTCTCGTCAACGGCTGCCATGTTTCTCCTCGCTTAAGCTCAATTTGATTTGAAATTCGATATCTTGGACTCAAGATCGCCAAAGTAGATCGCCAAAGTAAGATCGCCTCGCCTCATCCTGCCCGGCGCGTGCTCGGGCTGTGCGGTTCATGTTCTAATGCCACGGCAATGGAAAAAGGCGAACGTGTAGTGTAACGTCCGGGTAAATGGCTGTAAAGGAAGCGCCAGATTTTCTGAGTCCGGAGCTGTGATATACCTTCTGCATCCTAAACGTGGCCGCTTGTAGCGGTCAAACCACATGCGTGCCGTCGTGCAGCGGGTGAGCCGCGCTCAAGTCACAGTGAACGGCGAAATCACAGGCCAGATCAGCCTGGGGCTGCTGGTCCTGCTCGGCGTTGGACAGGACGATACCGAAAGCGACGCACTCTACTTGGCGGAAAAGATCTGCGGCTTACGGGTCTTTGAAGATGCCCAGGGAAAAATGAATCGCAGCGTGCAAGACGTCGCCGGCGGCGTGCTCGCCGTTTCGCAATTTACCCTGTACGGAGATGTCAGGCGCGGCAAGCGCCCTTCGTTCGACGCCGCGGCAGCTCCCGAAAAAGCCCGCCAACTCTACGACTTCTTCGTGGAAAAAATCCGCGCCGCTGGTTTGCGCTGCGAGACCGGGCGCTTCCAGGAAACGATGAGAGTGGAACTGGTAAACGAGGGCCCAGTAACAATTCTGCTGGATTCGCGGAAGGGGTTTTAGAAAGGTTAGAAAAGCTCTGCATCACGGTTGGGCGTAATACCCGGTCCGCGTCCGCGCCGTGATTCTCGGCTTGTCGACCGTGATTTCGATTGCGTGATACTCATTCACCCGGTCTGCCCGCGCGGCGGCAAACGAGAGAACATAGAAGGAGTTGGCATCCGTGGCGCAATTTGCGATTGAGGTGGTGAGGTCATTGGTGGAGTTGAGGACGCGGCCACCACTCTGAACCGCCAGCACCTGAAGTGCAAGATCACCGGGGTAAAGTCGCGAAGGCGAGGTTACACCCTTCAAGAACTCCTGGTAGAAGTTGATCCGGACTCCGCCTGCATCCGCCAAGCCGAGCGGATCAACAGCATAGAGAGTGATGCGAGACAGCCTGAGGCCGCTGGAGAAGCCAACGACCTCGTTGAACAATCGCTCGGAGTCTTTCGCCGTCAATTGCACGTTCGGTCCCGATAGCAGTGGCCATCCCGGACTGAACCAGATCATCAGTTTTCTGCCCGGCTGCTTTTCCTCATTCTCCACAAGTTGCTTCAGCGTCCGGAGCGAAAGGTCAAAGCGTTCGGCGGCCCCATAGAAGCCCGCCGAGCGGTTGATAACCCGCAGCCCGGTCTCGTATTCATCGTATAGCGCTGCCAGCGCATTTCCATCGCGGGAAGGCTCCCCTTGCATCTTCGTCTCCGTGTCGGTGAAGACGACCAGCGATACCGGCTGAGCCAGCCTGCCGCCATTCTGCAGAAGAAACTTCTTCAATTCATTGCGCGCATAAGTAATGGCGTTAAAGGAGGTGTTAACTGCGTCGACGACCAGAACGATTTCCACCGGGTCATTGTCTGAAGCGGTTCCATTGTTTACGGGACGAAAGGAGAGAATATTTTGCGGCCGCTTGTCGTCGAGAATGGTGAAGTCCTGCCGCTGCAGGCCACGAACCGGCGCGCCGGATTTATCCGTCACCTGGACGTCAAGTCTGATTTCGCGGTCCGTGCTAGTTGGCGCAGGCGGCGAAGCGGTGCGGGGCTGAAGCTGGGGCGTGGGATTCTGCTGACCCAAAGCGGCAGAGACCAGCAGTAGCAGCACCAAAAGCAATCGCAACACTCGAACCATACTCAACTCACCTCAACCTGAAATCCTCCGGGGCGGCGGCAGAGGGCAATAAAAGTCTAGACTCGTGTCTACCAGAAATCAAACGGGTCGCTAGATATGTCATGACCTGGGCGCTGCTACCTGACGCCGAAGCAAGCCTGACTAAAATCCCTGCGGCGAAAGATTCTGCTCGATATATTTCTTGCTGTCGAACTTCTTGCCAGTGCTCGCGCCAGACATATAGCGGACCTGACCGAAGATGGGGCGTTCGAACCACGGTCGATCGAACTTGCCCACGATGGACCACGCGATCCCGGCGTACCCATTAGGATCGCGCCCGTCGAGTTCGTATTTATCGTTGAGCAGAACAGCGATGCGGTAGGCCTCCGCCGGAGTCGGACTCCACTCCAGAATTTTCTTCGCCCAATACATTCGCATGTAATTGTGCATCCAGGCCGTGTTGACCATCTGCCTCTGAGCCGCATTCCACAGTGGGTCGTGAGTTTCCGCGTTCTGCAGTTGCGCCTCGGTATAAATAACAGGACGGCGATCTCGGGCATGCTTGGCCAGCGTCCGGTGTGCCCACGGCTCTCCACATTCGAAATTGTCATAGTCAGGATTGAAGCGAACCAGATTGATGGAGAGTTCCCGCCAGTTGATAATCTGGTTCAGGAAGGCCGCTTTGTCCGCTTCAGGCGCGTCGGAATTTTTCACCGCGAGTGCGATGGTCAGCGGGCCGATGTGTCCAAAGTGAAGATAGGGAGATAGCCGGCTCGTGGGATCGTTCTCGGGCTTGTTACGGCCCGTGTCATAGCCCCGCAGCTTGTGCTTGATGAAATCATCGAGCAGCCGCAGAGCCTCCTGGCTTCCGCCGCGCCACTCAGACACCGGGCCCACGGAGCGGTCGAGCTGCCAGTCCTGCAGAATGTCGAAGTCAGACTCAAGCGAAGCGATGTGCTTGGATTTTTTCCAGGAGACACATGCATTCAGGTTTTCAGGCGGGACCAGAAACTGCGGCAACTGCGCCCGCAAGCGCGGCCTCATAATGTGCGCGGCATACTGCGCTTTCTCGAGGAGCTTCGATGGAACGACGACGTCGGCGTCGACGGTCCAGAAGGGCACGCGCAATTTCCGGGCAGCTTTGAGACGCCACGATTCCGGCTCGCGCATGGGATTTTCATCGCCTACCACCAGCGCCGGTTTTACCTCGTCACAAAATCGTAGCAAGCTGAATTCCGGGAAACGCCGCAGGACGAAGCCAATGTTTCGCTTCTTCAGAGACTCGGCGATATCAGGAATGCCTTGCGCCAGAAAATGGTAGTGGCGAAGATTCGCGTGCGGATAGAAGGGAACTGGCGCGAAGAACACGACCACTGGTTTGTCGAGTTCGTTGGCCGCCGCAACCGCAACGTCCAGCGCCGGATTGTCAGTGCCTCGCTGAGCCCGCTGCATCCAGTAAACCACGCAATCGCCCTCTGAATCGGGCGCGCCGGCGCGGCGGACGGTGACTCGCGGGTTCTCGGAGAGCGTCACAAGGTTGGACATTCGGTCGTGGCCAATTTCAGTGCCAGGCGAGGATTGCGTCCGTTACCCGGGCTGCCTCGGCCGCTGCCTTCACGTCATGGGTTCGCAAAATGTGCGCTCCCTTAAGAATCAGAATAGTGTGCGCAGCGAGATTTCCGTAGAGCCGATCGGCAAGCGCCGCGTCTTTTCCATCTTTCGCCAGCATGCGCCCGATAAATGACTTTCTCGATGTGCCCGCCAATAACGGAAATCCCAGCGCTTGCAGCTCCTGAAACCGCGCCAGCAGCGGATAATTCTGTTCGAAGTTCTTGCCGAAGCCGAAGCCAGGATCAAGCACGATCTTCTCGCGACGCACACCCGCCAGCACCGCTCCTTCGGCCCACTCCCGGAGTTCGCGTTTGACCTGAAGAACAATATCGCCAGGCGGCGGCAGAGTGCGCCACTCTTCGGGTCGCCCCCGCATGTGCATCAGGACAACGCCGCACTTTAATTCAGCGACGGTTTTAGCCATCTGCGGATCCCAGCGCAGTCCGCTAACATCGTTGACGATCTCGGCTCCCGCGGCCAGCGCCGCGCGTCCCACCGAGGCTTTGTAGGTGTCGATGGAGATCACAACACTGGGACGCTGCTTCTTCAACTCCGTGATCACCGGCAACACCCGGCGCAACTCCTCTTCCGCGCTCACCGCGATCTTTTCGGTTCGTCCCTCCGGTTTTTGATTCCCCTTTTCCTCGGCCGAAGATGCTGCGGCGACGCTTGCGCCCGGGCGGGTCGACTCTCCGCCGACGTCGATGATGTCGGCTCCTTCGTCAAGCAACTGCAGCGCACGTCCGACGGCGGTGGCCAGCTCCAGGTAATCGCCGCCGTCGGAGAAAGAGTCCGGGGTCACGTTGAGGACGCCCATGATCAGCGTGCGCTTGCCCAGTTCAAGCGTGCGCGCCCCCAGACTCCACTGGAAGACCGTCCTCATGCGGGGATTCTAAATGAAAGATGCCGCGGCTAAGCCATCGTCTAGCGGCTACGCACGGCTGCACCGCGTATTCGCGCCGCTCGAAGCGCCCCAGGGCCGGTGCCAGTAGGAGGCTTCCGCATACCGTCGAGCAGATCCTTCAGCACGACCGCGTTGTTGTGCGTTTCGTTCTTCGATGCAAACAGGAGAGTGAGCCGTTTCCTCTTGTGCACCAACCGGTAGAGAATCAGCAAGTCTTTCTCGGCTTCCGGACGCGCCAATTCTTTCAGGTAACGCCTGCGAAAACCCTGCCACTCCTCCGGCTGCCCGTGAAACCATTTCCGCAGCTCGTTCGAGGGAGCAAGGTCCCGCAGCCACTCCACCGCGGCAACCTCCGACTTGCGCAGCCCGCGCGGCCACAAACGGTCCACCAGAACGCGTGCTCCATCGGAGGGCGCTACCGATTCGTAAACTCGCTTGACTGCGACGGGCATGGCTATGCTCTATCATTGTAAGTGGAGCGGCAGCGCAATGGTTGTGCGAAAACTGGGCGAAACCGTGCACGAAACGGCAACGACGAAAATGTGGGTGACCAAACCGCGGTGGCGACGAAAGCTCAACCGGCTGCTGGGCACGGGTTGCATCGCATGCCTTGCGATGGCTTGGCTTACGGCTTGCGACATCGAGCGCCGTAAATCAGACGCCGAACTCGGCCTCAACCCTCAACAGGCCACCGGACGTAAAATCTATGACAACTATTGCGACCGTTGTCACCGGCCCTATTCTACGAAGGGAAAGAAGGGGCCGGGATTGAAAGGTATATTCCAGAACAAATATCTTCCGATCAGCGGACTGCCGGCGAATGACGATCGCGTCGGGGAAATCATCCGCCTGGGACGCAAGGAAATGCCAGGTTACAGCCAAACCCTGAGCCAACAGGATATTGAGGACTTGCTCGCCTACCTGCACACGCTGTAAGGGTCGAAAATGATGCGTCGCCCGTTCGGTTCATGGGATAATCCTGCGGTGAAAAACGCCGCCCAGTCAGAGCTTTTTCGTCAGCTCCCGTCCGTCGATGACGTGATGCGCGGCCCTGCATTTCTTTCGCTGGCAGCGGACCAAGGCCACAATTCCGTTGTCGATGCAGTACGCGCCGTCCTGGCCCGTCTGCGGCAGGAAATCACCTCAGGGTTTTTAGATGAGAAAGAGCTGCACTTGGCGCTCTCCGGTCTGGCTGACGCGGTCGAGAGCCAGCTTCGACAGTCGCTCGGCCACTCGCTCCGGCCGGTGATCAACGCCACTGGAGTAGTTTTGCATACGAACCTTGGCCGGGCTCCACTGGGGGACGCATCGATCGAGCATATTCGCGAAACGGCCACGACTTATTCCAATCTCGAATTCGATCTTGCCGCGGGTGCGCGTGGCAAACGGGATGTCCATGTAGACCGGCTCTTTCGGCGCCTGCTGAGCGAAGAGACAAAAGCCAACGCCGTTTCCACGATCGTGGTCAACAACAACGCTGCCGCCGTGCTGCTTGCGCTGAACACGTTGGCGGACGGGGGGGAAGTCATCGTCTCGCGCGGCGAGCTGGTGGAAATTGGCGGATCATTTCGCATTCCCGATGTGATGGTGAAGTCGGGCGCAATCCTTCGCGAAGTGGGTACCACGAACCGCACGCGCGTTTCCGACTATGAGCGTGCCATCACCGAACGGACCTGCCTTCTGCTCCGCGTCCATCGTTCAAACTTCGAAATTACGGGCTTCACCGAGCAGACCCCCACGGCGGAACTGGTGGCGCTGGCCCACGAGCGCGGCATCCCCCTGATGGAAGACCTGGGCGGCGGCGCGCTCTTTGACCTGCGCTCGATTGGAATTGACGGCGAGCCGGGCGTGCTCGATAGCTTGCGCGCCGGTGTTGATATCGTCACCTACAGCGGCGACAAACTGTTAGGGGGTCCACAGTCGGGCTTGATCAGTGGCCGCTCGGAATTGATCGCCCGCATGCGGTCGAACTCGCTGTTTCGGGCATTGCGCGTCGACAAACTGGTCTACGCCGCGCTGGAAGCCACTCTTCTGGCCTATGTCCGCCGCGATCACGACGCGATTCCCACCCTGCGTATGATGCGCCTTTCAAAAGACGAAATCGGCGAGAGGGCGAAGGCGCTGGCGGCGCAAGTTGCCACGCCGAAGTTGAAAGCTGAGATCGTGGATGGCGAATCCGTCCTTGGCGGCGGCGCAGCGCCGTCTTCCGTCCTGCCTACGCGCTTGCTGGCCCTGACTTGCGAAGGTCTGAGTGCTGACGAACTGACCGGGCGCCTGCGCGCTTCAGACCCTCCCATCATCGCCCGAGTTGACGAAGGCCGCGTGTTACTTGATCTGCGAACAGTTTTTCCCGAACAGGATTCCGCAATCGCGTCCGCTTTGAACCGCATCGCTGCGTGACTTTATCGCATCGAATGCGCGTGGCCACGCTCTACACGATAGGACACTCCACTCGCTCGCTCGAAGATTTGCTTGCAACTCTTCGCGCTCACGCCATTCAAACGCTGGTGGATATTCGCGCTTTCCCTATGTCGCGGCGGCTGCCGCAATTCAATCGCGAATCCCTGGAGAAGAGTTTGCTGGAAGCCGGAATTCGTTACATTTGGATGCCGGCCCTCGGCGGCTATCGCAAGAAGATCCGCGAAGATTCTCCCAACAGCGCCCTGCGCAACGCGTCCTTTCGCAATTACGCCGACTACATGCTCACGCCGGAGTTTGAAAAAGCGATGGCCGAGCTAGTGGCGCGTGCCGAGGCTTCACCCACCGCCTACATGTGTGCCGAGCGCGTATACTTCCGCTGCCACCGTATGCTGGTTTCGGACTGGCTGCTGGCGCATGGCCACGAGGTAATGCACATTGATGGGACGGACCCGTCGAAACCGCACCGCCTTACCGCCGATGCGCGCGTGATCGACGGCGAACTGATTTATCGAGGCGATCGCCTTCTGTAGCCTTTGGATTTTATAGTTCTTGGGTTTAATAAATATGATTGTTGGCACCGGCATTGATATCGCGGAGGTCCCGCGCATTCGGCAATCGATCGAGCGCTTCGGCGATCGTTTTCTGCAGCGTGTCTATACGGTGGGCGAGATCAAGTATTGCGACTCGAAAGCAAACCGTGCGGAGCGTTACGCCGCCCGCTTTGCCGCCAAGGAAGCCGCAATGAAAGCTTTGGGCACGGGTTGGAACCACGGGGTGCGTTGGCGCGACTGCGAAGTTGTGCGTCTGCCGGGTGGGCGTCCGAGCATTTCCTTTCACGGTAAAGCTGCAGAATTTGCCATCCGGCTGGGGGTCAAGAATGCGGCCCTGTCGCTTTCCCACACCGCCGAGCAGGCCATCGCGCAGGTCATCCTCGAGAGCTAGGTCCGAAGGGTAGCTCGAAAGCCAAGGTCCGTCGGCAATTCCTTCTGCTAGACTGTTTCATCCCGCATACTTATGTCTGCGACGCTTCAGGCTCCCGCTCCGCCTCAATCCGCCGAAGTATCCGAACCAACTTTACTGGCTGGTCTTGGACTGACAAGTTTCGCGGCGCTCTTGCTGGAATTGGCGCTCACACGACTGTTTTCGGTCATCCTCTTCTATCACTTCGCCTTTCTCGCCATCTCGATTGCGTTGCTGGGACTGGGCGCGGGCGGAGTTTTCGCTTATCTGTTCAAGAACCGCCTGGCGCGCCGTCCTACCCGCAGCCTGGCGACCGGCCTGTGCATGGTGAACTCGGTGGTGGTTCTCCTGGTTTTAGAGACCGTGCTGCATGTTCCAGTGACGTTTGATGTCAGCGCCGGCAACTTTCTGCGCTTGACCGTGATCTACCTCGATTCTGCTGTGCCCTTTTTCCTGACCGGAATCCTCTTCTCCGTGGTTTTCGCACGCGAGACAAAGCGCATTCCGCTGCTTTATGGAGCCGATCTGGGCGGCGGAGCTTTGGCGTGCTTGGCTGTGGTTCCCCTCCTGAACTGGATCGGGGGACCGAACACGATGCTCATGGCCAGCGTTGCGCTCACAGTAGCCGCCGCCGTCTGGGCCCCAACGCGAACCGTGCGCAGGATCGCAGGCGGATTTCTAGCCGCTTTCCTGATCCTCATTGCCGGCAACCTTTCGGATCGACTGATCGATGTGGTCTACGCCAAGGGAAGGTTCCGCGACCCCGCCTGGGTGGAGTTCGCCCGCTGGAACGCGCTGTCGCGCGTCGAAGTCGACCTCTGGGGGGATGCCCGGAACAGGTCCAAGACGATCGTGATCGACGCCGACGCTTCCACCTACATCATGAATGTTGAACCGGAGCGCGTGGCCGGCACTCCCTGGGACCGCATTCTTATGTCCCGGGCGCCGGCGTTGGCGAACGTCGTACGGCCGCACGGAGACTATGCCATCATCGGTCCGGGCGGCGGCATCGACGTTCTGAGCGCCCTCTACGCGGGCAGCCCGAGCGTAACCGCGATCGAGATCAATCCCATCATCGCCAACACCATCATGCGCGGGCGATACGCCACTTACTCCAAACATCTTTACCAGCGCCCCGACGTGCACCTGCACGTGACCGACGGCCGATCCTATCTGCGCTCGACCGACCAGCAATTTGACGTGGTGCAGATGACCTTGGTCGACACGTGGGCTTCGACCGCCGCGGGCGCCTTCGCTCTCAGCGAAAACAATCTCTACACCGTCGAGGCCTTCCGCGAATATTTTGAACACCTGCGCCCGGATGGCATGATCGCCATCACGCGCTGGGAGTTTCGCGAACCGCGCGAGGCCTTGCGCGTGGTTTCGGTGGCGATGCAGGCGCTGCATGGCCTCGGCGTTACGGATACGGCGCGCAATTTTATCGTCGCCTCCGATGGCCCGCTCAACGAAGATGGAATTCCCGTGGTTGTGCTCGCCAAGAAGACCGCCTTTACAGCAGAGGAAGAATCCGCAGTGAAGGCTCACTTCCAGCGCTATCCCAAGCTGACTCCCCTCTATCTGCCTTCGGATGCCGCTATCGAGATCGGGCACAATGCATTTGGCGATCTCATCGCGAGTGGCGATCCTTACCGCTTCGCCGAAAGTTATGCCTACAACGTGGCTCCAGTCAGTGACAACTCGCCGTTTTTCTTCTTCACCCTGAAACCCGCGCAGGTCATCGGTCGGCATGCCCCTCAAGCCGGCGTCGACTGGAAGGTCAACCTCGGAGTTCGGATTCTGCTGTTGCTGCTGGTCATTTCCGTGGTGGCCGTGCTGGTCTTCCTGATTTTGCCTCTGGCTCTTAGAGGAGGTCGACAGTCACCGCTGCCGCTTCTCTATTTCGTCGCCGTAGGTCTAGGCTACATCTTGGTCGAAATCGCGTTCATCCAGCGCTTCGTGTTGTTCCTCGGCCACCCCACCTATGCGGTGACCGTAGTTATCTTTCTGTTGATGCTTTCGAGCGGCGCCGGCAGCCTGTTTTCGCGGCGCTGGCTGCCTCGCACCCAGCTGGCATGGATGCCGATCACGCTGGTGATTCTCGCGCTTCTCCTGGATGTGTTCTTCCTGCCCCACTGGCTGACAGCGTGGGTAGGCTTGGGGTTTTATTACCGGGTTTTGATCAGCGCCCTGCTGCTAGCTCCGCTCGGCTTTGTGATGGGGATGCCGTTCCCGACGGGCTTGCGGGCGCTGGCCGTGGGTCCGGTGGTTGAATTGTCGGGCGCCCTGGCCGCCACCGACAATGCCGTCGAGTGGGCTTGGGCGATGAATGCTGCCGCCAGCGTCCTGGGTTCAGTCCTTGCCATAATGATTGCGATCCAGTTCGGCTTGAACGCCACCTTGGCCTGTGGCGTTGCCGCCTATCTGCTTGCCCTGTTCTTGCTGCCAGCCCTGCATCCGAAGCGCGCTTAGAACTCGGCCCGTGGTTTGCTATGATGCTCCGAGGGGCGGCGAAGTTCTCGTGCGCAACCCGAATAGCGGTCTGAGGGGGCGATTTGCCGAGTCAGAAGCAACTCAAATGGTCGCAACTGCGGGTCGGCCTCACCGTAATCTTCGCTAGCCTGATCCTGGCCCTGCTTTTGTTTCTGATGTCCGGGACGGGCGGCTACTTCTCCCACCGCATCACCATGGTTTCCTACTTCGACAACGCAAGTGGCCTGCGCGTGGGCGCGCCCGTGCGGCTCAACGGCGTGGACATCGGCAATGTCGTCGCCATTCGCGTGGTTCCTGATAAAGATAAGCAGCTCACTCCCGTCGAAGTGATCATGAAGGTGAGCACGAAGTATGGGTTCAACCTCCGGCGCGATTCGGTGACTTCCCTGGACACTGCCGGAGTCCTCGGAGAAACCTACCTCGATATCGACAGCGCACAGGCCGTCGGCCAACCGGCGAAAGATGGCGACACTCTTCCCACTCAAGTCCATCCTGACTTTAACGAAGTGGTGCGCTCCAGCCAGAGCACCCTGCAGAACATGGACGCGCTGCTCAAACGTGCCGACCGCATCCTCGCCTTCGCCGAGAGCGGCAAGGGCTCGATCGGCAAGTTGATTTACGATCCCACGCTTTATAACCGCTTCTCCGATACCGTCGCCGATTTTCAGGCGATCGTAAATCAGATTGCCAAGGGCCAGGGCAGTCTCGGCGCACTCATTAACCGCAACGATGCCTACGACAAGTTCCTCGGGACTCTCGACAAGATCAACGGAGTAGTCGACGATATGCAAGCTGGCAAAGGTACGGCGGGCAAGTTCCTGAAAGATCCCACACTCTATAACAATGCCAACGATACCATCGCGAACTTGAAGCAGGTTACTGGCGACATTAACGCTGGGAAGGGAACACTGGGCAAACTCAGCAAGGACGAGGAGTTGGCGAAAAAGATCGATACGACTGTGACCAAACTTGAAGCCCTCACCAGCGATCTCGAGGCTGGTCGCGGCACCGCCGGGAAATTCCTCAAGGACGACACGCTCTACAACAACGTCAACCAGGTGCTCGTCGAGACTCAAGGCTTGATCAAAGCCATCCGCGAGAATCCCAAGAAATATCTCAGCATCAAACTGCACGTTTTCTAGGTAATGGCGCAGTTTCAAAGTCGAGCGGTGTGATTCGTTTGGCGTCATCCCGAAGTACCGCGTTTTCACCAGCGGGACGAGGGATCTCCCAAACGCACAAGCGGTTTGGAATCAAAGCTCATCCCGCTGACATTTTTCGAGGAACGCCAATCAAGCAATGCGCAAGCTGGCGGAAGCATGCCCAAAGCGAGTAGCAGTCTAGGAGACCGTTCGCGGGGCCTCTGTCGATTCCGCCTGCTCGTGCGCGTGATAGCTGGAGCGCACCATCGGGCCGGACTCAACGTGGCGGAATCCAAAGCGCAACGCCTCGTTCCGCAACTCGCGGAATTCTTCCGGCGTGTAAAAGCGGGCAATCGGCAAGTGGTCGCGTGACGGCCGCAGATATTGGCCCACGGTAAGAATGTCCACTCCACGGCCGCCGAGATCGCGAAATACCTCGACCAGTTCCATGCTCGATTCTCCCAGCCCCACCATTACGCCGCTCTTGGTCACCATGCCGGGAGAAAATTTCTTGGCGTTTTCCAGCAGATTGAGCGTGCGTTCGTAACGCGCGCCAGAGCGTACCGCGCGATAAAGACGCGGCACCGTTTCCGTATTGTGATTGAGCACGTCAGGTTGCGCCTCAAGCACGATCCTTAGCGGTTCTTCCAGGCCCTGAAAGTCGGGAATCAGAACCTCGATGCGGCAATCCGGAGTCAGTTCGCGAATCTCCCGAATAGTCTCGGCAAAAATCCTAGCGCCCCCGGCATTGTCATCGTCACGATTCACGCTGGTAACCACGGCGTGTTTCAAGCCTAACGTGGCCACGGCCTCCGCCACGCGCCGCGGTTCGTCCCAGTCGATGGGCTCGGGACGGCCTTTCGGTACGGCGCAAAATCCACAGCGCCGGGTGCAAATATCTCCCAGCAGCATGAAGGTCGCAGTTTTGTGATTCCAGCACTCCCCGATGTTAGGACACTGCGCCGACTCGCAAACGGTATGCAGTCCCAAGCCGCGCGCGAGCTTCTTGAGCTCGTGAAAATTGTCGCCGACAGGTGCTTTGGCCCGCAGCCACTCCGGCTTCGGCACGCGCAACGGTGCTCCGAGCTCGATCTGAATCAGTTGAGAAGTCCCGGCCATTCCCCTCGATTCTACCAGCTCAGGCCACTTCCACCAGGCCGTAGGTCCGCTGCCAGCGCGTCCGCAGCGCCACCAGCGCCCGGCTGATTTCGACCTGCGTGATTTCAGAATTGGGTCCAGCCATGACCGCAGCCGCCTCACGCTTGGCCAGTCCCAGCAACTGCCGATCACGAATCAAGTTGGCCACGCTAAAATTTGGCATCCCCGCCTGCCGCGTGCCGAAGAATTCTCCCGGCCCGCGCAGCTCGAGATCGAGCTCGGCAATCTGGAAGCCATCATTGGTGCGCACCATGGCGTCGAGGCGCCGCTCGCCCTCTTCTGTGACTTTCCCGCCAGTCATCAATATGCAAAAAGATTTCGCCGCTCCGCGCCCGATTCTCCCGCGCAGCTGGTGAAGCTGCGCCAGGCCGAACCGCTCCGCATGTTCAATCACCATAAGGGTTGCGTTCGGCACATCGACGCCCACTTCGATCACAGTGGTCGCGACCAGAATCTGCAACTCGCCCTTTTGAAACATGCGCATGACCTGATCTTTCAAATCCGCATCCAGCCGCCCGTGCAGCAAGCCAACTTTAAGATCAGCGAAAATTTTGCCGCTCAGCTCGCGATACATCTTGATCGCAGCTTTCAGCTCCGTCTCCTCACTCTCCGCGATCACCGGATAGACTACGTACGCCTGATGTCCCTTCTGCACTTGCTTGCGCACAAAATCCCACACCTCGGAAGACCGTTCATCGCTCACCTTCCGCGTAATGATCGGAGTGCGCCCAGGCGGAAGTTCGTCAAGCACGCTGATGTCGAGGTCCCCATAAAGAGTGAGCGCCAGCGTGCGCGGAATTGGCGTTGCGGTCATTACCAGAACGTCGGGCTCGGCAAGGCCTGTGTGGGGACGGGCGCCCTCGCCCGTCTGACCGAGCGCAGCTCGGCTGCCTTCGTCTCCCGATTTCTTCATTAACTTAAGCCGCTGCAAAACCCCAAACCGATGCTGCTCGTCGACAATGACCAGTCCCGGCTTCGCAAACTCAACTTTCTCCTCCAGCAGCGCATGCGTTCCGATGACCAGCTGCGCGTTCCCCTGCGCAATATGTCGCCGGATTTCGCGTTTGCGGTCTGCCTCCAGAGAGCCAGTCAGCAGCACAATCCTGTAGCCGGCATTCTCCAGAATCCTGCGCGCCGAAAAATAATGCTGTTGCGCGAGAATCTCCGTCGGCGCCATCAGCGCCACCTGATACCCATTTTCGATAGCGATGATCGCCGCCTGAAAACTGACGATAGTTTTCCCCGACCCTACATCCCCCTGCAGCAAGCGCCGCATCGGATAAGGCTTTTGCATGTCATCGGCGATCTCTTTCAAGACTTTCTTCTGCGCCGCTGTGGGATGAAAGGGCAGGATTTTCTTGATCGCCTGGCGCACGCGTTCGTCCAGGCGAAAAATAATTCCAGTCTCCGCCTTCTGCTGACGCCGCTTGAGTTCCAATCCAAGCTCGAGAAAGAATAATTCTTCAAAGATCAGCCGGATGTGCGCCGGCGTCCGCGACGATTGCAAGTCTTCAAAGCTCTCTCCGGCCTCAGGCCAGTGCACTTTCCACAGAGCCTCACGCGGAGAAGGCAGCGCTAATCTCCCACGCACCGCTGCCGGAATCGTTTCCGCCAGATCGGGAGTCAGATCCTCTAGAGCTTTGCGAATGACTCGCCGAAACCACCGCGCCGTCACGCGGCCTTGCCCGGCCGATTCGTAGATCGGCACGATGCGTCCTACTTCGAGCGATGCCGCGGCCTTGTCATCCGCATTTTCCGCACCGGCATCGCCCAGCATCTCAAACTGCGGCTGAATAATCTGCAGCTCGCCACTTTTGTCCTGCTCCACCTTCCCGTAAAGCGCGATCAACTCCCCGGCCTTGAATTTATCCTGCATGTAGGTCGCATTGAACCAAAGGCATTTCAGCCGCGACGGCCCTTGCCCCACGGTCAGTTGAAAAATAGGCATGCGGCGCGTGCGAAACAGCCCCGAGTTGCGCACTTCCGCGATGACAGTAGCCATTTCCCCAGCGCGCAGCTCCGCAATCCCGCGCGGATTCAGCCGGTCTTCATAACGAAACGGCAGATAATTCAACAGATCGCCCACCGTGGCGATGCCCTTGGTGGCAAGGATCTCCGCCAGCTTCGGACCGATTCCCTTGACGTACTGGACTGGCGTGGTCAGTTCGAGCATCAGTGGTTACGAAGGAATGTTAGCAGGGCCAACGTCGTCAAGAGTGCCCTTTGAGAAAATCAACACCCGCCCAGCCCCAAACTGGCGTCTAATTTTATTGTGCTGGTGAATTTCCTTCAGGCTCTCTTCGCCGTCATTCTTGGCAATATCGCCTACTTCCTGCTGGCTCCATCTCTCCACCTGCCGCGCCACCGGCCCTTTCAGGCGGATTGGGGCCTCATCGTCGACTTCTGGTTTTGTGCCGTGGCCTACGGCCTGATCCGCACCGCCAGAAAATGGAAGTAGAAGCTGCTTCACAAATGGTTCTGGAGAGCGCACGACTTTGGTCCTGCCGCCTGGAACCAATAGAGACGCAGGGCCTTAGCCCCTGAGGAAGCAAGTTACTTTCGGAACCTGTGTAACCCGCCCCGCTCTATTACCATAGCGGCTGAGCTATGAACAAAATCGCCGTCTTGTACGATGCCGGCCAGGCGGTGCTCTCCACCTTCGATCTGGACGAGGTGCTGCAGCGCATTCTGGCGATCGCGCATGACTATTTTCATCTGCGGAATGTCGCCATCCTCCTGCTCGACCAGCAATCGCAGGAGTTGTATGTTCGCTCGCAGATTGGCTGGGATGAAGGCCAGGACAAGGTCCGGCTCGGCGTAGGCAAAGGCCTCACCGGAATCGCCGCGCTCAAGAAGCAGCCGGTTTACGCCCCTGATGTAACCAAGGATTCCCGTTATTTCTGCTCCGCCAAGTCCACCACCTCCGAGCTCGCCATTCCTCTGATGGTGCGCGATGAAGTCGTGGGCGTGCTCGATTGTCAAAGCGACCGCGTTGACCACTTCGATTTCGAGACCATCGACCTGCTGACCCTGTTTTCCACGCAGGCATCGATGGCGTTGCAGAACGCGCGTTTATACTCGCTCGAGCAGCAGCGCGCCCGCCAATTGCAGGCGATCAACGCCATCGCCCAGCAAACCACCGCGGTTCTCGACCTCGAGGAGTTGCTGGGCCGGGTTTGCGGCCTGATTCAGGATGCGTTCCGGGTATCGCATGTCTCGCTTTTCCTGCGCGAAGACCACGATCTGGTACTGCGAGCCCATCACGGAACGCTGACTCCCTGCATTCCCGCTGGTGGCCGATTCGCCGCCAATACCCAGCCTTGGGCGAAAATTCTTTCCGCTAGTTGTACGTTAACGGAATGCGATCTTGGCCAGGCCCCGGCTGGCATGAAGTTCTTCGCGGAGACGGCATCGCGTATGTGCATTCCTTTAGTCTCTTTTGGACAGACCTTGGGAGTCCTCGCCCTCGACAGCGCCAAAATCGACGCCTTTCGCGATGGCGACCAGCAATCGCTCGAATCCGTAGCCGATATTTGCGCTACCGCCATTCAGAACGCTCACTACGTCGATCGCGTGAAGCAGCTTGCTTACTTGGACGGTTTGACCGGCATCTTCAACCGCAGATTTTTCGAGATGCGAATCCTGGAAGAAATTGAACGCGCGCACCGCTATGGAGCCGGCATGGCCGTGATCATGGCCGACATCGATCAGTTCAAAAAGCTCAATGACGAGTTCGGGCACGTGTTAGGCGATGAAGTGCTCCGCCAAACTTCCTCTCTGTTTAATCAGCAACTTCGCAAGGTGGACGTGGTGTGCCGCTACGGCGGCGAGGAATTCGGCATACTGCTGACCCAAGTCAACGGCCAGCAGGCGCTGGCTGTGGCCGAAAAACTACGGAAGCTGGTCGAAGGATGGCAATTCCCCGGCGTGCCTCGCACCGTGACCATCAGCGCAGGCGCTGCTGCTCTACCCGAACACGGCACCACTCGCGACGAACTCGTGAAAGCGGCGGACGCGGCTCTCTACGCTGCGAAACAGATGGGACGCAACGCAGTCTGCCTCGCCCCATTAGCGCAGCAGCTGGCTCACCGTCACACCGCTGGTTAGATCTCCAGCCAATCTCCCTGCATCTGCCGCCGCAACCGTTCCATTTGCCGTTGCAGTTTTTGGCGCGTCTTTTCCAGCTCTTCCCTGACTTGCGGCGTAATTTCTTGTTTCAGCTTCTCTGCTTGCTCCTTCAACTGCTTTTGCTGCGAGCACAGTGACTGCCGCACTTCAGCGGAGACTTTGCGGCTCTCTTCCTCTGCCAGTTCTTCGATCTGTGGGCGAAGCCTGGCAATCTCGTTTTGTACCGCGCTCAATTCAGTCGCGGTTTCTGCATCCAACTCGGGCGCTTCCTCGCCTTCTTCGATCATCTCGCCGGAATCCTTGTGTTCAGGCAGCGTAATGGTCAAAGTCTGTTCTTTCCGGTCCCGGATCACGCCCACGCTCACCGGTCCGGCCGTGTGCGAGTGCAATGCCTGCGTAAAGTCGCTGGTGTCATGCACCGGCTGCTTGCCGACACGAATAATCACATCACCGGCACGCAGCCCGGCCTTTTCTGCGCGGCTGCCCCTGTCCACCGATCGCACCAACACTCCATTGCCGTTCTTCGCGCCGAAAAATTCGCCCAGCTGCGGGGTGAGGTTCTCCACCGTCAGCCCGTTTCGCATCGAAGAGCGCACATAGATCACGCCAATGTTCGGAACGTCCATGTCGGGCAGGTTGGGAATAGGTGGGATGTTGGGGATCGGCGGAATCGCCACGTGGAAGCCCTTGTCGTCCATCGGCTCCATGTGCGGCCATTCTTTGCTGCGGTCCGCGAGTTTCACCTGGATCGTCAGCGGCTGCCCATCCCGGCTCAGTCCCAGCGTCACCACGCGTCCCGGGGGCGTTTCGTGGATCATCCGATGCAACTGTGTCTTGCTCTCGATGGCCGTTCCATTCATCGTCAGAATAACGTCGTGCTCCCTGATGCCGGCATTTCCCGCGGGAGCGTCCTGATCGACCATCGTGACTTCGACGCCCTTTTCTTCTTTCAGCTTCAGCGCGCCCAGCCGGTCGGAAGTAATATCCGCGATGTCAACACCAAGATAGGCACTCGACCCCGAATCCTCGCTCGGAATGCCATAAGGCTGCTTGGAGTCAAGCGTCCATCTCTGTGCGGCATGCGACAGGTTGAGCAGCAAAGGCAGCAGGACCATCGTAGTTAAAATCTGTTTGCGCATGAGCAACCTCCTGCAATCTTGTCATCCTGAGGCGAGGAATCTGGGCGAGCCGCGCGACTCCACGGAGCCTGCCCTGAGAGAGCGCAGGCGACCGAAGGGCGCGTTTGGGTCGCTTCTTTACTAATTCGCCCGCCGGAAGCAGATATCACCGGTTGTGGTCCGCACCTTCAAAGTCGGACCGCCTCCGTTCAGCTTGCCTTCTGCGTTCAGCGTCCTCGGACCCCACTGATCGCCCTCGCTGGCCACGTGGATGTCGGGGAACTCGGAGCTAATGCGGTGTCCGTTCCCCAAATCAACACTGGCACGCACCGAGAGTGCAACATCCGGCGCAATATAAACCGTAATATCTCCCGCGGAGGTTTCGAGTTTGGAATCGGCGGGCGGAGCGCCAGTCTTTACGAACTTCACCACGATGCCGCCGGCGCCAGTTTCCACGCGGGCCGAGGGCACTCCGTACAGTTCGATTCCACCGCCGCCAGTCTCGGCGTGGACGTGCCCCTTGGCCGAAGCGAGATGAATACTGCCCCCGCCGGTCTGTATTTCTGCTGCACCGCCAAGGTCTCCCAGATCGATGTTGCCGCCGCCGGTCTCTGCCTTCATCGTCCCCATGCATTGCCGGACCTGGATCCCGCCGCCCCCGGTCTCGATGCTCGCTCCCTGCGTTGCGGAAACAATTACGACGCTGCCGCCACCGGTTTCCGCCACAATCTTCCCGTTCGCCTGATGAACCACGATGGAACCGCCGCCGGTGTGCAGGCCAATCTCTCCGTTGACCGTTCCCACGTTGATCGATCCCCCACCCGTGTCTACGCGCGCGCCTCCGCCAACGTCATCGAGGCGCATGCTGCCACCGCCACTCTCCGCTTCTACGTGACCAACCACTCCGCTGGCGTCGATGTCGCCCCCCTCCGTTTCGATCTTCACCATCGCAATCTCGCGCGGGACTTTGATCATAAGGTCGCCCGAGAACTTGTGTCTCGAGCCCCTCTCAATCCGCACGCGCATTCCACTCACGTGGACGTTATGAACGCCTTCTCCCTGCCACTCCCCAACGACCCACGCGGTATCGCCCTTCACATAAGCGGTTATTTTGTATGCATCGAACTGCCGCCGGGCATCCTGCTCCGACGACGCCTGAGAACGCATGTGGAGCGTGTAATCGATGCCCCCCTGTTGGCCCCCTCGAACCACCACCGAGCCCATGTCCAGCTTGACTCTCAGGTTCTTGACTCCGGCGAGGGAGCCGGTGAGTACTTGACTCCACGCGTCTCCCTCCCGCGATACATGTGTCTCCTGCGCCAGCTCTAAAGGCGCAAGCACGGCCAGCACGCACAACAAGCCGGCGAATTGTGGCGCACGTTTCAAATATCCCCCTCGATTGTCATTCCGAACAAGCGCTTTTTGCGCCGTGAGGAATCTGGGCGAGCCGCGCTAACCACGGAGCCTGCCCTGAGAGAGCGCAGGCGACCGAAGGGCGCGTTTGGCTCGCTTCCATATCACGACCGCATCCCTGCTTGTCTCCCTCAATCAATCTCCGGCAACTGCGCCAGCATGGTCCGCGCTTGCGACTTGATGTACTGGCTCTGATCCTTCGCCGCCAGCGTCATCAACACCCCGCGCACGCTGCCATCGGCCTTCACCGGCTCAATCAGCCGCAGCGCCTCCGTGCGCACGCCCGGGTTCGAATCGTTCACCAGAGCCTCCAGCACCGCATCGCGGACGTGCACATCATCCTTCACAAAACCGCCCAGCCCATCCAGCGCCTTCAACCGTACTCCGGGATTCGTGTCATAACGCAGCGCATAGATCAGCGCGTCGCGCACCTGCGAAACGTTCGGCTCCTGCGTCAGCAGATCGACCGAATCCATGCGCACGCCGGAATTGTAGTTATTGCGAGCCGCAAATAACAGCAACTGCTGAATCCGCTGGTCGTTCAGCGACCCCTGCGTCTCCAGCGTGGACACTGTGTTGTACTTGATGGCGATCTTATTCGTACCCGGCTCCTGCGTGATGGACTGTATGCCGGTGATGGAAGATTCTGCGGGAGCAGAAGCCGCGCTAGTGGCCGTATTCGGAGGCTGATGAGCGAACACTCTATACGCTGTTCCCACTCCGCCCGCGAAGCCTAGAATCAAAATTGCGGATGCCAGTGCTGGCGAGAATCTCACCTGCCGCAGCCAGTTCGCCGGATCGAACGCCAGCCTCTGCCAGATGCCGCCCTGCTCGGCCGTCTCCAGAGCTTCCTGCAGCTTCATGCGCGACGCCGCCAGTAAATTCGCCGTCGGCTCCGCCGATCGATCCTGCGACAGCAGCGCGTGAAACTCCTGCTCCGCCTTTAGCGCGGCCGCGCAATCGCCGCAGCGCGCCACATGCTGTTCCAGTTCATGACGAGCATCATCCGCCAGCTCGCCATAAACCTGCAGCGTAATGTTTTCTCTAACCCATTCGCACTTCATAGTTCCCTCATCCCGTTCACGTCAGGACAGCGGGTGCCCCACTTCTCGCCTCTTTTGCGAGAAGTGGGACTCTCGCTACCTCATATCCGCCAACTGCCCTCGCAACTTCTGCGTGGCTCGAAACAAAGTATTCTTTGCCGTCTCTTCCGTCGTATGCAAAATCTCGCCCACGGTACGCAGCTTCAATCCGTGATAATGCTTCAACTCGAAAACCATGCGCTCGCGCGGCGTCAACTTTTCCAGCGCGCCCGAAATCCTCGCGCCCAACTGCCTCCGCATCAGATCCCGCTCCGGATTCGCTCCCGCCCGTCCGTCCGGCACCTGATGCAGCAGGTCGTACTCCCCGCCAGACGCGTCTTTCGCCACCGGCGCATCTTCCTTGCGCACGCTCTTCTTGCGCAGGTGATCCAGGCACAAATTGGTCACGATGCGGTAAATCCAGGTATAGAACGAACACTCGAATCGAAAACTTCCAATGTTCTTATAGGCTTTGAGGAAGGCGTCCTGATAAACATCCTGTGCGTCGTGCTCGGTGCCGGTGAGATGCAGCGCCAGCCGTAGCACCGCCTGGTCGTAGTGGCGCACCAGTTCCTCGAACGCGCCGCGGTTGCCGCTCTGCGCCTCGCGGATGAGGATCGTATCGTCGATGCGGCGTTCTTGCCCAGCCATGCGGCCCCACGTGGGGTCCCGGTTCTCACCGATTCTCTTCCCGCTGACTCTCTCCACTCGCTCGCGCTCTGTTCTCGAGTGGGTCCGTGCACCAACCGCAAGTGTTACTGCCCAAACATCGGCCGGCATGTTCTTGTCGTTTTCCTATACCACCAGCGCCCGGTGTCGATGCCGTACCCGGGCTTGCATAGGAATAGACGCTCAATCAGTGGAACCGTGAGCAGAAATTATAGGCTGGACCAGGGGATTTCTGCTTGAGACTCAACAGCTTGGATTACCAGACAACCAACAGACGCGATGGACACATGTGGGGGCGGCCGCCCCCGGCTGTCCGGTCGAGCGAAGCTCGACTAGCCGAAAGGGGGGCGACCGAAGAATGGTCGATAATTCAGTGGCTCGGTGCCTAAATTGCCAGCGATCTCCAACAATGAGAACAACTGCAGGACGCCAACCCCGCGCCTATGGGAAAATAAACCCATGACCGGCATCCAGTTCGTCACCGATGGCAAAGGCCGCAAGATTGCAGTTCTTATCGACCTGAAAAAGCACGGGGCTAGGCTTGCGGATTTCTGGGACGGCCTGGTCTCCGAATCTCGCCGCAAAGAGGTAGGCATCCCTCTGGAAAAAGTGAAGGCTGATCTGGTCAAGCGCGGACGCCTTCGTGAATAGTTATGCCGTCGAGCTAAAGCCCTCGGCGCGGAAGGAACTCGAGTCCCTGCCCGATAGCGTGCTCGCCCGTGTGTTTCGCAAGCTAGAATCGCTCGCAGATGATCCCAGACCTCCCGGATGCAAGAAACTTAAGGGTTATAAGGACCACTGGCGCGTCCGCATCGGAGACTGGCGGGTCGTATACATCATCGATGACGCTGAAAGACTCCTGAGTGTGACTCGCATAGCCCACCGTCGTGAAGTCTACGATTAGGCCCCGCCTGGACTATCTGGGCGGAATCGCATCGGCACCGAGAAGCAATCCCCGATCCCGCACCTAACCGCGAACTTGCGCCGGACTTAAGCGCTTGATGGATCACACTACCGCGAGTGTATACTCCAGCGTTTGCGGCGTAGGCCGCCGTGAGGAGCCCAAGTTATGGAGATCAAACTGGTGGGGCGGTGTGTGCTGTACGTTCAGATCGCGTTAGCCCTTTTTCTCGGCCCGTGGCTACGCGTTGCCGCACAAACTAACCCCCTAACCGACTCCCAGATCCGCGACAAGGCCACCAGCCTACTCCGCCAGATGACCCTCGACGAGAAAATCGCGCAACTCTCGCAGCTTCCCGGCACAGACATCGCCGAGTTCCAGGCGAACCTCAAGCAGCCGATGGAGGAAGTTCTCAAACAACGAGGAGCCGGTTCGATCCTCTGGATTTCCGATCCCAAGGAGATCAACCGCCTGCAGCACGTCGCCGTCGAACAAACTCGGCTCCACATTCCCGTCCTCTTCGGCCTCGACGTCGTCAGCGGCTACCACACCATCTTTCCAGTGCCCATCGCCATGGCATCTTCCTGGGATACCAAGTTAGTGGAACAAGCCCAGTCCGTAGCCGCGCAGGAAGCTCGAGCCGCGGGAATTGAATGGACCTTCGCTCCCATGGTCGATATCGCCCGCGACGCCCGTTGGGGACGCATGGTCGAAGGCGCCGGCGAAGATCCCTACCTTGGAGCTGCCATGGCCCGCGCCCAGGTTCTCGGATTTCAAGGCAAGCAACTCGGCGCGCCCGATCGCGTCCTGGCCTGCGCCAAGCACTTCGCCGGCTACGGAGCCGTCGACGGCGGTCGCGACTACGATTCCTCCTACATTCCCGAAGAGCAAATGTGGAACACCTACTTTCCGCCATTCAAAGCCGCCATCGACACCGGCGCCGGCAGTCTGATGAGCGCCTACACGGATCTGAATGATGTTCCCGCCAGTGGCAACCGTTGGCTCCTGCACGACGTCCTCCGCGAGGCGTGGAACTTTCAGGGATTCGTGGTCAGCGATGCCCTGGCCGTCCACAACCTCGGGACTCACGGCTATGCGCGCGATCCCCAGGACGCCGCCCACAAAGCCTTCACCGCCGGATTGAACATGGACATGGCCAGCGGCACCTATCTCAAATACCTGCCCGTGGAAATTCAGCAAGGCCGCATTTCGATCGAGCAGATCGACGAGGCCGTACGGCCGATTCTTGAAACCAAGTTTCGCCTGGGATTATTCGAGCATCCCTACATCGACGAATCGGGCATCGATCAAGTGCTGAACGATCCGGCGCACCAGCAACTCGCGCGCGCCGCCGCCCAACGCACAGTGGTATTGCTTCGCAATCAGGGCGCGTTGCTCCCTCTCGACAAGAGCGGCAAGTCCATCCACTCCCTTGCCGTAATCGGCCCCCTCGCCGACGCCCAAGCCGACATCCTCTCTATGTGGGGCGCACTCGCTAAGCCCGGTCCCACAATCACCGTTCTGCAAGGCATCCGTGAAAAAGCCGGCCCGGCAATCCAGGTAGCATACGCACACGGCCCTAATCTATTCCGCACCATTCCTTCGCCCTTTGAGGGCTTTGCCCTGACCGCCGCGATCAAGGAGCAGCCAACCCAGACTCCGCAGGAAGCCCAGCAATCCGTCGACGAAGCTGTCGCTCTCGCCCGCCGCAGCGACCTGGCCATTCTCGTTCTTGGAGAAATCGACTTAATGAGTGGCGAGTACGCCTCGCGCTCCTCGCTTAAACTTTCCAACCATCAGGAAGACTTGCTGGAAGCCGTTTACGCCACTGGCAAGCCCGTCGTCCTCGTGCTCATCAACGGACGCCCGCTGGACATTTCCTGGGCTGCCGAGCACGTTCCCGCCGTTCTCGAAGCCTGGTATCCCGGCAGCCAGGGCGGCAATGCAGTCGCTGACATTCTTTTCGGCGACGCCAACCCCTCCGGTCACCTGCCCGTCAGCTGGCCGCGCAGCTCCGGACAACTTCCCCTTTATTACAATCACAACCTCACTCAAAACCCGGAAACCGCGCCCGATTTCAAGTCGCGCTACTGGGATCTTCCAAGCACTCCTCTCTATCCCTTCGGCTACGGCCTCGGCTATACGACTTTCTCCTTCGACAATTTGAAGGTAACTCCAGCGGCACGCATCGAAGGTGAGATCGAGGTTTCAGCCGATGTCACCAACTCCGGCTCGCGTGCCGGCGATGCCGTAGTCCAGCTCTACATCCACCAGCGCGCCGGCAGCGCTTCTCGCCCCATCCGGCAATTGAAAGGATTCGAAAAAGTAAGCCTGGAACCCGGCGCGAAGCGAACCATACATTTCACGCTGGGGGAAAACGAATTGCAGTTTTGGAGTCCCGCTGAAAAACGCTGGACCGTCGAGCCCGAGCAGTTCGACGTGTGGGTAGGCGAAGACTCCACCGCGTCACTGCATGGAGAATTCCATCTGACCAATTGAAACCGGGCCACGCCCGCCTGCCCGCAACATTCCGCCGATTCCGGTGTTCCGAACCAATGTAGAATAGCGGTGCCTCCCCACGGATGGCACCCTGCCCGTCCGACCGCCAAAAAGCCAGACTCGAGGATGCCCATGTCCGTTCAAGCTCCCTTCGCCTCGCTTGCCCTGCTGGCCGGCTTCCTCCAATTCTCGTCCGGATTCAGCGCTGCCCAGGTCCTAGCTCCTCTCTGCACCCCCTCGGTTAGCTTGCCGATCGTTGTCGCTACTCCGGCGCAGCGCCTCGCCGCCGGCGCCAAAGCTCAGCCTCCGCTCACAGACACTTTCGATTGGCCCGACACTCCTCTGGGCATCATCAAGACCGCCGACGGCTACGAATTTCTCGGAAGTGACGGCGGATATCATGGCCGGCAGATGTGGCAGGGCCGCTGGGTCGGGAACAATAAATGGGGATCGTTCACCACAACGGCGGGCACGCTCGACAACCCGCTGGGCACTGCCGATCCTGAAGACGTCAGCGTCTCTCCGAATCCCAATGCTGCGGTGAATCCCATTTACCAGAGTTATGGGTACATGGGCGGAGGTCCGGTCTATCAGGTTCCCGTCGGCATGACCGGAGCCGGCAACCTGCTCGCCACCTATCACGCAGAGCTGCCCAACGACGCCCTTTATGCAGCGCTCGGCCTGGCTGCATCAACCGACAACGGCCTGCACTGGACCGACCTCGGCGAAATCATTCGTCTCAACCAGGCCTACGCAGTCGGACTCGACGGCTTTGAAATCGGCGACGGACCGCTCGTCCTCTCGCCCGACGGCAAATTTTTTTATTTGTATTTTCCCGATTGGATCGCCAACGGCACGCTGCACACCGCAAACGCCGAGGGAGTCTCGACCACAACGAACGTCTCAGTCGCGCGCGCCCTGGCTGCGGACGTATTGAACGCCGCATTCGGACCAGCACCGCAGCATTCCATCCCCTTCCAGAAGTTTTATCGGGGCAGTTGGCATCTGGAACCGGCGCTGGGCGGGGCGTCCACCGATCTGATTCCGCACGCCCCATTCTCAGGCTATCTAGATATCCACTTCAACAGTGCGCTGCAGCGCTACGTGATGATCATCTCCGACGATACGAATTTCGCCTATGCGGAATCCATCGACGGCCTGGCGTGGACTGTGCCCATCTCACTAGGAACCTTCGGCCCGATAGCGGCCTATCCGACGGCTGTGGGGTTAGGAGATGATCCGCACACGCTGGGCGAGAAGTATTACGTCTATTTCACCCACTTACCCACCGACGGCACCGGCTGGACCAACGGCTCCCTGCGCCGGTTGACGCTTACTTGTCCCTGATCGGAAAAGGTTAAGGCGATTCAGTTCATCGCGGGCGCCTATCGTCCCGGAGGGGACGTCTGACAATAGCCCGCCGCTTCAGCGGCGGGAACCCTCCCAAGAAGTGGAGATGCCGCTTGGAAAGGATATAGGACGGATTTAGTTCATCGCGGGTTAACCACCGTCCCGGAGGGGACGCTTGACAATAGCCCGCCGCTTCAGCGGCGGGAACCGTCCCAAGAAAAAGAAAACCGTGCCGTAGGCACGGCTGAACGCGGAAAGACAAGATTCAAGCATGCCTGCACGCGGTCCAGTTGTGGTGGAAGAATCCCACTCAATGAGCTGACGGGAGCAAAGAGATTTACTCCGCCACCGCTTCCTTCTCAATAACCACCTTCAAATGTGCGGTCACATCCTTGTGCAGCTTCACCGACACGGTGAACTCGCCCAAGGTCTTCAGAGGCTCGTGCAGCTGGATCTGCTTCCGATCCAGGTTGACTCCTTTTTTCGCAACCGCCTCCGCAATATCGCCCGAGGTGACCGAGCCGAACAAGTGATCGTGCTCGCCCGACCGCCGCTGGAACGAAACCGCCAGACCTTCAAACTGCTTCGCCAGTTCCTCAGCCTGCGCCTTTTCCTTGGCCGAGCGCCGCACCGAGGCAGCCTTCATCTGCGCGATAACAGCCTTGTTTCCCGCGTTGGCCTCGATGGCCAGCTTCCGCGGCAAAAGAAAGTTGCGCCCATATCCTTCGGCAACCTTCACCACGTCGCCGCGCGCTCCCAGTTTGCTCACATCTTCTTTGAGAATCACTTCCATGGTATGACTCCGGTTCCTTTGAGTGCTGTCAGCTATCAGCTCTCAGCTTTCAGCAAACTCCCGGCTTTCTGCATAACAAGCTGAAAGCGGAAAGCCGATAGCGGTTTTCCTACGATGCCCGTCCCGCAAATGGCAGCAACGCAATGTTGCGTGCCTGCTTGATCGCCGTGGCCAAACGGTGCTGGTGCGGCGAACACACTCCGGTCAGACGCCGCGGCACGATCTTGCCGCTCTCCGCCACGAACTGCCCGAGCAGCCGGTAATCCTTGTAATTGATGTCGGCAATCTTCTCCGTGCAGAACTTGCAAACCTTCTTGCGCCGGAAAAATTTCCGCCCACCTTCACGCGGTGGACCGCCAGGCCCGGAACGCCCGCCACCACCGCCTCCTCCGAATCGCGGACGGTCTCCTCCCGAACGCGGTCCATCCCCCGAAGGCCGCGAGGGCCGCTCGCTTGCCGCTGGTGCTTTCGTCTCTTCAGTCATAACGCTCCTTCGTAAATCAGTGGCCAGTGATTAGTGACCAGTGGCCAGCCAGACTTTTTCTTTCATAAATGGAACTGGTCACTGACCCCTGGCCACTGACCACTGTTCCTAAACCGTCGCCGCCGGCGAGTCCACTGCCGCAGGCACTTCTGCCGTAGGCGCTTCGTCAGCGCTAACCGCTGGCTGCGCGCTCACCTTCTTGCGAGCCTCGCGCAACGCCTTGATCTTCTCCAGACGCTTCTGCTCCTCGTCGATGCGCACCGTGAGGAACTTGATCACCTGCTCCGTCACCCGCAGACGCCGCTCCAGTTCGTGGATCACAGTTCCCGCGCCCTCGATGGTCAGCAAAATGTAGATGCCCTCGCGGAACTTCCGCACCATGTACGCCAGGCGGCGCTTGCCCATGCGGTCCACGGACTTCACCGTCCCCGCCGCCGAAGTCACCGTAGACTCCAGGTTCGCAATCAATTTGTCCAAATCTTCGTCCGCCATATCCGGCCGAACGATAAACATCAACTCATACGTACGATTCATGTCAGTCTCCAAGCAGTGACCAGTGGTCGGTGACCAGTGGCCTGCAAAATCCGTTCTATCGATCTGGCCACTAAACACTGATCACTGGCCACTATCTTCTTTCCGGTTAAAGCGGTTCATCGCCGCCCCCGGACCTTCCTTCAAAATCACCTTCACCGCTTCTTCCGCCGTATCCAGCACTCCATCCAGCACCGCCAGATCGGCCTTGCGCAGCGGCGCCAACAGATATCGCTGGCCGTCTTCCACTTTCCGCTCCGGAGCCACTCCAATCCGGATCCGCAAAAAATCCTGCGTGTCCAGCGCCCCGATGATCGACTCGATCCCGTTGTGCCCCGCCGAACTCCGCCGCGTATGAATCCGCAACGTGCCCAGCGGAAAATCCAGCTCGTCCTGAATCACAATCAAATCCGATTCCGGCTTCGCCTCATACTCCGCCACCAACTCCCGCACCGACATGCCGCTCAGGTTCATGTAGGTTTCAGGCTTGGCCAGCAGCACTTTTTCGCCGCCAATTACCACCCGCGCAGTCAAAGCCCGGCACTGCCGGTTTCTCACCTCAACGCCCAGATCGCTCGCGATCCGATCCACCGCAAGAAACCCCGCGTTATGCGGCGAAAACTGATACTCGATTCCAGGATTGCCCAGCCCGACAATCAGTTTCACGCCGCCATCCAGTGCATTGTCATCCCGAGCAAGCGTTCTTTGCGCAGCGAGGGATCTGGGCGAGCCGCGCCATGCGTCGCGTTCTTGGCGATGCGATACTGGCGCGATTGGCTCGCTTCCCTATTATTTTTTCTCCTTCTTCTCGGCCTTCTTTTCCGGCTTCTCGGCGGCAGCCTCTTCGCCTTCTTCTTCCGTTTCCGCCTTGCCCTTCTTGATGACTTCGGGCTCGGCCGGCGCAGCACCCGCTTCCGCCGCCACCGCTTCTGGCGCTGCCACCACTTCTTCCTTCACGCTGGTCACGTGAGCCACCGGCTGGTTCGCGTCCGTAAGAAATTTCAGCTTCTCGGTGTGCGGCAAATCCGCCACGCGCAGAACTTTGCCGAACGTCAG
>Ga0074045_10000366_pt1 | contig 44714 bp, 37 predicted proteins | sample BogForMeECP23OM2_FD_94442 | JGI IMG/M metagenome (GOLD analysis project Ga0074045, IMG submission 94442) | Bog forest soil microbial communities from Calvert Island, British Columbia, Canada - Bog Forest MetaG ECP23OM2 | ecosystem: Environmental > Terrestrial > Soil > Wetlands ...
AACAACACCCGCGTGGGAGGCCGCCGATCAGCTTCGCCTGCGCAACCTGATACCCGAAAATAGCAAACGCGCTTATAACGTGCGGACCGTCATTAAAGCGCTTGCCGATACGGATTCATTTCTTGAACTGCGCCCTAAATTCGGCCCCGGCATGATTACAGGTTTTATACGTATCGAGGGCAGGCCGTTCGGCGTAATAGCTAATAACTGTATGCACATGGCCGGAGCCATTGAAGCTGAAGGCGCGGATAAAGCGGCTCGTTTAATGCAACTGTGCAACGCGCATGGTTTGCCGATTCTCTCTTTGTGCGACACACCCGGATTCATGGTAGGACCGGAGATAGAGAAGCGTGCGCAAGTGCGCCACGTCTGCCGGATGTTTGTTATCGGCTCGCATTTAGCAGTGCCTTACCTTACCATTGTTTTACGCAGGGGTTACGGCCTGGGCGCCATGGCCATGGCAAGGGGAGGTTTCCACGAATCTTTCTTTACGGCTTCATGGCCCACAGGAGAATTCGGCGCCATGGGAATCGAAGGCGCGATTAAGGCCGGTTTTAAAAAAGAGCTGGCCGCGATTGAAGACGGGCAGGAACGTGAAAAGCTCTATGAACAATTAGTTGCTCAATTGCGCGAAAGAGGAAAGGCTATCAATATGGCATCCTATCTCGAAATAGATTCCGTGATAGATCCGGCCGATACCCGCAAGTGGATTATGCAGGGCATAAAATCAGCGCCCGCCAATAAATATCAGGAGTCTTATCACGCTTTTGTTGATCCCTGGTAAAAACAAGAAAGAGAAATTCAAAAATGCAAATTCAAGATGTCTTTTCCGCATATAAAGATGATCTCCGGCAGGTTGAAAAATGCATCAATGATAATGTAACTTCCGAAATTAAATTGATTCCGGAAGTCGCGCATCATTTAATTGACAGCGGAGGCAAAAGATTCCGGCCTCTTCTGCTCCTGATTAATTCCCGTATTTGCGGTTACGGTGAAGAGAATCGCTTTCCGATGGCCACAGTTATGGAGTTTATCCATACGGCCACTTTATTTCACGACGATGTCATTGATCACGCGTCAATCAGGCGGGGCAAGACTTCTGCCAATAAAATTTTCGGAAATGCCATAAGTATTCTAATCGGCGATTTTCTTTGTTTTAAATCTTTCACCCTGATGACTGGAATCGGCAATCTGGATATTTTGAAACTTATATCCGAAATGGGAGATATAATGTCCGAAGGTGAAGTTTTTCAGCTCACCAAATGCGGCGATATAAACATGACCGAAGAGGAGTATTTCAGCATTATTGAAAAGAAAACGGCTGTTCTGATTTCAGCCTCCTGCGCAGCCGGAGCAATCCTGGGATCAGCACCGGCGGAAAAAATCAGCGCGCTGGCGCTATTCGGCAAAAATGCGGGAATGGCCTTTCAAATCACGGATGACGTTCTGGATTACATGGCTAAAGGAAAGGAATTCGGCAAGTCCATCGGCAAAGATTTGGAAGAAGGAAAAATAACCCTGCCGTTAATATTCGCCCTCAAACAAAGCACGGAGGAAGAAAAAAACAAGATCAGAGAAATAATAATTCGCAAAAAAAGCTCACGGAAAGCGGCGCGGGAAATTCTGACTTTAATTCAGAAATATAACGGAATTGATTCTTCTCTCAAAATCGCGGCCGGATACATAAGCGATGCAAAATCCCAGTTGAATATCTTCAGCGACTGTCCCGAAAAAGATCACTTAAATGCGGTTGCCGATTATATCCTCTCAAGAAACATATAATCTCAATTCCAGTGGATGCAGCTTCATTGGGTGATTTATACATCCGTAGCGAAAGAAATATCGTTTATAAAAAAGTGTTTCGGGTAAATATTCCCGTCAAAATTTTATCGCAGGACGTTCCATATCAAATGAATTATAATATTTTGAATCAACAATACCTCCGCGGTCTTGCTTCAAAGCCTGTGGCAGACAGTTCATAATATCCTCTGCCGTGATTCCGTCAACGCCTTTTTCTGCCGCTGCCAGATCTCCGGCATAGCCGTGAAGAAATACTCCCTTGCGCACCGCCTCATCAGGCTTCAATCCCATTCCGTACATTGCCGCGATGCAGCCAGCCAGAACATCACCGGAACCGGCTGTCGCCATCCCCGCGTTACCGCTTAAGTTGATATAAATACTGCCATCGCTTGTACCAACGAGTGAGTGCGCGCCTTTTAAAATAATAGTGGCTTTAAGTTTTTCAGCTGTTTTCCGCAAAACTGCAATTTTATTGCCGCTGATTTCCGCCGCTGATTTTCCGGTAAGCCGCGCCATTTCACCAAGATGCGGCGTTAGAATCGTCGCCGCTTTCCGGCCGCGTAATATTTCCGTATTTTCCGCAATCGCGGTTAAACCATCACCATCGATGAGAAGCGGCGTTTTGATTGCCGCCGTCAGTTCTTTGACAAGTGTCACTGTTTCTTTCTGCAGGGAAAGTCCCGGACCGATGACCACCATATCCACTTTAGCCGCAGCCGCAAGCAATGCTTTTTTATTATTCAAGGCAATGCTCCCTGCTTCTGTTTCTTCCTGCGGCAGATAGACGATCTCCCTGCCCCGTTTCGCGATAACAGGAACAACACTCCTGGGCGCGGCAAGCAGGGAGTAACCGCCGCCGGATTTTAAAAAGGACATGGCCGCGAAATACGGAGCGCCATAGTAATTAACCGCTCCTGCAATAAAAAGAACATCGCCCATCGATCCTTTGTAAGCTTCGGCAGGTCTTTGGGGCAGCGCAATATAATCATTTGTCTGCACACGAAGTTCGGCTTTCTCATACAAGGAAGGCGGAAAAGAAATGTGGTTGACAGATAATTCTCCGCCAAGTTCATAGCCCGGGTAAAGCATATTGCCGATTTTGGGCAAACCAAAAGTAACAGTATAATCGGCTTTGACAGCCGTTCCCATTACTTCGCCCGTATTGCCGTTAACGCCGGAAGGAATATCAAGAGATAAAACTTTCTTTCTGCTTTTATTGATCAGCATAATTACTTCTGCAGCCAATCCGGAAACTGCGCGATCAAGGCCAGTGCCCAGAATCGCGTCAACAACCGCGTCACAGTGAGCTAAATCCTTTTTGGCCATCGCCGCGCCTTCCAGCTTAATCATTTCTATCGGCAGTTGAGTAATTATCGTGAAATTTGTTTTCGCCGCTCCCTTATACTTATTACTATCGCTGAGTAAAAATACTTTTACGAAACCGCCGACGGAATGAAGCAATCGGGCGACAACCAGACCGTCACCACCGTTATTTCCGGAACCGCAGAAGATTACAAATTTTTTTCCGCGTAAGCCGATTTTATTTTGCAACACACTTATTGCGGCAAGGCCTGCATTCTCCATCAGGATTTCTTCGGCTATGCCTAATTTCCCGATGGCGTGGCGATCCATAAAACGCATTTCATCAACGCTGGCTATTTTCACAATCGGCTCCCCATAAACATTGAATAACCTTCAGAAAAAACTTTTTTAATATCGACCATTATTCCGGCAATTAAATTTTTGGGCCATGTAATGAGTAATCTCCGTTAAATCGGGATTAATATATTACTATTACCGGATTCACGTTCTTAAAAAATACTGTACCGCCATATTCATTTGTCATTACGGCAGATTATCATTCATTGAAAGGACACCGTTACAAAAGAATTTTAACAACCAAAACAAATCATCCTTATTGGCCTGTTGTTCAGACACGGCCGTATTTATCTTCGAAGCGTTCTATATCTTCTTCGCCACAGTATACACCTGTTTGCACTTCGATGATGATCAGATTTTCTTCTGAATAATTCTGGACGCGGTGTTTGGCCTTTTCAGGAATATCCAGCGAGCAGCCCGCGCTTAAAGATTTTTTTTCGTCTCCGACAATTGCGTCTCCAAAACCTGTAACAACAAACCAGTGTTCGGAGCGTAAATGATGAAGCTGCAGGCTCAGGCATCCGCCCGGTTCAATGACTATTTTCTTTACTTTATGGTTAGGGCCTTCTGATAAAACCTCAAAACTGCCCCAGGGACGTTTGCTGATTTTTCCCATTTTTCCCACTCATGAATTTTGTTTTTTAACTAACACAAATTTAAATTAATGAAAAGACCTCTTTCATTCTTTTCCGGGCTCGCTTTAACTGTCAGATTATGATAATCACATAGCAAAATATAGCGGCGGGAAGCAATTATTTTTTCATGAATGTCACCTACACGGTCAATCGAAGCAAAAAAAGAAGAAAAACGATTTCTCTGCAAATCGGCAACAACTCGGAAATCAAGGTTTGCGCGCCATACTATACACCGGTTGCGGAAATAACCCGCTTCATTGAGGAAAAACAAAACTGGATTTCCCAAACGATACAAAAACGCTCACAGGAGCTGCTTCTCAACAAAGAAAAAGATTATGTCACCGGCGAAATATTTTATTATTTGGGACAATCCTATCCACTGGAAGCCCATTTTGAACCGATGGAAAACACTGGCGTTGTATTCTGGAATAACCAATTTTTTCTTAATTGCCCCGCAAATCAGGACATGAGAAAATATTCTTTTATACTATGGTATAAAAGAAAAGCCAAAGAGTATGTAAGAGCCCGCGTGGAACATTTCAGCAGGGCGTTGAACCTTCAACCTCGCGGCACCCGGATTACGTCTGCCAATCAGCGATGGGGCTCCTGTTCGGAAGACAATTCCCTGGCTTTCAGTTTCCGCCTGATGATGGCGCCGCCGGAAGTGATCGACTACGTCATCATCCATGAATTGATGCACATTAGTCAAAAAAATCATTCTTCAAAATTCTGGGACTTAGTGGTAGAAATTTTGCCGGATTACAAAATTCACCGGCGCTGGCTCAGGGATAACCATCATAAATTTATTCTTTGAGCGAACTAAAGAAAGGATTAAAATAATATTTGTATGGACACCATCGAAACCGTTGACCTGAAGCACCGCGATTGCCTGAAGGATCGCTTCCATCAAATGAATTTGCAAATTTCCGATTATACTTTCGCCAATGTTTATCTGTTCCGCAACATCAGCAATTATGAATTTATGACGATGGATTGTGGATTATTTGTTTCCGGACAGAATAAACAAAAACATCGTTACGCAATGCCGTTAAACAATCCGCGCGGCTGTGATATTCAGACATTTAATGACATTTTAAATCAGCAGAGATTTTTCTTTCCCATACCCCAGGAGTGGCTTTCTTTTTTCCCTGAGGATAAATTCATAATAAGCTGCGACGACAGCGATTCTGACTATATTTACCTTACAGAAAAAATGGCCAGCTTCAAGGGGAAACAATATGTACGACATCGAAATCACTTAAACCAATTTCTCTCATTATTCGTTCCTGGAAGTGAACCCATTTCTACAAATAATTCACACGACGCTATGATTGTCCTGCAGGAATGGCAGAACAATTCCAAATTAGCGCCTGATAAAACTGATTCTGAGCAATGCAGCGAAGCGCTGCAAAAATTTTCCGGTCTTGCACTATGGGGAACAATATATTACATTGACAGCAAACCGGCAGGATTTATTATCGGTGAGGCGCTTAACAAGGACACATTTTGCCTGCATTTTGCCAAAGCATCCACGAAGTACCATGGCATTTATGAATTTATGTTTAACGACACTGCCCAAAGACTGCAGTCTCAATATAAGTATCTCAATCTCGAAGAGGATATGGGTGATAAAAATTTACGCCGGACAAAAAGTTCTTACGGCCCGGAATTGCTGTTAAAAAAATATCGCATCAGCAAAAGATAATTTGGAAAGAAGAGATCAATGAGCAATTCAATTAACATAACATCATTGCGTGAAGGCGATCAGGGAATTATCGATTCCATTGAAGGTGGGTCAGCCATAACCAGCCGCTTTGCCGGAATGGGCATCGTCACGAACGCCAGATTCCGCGTCGCCCAGGTCAGCGGCGGCCTCATCATCATTCAGGTATCAGATACACGAATCGCTCTGGGTAGCGCTGAGGCTTCAAAAATAATGGTCAATAAAATTAATCCCGAAGATCAAACCTGTCTGCCCCCCATTGAAAAGGAAATCTTTGTAGCTCTTGTCGGCCAGCCCAATGTGGGCAAATCAACCGTGTTTAATATTCTTACAGGTTTATCCCAGCATGTCGGCAACTGGCCGGGAAAAACTGTAGAGAAAAAAGAAGGCTTTCATCGCGCCGATAACGTTTTAATCAGGATTGTTGATTTGCCTGGAACTTATAGCCTTACGGCATTTTCTGAAGAAGAAAGAATTGCCCGTGATTTCATCATCAAGGAAAAGCCCGATCTGGTGGTGCTTGTATTAAACGCGGCGGCTCTGGAGCGAAGCCTTTATCTTTTATCTGAAGTGCTTTTACTCAACCGGCCAGTAGTTGCTGCCATCAATATGCTGGATGTCGCTTCCAATCAAGGCATCCAGCTTGATACAAGGGCGCTTCAGGATTCGCTGGGGATACCGGTAATTCCCATGGTGGCTAAACGAAACAGCGGCATTAAAGAGCTCGTAGCGCAGATATCTTCCATATCCTTATCCGACTATAAATTTCATCCGCGATTGCCGGAAGTTTCTCCGGATCATATGCAAATTTATCAGGATATTCTGGATCAGGTCCGGCCTTATATTCAGGAACCCTACACCCCTGAATGGATCGCGGTAAAATTGATGGAAGGCGATCCCGAAGTATCAAAAATAGTCGAAAGCACCGCGCGGAAATCCGCATGGGATAAAATAGAATCCCTTCTTATCAAGCATGAAGACGCTCTTCATGCCGTGGTCAACGGCCGTTATGACTGGATTGAAATAATTACCAGAGCGTCCGTTTCCCGTTTTAAAATGGGGCAAGTAGTGCTTACCGACAGAATTGACCATATCCTCACCCGGCCCATATTCGGCATTCCCGTCCTGCTTGCGGCAATGGCCTTCGTCTTTTTTCTTACTTACGCGGTGGGAGTGCCGCTGCAAAACTGGTTGAGCGATCTGATTCATCAATTCATCATTTTTTCCGAGCCATTTACAAAAGGCTGGCCTGCCTGGCTCGGAGGATTATTGCTCAATGGTGTTATTGGCGGCGCGGGCTCAGTGCTCACTTTTCTGCCGGTTTTACTGATCTTTTTTGCCATTATGGCCATTCTGGAAGATATAGGTTATATGGCGCGTGCCGCTTATGTGATGGATAAGATAATGCATCTGGTCGGCCTACATGGAAAAAGCTTTATTCCCATGTGTCTGGGATTCGGCTGTAACGTGCCTGCTATTCTGGGAGCGAGGATTATTGAGACGAAGAAGGCAAGAATGATTACGCTGCTTTTAATTCCTTTTGTTCCCTGCACTGCCAGGCTGGCCGTACTGACATTGGTTTCCGCCGCCATCTTCGGTTCTAATGCCGTTTATGTATCATGGAGCATTCTGGCTCTGAATATCGCGATGATCGGATTCGTAGGAATGTTTGTCAATAAAACTCTCTGGAAACAGGACGCTCCTTTTATAATGGAACTGCCCATTTACCACACCCCCGATATAAAAACAATTGTGATGGTCGTCTGGTCGCGAACATTATCATTTGTCCGTAAAGCGGGAACTATTATTCTGGCAGTTTCCCTCATTGTCTGGCTCTTGTCTTACTTTCCCACAGGCCATGTGGAAGAAAGTTTTCTGGCCTCATTTGGCAGATTGCTTCAACCGCTGGGCGTGCCGCTTGGTTTGGATTGGAAAATGATTACCGCGCTTTTAACAGGCCTGGTCGCTAAAGAAAATATCGTGGCTACACTGGGAGTTCTTTATTCCGTGGGAAGAGATGGATTGTCCCACACACTGCCTGCTATAATGAGCCATGAATCGGCCGCGGCGTTCCTCGTGGTGATGATGCTCTTTATACCCTGTGCCGCGACTGTCGCCGTTTTGAAAAAAGAAATGAATAACAATAAGTGGTTTTATACCACTATTGTCATGACACTGCTTATTTCCTACCTTGGCGGGATTGCGGCGTATAATTTTGTCAGATGGCTTGGAATATGATTTAACTTCCAACTTAAAGGCGCTATCTTTGTTGGCTGCGTCGTCGGCTTCTTCAACATATATATAATACGCCGCAGAAGCCTTCTTATCGCCGCCTCGATATCATCTTTGATTTGAAAGTTAAATTTAGGATTTTGTGATTCTTTTATCGACATCCTTTTTTGCCGAAATGTATATTAAGCATAAATAAAAATACCGTTAAATAATTATAACTATATCACCCATTATATGCTACCAACCATGATACATTATTAATAAATCCATAAATCCAACAACAAGAAATATAAAACCGAAAAATCCATTAACAATTCGCAAAATAATTTTGTATTTCATATTCATCATTTTTAATTCAACGAAACTCCTTTGCAAAAGTTATATGATTTTAATATTTTATTTCTCTGGCAACCGGACGATAAAGGAAAAGATTGCGGCGGACAAAACTTGTTCTATGTTGAGAATCTTCCGCTGAATTACAAACATAAGTTACTATAAGATTTTTATGCCTGGAAAATTCAATATGCTCTTTTCCGGCATAACAAAAATTATTTTTATCGTACAGGGGGCTTTTAGGATCAACCTCGGGAATTGCTTCGCCCGGAGTTTTCGGTTCACTCCATGGACCTTCAAGCTTATCAGCGACCTGATATACAAACCTATTGCCTTTGTTTTGTGTAGTTAAGTAAACAGCAATCCATTTCTTATCGGCGGCATGATATCTTACGCTAAATTCGGAAACACCGGCGTCAAAAACAATTTTTATCCCTGCGGGATCGATCTTATTTTGCCATGTCCCGTCTTTCATAAAATATTCAACAGCTTCCGCCGGATCATTAAGTTTGCTCACGGAAATACGGGCGATGATATTACCAAAAACATTCACCTTGTTTTTGGAATAAGAGTAAACGGGATAAAAATAAACATAGTTCTTGTAGACAACGGAAGTTGCCGCAAAAGCCCTGATATCCGGTGGAATTGCCTGTGTTAAATCAATATAATCCGGGTTCCACTTGTAAGGATCAGCCGCCGAGAAGTCTTTTATCCGGGCAAATTTGTGTCCTGTAATCTTAAAATTGAAAAGCTCCCCTTCTTTGTTTGCCGCCGCAACTGCTATTAAAGGAATATATAACACATGATTAACGATAAAAGGGTCCTGCGGCCAGAGCCACTCGTCTTCACCAAATGACGATACAAATTCTGTGTTTTTCTCTTTCAGATAGTATTGAATTTTAAATTCATTCTTGATGGAACAAGTGGAAATTGCCAGCGTTGTTCCCGCTATAAAGTCCATATCAACGCGATCTTTTCTTCCCTTCTCACGGGAAACAAATGTATCTCCGAAAAGCCATAGCGTGCGTTCCTGATCAAGTTTAATGGAGTAGGCACCGTCACCGCCATACCAGCCATCTTTGTCGGGGAAAACCGGCAGGCATTGGCCTTGAGAAACCGCGACGGTATTCCTCTCGGAAAGAAAAGAAGAACAGGAACAAAGGTTAAGGCTTAAAAATAATAAGAATATAAATAATAATTTTTTTGTCATACAATGTAAATTACAGTGTTTTTATGTTTTTAATCCACCTGTTTCAAGGCTGTTCAAAAATGCTTAGACGCCAGGCGCGCAAAAACCGTATCGCGAGGCGTATATTTAAATACGTTGAGCGGTGTGGTTTGCGGCGCAACGCAGCGGATAAGCGCTTTTCAACAGCCTATCACACCCCGTGATCAATAAGAATCTTAATTCCAATTGCAATTAAAACGATACCACCGAATATTTCCACTTTTTTACCAAAGATTTCGCCCAGCACCTTGCCAAATAACATTCCCGTGACTGTCATAAAAAAGCAAACTATACCAATGATTATCGACGGATAAACAATAGGCGCTTTTAATATGGAAAAGCTGAATCCAACTGCCAGCGCATCAATACTGGTTGCAATCGATAGAATAAGCAATGTCCATCCCCGGGTCTGATCGGCCTTTTCCTTATCGCTTTCTTTTTCAAACCCTTCCCAAATCATTTTTCCACCGACCAAAGCCAATAGTGCAAAAGCAATCCAATGATCAAATGACGCTATGATTTCAACGACTGTCAGACCAGCCAACCAGCCGATAATGGGCATAGCAAACTGAAACAGGCCAAACGCCACGGACAGCCGCAGTATCGGACCCAATGATTTCTCATCACTTTCGGCGCCGATACCGATCGCCACTGAAAAAGCGTCAACTCCTAATCCGACAGCCAGTATAAAAATCGTCACTAAACCCATATTAAATCATCATCCTATTTTTAGATGAGAATAAATCTTTTCTGCCAAAGACTTACCAATTCCCTGAACTTTTTGCAATTCATCAAGAGACGCTTTTTGTACTCGTTTGCTCGAACCAAAGTGCTTCAGCAATATTTTTTTGCGCGCCTCGCCAACGTCGGCAATATCATCAAGAATAGAAGCCATATCATCTTTTTGCTTTATCTGATGATGATAGCTCAATGCAAAGCGATGCGCTTCATCGCGCACCTGCTGCAGTATCCGTAACGCCTGCGGCCAGGCAGATAAATAAACCGCGTCTTTACGCCCCAGCAGATAAACACGATCTTCCGATTTTCCGTTTTTCTTCTTTATAATGCCTTTGCCGGAAAACACAGCGCGCTCTTCTTTGGCCAGACCAACAACATCTATTTTAATTTTCAAATCTTTCAACACTAACAGAGCCACATTGAGTTGTCCTTTTCCGCCGTCAACAACAACTAAATCCGGCAGGTTTTCTCCATGCGAAAACCTTCGGGAAAGTATCTCACACATCATCCCGTAATCGTCGGGTTCTGATAACGCCCTTATCCGGTAACGCCGGTAACTGTTTTTATCCGGTTCGCCCTCCTGAAAGACAGCCATTGAACCCACGGCATGTTTGCCACCGATATTGGAGATATCATAGCATTCTATGCGCCGGGGCAATTTTGACAGCAATAATTTCTCCTGAAGAATCTGCAAAACAGCTGCTTTTTGTTCTTCCTTTTTGTGTGACGCTTCCCAAAGATTGCTGGCATTGGCATTAGCCATATCCAGAAGAGCATTCTTTGTGCCGATAGAGGGTATGGTCAACGCGACCTTCTTATGTTTCCTTTCCGTCAGCCACTCGATAATGACTTCTTCATCCGGCAAATGACAGGGAATAATTATTTCATCCGGAATAATCGCGTTGTCATCATAAAACTGGGTCAGGCATGATGAAACAATTTCAACCAGATCAATTTTCATTTTAACCGGCGCGAATGATTTGCTGCCCAGAAGTTTTCCCCCTCGCACAAATAAAATACAGATTTGATAATTATCATCCTGCGCGTATACACCAACCACATCCTGATCCTTCGTGCCGCCCCAATCAACATTTTGTTTTTCCAGCGCGTGTTCAATAGCTGCAATTCGGTCGCGCAGACGCGCCGCTTCTTCATAATTAAGTTCCCCGGATGCTTCATCCATCTGTTTCTTTAATTCGGAAATCAATTCGCGGCGCCGCCCTTGCAGAAACGATATAGCGCTTTGGGCCATTTTCCGGTACGCATCCTCATTTATCAATCCTTTACATGGAGCCAGACATCGTCCAATTTGATATTCCAGACACGGCCTTGGACGCAGCTTAAAATCACGGTTGCGGCAGGAGCGCAGCGGAAATACCTGTTGAACAAAACGCAGAGTTTCTTTTGCCGCAAGTCCCGAAGGATAAGGGCCGAAATAAAGCGCGGCGTCATTTAATCGTTTGCGCACCAGTTGCAGGCGGGGAAATTTCTCCGATGGATCCAATGATAAATGATAATAAGTTTTATCATCGCGTAAATTGACGTTGTAACGGGGATGGTGACGTTTGATTAAATTGTTTTCCAGAATCAGTGCTTCTTTTTCCGTGGCGGTGTTGATGAATTCAATATTATGTACCCGCGCCATCAGAAACGGCGCCATCGGGCGAGTGTCCTTGCCGGTAAAATAGGAAGTGACGCGGCTTTTTAAATCATTGGCCTTGCCGACGTAAATAATCTTTAGCGCCAGGTCCCTCATTAAATAAACACCGGGACTACGCGGGAAAGAAGCGATTTTTTCTTTCAAATCGTTATTTTCTTCCATAAATCCAATACTAATCCTGCTATTTATAAGTTGCATGGAATCTGTCGCCTGACAGGCGTTAATTCATTATCATCTGCAGGATGATAATGAATTGCGGTTTGATTTCTTTTATAATGGATTTACAGATATACTTCAATCATGATTTACGAAGTTCTTGATCGGAAAAATAAAGATAGAAAACGCGTCAAGGGGGCGGGTTTACAGTCCGCCCCCTTGATATTATCATTGAATAATCATGTCGCTTGTTTAAACTATTTCTTCGCTCTTGGTTGAGGCGCGGAAGCCGTAGGAACCATAAACTTTGATGCCGCACCTACTTTCACATCCAACAGTTCCACTTCAAAGATCAGAGTCGCGCCACCGGGAATAATGGGCGGACGTCCCCTGTCGCCGTAAGCTAACTCCGACGGACACACTAATTTGGCCTTGCCGCCCACCTTTATCATGCCGATGCCTTCCGCCCAGCAGGGAAGTACCTGACCCAGTGGAAATTCTGCAGGCTGGCCGTGCTTGAGAGAGCTGTCAAATTCCTTGCCGTCAGCAAAAGTGCCGGTGTAGTTAACCTTAACGACATCCGTGGCTTTAGGCTGTATGCCTGTACCGGGCTTAATTTCTGTATAAATAAGACCGGAAGCGGTTTTTTGTGCGCCCTTTTCAGCAGCGGCTTTTTCTAAAAAAGGTTTGGCCAGCGCTTTTTGCTTTTCGGTGGCTTTAGCCATGCGGGCCTGTGCCAGTTCGCCTAGTTTCGGTATGCTGGCATCAGGATCCACTGCCAACTTTTTACCGGCGGCCGCATCGGACAGACCCTGCTGAACATATTTCAACTCTTCGGGGGACAGGTCAAAAACGGACAGTTGTTTGTTAAGATGCACGCCCAGGGCATAGAAGGCCTTCTGGTCCTCTGTTTTAGGTTCCGGAGAACAGGCAGGAATAAACAGAAGAGCAGCAAAAACAATAAACATTAATTTACGCATAATAATCCTTTCTTTTCTTATTAAATTTTTAAATTTATCTTTGCCCCAAGGCAAAGAGTTTAATCAAATTGAAACAAACATTTTCATCCAGAACAATAAAAGCGTTGGCCGCAATTATTACTTTAAACTATTACTTTGAACTTGTTTTGGACTTCTGAGACGTCTTCGGCGTCACAGGAGCAGCTTTTACATCCAGCAGTTCCACTTCAAAGACCAGTGTCGCGCCGCCGGAAATGACTGGCGGCCTGCCCTGGTCGCCATAAGCGATATCCGAAGGACAAACCAGTTTAGCCTTGCCGCCTACTTTCATCTTGGTAATGCCTTCTGTCCAGCATGGGATGACCTGCCCCAATGGAAATTCCACGGGTTGACCGCGTTGCACGGAACTGTCGAAAATCTTGCCGTCAATGAAGCTGCCCGTGTAGTTAACTTTGACGATGTCCGTTGTTTTGGGTTTAGCACCGGTGCCAGCTTTGATTTGCTGGTAAATAAGGCCGGAAGGCAACTTCTCGGCGCCGCTTTCCTTGGCGGCATTCTCTAAAAAGGGTTTGGCCAATTCTTTTTGTTTTTGCGCCGTGGCCTGCATCCGTGTTTGAGCCAGGGCAGTGATGTTCTGCTTATAGGCTTCCGGCTCCGCAGCCAATGTTTTACCGGCGGCCGCGTCGGTCATCCCCTGTTCGACAAATTCATACTCATCGACGGACAAATTAAAAACGGACAGCTGCTTTGTCAGGAGAGCACCCAGCGCGTAGAGAGTTTTCTGGTCTTCCGTCTGAGGCTGTGCGGCCCATGCCGAAACAGCCATCAGAACAGCCATTAAAAGAACAACAAAAGCAATCATAAGTTTACGCATAGAATTCCTTTCTTGAATCATAGTATTTTATAATGTCTTTGCCGCAATATAAAGAGTCTCATCAAAGCGGAAGACATCTGTTCTTGTGAGTGTTTCATTATGCAATTCTAAAACAAACTCGTCTTTCTTTTTCACGCAAGAAACATTTTCATCCAAAATATTGAAATCATTGGCAATCGTCACTGATTTCATCATGCCGAAGCCCTGCTTTGCCTGACTTGTTTTTTGACAACACCCCTGCTTCCTTTACAGGGGAATATAGGGAAGTTCCGTTTGTATGTCAATTATTTTTATCCATAATATGTTGTGCCGTTGCGTAATCGCAAAAACAGTAGAACTATGTCACTTACGGCATCAAATGAACTGGCTTTCTCTATATTTCTACCCGATATTTCTACCCCAGTTACGATTCCATGGAGTTTCTTTGAAAGCGACCGGTAAAATTGCACAATATTTGTAAGGATACGCGCTTTATAATGTTGAATATCTCCCACCGTGGATTTCCCGAGATAATATCCTCTCAAAATAATGAAACGCAGACAAATATCCCAATATTTTCGAAAAATTGTTTAGTACCGATTATTCTTCTTTTAACGCCTCGTCAATTACCTGATTGAGCACTTCCTCCGACCACCGCTTCTTCCCTATGTTTCCCGGCAAACGCCCCATAGCCGACGAAATACTCTTCCCATATGAAATGGCTGTCTGCAAATTTTCCGATAGAGACGCTGCATTCATTTTCCGAGACATTTCCTTTTTAAGCGCGGAAGGCAATTCGTTTAACTTTTTAACAATTTTCCCACGTGCAAGGCTCGTCAGCATTGAATTATCATAACCGCAAAAAGGAGCCCGGGCATCATCTTTAAAAAGGACCAGCGGCTTACCGGCCGCATACGCAAGTGCGGCTTCAACAATCATCCCTTCATCGGGAACACGGCCATTGAGATTGCATACCACAGCGTTACAGCGTTCAATCAATTCATACACGTCCAACGAGAATATGGCATAATCAATGCGTGTTCGTATTGAGGAAATTGTTGACGGAAACGATGCGTTTCCGAAACGCATGATATACGCTTCGATCCCGTCACGATGCGGCAGGAATGTTTGAAAACCTGCGTCTTCCAAAACTTTGGCAATCGCGCTCATACCGCCAACTTCTTCCGCGCAAAACAGCGGACCGGAGCAATAAATTCTCTTTTTTTCCATTTCAGATATCTAAAACAGCTTAAGTAAAATTTAAGGTAAAAAACTGTTCGTTGAATTAAACATTTAAACGATCACAACCTTGCCTGATTTTAATCATCACTGTTTTCTTCCCAGATTATTCTCCCGGATTTATCACGTATGATCTTTTGATTATCAGCCGAAATCCATCCCCCGCCAAGGGCTTTAACCAGGAGGACGGCTGCGTTCAGGCGCTGACCACTGATACCTATTGCCGTCTTTTCATTGGTGAGGGCGGTCGTTTGGACGGTGACAACATTGAGATAGCTGACTATGCCTGCTTTATATTGGTTTGTTGTCAATATCACCGATTCGCGCGCATCATTTACCGCCTGGTCCTGCATCTGCGCTTCATCATCAAGAATACGCAATGCGGCAAGGTAATCTTCCACTTCCTGAAAGCCGGTCAGTACAGTTTGGCGGTAAGAGGCCACTGTTCCATCATATGCCGCCATTGCCTGTTTTGTCTGCGCCTGACGCGCCCCAGCGTCAAATAATGTGGCGGACGCGGTCATAGGCCCTAATGCCCAGAAATAATTCGGCGATGTGAACAGATTCGCCAGTTCGGTGCTTAGATAGCCCAATGATCCGGCAAGAGTGAGTGTTGGATAATAAGCGGCCTTGGCCACACCTATCTGCGCGTTCGCTGCTGCCATTTGCCGCTCCGCGGAGGCAATATCCGGCCGGCGTTCCAGCAGGTCAGAGGGAACGGCAACAGGGATTTTGATTGGTGGCACTTTGAATTCCGAGGGAGCCAGGGAAAAGTCAGCGGGAGGCTTGCCCATCAACACGGCGATCGCATGTTCGTATTGCGCACGCTGTACACCGACATCAATAGCCTGCGCCTGGGTGGTTTTAAGTTGGGTTTGCGCCGCAACGACATCGGCCTTGGCGGCAATCCCCGCGTTATAACGGTTTTGCGTAAGCTCGAGGGCTTTACGGTAAGCGTCAACAGAGTCGTCCAGAGTTTTCTTCTGCGCGTCAAGGGTGCGTAATTGGAAATAATCCGACGCCAGTTCTGCCTGCATGGACAGACGCATGGCCTGCAGATCGGCAAAAGAAGCCTCTGCTGTGGCTCTTCCTGCTTCCACCTGGCGTCGCACCTTTCCCCACACATCCAGTTCCCAGGAGGCGCTCAGTGAAACCTGATGCTGATTTTCCGTAATGTTAGTACTTGTTAAGCTGTTAGCACGGGTAAAGGAAGCCCCTGCGCCGAGAGTGGGGAAATAATTAGCCCTTAGCAGTTGCACCTGAGCCAGCGCCTGACGATACTGAGATTCCGAAAGAGCGATAGACTGATTGGAAACATTAACTTGTTCTATCAGCGTATTGAGTATGGGATCATCGAATACTTCCCACCACTTTGTCCTGATTTCCTGATCGCGGGGCTGCGCTTCGCGCCAGCCCTTGAGTTCCTTGAAATCCGAAGGAATAGTAACGGTGGGCCTTGTATAATCCGGACCAACAGAGCAGCCTATCAAGATCATTAAGATAATGTTGATTAAAAAATATTTTTTCATAATCTCCCTCTTTAAATTTTATCCAGTATTATCTCAGGTATCTGCTTTTTACGGCGCGCGATGCTTAAACAATACAGCCTGAATCTATCCAGATACAAATAAACCACGGGCGTAGTATAAAGAGTCAGAACCTGGCTGACAATCAAACCGCCGACAATGGAAATCCCCAGCGGCCGGCGCAACTCCGAACCAGCTCCGGTAATTATTATCAGCGGCATTGCCCCGAATATAGCCGCCATGGTGGTCATCATAATCGGCCGGAAGCGCATCATGCAGGCTTCGAATATCGCTTCATCGGGACTTTTCCCTTCTTTTCGTTCCTGATCCAGAGCGAAGTCGATCATCATGATAGCGTTTTTCTTTACAATGCCTATGAGCAGAATAACACCGATTAGAGCCATTATGCTGAACTCGACATGGAAAAGTATAAGCGCCAGAAGCGCCCCTACTCCGGCGGAAGGAAGCGTGGAAAGAATCGTGACCGGATGCACATAACTTTCATACAAAATACCCAACACGATATATATGGCGATCAGGGCCGCGAGAATAAGCCATGGCATGCTTTGAGACGATTGCTGAAAGGTGCGCGCCGTTCCCTGAAAACTTCCCCGGATGGAGCCGGGAACCCCCAGACGATCCATCGTTTTTTGGATAGCTGCGGTGGCCTGTGAAAGCGACACTCCCAAAGGCAGATTGAAAGAGATCGTGGATGCTGCAGACTGGCCCTGATGGTTCACAACCAATGGTGTATTAGTCAATTCATAGTCTGCAAAAGAAAGCAGGGGCGCCTGGACTCCATTGGGATGCTGAGAACTGACCGGCATCGTCACGTATATATCTTTTAGTGATTCCGGACTCTGCCAGTTGGGAGGTGATGCTTCCATGACGACGTAGTATTGATTAAGAGGATTGTAAATAATTGAAACTTCGTTCTGGCCGAAGTAATCGTTGAGAGTCGTGTCGATTAGCGCGGGAGTTATTCCCAGACGCGAGACCGTGTCGCGATTAAAATTAACGGACGTCTGTAATCCTCTGTCCTGCTCATCCGTATTCACATCTGTCAATTCAGGAAGCTCATTTAGGGCGTCCTTCACGCGCTTTTCCCATAAGCGCAATTCGCCCAGGTCATCAGCCTGCAAAGTGTATTGATACATGGCGCCGGCCGTACGGCCGCCCACGCGGATATCCTGCACGGATTGCAGAAACATTCTGGCGCCCGGCTCGCGCTCCAGTTTGGGACGCAGCCTTGCCATCACCTGATCTGCCGAAACTTTGCGCTGGCTGACAGGTTTCAGTATTATATACATAAAACCGGAATTGCGCTGACTGCCTCCGGTAAAACCGGTCACATCCTGCACCGCCGGTTCATCTCTGATAATATTCATAATATTAATCAGCTTGTTTTGCATGGCCTGGAATGAAATATTCTGGTCAGCCTGAATTGTGCCGATCATTGCTCCCGTATCCTGCTGAGGAAAGAATCCCTTGGGTATTATATAATAAAGATAAATATTGAGAATAATGACAACGAGCAGGATCAACATCATCAGCAGTCCATGCCGCAGTGCCCAACCAAGCGACCGCCTGTAAAAATTCAAAACAGCCTCAAATACTTGTTCACTTTTTTGGTAAAACCAGCCTGTTTTCAACTCTTCTTTCGAACGTAAATGGCGCGCGCACATCATAGGCGTCATGGTGAGTGAAACAAAAAGGGATACGACTATCGCCGCAGATAGCGTCACCGCAAATTCGCGAAAAAGCCTGCCTACAATCCCGCCCATGAGAAGAATGGGAATGAACACGGCAATCAGCGACAGACTCATGGACAGAACCGTGAAACCAACTTCTTTTGCTCCGATGAGCGCCGCCCCAAAAGGTTTAAGCCCCTCCTCGATATGGCGGGAGATATTTTCCAGAACAACGATGGCGTCATCGACAACAAACCCGGTAGCTACCGTCAGAGCCATGAGCGACAGATTGTCCAGCGTGTAACCGGCCAGATACATGACGCCGAATGTGCCGATGAGCGAAACCGGCACGGCAACGCTGGGAATCATTGTGGAATAAATATTGCGCAAAAATAAAAAGACAACCAGGACAACCAGTATAACGGAAATTATCAATGTTCTTTCCACCTCGAACAATGAGGTGCGAATAGACGGGGTGCGGTCGGAGGCAATCTGTAAATCGATTGCTGCCGGCATAGAAGCCCGCAATTGCGGCAAAAGATCTTTGATACGGTTAACCGTTTCGATGACATTGGCGCCGGGCTGTTTGGAGATAATGATCATAACACATGGTTTGCCGTTAAAATAACCGGCATTGCGCACATCCTGCACCGAATCAACAACCTGACCTAAATCAGTCAGGCGCACGGCGGCGCCATTATGATAAGAAATAATAAGCGGTATATAATCAACAGCTTTTTTAGCCTGGTCATTGGCGTAAATCTGCCAGTGTTTATCTCCCGCTTCCACATCGCCTTTGGGGCGGTTGGCATTGGATGCGGCAATCCTACCGCGCACAGTTTCCGGACTGATGCCGTAGTGGTTGAGCTGGGCCGGATTGAGTTCCACGCGTACGGCAGGCAGGGAACTGCCTGCGACATTCACCTGGCCGACACCTTTTACCTGGGAAAGTTTCTGTGCAAGAATGGTTGACGCCGCGTCATAAAGCTGGCCGCGTGTCATGGTGTCCGACGTCATCGCTAAAATCAGGATCGGCGCGTCCGCCGGATTTACTTTGCGATAAGTCGGGTTGCTGGGCAATGACGAAGGCAGAAGGCTGCGCGCGGCATTGATCGCGGCCTGAACATCCCGCGCCGCTCCGTCAATATCGCGGTCCAGATCGAACTGCAAAGTGATGCGTGTCGAGCCCAGTGTACTGGCCGATGTCATCTCGGCGATGCCTGAAATACGCCCCAGCGATCGCTCCAGCGGCGTGGCCACCGTGGAGGCCATCGTCTCCGGAGATGCGCCCGGTAGGGATGCCTGCACGGAGATGGTGGGAAAGTCCACCTGCGGCAGCGCCGAAACCGGCAGCAGGTTAAAGGCGACAAGACCCGCGAGCGCAATGCCCAGTGTAATGAGCGTTGTGCCTACCGGTCTGTGGATGAAAAGAGAGGAAATATTCATGATCCGGTTCCGTTTCCTATATCCGCCTCCGATGCGTGATGCTTGAAATGAGACTTGAGCCGACGGCTTAAACCGTCAAAAGCCAGATAAATTACCGGTGTTGTAAAAAGTGTCAGAATCTGGCTGAGAATCAGTCCGCCAACCATCGTAATGCCTAAAGGATGGCGCAATTCCGATCCGACTCCGGTGCCGATCATCAACGGCAGGGCACCCAGCAGAGCTGCCATGGTGGTCATCATGATCGGCCTGAAGCGTAAAAGCGACGCCTGATAAATTGCCTCTCTGGGCGATTTTCCTTCCTTACGTTCAGCATCGAGGGCAAAGTCTATCATCATAATGGCATTTTTCTTTACAATACCGATGAGCAGGATGATGCCGATAATACCGATAATTCCCAAATCATTTCCCGAAATCATCAGCGCCAGGAGTGCTCCCACACCTGCAGACGGCAGGGTCGAAAGTATAGTTACGGGATGGATGTAGCTTTCATATAAAACGCCCAAAACTATATATACTGTTATAATGGCGGCAAGAATCAGTAATAGTGTACCGGAAAGCGATGCGCGGAAAGCAAGGGCCGTCCCCTGAAAACCTGTTTTTACGCTGATCGGCATGCCTATTTCACGCTCGGATTTTTCGATAGCGTCAACAGCGTTACCAAGAGATGAACCGGGGGCAAGGTTGAAGGAAATTGTGGCGCAGGGAAACTGCCCCTGATGATTGACAACAAGCTGTGTTGCTTTTTCCGACACTCTGGCAATAGCGCCAAGTGGCAGCTGAGTGCCGGACTGTGATGTTATATATAAATCATTTAGCGACGCCGGACCATTTTTAAAATCGGGCTTCACTTCCAGAACGACACGATATTGATTCGATTGCGTGAATATCGTGGATACAATCCTCTGACCATATGCATCATAAATGATGTTATCTATGGCGGCGGTGGTGATACCCAGGCGTCCTGCGGCGTCCCGGTCAATGTCCACATAGGCCTGCAATCCCTGATCCTGCAAATCGCTTGCAACATCGGTAAGATAAGGCGAATGGCTGATGCGTTCGACAAGACGGCGCGTCCAAATGCCCAATTCATCCGGATCTGCGCACTCCAGTGTAAATTGGAACTGCGTGCGACTGACCTTGTCTTCAATGGTCATATCCTGAACGGGCTGCATGTAAAGGGAAATTCCCTCCACGTGAGCCAGGCTGGATTGCAAACGGCGGATAACGCCTGAAGCATCCAGATCGCGTTTACTTTTTGGAACCAGATTAATCATTATGCGCCCGCTGTTTAATGTCACGTTCGTGCCATCCACGCCTATAAAGGACGAGAGACTTTCCACAGCCTTATCCTGCAGAATCACTTTGGCTAGAGCTTGCTGGCGTTGGGCCATTGCCGGAAAGGAAATCGACTGGGGCGCCTCGGAAATGCCGAGGATCATGCCTGTATCCTGAACCGGAAAGAAACCCTTGGGAATAAAAACATACAATAGCACGGTTAAAGCGAGAGTCGCCACGGCAACCAGCAGTGTGGATCTCTGGTGATTAAGAACCCATGTGAGCATCTCGCCATAGCGGGCAATAACACGCTCAAAAAAGATGCCGCTTTGGTGATAAAAACGGCCCTGCTTTTCAACGGGAACGTGCTTGAGCAGCTTGGAACACATCATAGGCGTGAGCGTCAGAGAGATGACTGCCGAGATCAAAATGGAGACGGCGAGCGTTATGGCAAATTCCCGGAATAATCTTCCCACAACATCGCCCATAAAAAGCAGCGGAATCAAAACCGCAACAAGGGAAAAGGTCAAGGAAATGATTGTAAATCCTATCTGGGCTGAACCCTTGAGCGCCGCCTCCAGCGGCGATAATCCCTGTTCGATATAACGGGCGATATTTTCAATGACAACTATGGCGTCATCCACTACGAATCCTGTGGAGATAGTCAGCGCCATGAGCGTCAGATTATTAATGCTGAATCCGAAAAGATACATGACGCCGAATGTACCGATAAGCGACAGTGGCACGGCAATGCTGGGAATGACCGTCGCCGAAAGATTACGCAGAAAAAGAAAAATAACCATGATAACCAGAGCGATGGCAAGTATCAATTCGAATCCTACATCAGTTACAGATGCGCGGATAGTCGTTGTGCGATCAGTAAGAACTACTATATCCACGGAACCCGGCAGAGATGCCCGTAACTGCGGGATGATATTCTTAATTCGGTTGACAACCTCGATGACGTTAGCCGTGGGCTGACGCTGAACATTCACAATGACAGCCGGTGTTTGGTTTTGCCAGGCGGCAAGCCTTACGTTTTCGGCATCATCACGGACGTCGGCAACATCGGTGAGCTGGACAGGCGCGCCGTTGCGGTAAGCAACGATAACCTTTTCATATTCCGCCGCCGTTTTGAGCTGGTCATTGGCGTCAATCGTCGAGGCGCGCTCATTGCCGTCAAAGCTGCCTTTGGCCTGATTGACATTGAGATTGCCAATTGCTGTACGCAAATCTTCCATCGTAAGATTGTGGGCTGCCAATGCCTCGGGATTAGCCTGAATGCGCACCGCCGGACGCTGTCCGCCGCTGATGCTTACAAGTCCGACTCCGGGCAATTGTGATATTTTTTGAGCCACGCGCGTGTCAATGAGATCCTGTACCTTGGGCAGTGGCAAAGTTTTCGAGGTTACCGCCAGCGTTAATATGGGCGCATCCGCCGGGTTGACTTTGCTGTAGATGGGCGGCATCGGCAAGTCGGTGGGGAGAAAGTTGCCGGCAGCATTGATCGCGGCCTGTACTTCCTGCTCCGCTATATCGAGATTCAGGCTAAGACTGAACTGCAAAGTGATTACTGATGCTCCGCCTGAACTTGTTGAGGACATCTGATTAAGCCCCGGCATCTGGCCGAATTGGCGTTCCAGCGGCGCAGTAATAGAAGAAGTAATGACTTCAGGAGAAGCGCCCGGATAAAGAGTAACCACCTCGATAGTGGGATAATCAACCTGTGGCAGCGCCGAAATCGGCAGTACTTTATAAGCGATGATACCTGCCAAAAGTATCGCGGCCATGAATAATGATGTTGCCACGGGGCGTAAAATAAAAGGACGGGATGGATTCATATATAATTGCCTGTTGTAATATTTACGGCCATGTAAAAAAGTCCGGATCCTGCTTTGCGCTGCATCTCTCCCCGGACTTCGCCGGGGCAGGTTTATTGCGACGTACGCTAAGTACGATTCACTCCTCGGGATTGGCACGCCTTGCCTGCGGCCATTTTGTACATGGCCGTCCAAAATGGAGTAATGCCTAAATACAAATTATTCATCAGGGCGCCGTTAAAATTCATTTTTTTTGCGTTTGATCACCAATATTTTTTCTTGGTTGCCCTGACACATTCTTACTTCCGGGCGTGATCATTTCAACTTTGCTGCCTTCACGAAGCTTGTCGCCCCCTACTGTCACGACCAGATCTCCCGGCGCCAAACCTTCGGTGACGGCCACGTTATCTCCTTCAGTGGGGCCAAGCTTTAATGCGCGTACGGTTACACTTTTGTCCTCCTTGACCACGTAGGCAAAAGTACCGATGCTGCCTCTCTGCACGGCAGCGGTTGACATCACCGTTGCGTTGCGCAGCGTATCAACTTTCAGCTTAATATTAACAAACTGGTTGGGGAATAGTTTATTGCCTTTATTGTCAAATATTGCTTTTAACTTGACTGTTCCCGTCGTAGTATCGATTTGATTATCCACCGCCAGCAGATTGCCACTGGCCAACATAACTTTGCCCTCCTGATCGTAAGCGAAAACAGACAGAGTCTCACCGTGACTCATGCGTTGCAATACAACCGGCAAATTATCCTGCGGCACTGAAAATACAACAGTAATCGGCTGGAGCTGTGTTATCACTACGATTCCGTTAGGATAATTGGAATCATTAATCTGGACCACATTGCCGGGATCAACCTGTCGTAAACCAACGCGCCCCGAGAGCGGGGCGAGAATACGGGCATAAATAAGCTGAAGCTTATCATTAGCAATTATTCCTTTATCCGTTTGAATGACACCTTTGTATTGTTTAACCAGCGAGTCCTGTGTTGTTACCTGCTGCACGGCAATCGAATCCTGTTTCTGCAAAAGCTTGTAAAGTGCGAGATCGGACTCGGCATTCCTCAGGAATTCCTCGTCCTTTGCAAGTTGTCCCTCGGCCTGCATGAGTTGAACCTGGAAAGGACGGGGATCAATCTCGGCCAACAGGTCGCCTTTTTTCACTATTTGTCCTTCTTTGAAGTTCAAACTCATCAACTGCCCGCCGACCTGAGATTTAACGGCGACAGTATTCATGGGAATTACTGTGCCCAAAGCTTTTAAATATACATCAAAATCGGCTTTTTTTGTGATTACGGCGGTTACCGGCTGGGGACGCTGGCTCATTTCCCGAGCCTGTTTGTCAGCTTTATGTTTGGCTATAGTTGGCGCAACGAAAATCCTGAATGCAATTATAACTAAAATTATCGCGACAAGAAATATCACCCAATGCCGTCTGACAAAATGAAAAAACTTTTGCATTTTGGTTTTTCCTGATTCTCCATTGGATTCAAGCTCTGATGTTTGTTTCATATTTATTTCACCTATTCTTTTTTGATAATAATCGCAACCGCGTTACCCGCGGCATGGATGAACATTTATCCATGAACCTCAAATTTCAAAAACGAAATGAATTGCTGCACCGGGGTTTACACGCGTGATTCTCTTTCCGGCAGTTTTTTAGTTATATAATATTCTAAAGCGGAAAGCGAGAAATGAGAAATATGTTCCGCAAGTTCAATTATTTCCTGCCTGCTGAAATTATCCTTATTTAGTATACGGCTGACAATTTGCGGCGAATTACGAAAATATAAGCACTGCCCCACAATACTCATCGCGCAAAGACAGGCTGTTTTGTCTGTCGATTCTTCTCCCAATATCTCTTTAACTATTGCCGCAAGTATTATAAAAGAAGGCCTGATGACTTCTTCAATCAAAATATCCAGCGCCCCCGTCGGCTCGACAAATTCTCTTGCCAAAAGTTTGCCAAACCAAGTCGGCTTGCCCTTTTCAAACATGCGCATAATCATCAGATGAATGAAAGAATTTATCTTTTGCCTGGGTGAGTCCGCTTCTTTGATTCCCATATCGGCAGGATACTTTTTAAAAGCTATATTCTGATAATAGCGAAGCACTTCCATATATAACTTTTTTTTATCGCCAAAATAATAATTGATGGCGGCAATATTTACACCGGCCCGTGCGCAGATTTGGCGCACCGTTGTTGCGTGAAAACCTTTCTCCACGAAGATTTCACCGGCAGCTTCAATGATAGCCATTTTTTTAGAAATGTTGTCCGCTTCCATAATATCTTCTTAAACTAATATTTCAAACAACAGTTTTAAAAGCAAGCATTATGCCAAAAACAGCGAACGCTATAAACAGTCGTAATAACTAAAGTTATTTAAATATTACTTCATTTTTATTTTTCAATATCGACTCAACCGGGTAATTAATATCCGGAATAGGAAATCAACCGGATACTAAATAACCAGCAGAAGGACTAAAAAAATTGGATTATCAACTCTTAAGATTCGCGATTATCAATCCATTTTTCCAGAAACTCTTTTTTGTTGTCTATAAGCTCTTTAGGGGAGTTTCTCCGTGTCTGATAAGAATAAGCTGCATAGAGTTCTATCTTGTGACATGATGAGTCGTTTTTCAGTTGATATCTCATGAAAAAAAGTATTGGTTTTACGCTAGAATGAAACAGCACCCGGCCAAAGATAATAGAAGCCTGTTTTAAACTTCAAGATCTCTGGAAAATCAATATTAACAAGCGGAACCCCTGATCTGTATGCCGTAACATCTGCCGTATTGTAATAATTATCTTCGGGGTACTCTGCCCGACGGTAAACAACAACCTGTGCGTCAGTAGGTATATTTGCTATTATTTTGGCTTCATTAACGGCATCGCTCAAATAAGCGACCTTATCAATGAGTCCCAACTTCAATGCCTCGTCCGCAATAAACACACGCGCGGTGGATACTTCAGCCAGAGATTTCTGATTCAGCTTCCGATGCTTTTGAACCAATTGCAGGAAACGATCGCCAAAATCGTTTACCATCTTTTGCATTAATTTTTGTTCTTCCTCAGTGCCTTCACGGAAAGGAGATCCCATATCTTTATTTTTGCCGAACTTTTTCACATCCACGCCCAGACCGATTTTATCCATCAGTCCGAATACTTTCGGCTGCAGAAAAATGACGCCCACCGAACCAGTCAAGGTAGTCGGGTGAGCAATAATTTCATCTGCGGGCAACGATATGTAGTACGCCCCCGAAGCTGCCAGATCCAACATACAAACAACGACCTTTTTACGTGTCCTTTCTTTGAAGGATAAAATTTCGTGATATAGAAGATCACTGGCAGTAATGGTGCCTCCCGGAGAATTTATCTCAAATAATATTGTTTTGATCCGCTTATCATTTGCCGCCTTGTTCATCTGGGATACAACCTGCTCGACCACACTGGGCGAAGTTTTCATGAATCCTTTATCCGGAACGTCGGAAATCGTTCCACTTATAGAAATCAGCAAGACTTTATCATCACCACGGCCTGAAAGTGTAACTTCCCGAAGAGGTTCCCTTGTTTCACCAAAGATATTGATATTCGGCGCTGAACAAGCCGTCAATGTTACAGTAACAATCATAGCCATGATGAAATGAAAAACTCGCATACCTTGTCTCCTTGTAATTCCTAATTTTATTACTCATCAACGATATTGTTATAGACAGAAACTTAGAATGCGTCAAGACCATATGTCTATGACCAAGTGGTTTTTCATTATCACTTGTTAAGGCGGCAACAATTAAGGTGCAAAAAAGAAGGATTCTCTTTTGCATGAAGGGGTTCCTTTATATTGTTGCCACCTTTTAGTTTACAGGCACTGTATAAGATATTTATCAGCTTTTATTCTTTTCCACTTTAGCTTTAGGAGACATTTTGCCGGGCATTGACTTATCCTGATGATGACATGCACATTCTGCATGCCGTTTATGAGGCATTTTATCAAGTTTCATAATTTGCTCCGGCGTCAGAATCTTGCGCCACTCAATTCTCATCTGCGCTTTCTTCTCCGATAATTGCTGACGAAGTTCGCTTATCTCCTTATGTTTGGCAAGAAGTGTTGCATCATCCGTCTTGGGATCTGTAAAAAGCTTGCGCATTTCTATCCGCTTGATCTCGAGATTGTATCTCAAATCTCTGGTGTCGTTATGAAAGCTGTTTCTCAACTCCTTCATACTGGCTAATTGTTTATCGGATAGGTTGAGATGTTTTTTAAAACAAAATTCCTTGTGGTGACCGGTTTTCTCTGCGGGCTGCATTGCATACACCGAAGAGATAACCGCTACGGATGCGATAATAACGGCCATAACGATAAATACTTTTTTCATTTTGATATAACTCCTTTTTAGAGATTTTAATCTTAATAAGAGCAACAACTATGCCTGAGGCAACTATTAATGATAAGTATCCAATATTAATAAATATTATTTAATAACCGTTAGATTGTCTTAATTGGTTGTGGGTAGAATGTATCCGCTTCAGAGAAAAAACTGAATAATAAATATCCAGTGCAATTGCTTGATTAATATTTTTACTCTGAGGGTTTCAAGAGATTAATCAAACGTTTTATTAAGGATATCATTTTGAAGTGTTGTATTGAAACGATGACTAAAAAACTATATTGCAAGAAAAAGCTGATCTGTACACCTCACAAAGGATTGGCCCGATTTTTTTCATCGCGGGCATAATCTTTCGACAGGGACGGAAGATTGTTGGCTGCATAGAAAAATCCGGCGGATATCAAAAGTGTAATGCCGGCTACCATAAATGCCAGAGATTTCCCATGCCAAAGTCCTGTGAACCAACGCTGGAACTGATCTTCAAGCACATATGCCTTTCCGCCGACCATTTGTAAATCACGCTGATATACCTTGGAATCTTCAGGTCTGATCGGATAAGCAGAACCGCCAATCACTTCATAACCCAAAAAGTTATTTTCGTAATTGTCAGCCATCAGATAAATAAATACGGAAATTCCAAAACCGACAAGTAGTATCATGATACCGAAGATAGTAAGAATGTCTTGCTTATTTGCGACTTTCCGTTTTCTGTTGTGACTATCGAAACCATCATTGCCCATGTCATTCTCCGAAAGGTAGAAACTACGCTGGTTTCTTATACAAAAAAACTGCCGATATGACTATTAGAAATATTAATTCTGTATAGAGGACAGGGCGGGGGGGGTAGCCCCGCCCTGGCTTGAAGTTATTTGACAGTGTATCCGTGCGCGTCAAGACAAGCGGCCATGGCGCGTCTATAATCCGCATTTTTCTGGACGGACGGCATGCCTCCCGGCGGCTGGGTTGGGTCGTAATTTGTTTGATTAACAGCCCAGCTGTGACACTGATAACGATCAGCCGCCTGTTGCTTCTCATTCTGGCCGTTACGGGGATACATGAACATCTGTTCTCCCTGCGGTAAAGGCGTTGCTGCTGACGACGGTGGCGGTGGCGCCTGACTCACCTGGCCCTCCGGCGGATTAACGACCATGTAACCACCGGCAGTTTGAGTGTAATAGACCTCATTGGCGTAATAGTAAGGCATACCCCCAACCCAAACAGTCGCATAGTATGGCGGCAGTAAGGGAAGAATAAGTCCAAACGGCGGTGCAACAATCATAAAACGTGATCCGTATGCCCGGTACCATACCCCTCCGTGAAAATAGTATGGCACACCCCCATGTACGAACGACCTGGCACCGCCGGGCAAAGAATGAACGTAACCACCGCGAGCCGGGTAATAATGATTATGACCGTAACGGCTATCAAGCCTGCCTTCATGACCGCCGTGCTCTTCTGCATAAGCAGCCTGTGAAAATCCAAATAACATCGACATGATGGCGATTAACGCAATCATGAGGGTGATATACTCTATTGTACTCCGAACATTTTTCATTTTTATTTCCTCCATAAAATAGGTGTTAAATTCACTGATTTTTATTGCACTTTATAGCCGCGGCCTTCAAGGCAGGCGGACATGGCGCGGCGGAAATCACGAGCCTTTGCTTCGTATTGAGCATCGAGCGCCTTATCGCCATTAGCATAGGCTTCCTCCATCTGCTGGGCATACTGCTCTCTTGAAGCATCCGATACCGCGCCTGCGATAGCTCCGCTTCCCGCACCGATCAGTGCGCCCGCGCCCGCATGCCTGGGTCCGGCAATTAAAGCGCCCAGCACCGCGCCGGCCACAGCCATAACGACAGTATCATGCCCCGGTGGTGGCATTGGCACGACCTTCACACGTTCTTTAGGCGGAATAGTTGACTGACTAGGATCGAAGCCGGTCTGGTTTACTGCCCAATTGTAACATTCATAATGGTCGCGGGATTGCTGTTCGGTCGTTTGACCATTTTGGGGATAAAAGTAAACCTGGGTAACAGGAGCATTTGAGCTCTGGTTCGGATTTGTGCTGGGAACCTCGCGATAAACCGGCGGATAGCATGATGTAACCAATGAAACGATTGTAAAAAAAATCAGAAGCCGAATACCTGCTTTGATTGTTTTCTTCTTTAAACGTGATATTGCCATTTACGTTCTCCTTATAAAAGATATTCTGATCATATAATTAGCAAGAAACATACCGGCCAGCGTTATATATATTAAGTATCCAATATTAATAAATATTATTTAATAACCGTTAGATTGTCTTAATTTGTTATGGGTAAAATGTATCCACCTTAGAGCATGTAACTGCATAATAAATATCCATTGATATCGTTTTACTTATATCATTTTTTTGCTTTTTATTGAAGTTCCGGACGGCAAGCCATTGAGAACTTCGTTACTTGATGCGCGTTTTGTAAAGCCCTTCGGTTTTTTCCGGTAAGGAATATTTAAAATGATGATTGCGTCTCCCTTGCGGAAATGTGCGCCCGGTCAACAGCCTCCCTGTTCATACCTCTTAAGTTTCTTCCGCAGTGTTTTGCGGGTGATGCCGAGACGGCGGGCGGTCTCGCTCTTGTTTCCGCCGCATGTATCCAGTGCTTCCAAAATGCTTCTCTTTTCCACTTCATCCAATGGCAGATTTCCCGTCATGCAAGGTTTATCGCTCTCCCCCGCTAACGGACTATCTGTCATCATGAGCGACAGTTCGTCGGCATCAAGGAATTTTGCGCGTGACAACACAACCGCCCTTTCAACAGCATTCATCAGCTCGCGGACATTCCCCGGCCAGTTATATTTAACGAGCTTCTCCATCGCCTGCGGTGAGAAGCCTTTGATGCTTTTGGAATTCTTCGCAGCAAATAATTGCACAAAATGCTGTGCCAAAAGTGGGACATCTTCTCTTCTTTCTCTCAGCGGCGGCACGTTCAAAGTTACAACATTGAGCCGGTAAAATAAATCTTCCCGGAAGCGTTTCTGCTCCATTTCTTTTTTTAAATCTTTATTGGAAGCAGCAATCACCCGCACGTCGGTTTTGATAACTTCCGCGCCGCCGACGCGGGTCAGTTCCCTTTCCTGTAAAACTCTCAAAAGCTTCACCTGCATCGCGGCTGACATTTCGCTGACTTCATCTAAAAACAAACTGCCGCCGTTTGCCTGAATAAACTTCCCTTCCTTCCGGCGATCCGCACCGGTAAAGGCGCCTTTTTCATGCCCGAACAACTCCGACTCCAGAAGTGTTTCTGTTAGCGCCGCGCAGTTGATTTTAATAAATGGCGCGTCTTTTCGATTGCTGTTGTAATGAAGAGCGTTGGCAATCATTTCCTTACCTGTCCCCGATTCGCCGATAATTAAAATTGTGGCTTCAGTTACCGCCACCTGCTCCACTGTTTCCAACAGTTTTAACATTGCGCCGCTCTGACTGATAATGCTTTGCCTGTCAAACCTCTCACCCAATCTTTCCTTTAAATATTGATTTTCTTTTTTGAGTCCGCTGTGCTCTGTGGCGCGACCGATGGCTATCTTCAGCTCCTCAAAATCCAACGGCTTGGTCAGATAATCATAAGCGCCTTTTTTCAGGGCATTGACCGCTGTCTCTACCGAGGCGTAAGCAGTCATTATAATCACGGGAATTGCCGGATTGATGACTTTGATTTGTTCCAGAGCTTCAATACCTGACACTTTAAGCATCCGGATATCCATTAGAATCAGATCAAAAGCCCTTTGACTTACTTTTTCTATCGCCGTAGAACCATCATCGGCTTCATAGACATCAAAGCTCCAGCCGCCTAACAGTTTTTTGAGCATCAAACGATGGGCCGGATCATCATCCACAATTAAAATTGATTGATTCGTTTTCATTTATTTTCCTTTTTTTCGGTATTGGAAATTAAAAAATTTAAAAAGACTTCCGTCCCCTTTCCTGCCACGCTTTCCAGACTAACATTGCCGCCATGCGCCTCCATTATTTTCTGAACTATCGCCAACCCCAGACCCGTGCCCGCCGGTTTTGATGTAAAATACGGATCGTAAATCCGGGGTAAATCCATTTTCTCTATCCCTGCGCCATTATCGGAAATTATTACTTCCAGATTATTCGCCCGGGACGAAAGCTTAATTTTCAGTTTACCGCCATCCTGAAGAGCTGCTAAAGAATTGAGAAAAATATTCAGAAGCACCTGCTTGATTTTATCGGAATCGACTTCCACCGGAGGTATTTCCACGGCAGCTTCGATCTCAATGCTGATTTGTTTTTTCTGCGCGTCGGCGGCAATTAATTTCACCGCGTGCTGCACCAATTCGGCCATTTGAACGTTCTCTTTTTTCAATTCCATCGGTCTGGCAAATTCAATGAGCTGGCTAACCACGCGATTAAGTCTTTCGACTTCCTGAATCATAATGTCGGCGGTCTGCTGATCATCTTTATTCCCGGATAGACGTTCCTTAAAATATACGGCAAACCCCTTGATGGAACTCAGTGGATTGCGGATCTCATGGGCAACGCCGGCGGCAAGAGAACCGATCGAATTCAAATAACGGCTTTTAGCCACTTCCTTTTCCAGGAGTCTAATCTGCGTTACATTCCTTATCAACAGGATTTTTCCCGCGGGCTTCCCTTCATCGATCAGACCCGCCAAAAGAGTTTCCCAAGTTTGTTCACTGCCATCGGCAGACAGTAACGCAACATCCTGCTCCAAAAGGCCGCCGCGCCGGGGCAGTCGGGATAGAATTTTCTGCAAAGGCGCGGGCAATAAATCTGCCGCATATTTCCCGGTTACCTCTTTGCAGTCAACATCCAAAACCTCTTGTGCGTTTTGGTTGCAGGTAATGATCAACCCTTGATCGTCCAGTGCAATCAGACCGATGGGCATATTTTTAACCAGCGCATCCGAAAAGATTGTCATACGGGAAAGAGATGTGTGCGCAAGGTGATAGGCCTGCATCAGGAACAAAGAAACTATGACCGACGAACCAACCAGCAAAAGAATCAACGCAATGATAATCGTATTTCTAGTGTCTTCCTTACCGGCCTTTTCAATTGCCGACATGTTCAGGCCAACGTAAATGATCAGTCTGGCGGTTTTCTCATCTCCTAATGCACTTTTTGCCGGTTTTAGACCCGTAGCCGGTCTCTCCTGTGGAAAGAAACCGCTGTAAACTTCAAAAGTGCCTGCTCCACCGGTATTGACAACCTGCCGCCATCTTATGTCACGGGATGATGCAAGAAAACCTATATCCAAATCCAGGCCGTATTTATCACCGACTTGCGCCGGATCACTGTCGGCAATGATATTACCTTTGCCATCGGTAACAATGATATAATCTATATCCGGTTGCTGTGCTGTTTCCATCAACAGTTTTTGCAGTCCGAAATTTCCTTTTTTCATGCTTAGTGGACTGCGCAAACCGGCTTCAAATGACCGGATTAATGTAGCGCCTTTCTCCACCATAAGCTCAACGGCCTGTTCCTTTTGACGCTGAAAATGCGCGAATGTCATCACCGCCGCAATAACAGCCACAACAGCAATTGCACTAATTACTATCCAAACAGAAATTTTAAACCAAATTCTTTTTTTAGCTTTTAGCGCCATATTTGCGTCTCCACTGTTATATGGATACTTTGTACCCGGACAGATACCATCAATTGGGCACATATTATCCACTCAACTGTAATAAAAAACAAATAATATTTTGCATATTCGTAATTTATTATTTAATAACATACTGTTATATCTGTCACACCTTATTGGCATAAACATTGCTCAATAACATAGTAACGGAGATTTAAATAATCTCTCATCCGGGGAATTGATTATGAAAAAGCTCAAATTGATGTTATTTAGTATGTTAATGGGATTATTATTGGGTCGCTACTATTCCATATTCACGGGAAAGCTGCTGCCGGAATATATACGGACTGCATATTTATCCTTTAAATTCAGCAATTTTGCAAGCAACAAAGCGGATATAATAACCGCGGAAGAAAAATTACAATAAAACGTACATGATGTAATGGAGAATGATTATGAAAAAATTAATATTAACAGCAACTGTTATTATAAGCATACTATTAGCGGCAACGGCCTTTGCTTTCGGTCCCAATGAAGGCAGTCGTGCTTGTGACGAAAAGGGTTCAGGCTATCATCATGATGCAATCTGGAAAAAATTGAATCTAACTGACGAACAAAAGGCCAAAATCGAAGGCATACGAACATCAGCGAGAAAAGAAATAAGACCAATCAGGGAAAAGATGTTTGATAAATCAGTGGAACTGCGCCGTTTATGGCTGCAGATTAATCCTGATAAGGATAAAATCACAGCCGCTCAAAAAGAAATGCGTAAATTACGCGACTTAATGGATGATAAAGTAACGGCGATGAGACTGGAAATTCGCAAGATTCTCACGCCCGAACAAAACGAAAAACTGGCTAATTCCCACTGGGACAGAGGTCCGGGATTTGGTCCGCGCGGCGGCAATAGAGGTCAGAGAGCTTCTTGTCCCGGAGGTGATTTCTAAGAACCCCTTCCTAAGTTTCACCTCCTTATAAAAACAGGGGAGTTTATACTCCCCTGTTTTTTCATTTACAAAAAATGCAAATCAGTAAATTATTCCTCCCGCAATTAAACACTTAAATAATTATTATTTATTCCGGCCTTGCATTTTTATGCCAACCTTGCTATCAAAATCCGGCAATAAAAATCAGACCGGCATAAAACATATTTAGTTAAGTTTGAAATAAGCGATAATAATTATGAACAATTATATTTTTGCTTTTGTTTTTGTTCTGGCGACAATGGTAATCCTCAGCGTTATTTACACGATGTGGCGCGTTGGCAGAGACGAACAGAAACTAATCAGCATCATCCACGGATCCCCTATTCCCACTTTCGTGATATCCAAAGATCATAAAGTAATTTACTGGAACAGGGCCCTGCAGGCGTTGAGCAACATCAAACCCAGCGAAGTTCTCGGCACCAACCAGCAATGGCGCGCGTTTTACAATACGGAACGTCTGTGTCTGGCCGATTTGATTCTGGATGGCAAAACTGCCCAGATTCTTGAATTATACCCCGAGAAATGGAGGAAATCAAAACTTCTGGATGACGCTTATGAAGTAACGCAGTTTTTTCCTGATATGGGCGAGAAGGGGAAATGGTTTCGTATTACATCGGCAGGTCTTAGAGATTCCGGTGGAAATTTATTCGGAGCGATGGAAACCCTCGAAGACATCACCGAACAAAAAGCGGCGCAGGAAGAACTTCTCCAGCGAACGAAACTGGAATCACTGGGAACATTCGCAGGCGGAGTGGCCAAAGATTTTGACAGCCTGCTCACCGCGATCCTGCGTAATGTTTTTCTGGCCAAGATATCCGCCAGTGATGAAGATAAATTTCTGGAGAATGGTCTGGCAGTGGCGGAACGTGCAGGCCTGCAAGCCAAGGAACTTGCTCATCGTCTCATTACATTTGCTCAGGGCGGCTATCCGGTTCGCAAATTGGAAAACCTCGGGCCTATTTTAAGGGAGGCCGCCGAAAATGTTTTTAAGGATTCCGGCATTACCTGTAATATCTCCATAGCTCAAGACCTGTGGCCCTGCGAAATTGATGCCACTCAGATAAGGCAGGTAGCTGATAATGTTTTGATTAATGCCAAAGAAGCAATGCCCGACGGCGGAATTGTGGAACTTATCGCCGAAAATACGACAACCGGAACAAATATAAGATCTCTGGGACAAGGCAATTACGTGCGGATTATCATTAAAGACCACGGAATGGGAATTCCACGGGAAAATCTTTCCCGGATATTTGATCCTTATTTTACAACAAAGAAAACTAAGGAGCATGGCGGCATCGGACTGGGGCTGGCCATTAGCGATTCCATAATCAAATACCATAATGGATTAATTTCGGTCGAATCAGTTGTAAATTCCGGAACATCATTTTCCATCTATCTGGCCGCAAAAATGAAAAACGGCACATGATCCGGACAATTTTATATTGTATCAATTAAATCAAATCACCACTCAAACAAATACACCAAATGAGTGTCTAATCTGACGCCTTGTTTTTTAACTCGCTTAATTTGTTAAGCGCTTCCAGAGGAGACATGGAATGAATATCGATGTTTTTTAGTTCGGCGATAATTTCCTTATCTTTATTTTCCAGGGCAATCGCGCTTTCTTTTCTCGTGAAAAGATTCAATTGAGGATTTAAGCTTTTTGAGTCACGGGTTCCCCGGACAATACGGGGCATGCCGACTTCGTCAAATTCTCCTTTTTCCAGATTACGCAATATTTCTTTGGCCCGGGCGATAACTTCCTTCGGCACGCCGGCAATGCGCGCTACTTCGATGCCATAACTGCGGCTGGCGCCGCCTTCCATTATCTTGCGCAGAAAAATTATTTTTTCTCCCCATTCCTTCACCACGATATTATAATTTTTTGTTCCGCTTTTTGTTACCACCAGATCCGTCAATTGATGGTAATGAGTGGCAAACAAAGAGCGTACACCCCGCCCCTGAAAATCATGAATATATTCGGCAACCGCCCAGGCAATGCTCAATCCGTCAAACGTGGAAGTCCCGCGTCCAACCTCATCAATAATAACCAGACTGCGGGAAGTCGCGTTCTTTAAAATTTCCGCGGTTTCCGTCATCTCCACCATAAATGTGCTCTGTCCTTTTATCAGGCTGTCGGACGCGCCGATACGGGTGAATATTTTATCAACAAGGCCTATCTTCGCTTTAGCCGCCGGAACAAAACTTCCCATTTGCGCCAGTAGGACAATCAAAGCCACCTGCCTGATATAAGTGGATTTACCCGCCATATTCGGACCGGTAATAACGAGCAGTTTATTGTCGCGCAAATCAATCAGACAATCGTTAGGCACAAAGCCTTCTTTCTTCAACGCTGTTTCCACAACGGGATGGCGTCCGTCTTTTATTTCAATCGTGTCTTCATCATTTATTTCAGGACAGGTGTAATGATATTTTTCGGCAACTTCCGCCAGAGCGGCCCCGGCGTCAAGCTCCGCAATAAGAAACGAATTTTTTTGAATATCCGTAATATACTGATCAAGATTATCGCGAAGGGAAATAAATAGTTCCTGTTCCCTTTCCCTGATTTTTTCTTCCGCGTTTAAAACTGTTTGTTCAAATTCTTTCAACTCCTGATTAATATAACGTTCAGCGTTAACCAGCGTCTGTTTTCTTATGTAGGAATCCGGAACCAGCGCGGCATTGGCTTTAGTCACTTCAATATAGTAGCCAAAAATATTATTGAAGCCGATTTTCAGTGAATTAATTCCTGTTTTTTTCCGTTCCCCGGCTTCCATCGCGGCAATCCATTTTTTTCCATCGCGGCTGATCGATCTCAGTTTATCAAGTTCTTCATCATAACCCGCCGCAATAAAACCTCCATCCTGCGTTTTTTGCGGCGGATCGTCAATAATCGCACGCGTAATCAGCTCAACGGCAGCGGACATTTCCGTAAAACAGGAATGGATCGCGGCAATCGCGGGCGAAGTGCAATCCTTAAGCATTGATTTGAGCTCCGGAATGGATAAAAGAGAAACTTTCAGGGCGACCAGATCGCGGGGATTGGCCACCCGCAAAGATACACGACCGGCAAGCCTTTCCAGATCGTAAATGCGCGATAAAATTTTACGCAAATTCGACCTAAGGATGTGGTCATCCTTAATTTCGGCAACCGCGGCCAGCCTTGCTTTGATTTTTTCCACGTCCACAAGCGGATAATTCATCCACCAGCGCAGACGGCGGGTTCCCATCGGTGTCAAGGTCTCATGGAAAAGAGAAAAAAGAGAACCGGCTTTGGAACTATTCTGAATTGTTGTAAATATCTCCAGATTGCGTCGGGCGGCCTCATCAAGAAGCAGAAAATTTTCTGTGGAGTACCATTTAATTTCGCTTATGTGTTGGGGATTAATTTTTTGCGTCTGGTTAACATAACTCAAAATCGCGCATGAAGCGATCATGGCTGCCGGATGTTCTTTTATCTTCGAGGTGTCCAGAACTTCGGAGGTGAAATTCTGATTCAGCAAGGCTTGAGCATATTCCGATTGAAAACAATCCTCTTCCAGATAATTAATCCGAAGCTCGGGCATTTGCATTTCCAGTGTTTTGAGCAATCGCTTGTCGGGAAAATCACGCGACAGGATTAATTCCTTAAAATCCAGTCCGGCAATAGCTATTAAGAAAAATTCGCGGTCGGAAAACTCACTGATTTGAAACTCGCCCGTGGAAATATCAAGAAAAGCCAGGCCGAGCGTATCTTTGCAGGCACTCAGGCAGGCCAGATAATTATTTTCGCCAGAGGCAAGATTTTCCTCATCCAGAACAAGTCCGGGGGTGATAACCCGGATAACTTCTCTTTTGACGATTCCTTTTGCTTTTTTGGGGTCCTCAACCTGCTCGCATATCGCCACTTTAAAACCTTTTTCCACAAGTTTAGTAATGTACGCGGAAGCGGCGTGGTAAGGGAAACCGCAAAGCGGCACGCTGTCTTCTTTGCCTTTGTTGCGAGAGGTAAGAGTGATTTCCAAAACAGGAGCGGCCCTAACCGCGTCTTCAAAAAACATCTCATAGAAATCACCCATTCGGTAAAACAAAATACAGTCGGGGTATTTTTCTTTAATTTTCACATACTGTTTCATCGCCGGAGTCAAATCGAGTGTTGCCTCTACCGCCATTTTCCATCGTCTCCCTTTTCCAGATCAACATAATCGGGTTTATCCGGCTTATCTATTTTATGATGGGAAATAAAAGAATTGGCCAACCAGCTGACAAAGCTTATAACCAGCGACCCTAAAAAAGCGGAGAAAAAATTCTCTATTTTAAATCCCGGCACAATATGTGCGACAAGCATGAGCAATAACGCGTTGATAAAGAAATAAAATAATCCCAGAGTTAACACACTCAGGGGCAGAGTCAGAAATACTAAAACAGGTCTTACAAAAATATTAATCAGGCCTAAAACACAGGCGGCAATGACTGCCGTTGAAAGTGTATCCACTCTGATACCGGGCACAAACTGCGAGGCAAGCAGAATTGCCACCGTGATTATCAGCCATCTTGTTATAATAACCAGCATATAATTTCCCTTAAATCCCATTCCCAATCAATAATCCTTATTTATTAATCACTCATTATTGATATTAATTATATTTTTCAACATTAACCGTTTTCGCTGATTTAAAGAAAATCCAGGAAACACTCACACCGCTCATAAAGGATGTTTCTCTTTTCACCAGGGGACTGTTTTCAAAAACCGCTCCCTGCAGGAAATCAGTGCTGAGAAAAGCGTTAAAAATAAATTGTTTATATTCCTTGCCTAAACCAACTGTAAGCGTTGAGCCGCTGTATCCGCCACCGGCGGAATACGCGGGACGCTCCGCTGTCGCGTAAGCCGGTTCCACCGTGTAGAAATAAGCATTATAACCGCTGTCGGCGAACATCGGCCCGGCGGATATTCCCAGATTTAATCCGGTGTCAGGAATTAAATCATCTTTCACAAAATTAATTCGTGGGCCAAACACCCAACCCTCGCGGCTCACGGAAGGAAAATCCATGGAAAAAAGAGCCCGCACAGGCAACGCCAAATCTAATTTGTACTTATCTGCTTTGCTTTCCCAAAGCTTAATCTTTAAAGCCGGCCCCAATTCAAAAGTCGGATCCAAATCCGGCATCCCGGCGCGGGCAGTGTTATTGGAACTCTTTACCGGTACAGCGCCATAACCGCTAAAATCCAGCGAAATCCGATCCGATTTAAAAATCTGTCCGGAAACGCGTTGCTCTTCTATTTTTAAAATGTCGCCGCGATAAACGACATAAGGATATGGAAGCAAGTACAACCTGTTTTCGTCCGAGCCCCGGTAATCCGGCATCTGGAGCAGTCCCAAACCTACGCCTAATTCCCAGAGGGGCTTTTCTTCACAAATTGCACTGCCGGGCAATAAAAAACTAAAAAACAACAAAGCAATTACTACTCGGTAACGAAGGCGCATGTCCTCACCTCATCATTTAATTGCATGGTTCCTAATGGGTTGCCAGTCATTTATCGAATGTCATAAATTGTTTTGCATTGGCGCCGCAAACAGGACATTCGTCAGGTAAATCGCCATCGGAGACATAACCGCAAATATTACAGACATAGTAAGTTGTTTCTCTTTCTTCCATAAAGTGCGACATGGCCTCTTTATAAAGCTTGGCGTGAGTTTCCTCCACATCGCGGCTCTGGCTGAAATGCAGCACAGCTTCTTTATTGCCCGCTTCTTCCGCCAGCTTAACAAATTGATCATAAGCAACTTCGGCAACTTTCTTTTCTGATTCAAAACTCGCGGCCAGATTTTCTTCCGTGCCTTTGATTTCCCTGAGCACCCTTAAAGCTCTCGCGCCGTGAATTTCTTCCGAAAAAGAAATAACGCGGAAAAGACGGGCCATTTGTTTATAGCCTTCATCTTCAGCCTTTTGTGCGTAAACTTTGAGCCTCAGAGCTGCTTTGGATTCTCCGGCATAAGCCTGATGCAACGCTTCTTGAATTTTATCCATATACCCATCCTTTATTTATTTAATAAAATTGCTATTTTTTCTGTTTTTCTGACTGATTATCACTAAAAATCATAAATATTGCAACTTTTGACGACATTGGAAAAATTTCCCACAGGCAAAACGCGTAAATGACGAGGGATGAAACGCAAGGCCGCATATGGACTTTTTACGATGTCGTCATTTTTATTCCGCGGAGAATTCCTCCTTCGCCGCCCCGCAAACAGGACACGACCAGCCGGCGGGCAAATCTTCAAAAGCCGTTCCAGAAGCAACGCCGCCGTCCTTATCTCCCATGGCCGGATCATAAACATAGCCGCATACACCACAAACATATTTTTTCATTATTCACTCCTTCATCTCTCGACTTGAAATATTTCGCGACTCGCGGGATATCGCGTTATTATTATTACATGGAGCCTCCGGCTCCTGCCGCAGGAGACTCCTCTCTTTGTTCTTCCGCCATTAATCAAAAGCTGTTTTTTTAAGCAACTCAGCCGCTATAGTTTTGCCCATTTCGCGGCATTTTTCCAAAACATCGCTGTCGGGAACATGCTTAACGGAAATCGATTCAGCGGCAATTTCCACCTTCATTTCTTTAAGCGTTGCTTCCAAATGTTTTACCGATTCTCCGCTCCATCCGTAAGAGCCGAAAGCCGCGCCGATAAGATTAGCCGGTTTCAATCCTTTCAGATAAGTCATCACATCCGCCATCTGCGGCAGAATATTGTTATTGAGTGTCGGCGAACCGACGATCAGCGCTCCGGCGTCAAGCACTTCATAAACCACTTCACTGCGGTGAGTTTCATTCATTGAAAGCAGTTTCACCTTGACACCTGCCTGTGCCAGGGACTCGCCGATGGCTTCGGCCATTTTTTCCGTAGAGTGCCACATCGTCGCGTAAACCACAACCGCTTTTGCCGTCGGCTTTTGGAGTGCCCATTGTTTATAAAGTTCAATAATCCTGCCAATATCCTTGCGCCAGACAGGCCCATGATCCGGAGCAATAATTTTGATTTTCAATCCTGATGCCGCGACCTTATCCAGAGCCTTCAGAACAATCGGCGAATAAGGCAGAACAATATTGGCATAATATGTTGCTCCTTCATATTCCAAAGTCGCAGCCGGAATTTCATCGGCAAAACGCTCGAAACTCGCCAGATGCATACCGAAAGCGTCCTGCGAAAATAAAAGTTCATCCGCGGCCAGATAGGTAAACATGCTGTCCGGCCAGTGAATCATGCGTGTTTCCATAAAAGTCAATTCCATATTGCCAAGGCTGAGCGTTTCACCGTCTTTTACGGCTATTATTTCATGCTGATCATGAAACAACTCCTTTAATGTCTTTACGCCGGTAGTCGAAGCAAAAACCTTTTCAGGCTTGATGAAATCAATTATTTCGTTCAGACAACCGGAATGATCCATCTCGGAATGATTGGAAATAATATATTTTATCTTAGAAGGATCAACGACGGATTTAATACGGGAGAGCATTTCATCTTTGAACGGCGCTTTGACCGTATCTATCAAGGTAATATCATCCGCCATCACAAGATACGCGTTATAGGTGCTGCCGTGCGGCGTTGTATAACCATGAAAATCGCGGATTGTCCAATCAATGGCGCCAACCCAATAAACATTATCTGTTACTTTTATGGCCGAATAGACATCTTTCATTATTTCACCTCTTGGTTAATTTATATTTAAAATAATATAAGTTCTAATCAGATCATGTCAACCACTACTTATACTAATTTGCTTGTAATTTCCACCTTACAAAATACATTTTCAACAGATTTCAGGCCATGCGATTTTATAGAAATTAAGTAGATAAAACAAACATCTTTACCTAAGGGATTATAAAACAAGTTATAACAGGAAGCTTGTCCGTAAAAAATTCTAAACGCTTACTTTTTTATAATGTTGACATCCCTTCCTTTTGTTTTTATAGTTTCCACAAAGAGATGTTAATTATTAATTCGTTTTAAAGAAAATGGGAAATTTGTTCATAATATTGTTCCATTTTGCAAAAAAAGTGTTTTAACAATTGGAGATTTTCATAACACTTGCACAAAAGTATAAAAAGAAATTTAAAGCCTTCGCATTTATCCTGGCCTCTTGACCTGTCGTGGTTTTTCCTGCAGCGCAAAATATTAGGGCGCAAAATTCCCCTGCTGGCAAGCTTCAAGATCACCTATCGCTGCAACCTGGCCTGCCGCGCCTGCCCCTTTCATCTTCGATCAGATGACAAAGAAGCGCACATATCCTGGAATACGGCTATCGGGGCATTGGAATCTCTGCATCGGTCCGGCGTTCGTGTGGTCGTTTTTGAGGGCGGCGAACCCCTGTTGTGGCGCGATGGTTCTTATCGCCTTCATGATCTTGTCCTTTATGCCAGGAAACACTTCCTGCGTGTAGCGGTGACGACCAATGGCACACTGCCTCTGGATGTTCCCTCCCAAACGCTTTGGGTAAGTCTTGACGGTTTAAAGGAAACCCACGATTATTTGAGAAGTGATTCCTTTGACCAAATTTGCTCAAACATCAAAAAGACCAGGCATCCCCGCGTTTTTATTCACTGCACTTTGAATCGCCGCAATTGGCGGAATGTCGATGATTTGGCAAAGTGGGTGCATGAAATACCGACACTCAAAGGGTTGACCATCCAGTTTTTCTATCCTTATAATCAGGGAGAAGATGATCTTTCTTTATCACCAACGGAGCGCCGCGCCGTTATTATAAAGCTGCTGGAACTAAAAAAATCGGGTTTGCCCATTTTGAACTCGGTTGGCAGACTCAAGGCAATGATTGATAATAGCTGGCGCTGCCATGATGACCTCCTGATTAATGTCGATCCGGACGGCACAATTACGAAAGGCTGCTATGTTAAAAGCAGAGGCGAAATAAATTGCGACGCCTGCGGGTTCACGCCTGTCGCCGAAGCGTCCGGCGCTTTGGATTTTTTTCCGGGCTCATTGTATGCGGGATGGCGATTGTTCCTCAAAACATGAACACAGACATAAACACAGTCCGGAAAAGATAAAGAAAGTTTAAAAGCAATAATTTGATGATCGGCATTAAAGCATTTTCATGCCGGAATCAAACGCGGCCAAATTTATTTTGTGTTTATCGGCGGACATGCTTTTGGTTATTTCCTTTTCAAAAGCACGGCGGTCTATCGGCAGCAGAGACGCACCTGCCAGCGCTCCGATCATGACAATATTGCTCAAAACAGGATTGCCCAGATCAACCGCCACTGACGTGGCATCGATTATCCAGCTTTTTGCCGCAAGTTTTTCAAACATTGATTTAATTTCATCCAAAGACGGATATGTAAATTCGCCGGTGATGACCCCCATGGGATAAACCATGCGCGAATTTGACAGAACCGAGACATCGGGGTTTCCATATTGCACCAGAACTCGCAGCGCTTCAACCGGCTCAAGTGCGATAATTATGTCCGCCCTGCCTTTCGGAATTTGCGGACTCAAGATGGAATGTGATGATAAGCGCAAATGGCTCATCACCGAACCGCCTCGTTGGGACATGCCGAAAGTTTCGCCGATTGTGACGATATAGCCCGCGTTGACCAGCATCCCGGCAAGCACGCGGGAGGCCATGACATTGCCCTGACCGCCGACGCCGGTAATGATTATATTTGTAGGCTCTTTATACAAAATCGCATTCATTCGTCTACCTTTGTTAGCTGCGTCATCGGCTCCTCGACGTATATTTGAATACGCCTGCGTCGCCTCTTCCTTACCGCCAAGGCCTTCTTTTGACTGCGAATTTGTATTAGGACTTCTTTTCTTCATCAGTTCGCAGCCTCCGTTCTTGTTATGGCTTTTTGCGGACAGATCGAGTAACAGACGCCGCAGCCGGCGCAGATGACTTCGTCAACGACCGCTTTCTTTTTCACCCGATCCCAAGTGAGAGCCGGACAACGGAAAATCCTTGTGCATAAACGGTTACATCCGCAACTCTCACCCAGACAAAGTTCTTCGTTAACTTTCATCTGGTATTGTTTCTTACCCTTCTTTTCGGGACTCAGGGCGCAAGCCTGCTTCATAATCAGCACCTTCAATGAACCGCGCTCGGCCATAAAAGAGGTGAGAAGTTTACTTGTCGCTTCCAGATCAAAAGGATCGCTTTCGGCAACTTTGGCTCCTATCGCCCTGCAAATCGCGGCAATCTCAACAGACGGAAGCGGCTCGCCTATGGCGCCCATATCCAGACCGGGATGAGGCTGGAATCCGGTCATTGCCGTTCCAGCGTTATCAAGAACAATGAAGGTAATATCCGCCTTGTTATGCCGGGCGTTGATGAGCGCCGGAATAACGGCATGATAAAAAGTGGAATCGCCGCAAACCGCCAGAACCGGTTTATCCAGACCGAAGGCTTCCAGTTTGGCAAATCCGCTGGCCAGGCCCGTGCCCGACCCCATGGAATGAAGAGTGCGCACTGTATTGAAACCAATCGCCGGCCAAAGCGAAGCCATGGCGTAACAGCCTATATCGCCGCAAACAATGCCCTCGCGGCCGTCGAGTTTCAGCGCGGTGTTAATATTCCAGAATGAAGCGCGATGCGGACAACCGGGACAAAACGTCTGCTCCCGCGGAGGTATCAAAGGAGCTATTTTTTGTATTTCGCGAACATAACCGGCAGGTAATGATTTGGGTTTGACCTTCATTATTTTGCCGAGGGCGGCAGCGACAATGTCGGGATTCAACTCGCCGACCGA